>Ga0209253_10004914_pt1 | contig 11612 bp, 8 predicted proteins | sample FrelakmetBRP12BR_FD_187145 | JGI IMG/M metagenome (GOLD analysis project Ga0209253, IMG submission 187145) | Freshwater lake sediment microbial communities from the University of Notre Dame, USA, for methane emissions studies - BRP12 BR (SPAdes)... | ecosystem: Environmental > Aquatic >...
TTCGCCAAGGCGGTCCAGTGCTTCGAGCGCTACGCCGAGCTGAAACCCGGCCTTCCCAACCCCATCGATTCCATCGCCGAAATGAATATTTTCATGGGGAATCTGGACGAGGCGGTGGCGAAATACCGGGCGGTGCTGACCATGAGGCCGGACTTCTACCAATCGTGCGTAGGGCTGGCTTACGCTTACGCGCTTAAGGAAGACTACACAGAAACCGAGCACTGGCTGGAGGAGTTTGTCAAGAAAGCGCCGACACCGCAGACCAAGTCGGAAGGGCTTGCCCTCAAGAACTTCTACGATCATCTTCTCGGCCGGCTGGACCGGTCGCTGGCGGGCTATCTCTCCATTCTAGAGCAGTTGGGAAAATTCCAAATGGGCTCGATTATTGCCTACACGAACCTATACATGGGATTCCTCTACGTGGACAGGGGAGAATTCGATGCGGCCCGGAAGGCACTCCAGATCTGGATGGACTATGTCGAAAAAAACTCTCCTTCATATCTGAACTATAACAAGGCCTATTATCGCTTTGTCCTCGGCTTGATCGAACTCAAGCAGGGGCGGCTCGACACGGCGAAGGCCAGCCTGGCCGAAATGGAAAGCCTTCTCCCAAGGGTGACCCCTGCGGAACAGGAGGAGGTCGCTTTTTTCAGCTGGCTTCTTGGCGCGGAAGTCGCCTTGGCCGGGAATACGGTGGAACAGGCGATCAGCATAGGGGAGAAGATAGAGTCCTTGGGTTTGCGGAGCGTGAACATCGGCAACATGCTGGGGTACAACATTCCGTTTCAAAAGGACGTCCTGGCCCGGGCCTACTGGAAGAAGGGCGACCTCGATAAAGCCGTCGCCGAATACACGAAGCTGACGACCATCGACCCCAAGAATAAGCTTCGCGCTCTCATCCCCCCGCTCTATCACTACAGGTTCGGCCGCGTGCTGGAAGTGAAGGGCGATAAGGACAGGGCCCGCCTAGAGTACGAAAAATTCCTCAAATATTGGGCGGACGCGGACCCTCGTTTTGTCGAACTCAAAGACGCCCGAGCGCGGCTGGCCAGGCTAAAAGGATACTGATACAGACTCATTTAACTCGGGTCAACCTGTTTGCGATTTCTCGGCAAGATCGTCGACTTGATCATGAATTTTCAGGTAGTGGACCGCATCATTAACCACCTCAAGCTTCGGTTTATAGCGGAGAAGCGGCTACTGTCATCTAGGAGGCCAGCTGCAGCAGCGCTTGCAGCAAGAGGTTGGCGCCTTTTTCCAAATCTTCCCAGCGGATGGTTTCCTGGGGGGAATGGCTGATTCCGTCCGGGCTGGGGATAAAGATCATGGCCGCATCCGCCTTGGAGGCGAGAATCTGGGCATCATGGCCGGCCCCGCTCGTCACCGGCATGAAGGGATGGCCGAGTTTCCGGCATTCTTCCTGGAGAAGGTTGATCAGCCGCGGCGGGATTTTGACGGGCTCGGTCTTGTCTATAATCCGAGAGACGAATGCCAGGCCGCGCGTGGAAGCGATATCCTCGGCCAGTGAAAAAAGCTCGCTTTCCAGGACGCTCATCGTCTCTTTGGAGCCGCTTCTGAATTCAAACGAAAAATCGGCCTGGCCGGGCACCACGCTGAACGCGCCGGGCATGACATTCACTTTGCCGATTGTGACCATGCTTCCATAGTGTTTTGTGGCCACATACTGGGTGCTTTTCAGGGCGAAGTCGGCCAGCCCGAGAAAAGCGTCCTGGCGGAGCTCGAGCGGCGTCGTGCCGGAATGGCTGGCGTTTCCGATATAAGAGCACCAGCGGTAGTGCTTGCCGGTGATGAGATCGACGATGCCGATCGGAACATCCTCCGTTTCCAGGACCGGCCCCTGTTCGATGTGAAGCTCAAGATAAGCTTCAATTTCGGGCCTGCTTTTATGAGCTTCAAGGATGCCTTCGATCGTGAATTCCGTCCCGGCCAGGATTTCTTTCAACGGGCGACCGAACGCGGTCAATCCTTTTTCCAGGAGCTCTTTGTCCAATTCCCCGACAAACGCCCGGCTTCCAAGAAAATCGCCGACTAGGTTTCCCTCTTCGTCCGTAAAAGAAGCGAGCTCGAGGGGCTTTCGGAGACGGTAGCCTTCCTCCTGAATTCTTCTCAGGCATTCCAGGCCCGAAAGGACGCCGACCGAACCGTCGAACATTCCGCCGTTGATGACGGTATCGATGTGGGAACCCACCATAATTGTTTTTCCTTGCCCCTCTCCCAGCCGCCCGAAAATATTGCCGGCCCCGTCGACGCGGCAAGAAAGGCCGGCTTCCTGGATCTTCTCTTTCAGCCAGGCCCGGGCTTCAAGGTCGGCCTTGCTGAAGGAAGGCCGGGTGATCCCTCCCTTCGGATCCCGGCCGATCCGGCCCAATTCATCGATATCTTTTTTGAGTCGGTTGAAATTTATTTGCATAGTCTATCCAAATGAATAAAATTTTTTGCCCGTCATTCCGAGTCAGCAAGGCCGTCGTGGCCGTTCCAAGCATTCCGCAAAGAAAGAGGAGATTCCTCGCTCCGCTCGGAATGACCCTTCGGTTATAATACTTCGTCGGAAACCTTCTCGCATGACGGGCAGGCTTTTCGCTATGTTTCTCGCTCCAGCACGCTTCACTTTCTTAATAGCTCGACCATCTCCCGGACGGCCTGACTTATACCGACAACGGCTGCCCTGGCCACGATAAAAAATCCGATGCTGAGCTCGGTGATCTGGGGAATAACCACGATCGGACCGACATTCCGATAATCAAGGCCGTGGCCGGCCGTGACTTCGATCCCCAGCCTGTCTCCGATTTCCGCCGCTTTCCGGACATCGGCCAGGGCTTTGTCCCTTGTTTTTCCGGGCTTGAGGTCCGCGTAGATGCCCGTATGGATCTCGATCTGGGGCGCCCCGAGGTCGCGGCAGGCTTGGATCTGTTTGAGTTCGGGATCGACAAAAATGGAGACGCGGATCTTTCCCTTCGCCAGGTCTTTAATGTAAGGGGCCAATGCCTTGCGGTTCGCCACGACGTCTAGCCCGCCGGTCGTCGTGAGCTCCTCCGGCCTCTCGGGGACCAGGCAGACGACATCCGGCTTGATCTTCAAAGCGACTTTCTTCATTTCCTCGGTGGCGGCCATCTCCAGTGTGAGCTTGGTCTTGATGACTTTTCTGATGATCTCTAAATCCCGCTCTTTGATGTGGCGCCGGTCGGTTCTCAAGTGGGTGGTTATTCCCATCGCTCCAGCTTGCTCGGCCAGGAGCGCGAAAAGGGCAGGCTCCGGCTCCGATGCTCCCCTCGCCTCGCGCAATGTCGCAAAATGATCGATGTTGACGGATAGCCTCATCGTTTGCCTCCGACCTTATTTATCCCCCTTGATTGGCCAAGGGGGTAGGGGGGTTAATAAAGTTTGAATCTTTGGTTCTCTTCCATTTCCTGTGGGGAAAAATCTTCTGGGAAATGATCCGGAGACGGCCTCGCTCCCTATCCGGGTTTTTCACGCCGTTCCCGAGTCCTCCTTCTCGGCGGCGAAGAACTCGCTTCCCGGCCTCGATTTTACGGACGTTCCCCGGGAAGCTCAGACAACTTCGCTGGCCGGCTACTTCCGAGCCGGCTGCCCTCGAATGAGGACTCGGGAAGGCTAAACCCTCCATGGTCGCTTCAGCCGTCTCCAGATCATTTCCATTTACTACCCACACGAAATGGAAGAGAACCGAATCTTTTTTCTTCACTCCTGCCTTTCTTAACTCTCCCTTAATTGAAATTCTTTCTTCATGTTTGCTTCCCCAGATGCTTGGCGATCACGTCCGCGACCTGCCGGGCGCAGCGCGTTACTTGCTCGCGGTCTTGTGCCTCGACCATCACTCTGGCCAGCGGTTCCGTACCCGAGTAGCGGACATCCAAGCGCCCGCAACCCATAAGCTGGTGCTCGACATTCTCGATCACACGGCCGATCTCGGGAATTTTCTCGAATTCCACTTTGCTGGTCACCGGAACGTTCAGCAGAAGCTGGGGATATTCCTGGAGACCTTCTATGAGCGTTGAAAAAGGGCGGTTTTCGAGTGCCAGGACTTCCAGCATTTTCAGGCTGGTCAAAATGCCGTCGCCCGTGGGACAGTCGTCCAGAAAAATCGTGTGCCCGGATTGTTCTCCGCCCAGGTTCGTCCGGATGTCGATCATTTTTTCGAGGACATATTTATCGCCGACTTTCGTCCGGATGAGCTTCAGCCCTATCTTGTCCAGCGCACGTTCTAGGCCCATGTTGCTCATGCTTGTCGCCACGACCATGTCCGACTTCAGCCGTCCCTTATCTTTCATGAACCCGGCGAGGACAAAGAGCGTATGATCGCCGTTAAGGATCCTGCCTTTTTCATCGACCCAGACCACGCGGTCGGCGTCCCCGTCGTAGGCAATGCCGATGTCGCCCCCGACTTCGACCACGGTTTTGGCCAGGTTTTCCGGATGCAGGGAGCCGCAGCCGTTATTGATATTTTTGCCGTTCGGCGAGTGGCTGATGGCCACGACCTCGAAGCCCAAATTCTTGAGGACTTCGGGAGCGACATGCGAGCTGGCGCCGTTGGAACAATCGAGGACAACTTTAAGTATCTTAGGAAGCCGGACATCAGCCAACTGGCTTTTTAAAAATGTCTTGTAGTCCTTGGTGTAAGCAGGTCGCGCCCGGATATTTGTTTTTTTCTCCCGATAAGTCTTTGTCGAAGCGAGGATGTCTTTTTCCAGCCGGGCTTCCCAGGCATCCGAGATTTTAAAGCCTTCGGACGAGAAGATCTTGATGCCGTTGTCTTGATAGGGATTGTGCGAGGCAGAAATCACGATTCCCGCCGAGAAGACATGCTTCTTGGTAAGGAAGGACACGGCCGAGGTCGGGATGATGCCCGCCGAAATTCCTTCCCCATGGGCATCGCGGATGGCCTGGAGGAGCGCCTCCTCCATCCAGGCTCCCGATTCCCGAGTGTCTCGGCCTATGAGCACCCTTGGCTCAAGCTTCTCGGCCTCGAGGAGTCTGATCAGGGCTGTGCCGAGGGCGTAGATCGATTTCCGGTCGAGGGGAAATTCGCCGGCAATCGCCCGGATTCCGTCCGTTCCGAACAGCTTTTTCATGGACCTCCTCAGTCCCTGATTTGGCTTTAAATTGTAACGAATAAATGGAATAGGGTCAAACCTGAAAATTATATCGTATAGCTAGGCGAGGGGTATGCCCCGAGCCTATTTCAGCTTGGAGAGGAAAACCTTGACCCGGACCTTGGTCTGAGTTGTGCCCAGCCTCAAATCCGGCTTGGGGAGGATCAAGTCGGCCTCGAATTGTCCGGTTTGGGAAAGGTCCGTGATATCGACAGGGCTTGTTTGAACCCTGTCCTTGGGATTGAATTTGCTAGCCGGCCCCCGGACAAAAACCTTGGCGGGCGAAAGCTCGATCTTGTCGATGGTAAACCCTTCCTTGGCTTTGCCGATGATGACCGGAAAGACCTCCATCCAGACAGCTTTGCTCCTTTCGAGCTTTAGGTGGACTTTGTTCGGAAAGATCCGGATGACTTTGGCATCCGGCGGAACGCGGACCATCGAAGGATTGAGGGGATAATCTTCCTGGTTGACGGTGGCCCTTTCCAGGTTCAATATAGCCTGGACGTCTGTTGAGGAGATCTCTCCGAGGAGCCGATTGGGCGCCCGGAGGGTGACCTCGATCATGGAGGAAGGCTTTTCCACGAGCTCTACGTCGGAGGGGATGTTGCGGGTTTCCAGAGGCACGCTCAGAATTTTATCGGAGAATATTTTTTCTTCGGGGATCAAGGTCAGCCAGAGAATAAAGGCCAGGACCAAGGCCAGAAGCTTCAGCGCCCAGTTCCTTGTCAAGAGGTGGATGATGAATCTGATCATTGTTTTAGATACTCAAGCAGGTACTCTTTGAGTTGGTCTTTGTCCTGCATTCCTTTGAGGACGCCCCGGGTGGACAGCGAGATTCCGCCCGTCTCTTCGGAGACGACGATGACGGCGGCGTCCGTTTCCTGAGAAAGCCCGACCGCGGCCAGATGCCGCGTCCTGGCCAGGAATTCGATCCCCAGGTTGTGAGAGGCCGGCAGGGGGAGAAGGCAGCCGGCGGCCATAATCTTGTTGCCCTGGACGATGACGGCCCCGTCGTGGAGGGGAGAATGGGGAAAGAACAGGCTGACGACGAGATCTTTGGAGAGGAAGGCATCGATCTTGGTGCCCCGGTCGGCGTAGTTGGCCAGGGAAATTTCCTTCTCGATAGCGATCAGGGCCCCGATCTTTTTCTGCGAGAGATAGTCGACTGCCAGAAAAAGGTCTTCGATTTTTTCCTGGAAAGACCTTAAGGCCAGCGGTTTGCGGAACGACCGGGACCCGATCCCGGCCATGAATCTCCGGATTTCGCCCTGGAAGAGGATGATGACGGCGATGATCAAATAGGTGATGAAGTTCCGGATCAGCCAGTTCGTCACCACGAATTTTCCCCACCGGGCGATGAGCAGGAGCAGGACGATCACCGCGACGCCGATGGCCATTTGGTAAGCCCCGGATTCTTTAATCAACAGGAAGAAAGAGTAAAGGATGAAGGCGACCAGGAGAATATCCAACGCGTCGGTCAAGGTGAAATGCGAGAGGGTGGTCGTGATGTTAGTGAACATAGCGGTTCTTGTTCTCTTCCCCAAAAGTCTTATCCCGGCCGTCGTTGATGATGGCTTCGGCCACGAGCGCCGCCCGCTTGACGGCTTTCACATCGTGGACCCGAAGGAGGCTGGCTCCCCTGAGGATGCTGACCACGGCCGCGGCGATCGACCCCTCCAGCCTGTCCTGGGGCGGCGCGTTCAAAATTTTCCCGATGAACGACTTGCGTGAGATGCCGACCAGAATGGGCCGGTCGAGCTCCTCGAAGAAATCGAGCCGGTTGAGCAGCCGGAGATTGTCCTCGGTCCTTTTCCCGAAACCGATCCCGGGATCGATGATGAGGCTCTCCTTCTTGAGCCCGTAGGCCAGCGCGATCTCGATTTTTTCGGCGAGAAACGACCGGATCTCTTTCAGGACATCTTCATAGAAAGGATAGATTTGCATCGTCTTGGGATTCCCCTGCATGTGCATCAGGATGAAGCCCGCATGATATTGGGCGGCCAGGCTCAGGAGCCGGGGATCCAGGCTAAAGGAGCTGATGTCGTTGATGATATCGGCGCCGTGATCGAGGGCGGCCTGGGCGACCTCGAATTTCATCGTATCCACGGAGATCAAGGCCTTGGTCGTTTTCCGCAGCCCGGAAATCACCGGGATGACGCGATGGAGTTCCTCTTCGGCGGGCACGGGATCGGAACCGGGCCTGGAGCTCTCCCCGCCGATGTCGATGATGTCCGCGCCCTCGGCAAGAAGTCCCAGGCCGTGATCGATGGCTTTCTCGGGCTCCAGATGATGGCCGCCGTCATAAAAAGAATCGGGCGTGACGTTGATAATCCCTATGATCCAGGTCTCGCGGCCGAGACAATATGTTTGATTTTTGACCTGGAAGGTGTGTTCTTTCCTCACCTCTTACACTTTTGCTAAATCCGGTTTATCCAAAGGTTTGATCGTTTTCACGTCCGGCTGTTTCTCGGCGGCTTTTTTAGACCGCCGGATTCCCACGATGGCCTCGATCTCTTCCGAGGTCAGGACCTCTTTTTCCAGGAGAAGCTTGGCGATTTTTTTGAGCTTGGCTTTGTTCTTTTCGAGAAGCTGCTGAGTCCGCTCATAGTTCCGGCAGACGATCTTTTTGACTTCCTCGTCGATCCGCTCCGCGGTTTTTTCGCTGAAGTTCTTGTTTATGGCCAAGTCCCGACCGAGGAAGATCAGGTCGTCGTGCTCGCCGAACGTCAGAGGGCCCAGGTCCGACATGCCCCACTGGCAGACCATCTTGCGGGCGATCTCCGTGGCTTTCTCGAAGTCATTGGCGGCGCCGGTGGTCGTTTTTTCCAGAAAAATGTTCTCTGCGACGCGGCCGGCCATGAGCACGGAAAGCTGGGCTTCGAGATATTCTGCGCTGTATGTATAGCGGTCGTCCAGGGGCAGCTGCTGGGTCTGGCCCAGAGCGAGACCCCTGGGGATGATCGTGACTTTGTGGATGGGGTCGGCTTCGGGAATGAGCGCCGCGATGAGGGCGTGGCCGGCCTCATGAAAGGCCGTGCTCTTTTTTTCCTCGTCGCTGATGATCATGCTCTTTCTTTCCACACCCATGAGCACTTTGTCCTTGGCGTATTCCATGTCCTTCATATGGACTTTATCCTGAATGAGACGGGCGCCGTTGAGGGCGGCCTCGTTGATCAGGTTGGCCAGGTCGGCTCCCGAAAATCCGGGCGTTGAGCGGGCCAGGACTTTCAGGTCGACGTCCTTGTCGAGCGGGATTTTTCGGGTGTGGACCTTGAGAATCTCCTCGCGGCCTTTGACGTCGGGCATGTTGACGATGATGCGGCGGTCGAAGCGTCCCGGCCGGAGCAGAGCGCTGTCGAGGATGTCGGGACGGTTGGTGGCGGCGATCAGGATGATCCCCTCGTTCGAATCGAATCCGTCCATTTCGACGAGGAGCTGGTTGAGCGTCTGCTCGCGCTCGTCATGGCCGCCGCCCAGGCCGGCGCCTCTCTGGCGGCCGACCGCATCAAGCTCGTCGATGAAGATCAGGCAGGGCGCATGCTTTTTACCCTGCTCGAACAGGTCGCGGACCCGCGATGCGCCGACGCCGACGAACATCTCGACGAAATCCGAGCCGCTGATGGAGAAAAACGGCACGTCCGCTTCGCCGGCAACGGCGCGGGCCAGCAGAGTTTTCCCCGTGCCCGGGGCTCCGATCAGGATGACGCCCTTCGGTATGCGGCCGCCGAGTTTCTGGTATTTCTGCGGGTCTTTGAGAAACCCGATGATTTCATGGAGCTCTTCCTTGGCTTCTTCGATGCCGGCGACGTCCTTGAACGTCATCTTTTTATGGATGCCGGAAAAGAGCTTGGCCCGGCTTTTGCCGAAGGACAGCGCCTTGTTGCCGCCGGACTGCATCTGCCTCATGAAGAAGACCCAGAAGAGGACGACGAGGATGATGGGGAACCCAGTGAAGAGATAGGAAAACCAGGGGCTCCGGTTCGCGTCCTTGACGATGATGTTGACCTTATTATCGCGCAGGACTTTTACGAGATCGTTATATTGGGGCGGCAGGACGGTCTTAAAGGTCGTGGTGTCCCTGTACTTCCCTTTGACCTGAGTTCCCGTGATCGTCACTTCTTCGACCTTATTTCCTTCGACTTCGTTGAGGAATTGGCTGAAGGCAACTTCGTTTTTGATAATATTGGGCGTCTGCAGCAGGCTCCAGAGGAGGATGATGATGATGCCCGCGGCCGCCCAGAAGACGATATTTTTTACCGGTTTGGATTTTTTCGTGGCCATTCAATGTTCCTTTATACAACGCTATTTTAACACGTTTTCGTCCGGCTGTTAATAATAAATTTTGAGAAATTCCATAAAAAAACCGGAAAAATGGGTCAAAAATGGCGGAAAATCGGCCAAAAATCGATGAATTTCAAAAAAAATCGGGGACCGACCTTTTTTGCCTCCCCCGGTTCTCACCGGGAGGAGAGGAATTCAGCTCGCTAAAATCAAGTTTCTCGCCATTTTTTTTGAAATTGGGCAGGAGGTCCAGAATTCTTTTTTTGTTGACAATAACTTCCCAATTGATATAAACGATTACTCTATAAAAAAATGGGGACGGGCCGATTTTTCTGCCGAAACGAGCTCCTTATCATGGAAAAAATTGTGCCGTCCCCGATCGGATTTCAAGGGGACCGACATGAACCTTCACTGGATTGACCTGGCCATTATCGCTGTCTATCTCGTGGCCGTCGCCGCGATCGGTTTTGTCGTCAAAAAGCGGGCGACGAAAAAATTGGACTCGTTCTATCTGGCCGACCGCAACGTCCCCTGGTGGATGCTGGGGCTGTCCGGCTGCTCGAGCTACATCGACATCGGCGGCACGATGTCCATGATCGGTGCTATTTTTTATTTGGGCCTCAAATCCCTCTGGGCGACCCATATTTTTTGGGGCTGGTTCATTATCTGTTTTTATATGGCCTTCCAGGCCAAATGGATCCGGCGCTCGGGGGTCATGACCTTCGCCGAGTGGAATGAGACCCGGTTCGGGGCGACCAAGGATGCCGAAGCGGCCCGGCTCGCCGCGGCGATTTTTCTGCTCGTCCTCATGATCTGCAACCTGATGTTCATTTCGGTGGGAACGGGCAAATTTGTCGAGGAATTCCTGCCATTTCCCCGCTGGGAGGCAACCCTGATCGTGCTGGCCGTGGTCGGGATCTATGTCACCCTCGGGGGATTTTTCGGCGTCATCCTGACGGATGTTTTTCAAACGATACTGATTGCCATCGGCGCCGTGATCATGGTTGTGATGGTGTTCCAGAAAGCGCCCGCCGCGAGTTTTATCTCCAAGGATCCGGGCTGGTTCTCACTCGCCCCCGCCGGGAAGCTCTGGCCTTCGTACATGGCGGACACGCCCCCGGCCTACCAGCACTTTAATCTTTTCGGCCCTATCCTGATGGCCGGATTTTTCTGGATGGTTTTCCGAGTGTTGAGCGGCCCGAACGTCTGGGATTTCCAGTTCTTCCTGACGACGCGGACACCCCGCGATGCGGCACTCGCCGGCGGTATGTGGACGGTGGGCTACACCCTGCGCTGGATTTTAGGGTGCGCCTTCATGGTGCTCGGGATTTTTTACCTAGGCTCACAGGCCGGTTTCGACGCCGAAAAGATCATGCCCCTCGTCCTCCAGAAATTTCCGGTCGGCATGCGCGGGTTTTTCATGGCCATCTTGCTGGCGGCCCTGATGTCCACGATCAGCGCCATGATCAATGTCACGAGCTCGGTCATCATCAATGACTTCATCAAGCGCTATTTCGGCAAGAACTTGTCGCAAAAAAGGCTGGTTCGATACGGCCAGCTGGCTTCCGTGGCGGCTATTTTGATCGGCTTCATCTTCAGTCTTTCTTTCACCAACATCGTTACGGCCTGGGAGACCATGGTTTTTGTTGTCGTGACGGTCATCCTTGTCCCTGCCACGCTCCGCTGGTTTTACTGGCGGTTCAGCGCCAAAGGATTTGTCTGGAGCATGGGGGTCTCTGCCGTGCTCATTCTCGCCCGAATCAGTTTCTTCGGAAAGCTCCATTCCGCGGCCTCGCTGGCGACAGACATGGGCCTCTGCTTCGTCACGACGATCATCGTCACGCTCCTGACCAAGCCCACGGATATGGAGATCTTGGTCAAGTTTTACTCCCGGATCCGGCCCTTTGGGTTCTGGGGGCCGGTGAGGCGGGAGGCGGTGAAGCGCGGCCTTGTGCCCGCCCGCGACAAAATGCCGGCCATCGACGCCCTGAACGGGTTGATCACGGCCGTTTTTCAGTTTTCTCTAGCGCTCGTCCCGTTTTACGCCTTTCTGCGAAATTGGACCCAGCTGGGGATCTGGGTGGGCGTCGCCGTCGGGCTTTCGATCGTTTTGTATTTTACTTGGTATAAAAACCTCCCCTCGAGAGACGAAATTTAAGATGACCGGGGTCAAACCTACTCGTTACGCATCTTCCCCGA
>Ga0209253_10004915_pt1 | contig 11611 bp, 8 predicted proteins | sample FrelakmetBRP12BR_FD_187145 | JGI IMG/M metagenome (GOLD analysis project Ga0209253, IMG submission 187145) | Freshwater lake sediment microbial communities from the University of Notre Dame, USA, for methane emissions studies - BRP12 BR (SPAdes)... | ecosystem: Environmental > Aquatic >...
CGCCATCGCCGTCGTCCTCGCGCTCGCGGGCTGCGAATCCTCGACGACTTCGCTCACGAAGCGCATCGATTACAAGTCCGAGTCGCGCGCACCGGCGCTGGAGCTGCCGCCCGACCTCGCGGCCCCGCAGTACGACGACCGCTACACGGTGTCGACCGCGTCGGGTCTCGCGGCGCAGGGCGCGAATCGCCCCCGCGCCGCCGAGGGGATCGCGGTCAACGCGACGCCGGAAGGGCGCATCGTGCGCGGCGGCACCGAGCGCTGGCTCGTGGTCAGGGCCACGCCCCAGGACGCCTGGAACACGCTGCGCAAGTTCTGGATCGACACGGGCTTCGTGCTGGCGATCGAGCAACCGACGCTCGGCATCATGGAAACCGATTGGGCGGAGAATCGCGCCGACATGCCCAGCGACTTCCTGCGCAGCACGATCGGAAAATTCGTCGACATTTTCGCCAGCACGTACAAGCGCGACAAGTTCCGCACCCGCATCGAGCGGGGCAACGAGCCCGGCACCGTCGAGATCTACGTGTCGCACCGTGGCGCCGAGCAGGTACCGACGACGAAGATCGACAACGTGTCGCCGGCGGCATTCGTGTGGGCGGTCGCGCCGCCCGACCCCGGCCTCGAGGCCGAGATGCTGACGCGGCTGATGATCAAGTTCGGCGCGCCGGCGTCGCAAGCGAGCGCGGCGGTGCAGGCTTCGTCGAGCCCGACCGGGCCGGAACGGGCGCGGCTGGAGAAATCTGCGGACGGCGCTACTCAGCTCGTCGTCGACGACACCTTCGACCGGGCGTGGCGCCGCGTCGGACTCGCCCTCGATCGTGTCGGATTCACCGTCGTCGATCGCGATCGGTCGAAGGGGACGTACTTCGTCCGTTACGTCAATCCCGAAACGGAAGCGAAGAAGGAAAAGGGATTCCTGGACAAGCTCATTTTCTGGAAGGAAGACGTCGCGAACCCCGAACAGTACCGGATCACCGTAGCGGCGGCCGACCCGCGCAGTCTCGTGACCGTGCAGGATCCGAGCGGCGCCCCCCTCAAGAGCGCGAACGGCGAGAAGATCCTCTCGCTGCTCAAGGATCAGCTCAAGTAGCGGCGCGGCGCGCATGCGCTTCGCATCACTGGGCAGCGGCAGCGAGGGCAACGGCCTCGTCGTCGAATGCGGTGGGACGCGCGTCCTGATCGATTGCGGCTTCGGTGTTCGCGACACGACGGCGCGCCTCGGGCGCCTCGGGCTTCTCCCGTCGTCGCTGACGGCGATCCTCGTCACCCACGAGCATACCGATCACGTCGGAGGGGTCCCGGCCTTCGCTGGACGGCACGGGATTCCCGTCTGGGCGACCTTCGGCACACTGGCCGCGGTTTCGGCGCGGTTCGAGGGCATGACGCACGTGTACGGCTTCGACAGCCATGACCGGTTCGCGATCGACGCGCTGGAGATCACGCCGGTTCCGGTTCCGCACGATGCCCGCGAGCCCGTGCAATATGTGATCGGGGACGGCGCGCGGCGGCTCGGAGTGCTCACCGACATCGGCGTTTCGACGGAGCACGTCGAGGCGAGCCTCTCCGGCTGCGACGCCCTCGTGCTCGAATGCAACCACGACCTCGACATGCTCGAGGCCGGGGACTACCCGTATCCGCTGAAGAAGCGGATCGCCGGGCGCCTTGGCCATCTGCACAACGAGGCGGCTGCGGAGATCCTCGCGCGCATCGATACGACTCGGCTGACGCACATCGTCGCCGCACACCTGTCACAGCAGAACAACACGCCGGAGCTCGCCCGCGCCGCGCTCGCGTCGACGCTCGGGTGCCCTGGGGACTGGGTCGGCATCGCGGACCAGGGGACCGGCTTCGATTGGCGCGATATCTAGGGCCTGTTCACGATCAGGGAGATCCGGATGGAAACGCGGCAGGAGCTGTACAAGGGGAAGGCAAAGACCGTTTTTGCGACCGACGACCCGAATTACCTCGTCATGCATTACCGCGACGACGTCTCGGCGTTCGACGGCGCGAAGCTGGCGAAGCTTCCGCAGAAGGGCGAAACCAACAACAAGATCAACGCGTACGTGATGGGCCGACTCGCCGCCGCGGGCATCCGGACGCATTTCGTCCGCGTGCTCAACGATCGCGAATCGCTGGTCAAGGCGATGAAGATGATCCCGGTCGAGTGCGTGGTGCGCAACGTGTGCGCGGGCTCGATGGCCAAGCGGTACGGGATTGCGGAGGGCACGAAGCTCGCCCAGCCGATCTTCGAGTTCTTCCTGAAAAGCGACGCGCTGCACGACCCGCTGTGCAACGACGACCATATTCGGGTGCTGGGTTGGGCCACACCGGACGAGATCGCCCAGATGAAGGCGCTGACCCATGACGTGAACGCGGTGTTGCGCCCGATGTTCGCCAATGCCGGAATCGATCTCGTCGACTACAAGCTCGAATTCGGGCACCTGCGCGACGATCCCGGCGGACCGCTCGTCCTTGGCGACGAATTCACCCCGGACGGCTGCCGGCTGTGGGACGCCAAGACGGGCGAGAAGCTCGACAAGGACCGGTTCCGCCGCGATCTCGGCAGCGTGATCGAACACTACCGCGAAGTCGCACGACGCATTGGGGTGCCGCTCTAGCGGCCGGCGAGGCCATCGGATTCGCGCGAGGTCGCGGGGCCACGACATCATCATCGCGATCGTTTCGGCACAGTCAACGCGAGCGGTACCGACCCCGAAATCTGGCGACGAACCAAGCGAAAAGGGCCGACCCGAAGGCCGACCCTTTCCATTCGGACATCGAACCGCTTTACTTCTTCGGTGCGGCGTCCTTCTCCGGAGCCATGGCAGGTGCGGCAGCCGGGGCGGCTGCGGGTGCAGCGGTTGGCGCAGCAGCGGGCGCCGCGGCTGCCGCGGCATCCTTTGCCGGTTCAGCGGGCTTGGGCGCGTCAGCAGACGGCGCCGGTGCGGGCGCCGGCGCAGGTGCGGCGGCCGGCGCTGGGGCGGGTGCGGGGGCCGGTGCGGCAGGCTTCTGCTGGCCGCAGGCGCTGAGAGCAAGCGCCACGGCGGCCGCGAGGATCATCGATTTGTTCATGATTGGGGTCCTTGGACTAGGGGCGGGATATTGCTTCGAACCAGGTTGCCGCGGTGCGGAAAATCTATCGCCCTGCCATGCCTATGGCTCGGCAACCGGTGGATGATTATGCCATATTGTTCAAACAATTCATAGGGATTGTGCGCTGCGGCAAAGACGCCCCGCCCCTTGGGCGCCACCGATTGTTCAAAGCCCCAGCACGGTGGCGTCGATACCGGGCTCCCGCGTAGCCCAGATCTCCTCGAAACGTTCGACGAAGGGTCTCGTCACACGCGGCTGCTCGATGGCGAATTCCGCGTTCGCGTGCTCGATGTGGAACCGGTGCAGGAGGTGCCGATCATCGACGATCGCCATCGGATCCATCACGGCGCTCGCGTCGGGGCCGGTCCGGCAGATCGTGACGGCGTGGGCATACCGCCGCAGCAGCTGGGTCAGGCGCGGGCATGAACTCTCGATCCACCGCGTGTCGTGCACGATGACCTGCAGCGTTGCGTTCGGTCGCAGGCGCAGGAATGCGGCGATCGTTGCGGCTCGCTCCACGCCGGTCCATCCCATCCCGGACAGGTCGATGTCGAAAACGCGGATCGAGTGCCTGGCGAGCCCGATCATCTCGTCGAGTGCCGCAATCTGTGCCGAGATCGTGCGCAGCGTCTCGCGGCGCGGCGCGGGGGACGCAGCAGCTCCGGGGGCATCAGGGTTCGGTGTGGAGGTAGCCATGGCGATACCAATCGTAGAAGAGCGTGGTGGCGGTGGGCGGCGCAGCGGCGACGGCGCCGGGGCCGAGCGTGCGGGCGTTGGCCAGTCGCTTCAACGCCTCGGTGCCGGCCGCGGGCCAGGCGAGTGCCGCGCCATTGATGTAGAGGTGCCGATCATCGTAGAGCAGCTGCGTGCGAAGGTCCAATCGAATGCCCCGTTTCGCCGCGCGCACGCCGAACGCCTTGCGCGTCGCGGACGCGGCGGGCCGCTCGAAGAATACGCTGGGCTTCGGATCCGACAGCCAGCAGCCGAGAAAGCGGGCAATCGTCGCGCGATCCCAGCGAACAGCCGTCAGCATTCGTTCGCAACGCCGATGCATTGCGGCATCGATCGCCGCCGGCGCGCCGGTCGGCGCGAGGTCCGGGTCGGCATAGCGTCCCGGCAGGTCGAGATCATCGCGCAGGAAATCCAGGAATGCAGCGGCAAGTTCGTTCGCGCTCGCGGCACGAAATCCGATCGAGTATGTCGTGCACGTGTCGACGGCGACCCCGTCGTGCGCGTAGTGCGGCGGCAGGTAGAGCATGTCACCCGGCGAGAGCACATCCACCTCCATGGGATCGGGCGCGAAGCGCCTCAGGATCCTGAGCGGTAGATCCGGCTTAAGCGTGAGGTCATCCTGGCTGCCGAATCGCCAGCGGCGACGGCCGAAACCCTGCAGCAGGAAGACGTCGTAGGAATCGACGTGCGGACCGACGCCGCCACCCGGGGTGGCATAGCTGACCATCAGGTCGTCGAGGCGTGCGAAGGGCAGGAACGCGAAGCGTCGCAGCAGCGCGTCGCCGGCCGGGCTGACCAGATTGACGCCCTGCACGAGCAGCGTCCAGTTGCGCGCGGGAAGTGCGCGGAAGTCCGCGCGACGGAACGGGCCATGCGCGAGCGACCAACGCCCGCCTTCCCGAAGCACGAGCCGCGTTTCGACCTCGTCGCGTCCCGCGAGCGCGAAGAGCTCCCGTGCGCTGAACAAGCCCGCGAAGCCAGGCATCGCATCGCGGACGAGCAGCGCCTTCTTCTGCCAATGGCGCGCGAGAAACGCGGCCACCGAGATCCCGCCCAGTGGGGCGCCGCCGGCATCGGGAGTGGCGGCGCGGACGCGCGAAGTCGGAGCAGCCATCTGACGATTATAGCGAGGCGAATGCGGCGAGCTGGGCTACAATGACCGCTGCCACCGGCGGAGCGCCCGTTTCGCCGTCCGCGCGAGGCGTGCGATGCGCGCCGGCCCTGCCCACTCCTCCCTTCGCCACGGATCGCCGATGAACATCCTAGCCAATACGGTCGTTACGCTCACGTTCGAGCTCTTCGATGCCGACGGGGTGCTGCTCGAAGCCACGGACAAGCCCATCACTTACCTGCACGGCGGGCATTCCGGGATGTTGCCGAAGCTCGAGGATGCGCTCAACATGAAAAAGGCCGGCGACGCAGTATCCGTCGATGTCGAGCCCGCCGATGCTTTCGGCGACTACGATCCGGAGCTCGTGAAGCTCGAGCCGGTCGACCGGCTGCCGCCCGAGGTCGAAGTCGGCATGCAGTTCGAGGCCCACACGAATCCCGGCGACGAGCAGGGGAGCGGGATCGTGTTCACGGTCACCGATATCGCCGAGGGCAAGGTTGTGCTCGACGGCAACCATCCATGGGCTGGAAAGCGGTTGCGCTTCGACTGCCAGATTCTCGACGTGCGGGCAGCCACGGCCGAGGAGGTCGAACACGGCCATGTCCACGGCGCGGGCGGGCACCACCACCACTGACCGCGGCGTCGTGCGACCCGCCGACGGTCTGCGTCGGCGGGTCCCCGCTCGCGACGCTTTCCGCTCCAGGTCAGCTCCGCAGCAGATTCCGCAACTCGTAGAGCGCGGCCAGCGCATCGCGCGGCGTCATCGCGTCCGGATCGAGCGTCGTGAGCTTCGCGGCAACGGCATTGGCGCCGGGGTCCGGCCCCGCCGCCTCGTCGACGATTCCTGACGGAGCGCCGAGCGGAGCGAAGAGATCCGGCTGCGCCGCGTCCGCCGGGTTGAACTTGTCGAGTCGCGCGAGATAGTCTTTGGCGCGTCGGACCACGGCCGATGGCACGCCGGCGAGCTTCGCCACTTGCAGGCCGTAGCTGCGATTCGCGGGCCCGTCCTCCGCACTGTGGAGGAAGACGATGCCGGCGGCGTGCTCGACCGCGTCGAAGTGCAGATTGGCGCAGCCGTCGATCTCGGCGGGAAGCGCCGTCAGCTCGAAGTAGTGCGTGGCGAAGAGCGCAAGGCTCCCGTTCTTCTCGGCGAGCTCGCGCGCGATCGCCCACGCGAGCGCCAGACCGTCGAACGTCGACGTACCGCGGCCGATCTCGTCGATCAACACCAGGCTCTGCGGCGTCGCGCGATGCAGGATCGCCGCTGCTTCCGTCATCTCGACCATGAACGTCGAGCGCCCGCCGGCCAGATCGTCCGCGGCGCCGATGCGGGTGTGGATGGCATCGAGCGGCCCGATGACGGCCGAGCGTGCCGGCACGAACGATCCGCAATACGCGAGCAGCGCAATGACGGCAGCCTGCCGCATGTACGTGGACTTGCCGCCCATGTTCGGTCCGGTGACGATCAGCAGCCGGCGGCCCGGCCCGAGATCGAGATCGTTCGCGATGAACTCCTCGACTTGCCGCTCGACCACCGGGTGTCGGCCGGCGCGGATCTCGAGCCCCGGGGATGGCACGAACACCGGGCACACGAAGTCGAGCGCCTCCGCGCGCTCGGCAAGGGCGGTCAGCACGTCGAGCGTCGCCAGCGCTGCGCCCGCCCTTTGCAGCGCGGGAATCGCGGGAGCGAGATCGGCGAGCAGATGGTCGTAGAGCAACTTCTCGCGCGCGAGCGCGCGGTCCTGGGCGGAAAGCGCGCGGTCCTCGAAGGCCTTGAGCTCCGGCGTGATGTAGCGCTCCGCATTCTTCAGCGTCTGCCGGCGCCGGTAATCGTCGGGAATTTTTTCGACGTGGGCATGCGTGACCTCGATGTAGAAGCCATGGACCCGGTTGTATTCGACCTTGAGGTTGGCGATGCCGGTGCGCGCACGTTCGCGCGCCTCCAGCTCCACCAGGAACTCGCCGCAGCGATCGTCGATTGCGCGCAGCTCGTCCAGCTCCGCATCGAAGCCCCCGGCGATGACGCCTCCGTCGCGGACCTGCGTCGCCGGCTCGGTGGCGATCGCGTGCGTCAGCAGGGCAGCCCATTGCGGATCGACGTCGAGGTCCGCGGCGAGCGATGCGATCGCCGGCGCATCGCTTCCCGCAAGCGATGCGGCAACGGCGGGCAGCCGCGCGAGCGTGTCGCGCAGCCCGGCAAGCTCGCGCGGCCGCGCCGAGGCGAGCGCGATGCGCGCGGCGATGCGCTCGACGTCGGCGGTGCGTGCGAGCTCCTGCGCGAGCAACCGGCGCCCCGTGGGATTCGCCACCCAGCCGGCGATCGCGACGTGGCGGGCGGCCGCCGCGTCCTGTGATCGGAGCGGATGCGTGAGCCAGTGCCGAAGCAGCCGGCTTCCTGCTGCGGTGCCGCAGCTGTCGAGCAGCGACAGCAGCGTCGGTGCCAGCTCGCCGCGCAGCGTCTGCGTGATCTCCAGATTGCGCCGCGTGGCCGCGTCGAGGGCGAGGTGCTCGCCTGCGGTTTCTACGGCAAGCGTGCGCACGTGAGCGAGCGCCGACTGTTGCGTGGCCGCGGCGTAGCCCAGCAACGCGCCCGCGGCGCCGATGGCGAGATCGCGGTCCTCGACGCCGAACGCGGCAAGGTCGCGTGTGCCGAAGTGCTTCGCGAGCGCGCGAACGGCGGCGGCGGCATCGAACTGCCACGCCGGCAGCGCGCGCCTGGGCGCGCCGCCATCCTGCGCTGGCGGCGGAACAGTGTCGGGGACGAGCAGCTCGGCCGCATCCAGGCGTTCGAGTGCCGACGCGGCCTCGGTCGAAGGCACCTCGGCCAGCGTGAACTGTCCCGACGCCAGATTGAGCCAGGCGATCCCGGTGCGGTACTTGCCCGGGTTGACCGCGACGAGCAGGCTGTCGCGCTTGGCCTCGAGCAGACCTGGGTCGGTCACGGTTCCCGGAGTGACGACGCGCACGACCTTGCGCTCCACGGGACCCTTGCTCGTCGCCGGGTCGCCGATCTGCTCGCAGATCGCGACCGATTCCCCGAGCTTCATCAGTTTCGCGAGGTATCCATCCACCGCATGGAACGGCACGCCGGCCATCGGAATCGGCGCGCCGGCCGATTGCCCGCGTGCGGTCAGCGTGATGTCGAGCAGGCGTGCCGCACGCTGCGCATCCTCGTAGAAGAGCTCGTAGAAGTCGCCCATCCGGTAGAACATCAGCGTGTCCGGATGCTCCGCCTTCGCGCGGAGGTATTGCTGCATCATCGGCGTGTGGGCCGAGAGGGGCGCGGCGGTGGCACTGGCAGGGGTCGGCACCGGACGATTATAGTGGGTCGCTTCCCCGCTCCGCGCGTGGCGCGCGCCGCGCCGCTGCGGCACAATGCGCTGCAACTGGATGTGCGAAGGCGATGAAACCCGTCCTGCTCGTTCCCGGTCACCTGCCGTTGGCCGAGCTCCGCCGAATCTGGGCCGAGCCGGCGCCGATTGTCGTCGACGCCGCGGCAAGGCCGGCGGTCGATGCCGCCGCGAAGACGGTCGACCGCGTCATCGCGTCGGGACGGACCGTCTACGGCGTGAACACGGGATTCGGTCTGCTCGCGCGCACCCACATCGACGCGGCGCGTCTTGCCGAACTGCAACGTGCGCTGGTGCTGTCGCACTCGGCGGGCACCGGAACGCTGCTCGACGACGGTGTCGTGCGGCTCACGATGGCGCTCAAGGCAGCGTCGCTCGCGCGGGGCTACTCCGGCATTCGCTGGAGCGTGATCGAGGCGCTGGCAGCGCTTGCCAACGCCGGCATCGTCCCGTGCATCCCGGGGCAGGGCTCGGTAGGGGCCTCCGGCGATCTGGCGCCGCTCGCCCACCTTTCGGCGGTGCTGATCGGCGAGGGCGAGGCCAAGGTCGACGGCCGCATCGTTCCGGGACGCGACGCGCTCGCCCGCGCCGGTGTGAAACCGGTTGTGCTCGGGCCGAAAGAGGGCCTGGCGCTCCTCAACGGCACGCAGGTCTCGACGGCGCTCGCGCTTGCCGGCCTGTTCGGCGCGGAGCGCGCCCTCGCGGCCGCATTCGTTGCGGGTGCGCTCGCGATCGATGCCTGTCTCGGCAGCGACACGCCGTTCGATCCCCGAATTCAGGCCGTCCGCGGCCACCGTGGCCAGACGGATGCTGCCGCGATTTACCGCGCGCTGCTCGCGGGCAGCGGCATCCGCGAATCGCACAAGGATTGCCCGCGGGTGCAGGATCCCTACAGTCTGCGCTGCCAGCCGCAGGTGATGGGCGCCTGCATCGACCAGCTGCGGCATGCAGCCGATGTTCTCGTCACCGAAGCGAATGCGGTGTCGGACAATCCGCTCGTCTTTGCGGATACCGACGAAATCCTGTCCGGCGGGAATTTTCACGCCGAGCCGGTCGCTTTCGCGGCCGACAATATCGCGCTCGCCATCGCCGAGGTCGGCGCGCTGTCGGAGCGACGGACCGCATTGCTGATGGATGCCAACCTTTCGGGGCTGCCGCCTTTCCTCGTCGAGGACGGCGGGGTCAATTCCGGCTTCATGATCGCGCAGGTGACGGCGGCGGCGCTCGCGTCCGAGAACAAGTCGCTGGCGCACCCGGCGTCGGTCGACTCGCTGCCGACCTCCGCGAACCAGGAAGACCACGTCAGCATGGCGACGTTCGCTGCGCGCAGGCTCGGGCCGATGGCCGCGAACACCGCACGCATCGTCGCCGTCGAGCTCATCGCGGCGGCGCAGGGCGTGGAGTTGCGGAGGCCGCTGACGACTTCCCCGACCCTCGCCGCCGCGGTGGCGATGATCCGCACCCAGGTCGCGTTCTGGGATCGCGATCGCGCCTTTGCCCCCGATCTGGAAGCGATCCGGATTCGGGTCGAGGGCGGAGACTTCGTGCCGTACGCGGACGGTGCGCTGATTTCCGGGTGACGCGGCGGGACGGCTGCGCGACAATTGCCGCTCGAGGCTGGCATTGCGCCGGCGCGGAGACTCCTCATGCATCGCGATGACCCCGATCAACTCGCCAGCGCCCGGCGTGGCACGCGTTACGCCGATCGCGTGATCCGCTCGCCGCGCGGCACCGAGCGTTCGGCGAAGAGCTGGCTTACCGAAGCCGCGCTGCGCATGATCCAGAACAATCTCGACCCTGAGGTGGCCGAGAATCCGAAGGAGCTCGTCGTCTATGGCGGTATCGGGCGGGCCGCGCGAAACTGGGAGTGTTTCGACGCGATCGTCGAAGCGTTGCGGGAACTGGGCGACGACGAGTCGCTGTTGATCCAGTCGGGCAAGCCGGTCGGCGTGTTCAAGACCCACGCCGACGCGCCGCGCGTGCTGATCGCCAATTCGAACCTCGTGCCGAAATGGGCAACGTGGGAACACTTCAACGAGCTCGATCGCAAGGGACTCATGATGTTCGGCCAGATGACGGCCGGGTCGTGGATCTACATCGGAAGCCAGGGCATCGTGCAGGGAACCTACGAGAGCTTCGCCGAGGCCGGCCGCCAGCATTACGGCGGGCAGCTCGGCGACAGGTGGATCCTGACGGCAGGCCTGGGTGGGATGGGTGGTGCGCAGCCGCTCGCGGCGACGATGGCCGGCGCTTCGATGCTCGCCGTCGAATGCCAGCAGAGGCGGATCGAGATGCGGATGGCGACGCGCTATCTCGACCGGCAGGCGAAGAGCCTCGACGATGCGCTCGCGATCCTCCGCGACGCCTGCGCGCGAAAGAAGCCCGTATCGGTTGGGCTGCTCGGCAACGCGGCGGAAATCCTGCCCGAACTCGTGCGCCGTGGCGTGCGCCCCGACATGGTCACCGACCAGACGTCCGCGCACGACCTCATTCACGGTTACCTGCCGGCCGGCTGGTCGGTCGAGCGATGGAAGTCGGCGCAGGACGACCCGGCGCAGCATCCCGCGCTGGTTGCGGCGGCCAAAGGATCGATCGTCACGCATGTCGGCGCGATGCTTGCGTTTCACCGGCAGGGCGTGCCGACGTTCGACTACGGCAACAACATCCGGCAGGTGGCCCACGACGAGGGCGTGACCGACGCGTTCGCGTTCCCCGGATTCGTGCCCGCCTACATCCGGCCGCTGTTCTGCGAGGGCAAGGGCCCGTTCCGGTGGGTGGCGTTGTCCGGGGATCCGGAGGACATCTACAAGACCGACCGCAAGGTGGCCGAGCTCTTTCCGGACAATGCGCATCTGCATCGCTGGCTCAGCATGGCGCGCGAACGGATCGCGTTCCAGGGGCTGCCGGCGCGCATCTGCTGGCTCGGGCTGGGGGAGCGGCACCTCGCGGGGCTCGCATTCAACGACATGGTGAGGACCGGCGAATTGAAGGCGCCGATCGTCATCGGTCGCGACCATCTCGACACGGGATCGGTCGCGAGCCCGAACCGCGAAACGGAAGCGATGGCCGACGGCTCGGATGCCGTGTCCGACTGGCCGCTGCTCAATCTGCTGCTCAACACCGCCTCCGGTGCGACGTGGGTTTCGTTTCACCACGGGGGCGGCGTCGGGATGGGCTACTCGCAGCACGCGGGGGTCGTCATCGTCTGCGACGGCACCGACGCTGCGGCCAAACGCATCGCGCGCGTGCTGTGGAACGACCCGGCGACGGGCGTGATGCGCCACGCCGACGCCGGCTACGCGAAGGCGATCGACGTGGCGAG
>Ga0209253_10004916_pt1 | contig 11611 bp, 9 predicted proteins | sample FrelakmetBRP12BR_FD_187145 | JGI IMG/M metagenome (GOLD analysis project Ga0209253, IMG submission 187145) | Freshwater lake sediment microbial communities from the University of Notre Dame, USA, for methane emissions studies - BRP12 BR (SPAdes)... | ecosystem: Environmental > Aquatic >...
AGCCGTGCCATCAGGTTGGCATGGCTAGGTAGCTGCCCATCGTGCGTATCGAACCCACCCATGCTGACGAAGAACACTTGCCGGTGTGCGCCCAGTGTGGTTTGGCCGGCGATGATGCGTGCTACGGTCCGCAATTGATTTGCCAGCGAGTTTGTGGCGGGTAAATTGGTGTTTGGGTTGATGTATTGGGCGGGGACAGGTACAGAGGTCGCGGTTACCGTCAAGACGCTGTTGAGGTCGGTTTGTGCAGCTATCGAACGTTGCACGACTGCCGCGTGCTCTCGTTCCAACAGATTGCTGGCACTGGTGTTGGTAATGATGGCCTGCAGTGGATTATTGCTGGTACCGAACAAGTTAGTCAGTCCTGCAATAGGTACTGCGGTGCCATTGGAGTTGATTTGATATTGGTTGATGGTTTCGCCGGCTAAAAATACGCTATTCCCTGACGAAGATATACTGGTAAAGTTTTGCAAGGTGTTGCTCGCTTTAAGCATGTCACCCATGCGGCCTCCCCAGCCATATATGGGTTTGGCGGGGTCAGTCGAGTGCCATTGGGTAGTCTGATCACTATGTGAAAACAGATTGGCTGGCTTTCGAATGGCGTTGTTACGGTATGCGACTTTATCAGCTATCGGTTCGATCAAAGATCCGACATTCGCGATGATGGCAGCGCGTCCTGCATCGAACAAAGCCTGAAGCGGCGCCATGCTGGGATGTAGTGCGAAGGCGCGTATACCGACGGTGTCAACCTTGGGGGTGATGGGCACGATGGGTAATAAACTGCTTAGTGGAAGCGCAATAGAGGCCGCCCCACCGATATTTCGAGCTGACTGGTAGCCGGTCCACGATGGTGTATCGGTCGCTAACACCATGTTGGAACTATCGTTTCCTCCGGCCAGGTAAAGGCATACGATAGCCTTGTAATCTGCTGTCAGAGTTGAGGCTGCGGCTACGTTCATCGAAAATAAATTTAACGCGAAAGGCGCGCTAAACGAGCCAGCTGCTGAAAGCAGGGAAGCTTTGCGTAGAAAGTCCCGGCGCGATGTATCGATAACTTCGGTCATGAGGTGCTCCAGTTATTTCTGCACGATATATTCTGGTGATGCCATGGCAAGGAAGATCGCCAGATAAACACGATTCAGCTTGTTATTTGCGGTGGTGTTCGGTACTGAGCTGACCGCAGCAAGTAACTGGCTGCGCAGTGTGGCCGACATTTGCTTCTGCATCAGCAGCAAATCGATGCGATCCACAAGTTGATCTGGTGTGCTGGACAGCGCAAGTTCTGCTGAGTAATCGGCTTTTATATCGCGCGAGATGCCGGTGCCGTTGGCGATAGCATTGCGCATGAAATTCAAGTAGCCGACTACTGACGTTTCTTCGGTGATCTGCATTTCTGGAGCGAACATCTTTGCAGCGGCGATGCTTGTGTTTGGTGGTACATATTCGGGGCGGTAAAAGTTGAACACGGTCGGCGAGCGCATCGGAGTTTGACCCAGTGCATAGAGTGGGTCATCGAGGCCGCCTATCTGAAAATGGCCCGAGCTTGAGGTGGCATTAAATGCGCGCATCCAGTTGGCCAGCCGTATGACAGGTTCGCGCAGCTTTCCTGCGCTGCTGGATTGCGAAGGCGTCATCGCCTCTGGGTCGAGCAGCACGGCTTTAATCACTGCCTTCATGTCTCCGCGCACGCCTTGTCCATTGTTGGCGAATATTGCTGCAACATGACCTACATATGCCGGGCTGGGATTGCTTGTCACTAGGCGTTGTATCAGTTGACGCCCAATGAATGGACCAACATTGGGATGGTTAAAAAGCGTATCCAGCGCGATTTTAAGGCTCGCTTCGCCAGAGGTATTCGCTGGGATAGTCACGCCCAGGAAGGCCTTCGCCAATGGCTCATGGTAAGCCGGATAATTTTGCATCGGTAGCAAGTCGCGATTAGGGTCGGGATTCCCACCGAAAAACCGTGTTGAAATTTTGTCTGGTCCTGCCCAACTCCAACCGGTGAAAACCTTGGCCAAGCCTTTAATGTCATCGCTAGTGTAAGTCTCTATCGGTGGGGCGCTAGTATCTGTGCCGTCCTGGTTGAGTTGCCTGAGTCCTATCGTGAAGAGTTGCATCACCTCGCGGGCATAGTTCTCGTCAGGTACGCGTGCCCCCACTGTTTTCTGGTTGCGTAGCGAGCTCAGGTAATTCCCCATCATGGGATGGAGTGTGACCGCTTCAAGCAGGTCACGAAAATTGCGGAATGCATACGCACCCAGCATGTCGTAATAGGCGGCCACGCCACGGGGATTATCTGCAAGCGTGTTGTTCTGATACGAAATCACAAATATTTGCGAAAGTGCAAAAGCGACGCGTTGACGCAATTGATCATCACCGTTTACTGCCTGTTGCCAGAAAGATTCAAAGAATTGATCTTCACTGAGTCGCGATCCAACCGGCAAATTTGCTTGAGATGCATTCATGTAGGCTAGATGCAGGTTCTGCGGTTTGGCAAATTGCTCGTTAAACCATGCGGCAGTACCCATGCCGGTCAGCCTGTTGATTTCTGCTGCTGTTGGACCAAACGTCGCTTGCGATAAGATGCGCGAAGCCTGCACTGGAGTAGGCTGCACCACATCGGTGGTGGTCTTTTTGGTTTCGCTGCCACCGCAAGCCGAGAGCAATGCGGTCGTTATTGCGACCATCCCTATGAGCAGGGCAGATCGGCTATTCGGTTCACGCATAATAGTTATTCAACTCAATCATGTTTGCTTAGAACTTGTAAATTGCGGCCAGATATACTGAATGGTCACTGCCGATGGAATTCATGCCGATGCGACCGCTAACGCTCCTGGTAAAGTCATATTGCGCTCCAGCACCCACGACTACACGATTCCTGGTGGTGGTGGTGACTGTGGTCGTAGGAGGAAAATAACCAGGCAAGCCTGGATCATAAGTGGTCGATTTGTCCTTGGTGCGTTCATATCCGGCTTTTACAAATATGAAAAATGGCTCCATATCATTGAGTTTTAGGGGGAACATGGCTATACCGGCGATACCTGCACTGGAAGAGTTGAAGGTATAGTTTGGTTGGTAGATGGGGTCCACGTAGTCGTAGCGGAACTCCAAAGAATACATTTTGTTAATTTGCAGGCCAAGCAAGGCACCAACAATCGAGTCACCGAGTTGTGCACCAACGTACAGCCAATGAGATTTATCGTCAGTAGCAGCACGGACTGGGGTAGACGTTACTGAAGTTGGTACAGGAGTGGCTGGAGTCGCTGTGACTGGAGCTGCAGGTACGGGGGCGGCCGGTACTGGGGCAGGTGCAGGAGTAGAGCGTACCGTAGCAGCAGATGCAACAGGTGCGACAATGGAAAATGACAGCAGTATGGCCACTAGAATTTGTTTCATGTCTTTCCTCAATACCCCATTGAAAACGAGCGGATCTGCACGTTGATCAGAATTTGAAAATTGCACACAAGTTGATGGATCTATTGTTGCCCAAGAAGTCAACACCCATACGACCCACAAGACTCCTTGTAAAATCATACTCAGCGCCGACGCCGAAAATGGACTGATTTTTGTGGCTAGTTATGGTGCTGCTGTATGGAAGCGTGAGGGTGGCGGAGGTGGGAATAGAATATGTTTCATTATTGGTAATGCGCTCATAGCCAACTTTAATGAATAAGTAATACGGTAGCACCTCATTCAGCTTCATCGGAAACAAGGCTATGCCGGTTATGCCTGCGCCTGAAGTTGTAGTGTCAACGGTTACGCCTGCGTGGGTGATCTGGGAGTCGGATTTGGAGTAATGCGCCTCTACCGCGTACATTTTACTGAACTGGTAACCAAACAAGGCACTTACCGTGATGTCGTCTATCTGTACGCCTGCATAAAGCGGCGATGCAAAAGCGGGGGCGAACATTGAAAAGGTTAAAAGGAAAGCAACCAGAATTCGCTTCATACTTTTTTTGTATATATTGACCAAGACACACCTTAAGTTAGATTTAATCGATAAACCCAAATCCGTCATCAGGCAAAAGTTATCATATTGAAAAGTGATCATCACGCCCATTTCCGATGAATGGACATCAAAAAGTATTAAGAGGTAAATTTTGCTTCTACCCCATTTAAATTGGATTATGAACGGTATGAATTTCCGGATGAGCGGTATGCTTTTGTGAATGGATGCACAAAAATATAATCTGACGCGAACCGGATGAATACTCTGGTGGCGTGGCTAGGATATGGGTTAGTGCGATATTGAATCGTCTTGTTGGGTTTTAGCAGACCAATCCGGGTTGTAGCCGTGCTGGTTTATAATCCCCGCAGTTGCTGTACGACATTTCGACTAAAGCCAGCCAGGGATCAGCTTTTCGCCCGGCCGGGGAGTTGCCGGTTTGCGGGAAAGATAGTCATTACAAGGACTGGCATGCGATGAAGAAAATAAAAGACTATGCCATACGGATGACTCTGGGCAGGCTTCTGATATGGCTGGCGGTTTTCTCGCTGACTGCTGCATTCATTATCGTGCTTGTCATGTCCACGGTAGTCCGCGATCGTGCCGTGCGCGAGCTCTCGCACCAGAATGCGCAGCAAACTTCCCGGCTGGTTTTTCAGATCCTGTATTCGGAAATGCGCAAGGGCTGGGGCAGGCAAGAGGTGGTTGAGACCATCGCGAGTCTGAATGAGAGCTTCCCGGATCTGAAGATAAGTGTCTACCGGGCCGGAATAGTGGCACGCCAGTTTGGAGAGATGGCGGGTGAGCAGGCCGTTGTGGAGCGCGATGCCGCGTTGCGCCAGGCGCTGACCAGCGGCCAGGATGCGCTGATTCAGATGGATAACGACACCATTCGATATCTTTACCCGGTGCTGGCCAAACAGGAGTGCCTGGGGTGCCATACGCAATCGCATCCGGGCGCAGTGCATGGAGTGATCGATATCAGCTATCCGGTCAATAACCTGAAGACATCACTCGGCGCAGTCATCAATACCATCGTTGCCTATATGCTGGCTGCCATGGGCGCGGTTTTCATCATCCTTTATTTTCAAATGCGTTATTTGATTACTTTGCCGATAGCCAACTTGGCCAATGTCATGCGCAATTTGACAGTGGATATGAACTTGAGTCATCGGGTCAGCGGTCCAACCTGGTCGCTGGAGTTAAAGCAGTTGACGGATTATTTCAATCACCTGCTGGTGACGATACAGGACTACAGCGCCAGGCTGGAAGAATTATCCATACGCGATCCGCTGACCGGCCTGTACAACCGCCGCAAATTCCACGAATTCATGCAGAATGAAATCGTCCGCGCGTCACGACATGGACGGGGATTTTCGGTGATTATGGTCGACCTGGACAACTTCAAATACATCAACGACACCTTTGGTCATCCGGTCGGCGACTTGGTGCTCAAGGAGATCGCGTTGCTGTTGGGCGTCGAGTTGCGCCGCGAGGATGTGCTGGCGCGTTTGGGGGGGGATGAGTTCGCCATCATCCTGCCTGAAACGGAGGTGGCCAGAGGCTTTCAAGTTGCCAGCAAGCTGCATCAGGCGCTTGCCGAAAAGGTGTTCGAATTGCCGGTGGGCAAGATAAAAACCACCGCAAGTTTCAGCATGGTGAGTTTCCCGGAGGATGGCAAGACCGAGGAGCAGATCTATGCGGCGATGGATGTGGTGCTGTACAAGGCCAAGGCGCAGGGCAAGAACCGCGTGATGACTTCGGAGTCAGGCGGAGATCGCAGCATGATGGTGATCTTCAAGCAGGGAGACTTCTTGCGCAACGCTTTGCGCGAACAACGCATCGAGGCGTTCCTGCAACCTATTGCAGATGTGCGAACCGGAGCAGTGATGGCCTATGAGGTGCTGGGCCGTATCCGCGACGGCGATATGGCCGTTCCGGCAATGGAGTTCGTCGAGGTTGCCGAAGAGTTGGGCATGGCGCATGAACTGGATCGCGAGGTTTTCCGCAAGGGATTGGCGCATCATGCGGTAATCTCAAAAGCCCATCCCGGGGTTCAATTGTTCTTCAATCTGTTCCCGAGCAGTTTCATGGATATCGAGTGGATACGGGGAATCCCCGAGCTGGTGCGGGCGGCGGGCGTCCCGTGCGAAAGCATCGTGCTGGAGATCACCGAACGCGAGGCCTTGCCCAACCTGACCCAGGTGGCGACGGTGATCGAAGAATTGCGCGCCGCCAGCATCTCGGTTGCGCTCGACGATTTTGGCAGCGGTTTCTCGTCATTCATGTACCTGAAATATCTGGCTATCGACTACGTGAAAATCGAGGGCAGTTTCATACGCCAGATCGCCACCGACCCGCGCGATCGCATCATGGTCGAGCACATCAATGATATGGCGCATCAGTTCGATCTCAAAACAGTGGCCGAATTCGTCGAGGATGAAGCGACTGCGAAAATCCTCGCCGAGATCGGTGTGGACTATGCACAGGGCCATTACTACGGTTTACCCTCGCTGCCGGAGTGAAGAATACTGATTCTCGGCTCTTCGCGGCTATAATCGCGGTCTGAAATTTTTTTCTGCCAAATATGCGACCTTCTTCAAATCCATTGCCCGATAAAGCATCGCGTGGCGACTGGAAAACCATTAAATCCCTGGTGCCTTACCTGCTGGAATTCAAAGGGCGCGTGATTCTGGCGATGGGTTTGCTGGTGCTATCCAAACTCGCCAACGTCGCGGTACCGCTGGCATTGAAGCAGATCATCGATGCGCTGGACAAGACCAATGCGGTGCTGATGGTGCCGGCCTTTTTAATCATTGGCTACGGTCTGCTGCGATTGTTCAGCACGCTGTTCGGCGAATTGCGCGATGCGGTGTTCGCCAAGGTGACACAGCGCGCCATCCGGCGTGTGGCATTGAGGGTGTTCGAGCACCTGCATAGCCTGAGCTTGCGATTTCACCTGGACAGGCAAACCGGCGGAGTGTCGCGTGACATCGAGCGCGGTACCCGCGGGATCGGATTTCTGCTCAACTTCACGCTGTTCAACATTTTGCCCACGCTGCTGGAGATCGTGCTGGTCGCAGCGATCCTGTTCAGCAAGTACGACGTGTGGTTCGCCGTGATCACGTTCGTCACCCTGGTGGTTTACATCGCTTTTACGCTGTTCATCACCGAGTGGCGCATGGTGGTGCGGCGCACCATGAACGATCTGGATTCCAAGGCCAACACCCGCGCCATCGACAGCCTGCTGAATTATGAAACAGTGAAATATTTCGGCAATGAGGGATACGAAGCACAGCGCTATGATCACAACATGCAGCATTGGGAGACCGCTGCCGTGCGCAACCAGACTTCACTGGCGCTGCTGAACTCCGTGCAGAGCATCATCGTCGCGATCGGCATCACAGTGCTGATGCTACTGGCCGCCAACGAAGTGGTGAAGGGCAGGATGACAATCGGGGATCTGGTGCTGGTCAATGTGTTCATGATCCAGCTCTATATGCCGCTGCATTTTCTGGGTTTTGTTTACCGCGAGATTCGCCACTCGCTGGCCGACATGGAGAAGATGTTCCGCTTGCTGAACGAGCATCGCGAGATCGCGGATGCGCCGGATGCCGCAGTCCTGCAAGAGGGCAGCGCGGCGGTGCGATTTGAAAATGTCAGCTTTGCCTATGCGCCTGACCGGCAGATCCTGTTTGATGTGAGTTTTGACATCCCGGCCGGACACACGGTGGCAGTGGTGGGCGCGAGCGGGGCGGGCAAGTCCACGCTTTCGCGCCTGCTGTTCCGTTTTTATGATGTGCAACAGGGGGGCATCCTGATCAATGGAAAGGATATCCGCGCGGTGACGCAAAGCAGTCTGCGCGCAGCGATCGGCATCGTGCCGCAAGACACCGTGCTGTTCAACGACACGATATATTACAATATTGCCTACGGCCGTCCCGATGCGACACGCGAAGAAGTGATCGCCGCAGCGCAATCGGCGCACATCCATGCTTTCATCGAGTCTTTGCCGCAAGGCTATGACAGCACGGTTGGCGAGCGCGGCCTGAAGTTGTCCGGCGGAGAGAAGCAGCGCGTGGCGATCGCCCGAGCGATCCTGAAGAATCCGGCGATACTGATATTCGATGAGGCGACTTCCGCGCTCGATTCAAAATCGGAAAAGGCGATCCAGGCGGAACTGCGTGCGATCGCACAAAACCGGACTACGCTGATCATCGCGCACCGCTTGTCTACCGTGGTGGATGCCGACCAGATACTGGTCATGGACAAGGGCCGTATCGTCGAGCGCGGTTCGCATCGCGAGTTGCTCGGTCAGAACAAACTATATGCGCAAATGTGGAATCTTCAGAAACAAGAAGAGCAGACGCACCCTGATGATTGATTTATATTGATTTTAGGGTATGCTTTGTACCTTGAGGTCGTTCGGTGATAAACCAGACTATGAAAAAACGAATATTGATGCCCATGTTGCTCGGCTATGCGCTGACAGCCCATGTTGCTCACGCGGATTCCAGCCGCCATCATGTCAAGCATGATAAGGCGCTCAGGGCCTCCGTGTTGGGCAGTGCTTCGTCACCCAGGCTGCGCTCCAATATTGCGTTCATTTACGATGAACAAACGCAGCTTCCGGTATACGATAAAAATTCCCGCACAGTTGCGCCGATCGCATCCATTTCCAAGCTGATGACCGCGATGGTGGTGCTCGATGCGATGCTGCCTTTGGACGAAGAAGTGAGTGTCGATTCCGCCGATCTTGACCGGATCAAGGGAACCCGTTCGCGGTTGCAGGTCGGCATGACATTCACCCGCAACGAGTTGCTCAAACTGGCACTGATGGCTTCGGAGAACCGCGCTGCATCCGCGCTGGCGCGCAGCTACCCGGGCGGCAAGGCGGCGATCGTGGCGGCCATGAACGCCAAGGCGAGCGAGCTGGGCATGCAGGATACCCGTTTCCTCGATCCAACCGGATTAAGCCGGGGCAATGTTTCCACTGCCCAGGACCTGGTCAAGATGGTTGCTGCCGCGCGCAATTACGACCTGATTCGCCGCTATACCACTTCCACGACTCACTCCGTGGACGGCTGGGGCGGACGCGAGCTGCGTTTCAACAATACCAACCCGCTGATCAGGAGCGCGTCTTGGGACATCGGCGTGAGCAAGACCGGCTACATCAGTGAAGCCGGGCTGTGCCTGGTGATGGAAGCGAAGATCAATGAGCGTCCGGTGATTATCGTGCTGCTCAATTCCTGGGGAAAACGTACCCGTGTCGGTGATGCCAACCGCATCAAGAAGTGGATGGAGAGCGCCTATGCACGCGGGCGCAACTTGCGGCAGGGCTAAGCGGGGAACAAAGATAAGGGGGCGCGAGCCCCCTAATTTTTTGGCCGGCATCATGTAGAGGCTAGCGCATGCTGATCGAATTATTTCTGCTGATGATACTCGTCACCCTGGTCGTGCTGAGTATCCGCCGCGGCAAGTCTGCGGTGCTGGATAAACCCGTCATCATCAATCGCCCCGGTCTATACCACATCACCCTGGCGCCGCAACTCGAACGTGCGCAAACCTTCATCGAACAGATCGCTGGACGATACACGCTTTCCGATCCTCCGCAGGGAGAACTTCCCGGTCAATACTTTGAAGTCCGCGAATCCGGCGCGCCTGCCGGGGAGGGGAGTTTTTATCTGCTGGCTGCCGCATACCGCGGCGGGCTGTTGTATTTTCAGGCGATCAATCCGCAGCCCTTGCTGCAGGATTCTGACAGCTATTTGAAACAGATCAGGGCCTTTTCGGAAGCGGTGCTGGAGATGCATCCGCTCCAGCATCCGGCAGCCGGCGATGAGACCGATAAACTTCGTAGTGCGGTCGAAACGGCAGCGCAGCAGATGAACATGACCGTGAAAGTGTTGACCGGAGCGGACTGATTCCAGCATCATGCATGATGCCGAATAATGATGCATGAGCTGAAGATCGAAAGAGATTTCATGATAAAAAAGTACAGCAAGCTGAAAGTGCTGATGGTGGAAGACAGCAAGGTCGCCATCAAGGCCATCACGGGTTATCTTGAAGATATCGGCGTGCAGCCGTTGATCGCCGAAACCGGCAGTGCCGCGATCGAACTTTATAAATCCGAGCGTCCCGACATCATTCTGCTCGATATCATCCTGCCTGACATCAACGGTTATGAAGTCGCGAAGCAGGTGCGCAAACTGCAGAGCAAGGACGACTGGACAGCCATCATCTTTTTGAGCGTGATGTCCAAGGACGAAGACCTGAAGAGGGGTATCGAAGCCGGCGGCGATGATTATTTGATGAAGCCGGTCGGGCGAGTGGTGCTGCAAGCCAAGGTGGATGCCATGTACCGTCTGGTGCGGATGCAGCGCGCACTGGTCAAGTTGACGGAGCAGTTGAACCAGACCAACGAACAATTGAACCAGGCCAACCAGGAATTGCATCGGGTATCGATGACAGACGGGCTGACCGGCATTGCCAATCGCCGTTTGTTCGATGAATCGCTGCTGCGCGAGTGGCGCCGCTGCGCGCGGATCCAGAAACCCCTTTCCATCGTGATGCTGGACGTGGATTACTTCAAAAAATTCAACGACAAGTACGGCCACCAGGCCGGCGATGAATGTCTCAGGATGGCAGCCAAGGTGATCGCCAGCGCGGTTCCGCGCGCCAGTGACTTGGCGGCACGGTATGGCGGCGAGGAGTTCGTACTGATACTCGGCGAGACGGACGAACAGGGCGCGCGCTGGGTGGCGAACCGCATCCGCCAGCAGGTGGCCGGACTGAAGGTGGCGAATGAAGATTCACCGCACCACTTTGTCACGGTGAGCTGCGGCATTTCAACGGTGCTGCCGGGCGACGACAAGCCGGTCGATAAGTTGGTCAAGTCTGCCGATAACGCGCTATATCTCGCCAAGAAACAGGGTCGGAATACGGTTGCCTATCTGGATTTTGGGCAGGGCGATTAGCTCATCCCTGTTGAGCTCTGCCCCGGCATGCGTGCCGTCACGAGGAGCGGCTGAGAACGATTATCAATCTATATAACTGGAGAAGATCATGACACAAACCACGCCCGCAGCAACCCCAGCCAATCAAACCAAGGTCAACAGCCAAGCCAAACCCGGCCGCGCCATCAGCGACCCCATTGAAGTCGCGCAACTGGTGATGATGCGCATCGACCACGTCAACTCCAAGAAAGACGAGCTCACCATCGCCGTCAAAGCGCTGGCCGACACCGCCAAGCAACTGGTCAGCGTTTATGCCAAGCAACAGGCTCAGATTGCCAAGCTGGCCAAGCGGGTGGAGGAGCTGGAAAAGAGCGGCAACAAATAACAGATAGTCACATATCAACGAAACTGACATGGATGTGATATGGGGATCGCAGGAATGAATAGATATCGTGGTCCCCTATTACGTACAATAAACTTAATCATGGAATTGCGAAAATGATAATTCGACTATGTGCAATATTTTTTATATTGCTTCCATCACTATGCGCGGCAGATGAGAGGCGATTTACAGAGGAAGAAGTTCGTTTGAATGTACTGAAATTTATGGTTCATCAGACTTTCCCATGGGTAACCTGAGACGGATACAGATCAAGTCCGCCACAGTGGAAATAGATGGCGATCTTGAAATGGTCACGGTTCCTGA
>Ga0209253_10004917_pt1 | contig 11611 bp, 9 predicted proteins | sample FrelakmetBRP12BR_FD_187145 | JGI IMG/M metagenome (GOLD analysis project Ga0209253, IMG submission 187145) | Freshwater lake sediment microbial communities from the University of Notre Dame, USA, for methane emissions studies - BRP12 BR (SPAdes)... | ecosystem: Environmental > Aquatic >...
GGGATACAGACCGTTGGCCAGTTGCTGGCCCTGACCTGCCGGCAGGCAGGGCTGTATGTGTTTGCCATCAATGATTTTGAATCGCGCATCCGCGGCGGCCACAGCTTCTTTCAGCTCCGCATCAGCGACAAACAGGTGCGCGCTCCCCACCACCAGGTGAACATGCTGATCTGCCTTGACCGCCGGACTCTGGATCTGCACCGTTCTGAAGTAGTGGCGGACGGTATAATCATGATGGCGGCACAGGACGCGGGTGACGAGCAGGGTGTGCTGACAATACCGGTATTTGCTCTGGCAGACAAGGCCGGGGGCAGCATTACCGCCAATACGGTTGCAGCCGGCTCCTGTCTCGCGCTTCTGGGCGCGCCGCTTGAGCTTTTTCTTTCAATAATAGAGAAGCAGTTTGCCGGCAAAAGCATTGATATGATCGCGCAGAACAGCGCAGCAGCACGGCTCGGTTACGAGGCGGTTGTTGGGATGAAATGCAGCGCTGCCTTCAACTGGCCGGGACAGAATCCCCGGGGAATACTCATGGAGGGGTCACAGTCAGTTGCGCTCGGCGCGCTTGCCGGGGATTTGCGCTTTGCTGCATTTTATCCCATGTCTCCTGCGACAAGCATCCTGACGCATCTGACAGCAGTCGCCGATAAGTTCCCGCTGGCGGTGGAGCAGGCAGAGGATGAGATCGCTGCGGCAAACATGATTATCGGCTCATCGTTTGCAGGTGTTAGATCAATGACCGCGACCTCCGGCGGCGGGTTCTGCCTGATGGTGGAAGCGCTGGGGCTTGCAGGCATGACCGAGACGCCGATCGTCATCGTGAATGCCCAGCGGCCGGGGCCGGCCACCGGACTTCCGACCCGCACCGGGCAGGGCGATCTGCAGTTTGTCATCAGTGCTTCCCAGGATGAATTTCCCCGCTTTGTCTTTGCCCCGGGGTCTCCTGAGGAGGCGTTCAGCATAACCGCGCGGGCGCTCAATCTGGCAGAGAAATACCAGGTGCCGGCCATCATTCTGGTGGATCAGTTTCTGCTGGATTCACTCTACATTATTGAAAAGGAATTTAGCGTGCCGGACCGGATTGAGCGTTATATTGCGGACGGAGACGGCGCCGGATATAAGCGCTACGCAGTGACCGCAGACGGAGTGTCGCCCCGCAGGCTTCCCTGCAGGGGAAGCGCGCTGGTGGTGGCAAACGGCAATGAGCATTCAGAGGACGGTCATACCACCGAAGAGATTGTTGAGCGCAACAAAATGGTGCAGAAACGCCTGGCAAAAGTTCCCCACATGCTGCAGGAGCTGGAGCCGCCGCACCCCTATTACGGCGATGCTCACCTGCTGCTGGTCGGCTGGGGCTCTACTGCCGGTACTATACAGGAGGCGGTTGATCTATTGCGCGCCGAAGGTATTGATTGCGGGGCTCTGCATTTCTCGGATCTCTGGCCGTTTCCCGCTGCGGCTGCAAAAAAGGTGCTGGAGAAAGCAGCGAGATTTTATGTAGTGGAAAATAATGCTACCGGGCAGCTGGCGCAGCTTATCCGCCAGGAACTGCTGCGCGCCCCAGACGGACTGCTGTTAAAATATGACGGCCGTCCGTTCTACCCGGCTGAGATTGCAAACAAAATCAAAGAACTGGCGAGGTGAGAGATGGTTACTGCTGCTGATTTTGAGTCAAAGTCCGAGATAAAGTGGTGCCCGGGGTGTGGCAATTTCGGCATCCTTGCTGCCATGAAGGATGCACTGGCAAAGCTGGGCCTGAGCCCTGAACAGGTGCTCGTCATTTCCGGCATCGGCCAGGCGGCAAAGACACCGGAATTTATGAAATGCAACATGTTCCATGCCTTGCACGGTCGGGCGCTGCCGCTTGCAACTGCTGCCAAAATTGCCAATCACAATTTAAAAATTCTGGTGAACACCGGCGATGGCGATTGCTACGGCGAGGGCGGCAATCACTTCATGCATGCCGTCAGGCGCAATATCGACCTCACGGTACTCGCCCACAACAACATGGTCTACGGCCTTACCAAGGGCCAGGCCTCTCCCACGTCAGAGCGCGGCACAATCACCCGCGTGAACCAGCATGGCGTTATCATGGAACCGTTCAACCCAATGGCGGTCGCGCTTTCTTTGAAGGCAGGGTTCGTGGCACGCGGCTTTTCCGGGCGGAAGGAGCATTTAAGCTCGATCATACAGCAGGCCCTGCAGTATAACGGCTTCAGCCTGATTGACATACTGCAGCCCTGCGTCTCATTTAATCATGTGAATACATACCAGTGGTATAATAAGCGGGTCTATGAGCTGGAGAAGGAAAATTATTCTCCCGCTGACTATGTGCAGGCCATGGCGAAAGCACAGGAATGGGGAGAGCGCATCCCCATCGGTATTCTTTACAGAAAGGACAAACCGTCTTTCACAGACCAGTTTTTCGCCCTCAAGGATGGCCCGCTGGTGGACAGAGCCTACAGCCCGGAGCCGCTGCGGGAGTTGTTGAAACAACTTTAATCCCGGGGCTCGTGGTTCGGGACTCGGGGTTTGTGTAACGATATGCTTTCCCGAAACCCTAATCCCCAAACCCTAACCCCGGTTTCCGAAAGGAAACCAATGAGCTTTCGAGAGGAAACTGACAGCATGGGCACGGTCAACGTTCCCGAAGATGCCTACTACGGAGCGCAGACTAAGCGCGCTGTGGACAACTTTCCCATCAGCGGCCTGTGCTTTCCGCTCTCCTTTATTAAAGCCATTGCGCTGATAAAAAAGTACGCGGCGCAGGTTAACCGGGACCTTGACCTTCTCTCTCCGGAATTGGCCCCGGCTATCATGCAGGCTGCACAGGAAGTGATAGACGGCACGTTTGACGAACAGTTTGTGGTTGATGTGTTTCAGACCGGGTCAGGCACTTCAACCAACATGAATGTTAATGAAGTCATTGCCGGACGCGCCAACGAAATCATCACCGGGAACATCGGCGGAAAATCACCAGTGCACCCGAATGACCATGTAAACTGCGGTCAGTCAAGTAACGACGTTATCCCCTCAGCAATTCATATTGCCGCACTCATCTCCGCGAGAAATGATCTCCTGCCGTCGCTGGAGAAGCTCTGCCAGAGCCTTCAAAAAAAATCGCATGAGTTTGCCGGGATTGCCAAAATCGGCAGGACGCATCTACAGGATGCCGTGCCCGTGACCCTGGGGCAGGAATTCAGCGGTTATGTACGGCAGGCGGAGCTTGGCATTGAGCGGCTTAAAGCAATAGAGCAGCGGCTTGCGGAACTTGCCCTCGGCGGCACCGCTGTCGGCACCGGCATGAATACGCACCCAGAGTTTGCCCGCAGGGTGATTGCATTAATAGCGCAGGAGACCGGGTGCCCGTTTATTGAAGCGAAAAACCATTTCGCAGCCCAGGCAGCACAGGACGCGGCGGTTGAAGCAAGCGGTGTTTTAAAAACCATTAGCGTGAGCCTGATGAAAATTGCCAATGATATTCGCTGGCTCGCATCCGGGCCGCGCTGCGGCATTGGTGAAATAATACTACCCGATCTTCAGCCCGGTTCTTCCATCATGCCCGGTAAGGTCAATCCGGTTCTGCCTGAAGTGGTGCTGCAGGTGGCTGCTCAGGTTATTGGCAATGATGCGGCTATTACCATTGGCGGACAGGCGGGCAATTTTGAACTGAACACCATGCTCCCGCTTATTGCCTACAACCTGCTGCAGTCAATCACGATACTCGCTGCGGCAGTTACCTTGTTTGCGGAACAATGTATTGACGGGATTACGGCGAACAAGGAGCAATGCGCTTCAACGGTTGATACGACTATTGCGCTGGTCACGCCCCTGGTGCCGGTTATTGGTTACGATAAGGCAGCCGCCATTGCCAAGGAAGCACGCGAGACTAATAAAACCATCAGGGAAATCGCTCTGGGAAAAAAGGTGCTGCCGGAACAGGAGTTAGACAAGCTGCTAAAGGATAAAGGCAGTTTATAATATTCTTTTCTGACTGATGAGGCAGGCAGGATTCTTCAGGCGTGGTCCATGGTAAGCTCTAAAGAGACCGTTCCCAATGTGCTGAAGGCTTTTGAAGGTAAACAGAAGTAAGATTACTCTACAAGCAGATGCTGCATGGCCCCAGTAATCCGGGTTGCTGATGTTTGGAAATATTATAGTGACGATGGGAGCAGCACTGCTGCTCTGCGCGGGGCAAGCCTTGACGTCGCAGCGGGAGAACTGGTAGCGCTCTACGGCAAAAGCGGGTCCGGCAAAACTACGCTCCTCAACCTGATCGCCGGCCTTGACCATCCCTCTCAGGGGCTGATAGAAGTCGCCGGTGAAAACCTTGCAGCGCTCGGCGAGCACGGCAGAACCATGCTGCGCCGCATCCGCATCGGGTTCGTGTTCCAGTTTTTCAACCTCCTTCCTACCCTCACCGCGCTGGAAAATGTTTTTCTCTCCCTTGAGCTTGCCGGCAAAAAAGAGCAACAGGCAGCCCTGGAAACGCTCAAAGCCCTGGGCCTGGAAGGTAAGGAAAAGCGGTTTCCCCATGAACTCTCCGGGGGCGAGCAGCAGCGGGTTGCCATCGCCCGCGCTATTGCCAAGCAGCCTTCCATAATCCTTGCCGATGAGCCGACCGGCAACTTAGACTCACAGATCGGCAACCAGATACTTGACCTTCTGTCCCACACCTGCCGGGAACGAAAGACCACTTTGATTGTTGCCACTCACAGCCCGCTCACCTGTCGTTATGTGGACCGGACCATGCGGATGGTGGATGGCGTTCTGGAAGAAGATCATTCCTGTTCGGAACCAGATGCATGAAAACAGTAACAAAGGCCTTTCTGCGCTACATACCACGGCGCCGCAGTTTAAGCATTCTCCAGCTTCTTGGCGTTGCCTGCGGCGTGGCAGCAGCAGTGGGGATGGCTTTTTCTTCCCAGGCCTCCCTTGCAAGCTTTTCCCGGGCTGTTGAATTCCTCAGAGGTAAATCCACCCATAGCATTACCGGGCCGGTCGGGCCTATGGATGAGAAGATTATCTCACGTCTTATGGCGGATGCCGCGGTTCAGGCGTTTTCTCCGGTCATTGACCGGAAGGTGCAGCTTGAAAGCAACGAGCCGGTCCGGGTGCTTGGCATAGACCCCTTTCTTGACCGTTCCATGAGACCCGGATTTGCAACAATTTCGTTTTCTGAACAGCGCTCTCTAAAAGAAGCACTCACCTTTTTGCTGGATGAGCGTGCGGTTTTTGTTGACTCAGGGCTATCTGAGAAATTGAAGCTCAACCCGGGGGATTGTATTAAAACACAACGCGGTAATTTTACCATTGCCGGCGTATTCCCTAATCCCTCGGGAGAACCTCTCCTGCTCATGGATATTTCCCACGCACAAAACGTTTTTAATCTGCACGGGCTGGTGGATCGCATTGAGCTTATCCTCAGCGATCAGCAGGCATTTAAATCCCGCTGGGATAAGGGTTTCATCATCCAGGCAAGCGAGGAGCGAAAAGCAGCCCTGAGCGATATGCTCCAGGCTTTCCGTCTGAACCTTGAGGCCCTCTCTTTGCTCGCCCTGTTTGTGGGCGTATTCCTGATTTATAATACTGCCATGTTTGCCGTGGTGAGCCGCAAGAAAGATGCCGGCATTTTGCGCAGCCTGGGAGCGCGGCGGGGAGAAATTGTCTTTGCCTTTCTTTTTGAAATTATTCTATCCGGTTTTGTAGGTGGAGCTCTTGGCGGCGTACTTGGCTACTTTCTCAGCCAGGTACTCACCGGACTGGTGGGCAGGACCATCAGCAGCCTCTACTTTTTCTTAACGCCCACTGCTCCGCCCTGGACCTGGTGGATTATTTTATACGGCATGGTGCTTGGCTGCGGCGCAAGCCTTGCCGGCGGGTTCTTCCCGCTCTATGAATTAGCACGGGTTGACCCGGTTAAAGCGCTCCAGGGTCGTGTTGTCAGCAGGACAGAAAGCGCAACAGCATTTAAAATATCAATAGTAGGGTTTGCGGTGATACTGGCAAGCTTCGGGTTTCTGGCAGCAGCGCGCTTTAATGTCTATCTTGGCTTTGCCGGTGCCTTTTTCCTGCTGATCGGAGCAAGCCTGACCACCGGGCTGGTGCTGGTCACCATAGCCCCTGCGTTAAAGAAAACGCTGTATCTCTGCAGCGGGCTTCCCGGGCAGATAGCAGCAGCAAATATCCGCACCAACCTCAGCCGCACTGCGGTGGCAATTGCAGCGTTTATGATTGCCCTTTCCATGCTGGTGGGTCTGGGGTCAATGATTGGAAGCTTCAGGAGCTCGGTGCAGTGGTGGATGAAAAGCCAGCTTGCCGCAGACCTCTATGTGGCGCCTTCTGCCGACATCGAAGTGCCGGAGGCTTTCTATGAAGCGATTAAAAACATCAAGGGGATCGCCGGGATTGATACCTACCGCAATGTGCAGTTTCTCTACCAGGGGGTGACGATCCGGATAGCAGCTGTGGATGCAGCAGTCCTGCAGCAGTTCGCCCGTTTCGGCTGGCTTACCGGCAATAACGAGAACTGGGACTCTGTCAAAGCGGGTGATGTAATAGTCTCAGAAAGCTTTTTTCGCAGGTTTAGCCTCGGTGCCGGCGACACGGTCACTCTTGACAGTGTTGCCGGACAATCACCCCTGAAAATAGCCGGGGTATTTTATGACTATACCAGCGAGCACGGCCTTATCATGATGGACCGGTCAATGTATCTGAAACTGTTTGGAGACCGCACCATAGACAGTGTCGCAGTCTTTATTGATAAAGATAGTGCCAGGCGCGATGCCCTGATAGAAACAATAAAGAACACTGCCCTGCGCTGGAAGCTTCCCGTTGTGTCGCAGCAGCAGATGCACGAAGGCATCCTCGCGGTATTTGACTCCACGTTTGCAGTAACTCAGTCCATGCGCCTGATTGCAATCATAGTTGCATTCTTTGGCATTGCCAATGCGCTGCTCACCCTTTTTATAGAACGCCAGCGGGAATTTGGCATTTACCGGGCGCTCGGTTTCTCAACAGTCCAGGTGGCGGGCATGACGCTCATGGAGGGCATCGCCATGGGACTGGTGAGCTTTGTGCTGTGCGCGGTTGTTGGCACCGCACTCGCATTTGTCCTGATCAAGGTGATAAACTTTCACAGCTTTAACTGGACTGTTTTTTATTTTTTTGAATGGAAGCCGTATCTGCTGGCAGCCCTGACTGCCTTGCTTGCAAGCATCGGGGCTGCAGTGTATCCGGTCTGGAGAATCTGCCGCACCTACCCGCAAATGCAGATTCGCGAGGAATAGATAGTACAGGAATGTCAAAGGCCAAATGACAAATTGCAAATGTTTTGAACCCTTTATTTTGGCAACGGCTTTTCTTGCCTTTGTGTTGTTCGGCATGGGGGCTTATGCTGATGCTGCTGATCAGTGGCAGCTCGCGCTTGAGCCGCGCGCATGGATTTTCCCCCGTGATCACGGCGCGCATCCGGAGTATCGCACGGAGTGGTGGTACTTTACCGGCAATCTAAAGGACGATACAGGCAACCGGTATGGATATCAGCTTACCCTCTTCCGCCACGGCCTGCGGGAGCAGACTGGCAGCAACGCAAATGCCTGGTCTGTGCGTGACATTTACAGCGCTCATTTCACTATCATTGATGTGAGCACCGGCCAGTTCCTCATGGATGAGCGTATGTCACGGTCAGGCCCCGGATTAGCAGGTGCTCTCACAGAACAGATGCGTGTATGGCTGTTTAACTGGAAAGCAAAGATGGAAGAAAACACCATCTTTCTCGAGGCTCAAAATAATGAGCTGCAGCTCAAGCTCGAATTGAAGCCGCGGAAGCCTTTAGTTTTTCATGGTGATCGCGGCCTCAGTAAAAAGGGATCGGGAAAGGGACAGGCCTCTTATTACACATCGTTTACCGACCTTGAGACCAGGGGGCGCATAAAAACAAAACCCAATGGGCCGCAGATTTCTGTGCAGGGAACAAGCTGGTTTGATCATGAATTCGGCTCCACTCAGCTTAGCCGCGATCAGGAGGGATGGGACTGGTTCGGCCTGCATTTATCAGATGGCAGGGATCTGATGATTTACCTGTTGCGAAAAACAGATAAAACAATCAATCAAGAATCATCGGGAACTATCATTGAACCTGATGGGTTCTCCCGGCATTTGAAATTATCAGATCTTTCAGTGACAGTACTTGATACATGGAAGAGCCCCAAAAGCAGCGGTCAATATCCATGCAAGTGGAGAATTGTAATACCATCCAGTCAAATTGATATAATTATTTCTCCCCTTGTTCTGGACCAGGAACTTGATACCCGGCAGTCAACCGGCATTATCTACTGGGAAGGGGCTGTGGCAGGGAAGGGGACGTCCGGGGGGAGAGCGGTGCAATGCGAGGGCTATGTTGAGCTGACGGGTTATGTGGGAAGTCTTGGGGGCATTTTTTAAATATTTGTTATGACCCGCGCAGATACATCTTGCGTTCATCACAGAAATAAAGATAAAATCTTTAATCCGGGAAATATAGAGGTGCTGATTGTATCTTCCCGGGGAATGTGTTCCAGAGCGCTATTTTTCTCATGGTGCTCTGTGGATAAGATGTAAAATGCGTAACGGAAAAGGAGCGGTGTATTATGAAAAAACTATCAGTGCATACTATCTTCCATCTTTATCTGCTGGCAGCTTTGCTCACCCTTTCCGCCTGCACCGGCAGGATGGCCAAAGTTGATGAATCCTGGATTAAGGAAGCTTCTGCGACTCAGCCCACAGCACAAAAAATACAAATACCATTCTCAGTGGCTGAGAAGGGTATCGAAGTTTACACGGGTCGGCCTTCATCTATTGGCTACATGACCTGGGGAGTAACCGTTGATTTAAAATCAATACAGGAGATAGCTGCACGCACGGTATTGAGCAGACTCCCGGATTCTCCCGCATTAAAACAGAATAACTTAGCGGTGCAGAGCTATATAACTGATTTTTCCTACAAGTGGAATTTCCCCTGGCCCACAAAGCGGTCGTATGTTTCATTTACCCTGCACGTTGAAGCAATCAAAGACAACAAACCTCTGGGAGCACGGTCTATTGTTGTCAAGGAGTTTGCAGGCAGTGAGACCAGACAGTTCCTGATCCCGCCTGAAATCATAATCGATAAACTGTATACCAAGGCGCGGGGTTTTGAGCACCAGCGTTCAGAGATGGTAGCAAAAGCAACGCTGGAAGCAGTATATGGAGTATATAAAAAAGAATTGCCTGGCATTATCAATGAAACAGGAAGATAGTACTATTAGTATCGTGATACTAATGCCGCAATAAATCACGCGCAGAGGAGAAAAACAATGAATGAAAAAAAGACGGTTTTTCCTCGATGGATAAGTTATTTATTAATATTTCTATTGCTCATTTTTGTTGGAGTGCCGCTTATGATTAAAAACATCTATGGCGTTGAGGAAGCATTTAAAAAAACACCGGCCGGCAAAATCGAAGTGAAGATTATCCCTGAGTCAAAGGTGATGGTGTCCGAGGGTGAAGGAAATTATTATCGCACCCGCAATTACCTTTTTCGGCGGCTGTTTAATTACATAAGTGAAAACAATGTGGCCATGACGACTCCAGTTGAAGCACGCATTGAAAATGCCCAGATGAAATTTTATGTGGGGACAAAAGATAAAGTAAAGGCGCTGCAAGATCAGGGCAGCGTGCGGATAGTAACAGTACCGCAGCGCACGGTGGTCAGCATCGGCATCAGGGGTGTTTATACGGAAGGCAGTTTTGAAAAAGCTCGAGCGCAGCTGGAACAATGGCTCACGGATAATAAAGCATACCGGAAATCTGGTGATGTCTATGCAGTGTTCTGGGATGCGCCCTTTATGCCGTGGTTCCTGAAGCGGTCAGAAGTCCATATCCCGGTTGAAAAAACCGAGAAACAGTAACGGGACATAACCTGTAATAAAAACAAGGGTTTGTATTACAGGCACTCGCAAACAAGTTCCTGTAAATAAAAGGAGATCAATCATGGCAAAGGATGATTTAAAGAAAAAGGTGGTTGAATTAATCAAGCGCAACAGCTATTCGAAACTCATTACCTTCGGACTGGATGGAGCACCCCACGGAAGGATCATGACCAACCTTCCCCTCGGTAAAGATATGGTTATCTGGTTTGCTACCGGATTAAGTACCAGCAAAATTAAGGATATCAAAAAAAATCCCACCGTGAGTGTGTTTGTGGATGATCCAAATGACCAGACAAACGCATCCATTATCGGGAAGGCAGAGATTGTCACAGATAACCAGCTCCGCAAAAAATATTGGCAGGAACCATTCGGGTTCTTTTTTCCACACGGCCCTTCTGATCCCGACTATTGTTTGCTCAAGATTACCCCGAAAAAGGTAGAGTACCTGGATCCCGGGCCCTCGATCCATCAAAACCGCATGCGTGTGATCATTACTGTTTAATTACACGCGGGCCACGAAGAAAACTGCCTGAACACTGAATAAGAATACTTTGTTTGGAATCAATAGAGGAGAACACTAAACAATGCGAAACGTACGGGGGATATTAGGGTGCACCGTTGTGATTGCGGCACTGGTGTTGACGCTGCAGCCTGTGGCTGCCCGTGCGGACAGCCTGTTTCCGCGTATTATCAACCTGCCCGATGACTTTCAGCCGGAGGGTATCGCGATCGGCCGCGCGGCCAGTTTTTTCGCCGGCTCCCTCGCGAACGGCTCAATCTATCGAGGCGCTTTGTACACAGGTGAAGGCTCTATCCTGGTGCCGCCGGCGTCCGGCCGCATAATTGCCGGGCTTTACGTGGATAAAAAAAGCAACATTCTGTTTGCCGCGGGGACGCTCAGCGGACAGGCCTTTGCTTTTGATGCGGAAAGCGGCGCGTTGCTGGCCACGTATCAACTTGCCACAGCATTCCCCAGCCTCATAAACGACGTGATTGTTACGTGCGACGCCGCTTACTTTACCGACTCTTTCCAACCCTTCATATACCGCGTGCCGCTTGGACCATTCGGCTCTCTGCCTGATGAATCGTCGGTGGAACGCATTCCATTGGGCGGCGACTTTATTCAGGTCCCCGGGTCGTTTGTCTTCAACAGCAATGGCATCGAGGCTTCGTCCGGCGGCAAGTGGCTTCTGATCGTCAGTCGCGGGGAACTGTACCGCGTCGATCCGCGAACAGGCAATGCCATCAAAATCGATATAGGCGCTGAGAGTCTCAGCTTCGGCGACGGTATACGCCTGCAGGGGCGCACGCTGTATGTGGTGCGCAATCGGCTGAATCAGATCGCTGTCGTCAAGTTAGCGCGCGATTTCGCAAGCGGCACCGTCGTGGGCGCGATCACCGATCCTGATTTTAATGTGCCAACAACGATTGCCCGCTTCGGCCCATGGCTGTATGCCGTCAATTCGCAGCCACCGTACACCATCGTGCGCGTGTCGCGGTGGAGACGGTATTAAAACGCACCCTTGAATTTATCCTGCTTTAATTCACTGAAGACTATCCCGTATTTGGAGTAATTTTGAGGCGTGATAATAGTTATAAAGGAGTATAACAACTCACGTGCGGCAGGCCTAACTTCTTTTTTCGATCTGCTTTATTAAATC
>Ga0209253_10004918_pt1 | contig 11611 bp, 11 predicted proteins | sample FrelakmetBRP12BR_FD_187145 | JGI IMG/M metagenome (GOLD analysis project Ga0209253, IMG submission 187145) | Freshwater lake sediment microbial communities from the University of Notre Dame, USA, for methane emissions studies - BRP12 BR (SPAdes)... | ecosystem: Environmental > Aquatic >...
ATTTTCTGGTGGAGCAGAGCGGGATCGAACCGCCGGCCTCCAGAGTGCGATTCTGGCGCTCTCCCAGCTGAGCTACTGCCCCGGAAAATGTAATAAAGTTACATTTTACAATGAACTGATAACAAACAAAAATCTAACGATGAACTAACGATTATCTGAAAACAACTTTTTTAAATACCGTTTCAGTTTTGGACCGATTTCTGGGTGTTTCAAACCAAAAGAAAGATTGGCTTGAAGATAACCAAATTTATCTCCTGCATCGTACCGGTCGCCGATAAATTCATATCCATAGATAAGGACCTCCCTGCCGAGCTCCTTCAGGCCATCTGTGAGCTGGATCTCCCCTTTCCGGTCGGGTTTGACCCTTTCCAGTATATCAAAGATGCGGGGAGGAAGGATATACCTTCCGATGATGGCAAGGTTAGAAGGCGCCTTTCCCTTCTCTGGCTTCTCCACCATTTCATCGACGGAGTAAACCCGGTCCATCACTTTTTTACCCTTGATGATCCCGTAGAGGTGCGTTTCCGCCCTTGGGACCTTCTGAATGGCCACAAGCGCGCCATCCATGTTCTGATAGACATCCATCATCTGACGGATGCAGGGAACTTTGGCATCGATCAGGTCATCACCTAACAGGACGGCAAAGGGTTCATTTCCCACGACCTTTTTCGCACAGAGGATGGCATGTCCCAGGCCCAGAGGCTCTTTTTGCCTCACCGAGACCAGCGTCACCATTTCGGAGATCTCCCGGACTACTTTAAGGAGGTCTCTCCTTCCTTTTTTTATGAGATGGTTCTCCAATTCGATCGAGGTATCGAAGTGGTCTTCGATCGAACCTTTCTCCCTACCGGTAATAAGGATCACCTCTTCGATGCCTGCCGAAGCTACTTCTTCCATAATATATTGGATGGAAGGCTTATCGACAATGGGCAACAGTTCCTTTGGCACGACCTTTGTCGCAGGAAGAAATCGGGTCCCTAAACCGGCGGCCGGAATGACCGCTTTTTTTACTTTCATAGAAGCCTCAGAAGTCTCCGGATTGTGTTCTTCAATTCTGTCAGATCGGCGCACTTGACCACATAGGCATCGGAGGCCCAGGTCGTCAGATCCTGCTTATACTCTCCATAGGCGGAACACATGACGATCGGAACTTGCCTCTCCATTTCCCTGATCCGCTTGAGCGTCTCAATCCCATTTAGCCCCGGCATCTTGATGTCGAGGGTGATGAGGTCCGGCTTGAAGAGAGGAACCTGTTTAAGGGCCTCCAGTCCATCCTTGGCCACCTCCACGACAAATCCATCTTCCTCCAACTCCTCTTTATAGAGGAGGCGAATGCTTTCTTCATCATCGACGACCAGAATCTTCATCATCTCTGTTTCTCCTCTTGCGTCGGAAGGGTGAGGAGGAAGGTCACACCCTTTCCGGGATGGTTGTTCACTTCGATCTGACCCTGATGGAAGGTCACAATCTTATGGATGATGGGCAGGCCCAGACCTAACCGGTTATCCTTTGTCGTATAAAAGGGATTGAAAATATGGCGAAGGTCCTCAGGATCGATCCCTGCTCCTGTATCCTCGACCTCCACCCTGACGAAGGAGGAACCATTCTTCAAAAGGGGATGGATGCGAATGGAGAGCCTTCCCTTGCCGTTCATCGATTCATAGGCGTTGTTGATCAGATTGAAGAAGACCTGCTTCAACTGATAATAGTCGCCCTTCACTCTGGGGACCTTTTCTGAGAACTCTTTGGAAAGCTGGATCCCCCCATTTCTTAAACCTTCTGAAATCATGGAGAGACTCTCCTCCATCACCTCGCACAGGTCCAACTCCTTGGGTGCCATTGCTTCTTCATGGGTATAGGTGAGGATATGGCTCAGAATTTTCTCGAGTCTTCCCACCTCCTTCACGATCGTCTGAGCATACCGCTTCTCCGAGGCATCGGCCGGAAGGGTACGATCGAGGCGACGCGCAAATCCTCCGATGGAGACGAGGGGGTTTCTGATCTCATGAGCAATCGAGGTGGAGAGTTCCCCTAATGCCGCCAACTTTTCCTGATGGACCAGGAAGGTCTGAGCTTCTTTTAGTTCCTGATGGATCTCCTCTAAATTCCGATAGAGCATGGTATTCTCAATGGCCAATCCTGCCTGATTTGAGAACATGGCGAGATAACGGATGTCCTCTTCAGTGATGGGATTCCGATTGTAGAAGTTATCGACCAGGATCACACCGATGACTTTTCCCTTTCCCCAGAGGGGAATCGTTGCAAAGGCATAGATTTTAGGATCTCGGCTGAGATGCTCACTCACATAACATCCCACTTCCGAACCGAGGTGGCATCCTCTTTCACACCGGGTCTGGAGCCATTCTTCCTCATCATGGGGAACCCCGATATTGAAGGGTCTCCCCTCGAGAACGGTCCGGGAGAGAATACACTGGTCATGTTCCAGTGGAATTTGAATTCCCTTCACGATGGAGTTGAGGACGGAATGGTTCTCGGTGGATGACTCGATCTGAGCGATCAGTTCAGAGGGGTTGCCTTTCCGTTGAGAAAGGGCGGACCAGATTTTCCCTGCCTCCTCCGCACTATTCGGGCCCACAGCCATCGTCCCCTCCAGGACACGATCCTTATCATTGACGAGAAAGAGCATGGCCCGGTTGAATCCAAGTCCATCGCCGATCGTGATGGCCGTCAGAGTCATATGGACGATCCGTTCGAAATTCACCGTAGTGAGCAACGCCCTGTTCAGTTCCATGAGCATGGACAGTTGTCTCATGCTTTTCTCATGATCCTGTGCCATCACGGATATTTCGTGATGCGTCATGGCATTCTCAATCGCACAGGACATCTGGTTCGCCAGGGTCAGAAGCAACTGTAAATCCCTCTCATCAAACCTTGAAGGATCGGATTCCTTATCATAGAAGGCTAACGTGCCAAAGCTTCTATCCTTTGAGATCAAGGGGACGCAGAGAAGGGAGAGAAAAGGCTTCACCCTGCCTTTCCGGGAAAGGGAGAGCGGTGTACGGCTGAAGTAAACCCGATGGGCCATTCTCTCATCGAGGGGGGTCTGATGATAATCTCCGATCCTGCACTTCACCCTCAGTTCTCCTGTCCCGGCCTCTTCGATCCTTAACACCCCTCCTTTTGCCTTCAGGATCTTATGCCCCGTGGTGAGGATGAGCTCATGAAGCTCCTCTAACTTCAATGTAGAGGCGACTACTTTTCCCATCTCATGAAGAGCCGTCAATTCGGAGATCGTATTCTCTGCGACACGGTGGAGCTGATCATTTCGAATGGCCGCTCCGATCTCCTTTGCCAGCAGTAGAAGGAGATCGACTTCGCCGGATGAGAATTTCCGGCCCTTTGAGAAACCGATATAAAAGATTCCCTGAAAAGAGGTTTCATCAGAGAGAGGGATGCAGGCAAAGCTTGAACAGAGAAGGTCCCTCTCCTCCGCAAGAACCCTCTCTTCCTGAAAGGGTGTTTCCTCATCGACCCACAGGGGTTTTCTCCTCTCTGCCACCCGGTAGAGAAACCCCTCCTTAAGGATGGCTTCCGGTCGAAGATGGAGCGAGCGATCCGATTGAAAACCATCTGTGATCGACTGGAGCATCCTTTCCAGTTTGGTCTCAATGGGCAGTGAGGAGGTGGAGAGTTCGATCGTCGTTTTCAGAAGGTCATAACCATCGGGATGAATGGACATAACCGACTACCTTGCCTCCCTCAAATACTCTGCGGCCTCTTCCGGAGGGGTTGGGTTGATATAGAACCCTGTTCCCCACTCGAATCCGGCCACCTTGGTCAACTTGGGCATGATCTCAATGTGCCAGTGGTAATAGTCCCGGTCCTGTTCCGGATAGGAGGAGGTGTGGATGATGTAATTATAAGGAGGATCGTCGAGGACCTGTTTCAATCTCCGGAGGGTATCGGAGAGGATTTCGGCGGCCAGGCCATAGAAGGTGACTTCCATCTGTTCATAACTTGGCTGGTGAATCTTCGGGAGAATCCAGGTCTCAAAGGGAAATCGCGAGGCAAAAGGAGCGATGGAAACGAACCCGCTGTTCTCTGCGATGACCCGACTCCTCTGCCGAAGCTCCTGCCGGACGATATCGCAGTAAACGCATCGGTCTTTATAGAGAAAGTAATTCTTCGACCCTTCGATCTCCTCCCGCACCCTCGTGGGAACAATGGGGAGGGCAATGATCTGGGAATGTGAATGTTCAAGAGACGCTCCGGCGGCAGAACCATAATTTTTAAAGACGAGGACATGGCGAAGCCGCTGATCCCGCCTCAGATCGACCATCCTCTCCCGGTAAGCCCAGAGGACCTTCTCCACACCCTTCAATGGGAGAGTGGACAGGGTTTCGGAATGTTGAGGCGTCTCGATCACAACTTCATGGGCTCCGATTCCATTCATCTTATCATAGATCCCCTCGCCCTCCCGGTCCAGCTCCCCTTCAATGCGGAGAGCGGGGAACTTATTCGGGACAACGCGCAGTGACCACCCCGGCGAGTTCGGAGGGGCTCCATTATCCCGGAAGGCCAGCACCTCCGGGGGGGTCCGGTCTTCATTCCCTTCACAGAGAGGGCAGAACCCGCCGATGGATCTTCGTTCTTCCGGTGTAAAATCGGAGGGTCTTCTGCTTCGTTCCGTCGCAATGATCACCCATCTTTCGTAGATGGGATCCTTTCTCAATTCAGGCATGATAGGTTTTTAGGGGCGAAAAATGGCAATAAAGTTATTTTAGCCCAACCGGATTTTAAATCCGAAGCACGAAAAAACTCTAAACCCTAAACACCAAACCCTAAATAAACTAAAAAAACTCTAAATACTTATTTTAAATTTTAAGCTTTGGATTTTGGGTTTGTTTAGAGTTTAGGGTTTCGAGTTTAGAGTTTAACTTCTTTGTTTCGTATTTCCTTGCAACCTATTTGGTTCCCCGGCGAGCCGGGGGTTATGTTGGGTGAATGGTATGGCTTAAGAGGGGAATTTTTTCTTCGACTTCGTTCCCCTGAGCCTTTCTTTCCGCTCCTGATTCTCTAATTCGGTTTTACATTCGATACAGAGCGTGGTGACGGGTCTTGCCATCAGCCTTTTCTCGGAGATGGACTTTCCGCAGGATTCACAGATGCCGAAGGTCTCGCTGTCAATCCGATCCAGGGCTTCCTTCACCTTCAGGATCAGCTTTCTTTCCCGGTCCTTGATCCTCAGGAGGAAGTTCCGGTCCGACTCCAGAGAGGCTCGATCCGTCGGGTCAGGAAAGTCCCCGTTGCGATCATGACGCATGTCGCTGCAGGCTTTTCCGGCTTCGATCAGCAAATTATGCAGCTGACCCTCAAGGAACCCTTTAAAATAGAGAAGTTTCTCCTGATCCATTCCGTTTCTCTCCCGCTATCCGATGAAATCTCTTCCATCGGGAGCGAGTTTAAACCTTAACCACTTTATTTTAGAATATTTTTTAGAAGAAAAGCAAATCGTAAACTCGATGGGTCAGGAGACAAAATGGCAGGCGACGAGATGTTCCTCTCCCTGGTCCATGAGGAGAGGCTCTTCCATCTGACATCTCTCTTTTGAATGGGGGCATCTCGGCTGGAAGAGACATCCCTTTCCCAGAGAATGGGGGCGGAACTCCTCTCTGAGAGGATCCCCCTGACTTCTTCCCGAAGGGTCCAGCTTGGGGATGGCCTGAAGCAGGATTTGAGTGTAGGGATGGAGTGGCCGGCGGAAGAGATCCTCTCCATTGGCGATTTCCACCATCTTTCCCAGATACATGACGGCAATTCGATCACTGATATGTTTGACGATACGAAGGTCATGGGAGATGAAGAGATAGGTAAGGCCCAGTTGATCCCGCAGGTCCATCAGGAGGTTGAGGATCTGGGCCTGGATGGAGACATCGAGGGCTGAAACAGGCTCATCGGCAACGATCAGTTCGGGATGAAGCGAGATGGCCCTTGCAATGCCAATTCTCTGCCGCTGCCCTCCGCTGAATTCGTGGGAATAACGCATCGCATCCCCTGGATGGAGTCCAACTTTCTCCAGGATCTCCGAGACCCTTTCGGCCTTCTCCCTTCCCTGTGCCATCCGGTGAACCTCCAGGCCTTCACCCACGATCTCTCCTACCCTCATCCTGGGATTGAGTGATTCATAGGGGTCCTGGAAGATAAACTGCATGTGGGGCCTCAATCTTCTGAGATCTTCCCGGTTGAGGCCGAGGATATTTCCTCCTTTGAATAAGATCTGGCCGGAGGTTGGCTCAATCAGTCTAAGGATCGATTTGCCCGCTGTCGTCTTGCCGCAGCCGCTCTCTCCCACCAACCCGAGCGTCTCTCCCCTTCGGATGGAGAAGGTGATGCCATCCACGGCGCGGATCGGCTCTCTGTCCGAAGAGAAGAGCTTCTCCCTGTAGAAATACTTCTTTAGATCTCGAACCTGTAGAAGAATTTGATCTTGAGTCATAAATTTTTGTTTTTAGTCCGAAGTATTTTTTCTTAACTCCGAACTACGAACTATTAACTCCGAACTTTGTTTATCCCCAAATCAACAACATTCCTTCCACCGGAGACACCGGCTGAAGTGATTTCCGTTCACCGGATAGAGAGGAGGCTCCTCTTTCTTACAGTCATCGATCATCAGATAACACCTCGGATGAAATTTGCAACCCACGGGCAAGTTCATCGGGTCTGGGACCTGACCGGTGATGGCATTGAGCCTTTTTTTCTTCTCTTTAAGCTGGGGGATCGACTCCCAGAGCCCTTTCGTATAGGGATGCCTCATTTCCCCAAAGATTGCCTCGATGGGCCCGGTCTCCACAATTCTTCCCGCATACATAACAGCCACCCGGTCCGCTATCTCAGAGACCACTCCCAGGTCATGGGTGATCAGCATCACAGCCATCCCCATCTCACCCTGAATCTCTTTCAGCAAGCGGAGGACTTGTGCCTGGATCGTCACATCGAGCGCCGTCGTAGGTTCATCCGCAATGAGGAGTTTGGGTTGGCAGGAGAGGGCCATGGCGATCATCGCCCTCTGCCTCATCCCTCCGCTCAGTTGATGAGGATAGGAATCGATCCTCACCTCGGGAGAGGGGATCCTCACCCGGTCTAACATCTCGATGGCTCTTCTTCTGGCTTCTTTTTTATCGAGATTCTGGTGAAGTTGGAGGGCTTCCATAATCTGATTCCCGATCGTAAATACGGGATTGAGCGAGGTCATCGGTTCCTGGAAAATCATCGAGATATCATTTCCCCTCACCCTCTCCATCTCCTTCTCTTCCAGTTCCACAAGATCTCTTCCGTCAAAAAGGAGCTCGCCACTCACAATTTTACCAGGAGGAATTGGAATCAGCCTCAGAAGAGAGAGGCCTGTCACACTCTTCCCGCATCCGGATTCGCCCACGAGGCTGAGGATTTCCCCCGGAAAAATCTCAAAACTCACATCTTCGACCGCCCTCACCACACCATCCTCCGTGAAGAACTGCGTGGTCAGAGATCGAACTTCCAAAAGAGGATTTTTCATAAGCAACTTTTCTCTTAATCTTTCAAGGTTCTATTGTCAATTTTATTTGTCCATTGTCCATTGTTTATTGTTCATCGTCCTTCATCTTTCGCCCATCTTCCCTCGTCTATTAATTATCTCCTCCCTCTCAGCCTCGGATCAAGCGCATCGCGCAATCCTTCCCCTAAAAGATTGAAAGAGAGAACCGTCATAAGAATGGCAAATCCAGGAAAGAGTGTCAACCACCAGGCATCGAAGATATAGGTCCTTCCTTCGGTAAGGATATTCCCCCAGCTTGGAGCAGGCGGTTGAACCCCGAATCCCAGGAAACTGAGCCCTGCCTCCACGAGGATAGCTGTGGCGACATCGAGCGTGGCGGTTACAAAGACCGGCGCCAGGCCATTGGGCAGGATGTGTCTGAAGATGATCCTTCTATCCTTCATGCCGAGCGCCCGTGCCGCCTGAACAAAATCTCTCTCTCTCAGGGAGAGAAACTCTGCGCGCACAAACCGGGAGGTTCCCATCCAGGAGGTGATGCCAATGACCAGCATGATATTAAAAATACTTGGACCCATAAGGGCAACCACCGTCAGGATGAGAAAAAAGGTGGGAAAACAGAGCATAATATCAACGAAGCGCATGAGAACGGAGTCGACCCATCTGCCATAGTACCCCGCCATTGCTCCCACCAGGATTCCGATGAAGATGGAGATGGCTACCGCTACAAAACCCACGGACAGAGAGATTCGAGACCCGTGAAGCATCCGGCTGAAGACATCCCTCCCTAATTGGTCTGTCCCCAGAAAGTGTTGAAAGGAGGGCGGCTTCAATTTAAGGGAGACATTCGTTTTTCCCGGATCATAGGGTGCAATCAAGGAAGCTGATCCGGCGACCAGGAAGATGAGAAGAATCATCAACAGGCCACCCACGGCCAGCCGGTTTCGTTTAAAATATTTCCAGAAGGTTTTAGTCTGAGAATCCATACGCTAATTCAAAAATTCGAAATTCGAATATCGAAATCCGAAACAATCTCTAAATCCGAATGTCTAAATTTCCCAAACATTATATTTTTGTTTTCCCTGTTCGTTTCGTATTTCGCCTGCCTGCGCGAAGCCTCACCTCCAGAAGCCTTGCGGAGGGCAGGCGCTTCGGCGAAGGCAGGGATTTCGTGTTTCGGATTTCTGTTTTTTACCCATACCTTATTCTTGGATCAACGATTGCGTAGAGCATATCAGCGATAAAATTCCCTATGAGGACGAGGACCGCTGAAATCGTATTGATCGTCATCACCACGGGATAGTCCCTGGCCAGGACGGCCTGATAAGCCAGCCGCCCGATCCCTGGCCAGGCAAAGACGGTCTCCATGATGATGGAGCCGCCGATGAGCCCCGGGATGAGGAATCCGAAGAGGGTGACGATCGGAAGCAGTGCATTTCTCAGGGCATGCTTGTAATAGACCGTCTCCTCCGGAAGCCCTTTGGCTTTGGCGGTGCGAACATAATCCTGACGGATCACCTCAAGCATGCTGGATCGGGTATATCGTGAAAGGGCGGCAATTCCTCCGATGGCCAGAATGATCGAGGGAAGCATGAGGTGCCAGAGCCGGTCCATCACGATCTCCAGCGATGTCAGATCTTCTGTCACGAAAGACCTCATCCCGAGCACAGGATAGCCGAAGAGTTTGACCGTGCCGAGGATGAGAAGGTAGGCGAGCCAGAATCCCGGAATGGAGATTCCGAGATAGGCTCCGAAGGTCCCGAGGTTGTCAAGAAAGGTATATTGTTTCCTGGCTGAAAAGATGCCGAGGGGAATTGCCAGAGAGAAGATGATGAGGATGGAGACGAAGTTAAGCAGAAGCGTATTCCAGATTCTTTCACCGATCTTATCCAGAACAGGCCTTCCATCCTTGAAGGAATAGAGATTCCCGGTGAAGAGGCGCTTGAGCCAGAGGAAGTACTGCTGATAGATCGGCTTATCCAGGTCGTAATTTTTCTCCATCTGCTCGACGATCTTGGGTGAAACCTTTGGATCCAGGGTGATGGCGATTGGGCTTCCGGGCGCCTGGGTGATGATCACCCAGGAGATGACACTGATCCCGACGAGGGTGATGAAGGTGTAGATAAGACGCCGTATTAAATATTGAGCCATGCTGTTCTCGACAAAGAGAATCGTACCATTTTTATTGTCATTCCTGTGAAAGCAGGAATCCAGTGTTTTGGGATTCTATCTCTCTAGGGCGATCCCTTTTGAAACTGTCCATTTGACCAGATCATACATCAGGCCGGCCTTCTCCAGCCGGATCTCCTGAAGCGCTTCCTTGCCCTTCTCATCCCTCTCCATCAGAAAGAATCTTCTCTGGAGGGCGGAGAGGCCCAGGGGCATATAGAGAAAGGTATAGGGTTGATCCTCCGCTATCAATTCATGGATTCGCCAGTAGATGTGTTTTCTTTTCTCGACATCGTATTCCTTTCTTCCCTCCTCCCAGAGGCGGTCTGCTTCAGGATTACGATAGGAGATGAAATTAAAGCCTTTCTCAATCTGGCTCGAGTGCCAGATCATATAGTCATCCGGGTCCGGAGAGAGCCCCCAGCCGAGAATGCAGGCATCGAAATGCCTCGCATTGATGAAGTTCTTAAGAAAGATGGACCATTCATAGGTCTCAAAGGTCACATCCACGCCCAGTTCCCGAAGCTGTCGCTGAACCAGCACACCCACATCCCGACGTATGTCATTTCCACTGTTGGTGATCAACTTGAAGCGAAAAGGCTTGCCGTCCTTGTCCAGGATGCCATCTCCGTCTCTATCCTTCCATCCCGCCTCGGATAGAAGCTGACGGGCTTTATCGAGATCGTAAGGAACCGGTTTCACATTCGGGTTGTAATACCAGAGATGGCTGGGAAAGGGACCGCTGATCACGGCTCCAAATCCATAAAGGACATACTGGACGAGCTCTTCACGATTAATCGCATGGGAAAAAGCCTGGCGAACCTTTTTGTCCTGGAAAAGAGGATTGTTGAGATTATAACCAAGGTAGGAATAACTGAAAACCGGCTGGGAATAAATTTTAAGAAATGGAACCTTGCTCATCCGGCGGTATTGGTGAGGAAGGACGCCATAATAATCAATGCCCTTGGTGAGAAGCTCCATTTCGCTAAGAGAAGTTTCCGGAATAATCCGGTAGATGATCCGGTCGAGGCCGGGTTTCCCTTCAAAATATTTTGGATTCGCCTCGACAACGATCTTTTCATCCGTCACCCACTCCACAAAGCGAAAAGGACCGGTCCCCACGGGTTTACGGTTAAATGAGGTTGTATTGATGTCCTCCTTCTCAAGGAGGTGCTTCGGAATGATGCCCATGCTCCATGTCCCCAATCCCGGAGAAAAGGGCTGTTTGTAAGTCACTCGAAATGTGTAAGGATCCAACACCTCTGCCCCTTTTACAAGTTCGTAGTCGCTTCGGCGGACCGTATTGGTCTTCTCATCCATGATCTTATCGTAGGTGAACTTGACATCATGAGCGGTAAACTCTTTCCCATCATGCCAGTGGACCCCCTTCCGCAAAGAGAAGGTAATCCTGGGCTCCTTGCCATCCTCCACCTTCCACGACTCTGCCAGCACTCCGACAAAGTTCTGAAGATTTCGATCATATTTGATCAGCCCGTTGTAGACGAGGGAGTTTATCTCGCTCGATGCGGAATCCTGAGCCAGAATAGGGTTGAGAAAGGAGGCATCCCCGATGGAGCTCATGATCAACTGGTTCACTCTCTGGGGAGGCCGGTAACTGACAAAGAGAAGATTCACTCCAAGGATGATGAGAAAAAGAACAGGAGGGATAAAAAGCAACGTCTTGATCTTCAGAAGGGTCGCCTCTTAAAAAACAGTTTAAAAACATTATAGAAGAAAAAATTTTTCTTCACAACATAGTGTAGTGCGTCCAACACTTCTTCACATAATCCGTTCACCTCGGTTTCGAGTCGAAGCGACCTGAGCCCGTCGAAGGGTGAACCATATTTAGGAATTCCGTTCAGGGTTCAACAGGCAATCTGCTTTCTGCCTTCTTTCTTCCCTCTTCCTTCGTCCATCGCCTGTCGTCATTCATTCCGGGCTCCGAACTCC
>Ga0209253_10004919_pt1 | contig 11610 bp, 11 predicted proteins | sample FrelakmetBRP12BR_FD_187145 | JGI IMG/M metagenome (GOLD analysis project Ga0209253, IMG submission 187145) | Freshwater lake sediment microbial communities from the University of Notre Dame, USA, for methane emissions studies - BRP12 BR (SPAdes)... | ecosystem: Environmental > Aquatic >...
CTTGGGCGCACTTGCGTCCGCGAAAATCGAGCCTGGCCCCTTTTGCTCTTCCTTTTGCTCTTGCGTCCGCGAAAATCGAGCCTGGCCCCTTTTGCTGGCCCCTTTTGCTCACTCCCGCCGGCCGAAGTCCGCCAGCCGGAACCCCAGCAGGAACAGCGCGCCGAAGTACACGAAGGCGCCCGCCGCGACGATGCCGGCCAGCCGCCCGACCTTCGCCCATAGGCCGGCATCGAGCCACCACTGCGCGGGGCCCACCAGGAAATACAGCGTGGCCGCCAGCACGCCCAGCGCCACGAGCACGCGGGACAGAAACTGGAACCAGCCCGGCTGCGCGACATAGACGCCGCTCTTGCGCAGGAACCAGAACAGCAGCCCCGCATTGACGCACGCGCCCACGCTCGTCGCCAGCGTGAGACCCGCGTGCCCGAGCGGCCACATGAGGAGCACCGCGAGCACCTGCGTGACGAGCACCGTCACGAACGCGATCTTCACCGGCGTCTTGATCTGCTGGCGCGCGTAGAACCCCGGCGCCAGGATCTTGACGAGGATGAGCCCGAGCAGGCCGAAGCTGTAGCCCAGCAGCGCGGAGCGCGTCTGCCAGACGTCGTTGACGCCGAACTTGCCGTACTGGTAGAGCGTCGTGATGAGCGGCAGCGCGAGCAGCCAGAGCGCGAACGCCGCGGGCAGCGCGAGCAGGAACGCGAGGCGCATGCCCCAGTCGAGCAGCGCTGCGTACCCCGCATGGTTCTCGTCGCTGTGATGCTTTGCGAGCGTCGGCAGCAGCACCGTCCCGAGCGCTACGCCGAGCAGCGCGCTGGGGAATTCCATCAGGCGGTCGGCATAGGTGATCCACGAAATGCGGCCGTCGCCCAGCAGCGCTGCGAGCTGCGTGTTGATGAGCGCGGAGATCTGCGCGGCCGATACGCCGATGATCGCGGGCCCCATCAGCCTGAGCACGCGACGCACGCCCTCGTCGCGCCAGTCGAAGCGCGGACGCGGCAGCATCGACAGCCGTGCGAGCGGCGCGATCTGGAACGCGAGCTGCGCAACGCCGCCGATGAACACGCCCCACGCGAGCGCGAGGATGGGCGGGTCGAAGTAGCGCGCGAGAAAAATCGCGGCGCCGATGATCGACACGTTGAGCAGCACCGGCGTGAAGGCCGGGATTGCGAAGCGCCGGTAGACGTTCAGCACGCTGCCCGCGAGCGACACCAGCGACACGAACAGGATGTACGGGAACACGATGCGGATCATCTCGGCCGTCAGCTCGACCTTGCCGGGCGTGCGCGCGAAGCCGCCGGCCAGCAGATACACGAGCCACGGGGCGGCGAGCACGCCCACCACGGAGACGCCGAGCAGCACGACGGCGAGCAGCGTCGCCACCCGGCCGACCAGGTCGCGCGTCGCGTCCTCGCCCCGCTGCCGGTGGTATTCCGCGAGGATCGGCACGAACGCCTGCGAGAAGGCGCCTTCCGCGAACATCCGCCGCAGGATGTTCGGGAGCCGGAACGCCGCCTCGAACGCGTCCATCTGCATGCCCGCGCCGAAAACCGCCGCCTTCATGCTCTCGCGGGCCAGGCCCGTGATGCGGGACAGGAGCGTCATCCCGCTGACGGTGGAGAGGGCGCGGAGGAGGTTCACGAACCGGAGGGCGGGGAATGGGGGGACGGGGTGGGGTGGTGCTGCGGAACCGGACTTGGCGGGGCAAGCCCTTGTCGGCGAAGCGAAAACAGGTTATTATTACCGGCTAACTGGGAATCCTCCAAACGGTTCCCTCCGGTTCCCCTATTCAAGGCACTCTAGGAAGCACTGTCCATGGCCAATTCGGCGCAAGCAAAGAAGCGCGCCCGGCAGGCGGACGCAACGCGCAAGCGTAACGCGGCCCTCAAGTCGGAACTGCGCACCGCGGTAAAGAAGGTTCGCAAGGCGATCGCCACCGGCGACAAGACCGTCGCCGCGAAGACGATGCAGGAATCGCAGGCGGTGATGGACCGCGTCGCCGACAAGAAGATCGTGCACAAGAACCTGGTCTCGCGTACGAAGGCGCGCCTGGCGTCAGCGATGAAGGCGATCCCCGCCTGAAGCCGCACGCCTCCGTCGCACCCGTGAAAGGCGCCGGCAGCGGTGCCTTTTTCGTTTCCTGGCGCTACCGCGGAATCGCGCGTGAATCCCTGCCGGGCGGGGAAGTCCGATTCGCGCAGCGAAGCGGTCAGATCGCGACAACCGCCGCGTCCTCGCGGTGCTGCACATCGGACCGCAGGCGGCGCGTCTCTTTCCTGAGCACGGCATAGCACTCGCACGCACGGACCTCCAGCTTTGCGCGGTCGAGCACCGTGATGTGGCCGCGGCGGTAGCGGATGCAGCCGGTGCGCTGCAGGTTCCCGGCGGCTTCCGTGATGCCCTCGCGGCGCACGCCCAGCGCGGCGGCGATCAATTCGTGCGTCATCGTCATCTCGTTCGACGGCAACCGGTCGAGGATCGACAGCAGCCATCGGCACATCTGCTGCTCGATGGAGTGGTGCCGGTTGCACGCTGCGGTCTGGCACATCTGCGTGAGCAGCGACTGCGCATACCGCAGCGCCACGCGCTGCATGATGCCGGCGCGATTGAACTCCTCCTTCAGATACCGGGCTTCCAGCCGGTAACCGACGCCGCCGGCCTGCACGACCGCCGTGCTGGGTGTGGTATCGCCGCCCATGAAGAGGGCAATGCCGAGCACGCCTTCGTTGCCGACGCCGGCGACCTCGGACGACGACCCTGATTCCAGAACATAGAGCAGTGAGACGATCGCGGTCGTGGGGAAATACGCGTACTTCTGGACGACGCCCGATTCGGTAAGCGTGTCTCCCAGCCGCATCGGGACCAGTTCCATGTGGGGCGCGAGGCGCCCGAGTTCCGTGGCGTGCAGCGCGGCAAGCAGCTGGTTCTGGTCGAGGGCGTTGGGCAGCGGCATGGCGGCGGATCGAAGGAAGGACTCCTTCACTTCTCGGTCGTTTCCACGCCGATTCCGCGGTAGCCGATGAAACGGCAGGCGCGATCGAACATCGGCTCCCCGCTCACCCGGAAGGTCTGGCGGCAGCCACCGGCATCGGTTCGGCTGAACGCAAAATCGAGGAAAGGCTCCCGGTCTGCGATCTTGGCCTGCAGCGCTGCCCGCTCGACGTCGTTCCAACCTTGCGGCGGGTCCTGCGCTCTTCCGCCGACGAATGCATCGACCCTGACGCCGAGCATCTCCAGGACCGGGCCGGAAACCTTCGTGAAATTCCCCGCCTCGTCCTGCTCCCAGTACCAGTCGGACGCCAGTTCGGCCAGGCTTCGGAAGCGCGCTTCGCTCTCGCGCAGCTCGGCAGTCCGCTCGCTGACCGTCTGCTCGAGCTCCGCGCTGTAGCGCTCGAGCTGCCTGTACAGCAGCCGGACTTCCAGCATGTTGCGGATGCGCGTCTTGACCTCGACCAGGTCGAACGGCTTGCTGATGAAGTCCTTGGCGCCGGCCTGTAGCGCGCGCAGCCGATGCCCCGGCTGGGCCGTGAGCACGAGGACCGGCAGGTAGGGATCGGCTTCGTTCGTCTTGAGGACTTCCATCACCTGGAATCCGTCCATGCCGGGCATCTGCAGGTCGAGCAGAATCAGGTCGTAGCCGTTCCGCCGATGCAGCGCGCCGACTTCCTGCGGATTCATCGTCGAAGTCACGCGGGAATAGCCCTCCCCGCGCAACAGCTCCTCGAGGAGGGCGACGTTCGCCGCCTGGTCGTCCACGATCAGGATGCGGGCGCCGAGGAGGTCGGGCGGGGCGGTGATCACGTGCATTCCTTCAGCGAGGCTCGCGCCGGCGCCGTTCGCGAATGCTGCAGCGCCACGTCCAGCGCCTCCATGAACAGGTTCACCTTGATGGGCTTGGTGAGATAGTCGAAGAACCCGGCTTCGAGGCCCATCGCGATGTAGCGCGGCACCGCATTGGCGGACAGCGCGATGATCGGGATGTGCGCCGTCGTCGGGTCGGCGCGCAGGATCTTCAGCGCCTCGATCCCGCTCAGGCCGGGGAGGTGGATGTCCATCAGGATCACGTCCGGCAGATAGGCGCGCGCGAACTCGATGCCGAGATTGCCGTCGGCGGCGCTCAGCAGGCGCAGGTCGGGGCGGCGGGCGATCAGCTGCTCCACGAGTTCCAGGTTGGCCGGGTTGTCTTCCACGTAGAGCAGCGTGCGCCGCGGCATGGCTTCCGGCGCCTGCGCGGGGACCAGCGTCAGATGCGCGGCCTCGGGCGTCGTGAACTGCGGTGCCGCCGTCAGGCCCAACTCGATCCAGAAGACGCTGCCAACGCCGACCGTGCTTTCGATGCCGATCGCGCCTCCCATCAATTCGACCAGCCGCTTGGTCACCACGAGCCCGATACCGGTGCCCTCTTCCACGCTGGCCTCCTTGCCCAGGCGATTGAACGGCTGGAAGAGCTGCGCGATCTGATCGGCCGACAGGCCGGTGCCGGTGTCGCGCACGCAGATGCGGATCGAATCCGACGTGTTCGGCATGCATTCCACGACGACCGAGCCTGCAGCCTTGTTGTACTTGATGGCATTGAACAGCAGGTTGATCAGCACCTGCTTGACGCGGGTGCGGTCCGCCTTGACGTAGAAGGGGGTCTCGAAGCGCGGGAAGGTCATGCTGATGCCGCGCTTCTGCGCCTGCGGCTCGATCATCGCCCGGCACTCGAGCATCACCTCGACCAGCGAGACCGGCTCGCGCGACAGCATTACCTTGCCGGACTCGATCAGCGCGAGGTCGAGGATCTCGTTGATCAGCTCCAGCAGGTACCAGCCAGCCTTGAGGATCTGATCGAGGCTGCGCTTCTGCGAGGGCGTGGGCAGCGGCGTGCCGGAATCCATGAGCTGCGCGAAGCCGAGGATCGCATTGAGGGGCGTGCGCAGTTCGTGGCTCATGCCCGACAGGAAGTCCGTCTTCGCCCGGTTGGCCTTCTCCGCCGCGGCCATGGCCTCGTTCAGGTCCGATTCGACCTGCTTGCGCACGGAATTGTCGGTGCCGATCAGCAGGTAGCCGATGATCGCGCCGAAGTCGTCACGCAGCGCCGTGATCGAGACGATGGCCGGAAACCGGCTGCCGTCCTTGCAGATGTAGGTCAGGTCGTAGATGTCCTCGATCCCGCGCGAGGCCTTGAAGGCCAGCGCCTCGAAGCCGGGCGTGATGGTCGTGCCCAGTTCCTCGCTCAATGCCAGCGCGCGCGCCAGCACTTCCTGCGGGTCGTGGATGTCGCTCGGATTGATCCGGTTCACGACTTCTGCGGCCAGGTAGCCCAGCATCCGCTCCGCGCCGACATTGAAGAGCTGAATGACGCCCTTCTCGTCGGTCGCGATGAGCGAGAAGTTCGCGCTGGTGAGAATGGCGTTCTGCAACGCCCCGGTCTTGAGCAGCGCGGCCTCGCGCCGGGCGTCGCTCAGGCCATCGGCCTTCGCCGGCACGGTGCCGGACGCCGGACGGGTTACCGCATTGGACATGGCCGCTTTCGACGAAGTGCACACAAGGATCCGAAGCCCGCAAGACCAGGCATCGGACCGGCGAAGGATGGCGGCAGCGCTCACGCGCGTGACGACGCGGCGCGCCGCGGAGGGCGGGCTTTCGGATTCTCGCGGTCGCTCGGGTCGCGCGTCTGTGCGCTGGGGCACACAAGCGCTGCGGTCCGCGCCGGACGCGCATCGCGCGGTGCCATCGGCGGCTTCACGGCGCGCCCGCCGCCGGCCGCGCGGGACTCCACCGCGCGAGTTGCGTTTGGATGCGCGGGCGCCGCGCGACCGGTCGGCAGCCCGCGCGACCTCGGTCCCGGCGTCACGTCGGCCCGCGATGCCCGCATGCTAATATCTTGTTTCTTATAAGGTTGCAGCCCGCGGATCCGCCTGGGCCGCACCCGCCGCCCATCCGTTGACCATGACCGCCGCATCGCCGCCGCATTTCCTGCAGTTCCAGGACTTCTCCCGCGACGAGCTCGCGTACCTGTTCGAGCGCACCCGCTGGATCAAGGAGCGGTTCAAGCGCTACGAGCTCTACCAGCCGCTGCGCGACCGCACGCTCGCGATGGTGTTCGAGAAGGCGTCGACGCGCACGCGCGTGTCGTTCGAGGCCGGCATGAACCAGCTGGGCGGCATCGCGATCAACCTCAACCGCGGCGACACGCAGCTGTCGCGCGGCGAGCCGATCGAGGACGTCGCGCGCGTGATCTCGCGCATGGTCGACGTCGTGATGATCCGCACGTTCGAGCAGTCGATCATCGAGCGCTTCGCCGCGCATTCGCGCGTGCCGGTGATCAACGGGCTCACCAACGAATACCATCCGTGCCAGATCCTCGCGGACACCTTCACGTACGTCGAGCACCGCGGCTCGATCGCGGGCAGGACCGTCGCGTGGATCGGCGACGGCAACAACGTGTGCAACACGTGGCTGCAGGCGGCCACGCGCCTCGACTTCACCGTCCACGTCGCCACGCCGCCGGGCTACGGCGTCAGCGACGCGATGGCGGCGCCGCATCGCGACCATTGCCGCGTGTTCGCCGACCCGATGGACGCGTGCCGCGGCGCCGACCTCGTGACGACGGACGTCTGGACCAGCATGGGCTTCGAGGCCGAGAACGACGAGCGCCGGCGCGCGTTCGCCGACTGGATGGTCGACGCCGAAATGATGCGGCAGGCGAAGCCCGATGCGTTGTTCATGCACTGCCTGCCCGCGCACCGCGGCGAGGAAGTCGCGGCCGACGTCATCGATGGTCCGCAAAGCGTCGTGTGGGACGAGGCGGAAAACCGCCTGCACGCGCAAAAGGCGCTGCTCGAATTCCTGGTCTGCGGACGCGTCGACCCTTAGAACCGCGTGCGCGCGGCGTTGCGCGCGCGCATCACCATTCCCTTCGCACCGGAGTCGTCCCGATGAAACGCCGCCCCCTGCTCGCTGTCCTTGCCGCCGCCGCAATCGGCGCCCTCGTCCCGGCCGTCGCCTCAGCGCAGACGTGGCCCGACAAGCCGATCCGGTTCGTGATGACCGCGCCGGCCGGCAGCTCGATCGACGTGATCGGCCGCACGATCGCGGACAAGCTGAAGGACCGGCTCGGGCAACCGGTCATCGTCGACAACAAGCCGGCCGCGGGCGGCTCGGTCGCGGTCGCCGAGACGGCCAAGGCCGCGCCGGATGGATACACGATGGTGCTCGCCTACAACGGACCGCTGTCGATCACGCCGCTGCTGCAGAAGCTGCCCTACGACGTGCCGAAGGATCTCGCGCCGGTGATCATCACGACGAGCCAGCCCAACGTGCTCGCCGTGAACGCGCAGCTGCCCGCGAAGGACGTGAAGGAGCTCGTCGCGTACGCAAAAGCCAACCCGGGCAAGGTCAACTATGCGTCGGTCGGTCCGGGCAGCTCGTCGCACCTCAACGGCGAACTGCTGAAGGCGCTGGCCGGCGTCGACATCGTGCACATCCCGTTCAACGGCTCGCCACCCGCCGTCACGTCGACGGTGCAGGGCGAGACGCAGATGCTGTTCGCCGTCATGCAGCCGCTGCAGCCGCAGATCCAGGCGGGCAAGCTGCGCGCGCTCGCCGTCACGTCGGCGAAGCGCTTTCCGCTGCTGCCGGACCTGCCGACGATCGCGGAGTCGGGCTACCCGAAGTTCGAATCGCTCGCGTGGAACGGCGTGCTCGTGCCCGCCGGGACGCCCAAGCCCGTCGTCGCGCGGCTCAACGCCGAGATCAATGCCATTCTCAAGATGCCGGATGTGCAGCAGAAGCTCTCGGCGGCCGGCTTCGACCTGATCGGCGGCACGCCGGAGGACTTCGGGGCGCTGATCAAGGCCGAGTCCGAGAAGTGGGCGCCGGTGATCAAGAGCGCTGGAATCAAAATCGACTGACGTCCTGCGCGCATCGCAGTAGCCGACGCCTCTCCGCTCGCACGCCACCGCCGCCGCTCCCTCTCCCGCTCCGCGGGACTGGGAGGAACCTTGGCAAGCGCGCGCTACTTCTTTTCGCCCGAGCCGTCCGTGAGCCGCGGCAGCGGCGAGCTCGCCGAAGGACTCAGCAGTCCCGTCTTCGCGTAGGTGATGAGCTTCTCGCGCGTGTCCACGATGTCGAGGTTGCGCATCGTGAGCTGCCCGATGCGGTCCTGCGGCGTGAAGAACGCGGCGCCCTTCTCCATCGTCAGCCGCTCGGGCTTGTAGGTGAGGTTGGGGCTCGTCGTGTCGAGGATCGAGTAGTCGTTGCCGCGGCGCAGCTCGAGCGCGACTTCGCCGGTGATGGGCCGCGCGACCCAGCGCTGCGCCGTCTCGCGCAGCATCATCGCCTGCGAATCGAACCAGCGGCCCTGGTAGAGAAGGCGCCCGAGGCGGCGCCCGCCGTCGCGGTACTGCTCGATCGTGTCCTCGTTGTGGATGCCGGTCAGAAGCCGCTCGTAGGCGATATACAGGAGCGCGAGACCAGGCGCCTCGTAGATGCCGCGGCTCTTCGCCTCGATGATCCGGTTCTCGATCTGGTCGCTCATGCCGAGGCCGTGGCGCCCGCCGATCGCGTTCGCCTCGAGCAGCAGCGCCACTTCGTCCGCGAACGTCGCGCCGTTGAGCGCCACCGGCCGTCCTTCCTCGAAGCGCACGCTGACGGTCTCCGGCTTCACGGCGACGTCGTCGCGCCAGAACGCCACGCCCATGATCGGCTGGACGATCTTGATGCCCTTGTCGAGGAATTCGAGGTCCTTCGCCTCGTGCGTCGCGCCCAGCAGGTTCGAGTCGGTCGAGTACGCCTTCTCCGAACTCATCTTGTAGCCGAAGCCGGCGCGGGTCAGGTACTCGGACATCTCCTTGCGGCCGCCCAGCTCGTCGATGAAGGCCGCGTCGAGCCACGGCTTGTAGATTCGCAGGCTCGGGTTGGCGAGCAGGCCGTAGCGGTAGAACCGCTCGATGTCGTTGCCCTTGTACGTGCTGCCGTCGCCCCAGATGTGCACGTCGTCCTCGCGCATCGCGACGACGAGCATCGTGCCGGTCACCGCGCGGCCGAGCGGCGTCGTGTTGAAGTACGTGGCGCCCGCGGTCGAGATGTGGAACGCACCCGCCTGCAGCGCGGCAATGCCCTCGGCGACAAGCGCGGCGCGGCAGTCGACGAGGCGCGCCGCTTCGGCGCCGTACGCGAGTGCGCGGCGCGGAATGTCGTCGTAGTCCGGTTCGTCGGGCTGGCCGAGGTTCGCCGTGTACGCGTACGGGATCGCCCCCTTCGCGCGCATCCAGTGCAGCGCGGCGCTGGTGTCGAGCCCGCCCGAGAACGCGATGCCGACCTTCTGGCCGACGGGAAGATCCTGCAGGATGTGCGACATGGCGGGGCGTGTTGGCGCGTGAGGTAAATCGGGTATTCTAGCCGACGCGTCGACGCCGCGTCCGGCCGGCGCACGCACGGAGAGTCCCCATGTCCTCAGGCAAGATCCATCGATACGCAAGCGAGCAGGCCGTCGTGACCTGGGACGCGGCGCGCTGCATCCACGCGGCGGAATGCGTGCACGGCCTGCCGGAGGCATTCGATCCCGCGGCCAAGCCGTGGATCCGCCCGGAAGAGGCCGACACCGCGTCGCTCGCCGACGTCGTGAACCGCTGCCCGTCCGGCGCGCTGCGGATGCAATACCCGGACGGCGCGTCCGCGATGACGGCGCCGCCCCTCAACACCGGACACGTCACGCGCGACGGGCCCACCCACCTGCGGGGCAACCTGGCGCTCGTTCACCGCGAGCAGACCGTCGAGGACACGCGCATCACGCTGTGCCGCTGCGGCCGGTCGCAGAACAAGCCGTACTGCGACCTGAGCCATCGCAAGTCCGGCTTTCACGACGCAGGCACGCTGCCGGTCGAGGTGCCGGCGCCGCCCGGCACCGACCTCTCCGCGACACTCACGATCAAGCTGATTCCCAACGGCCCCGTGCATTGCGCCGGGCCGCTCGCGCTGCGCGGCAGCGACGGCCACACGTCGTTTTCCGACCAGACGTTCCTCTGCCGTTGCGGCGCGTCGCAGAACAAGCCGTACTGCGACGGCACGCACAGGAAGATCGGCTTCACGGGCTGACGCCGGTCGCGCGCAGGCGCCGCAGGGCCGCCCCAAGGCGATCGCCCCTTGGGGGGAGCGGCGCGCAGCGCCGTTCGGGGGGAACAAGCAAGCGCCGCAGGGCCGCCCCAAGGCGATCGCCCCTTGGGGGGAGCGGCGCGCAGCGCCGTTCGGGGGGAACATACAAGCGCGGCCGGCGACTGTCCGCCGCCGCCGCATCGTGCTAGCGTAGCCCTCCCGAGTCCCGCACCGAAGAAGACCGCCATGCCCTCGTTCGACATCGTGTCCGAAGTGAACAAAGTGGAAGTCCACAACGCCGTCGACCAGGCGAACAAGGAAGTCGGCACGCGCTTCGACTTCAAGGGCTCCGATGCGCGCATCGAACCCAAGGAGAACGTGCTGACGCTCTACGCGGACGACGACTTCAAGCTGTCGCAGGTGACCGACATCCTCACCGCCAAGCTCACGAAGCGCGGCGTCGACATCCGCTCGCTCAAGTACGGCGACGTCGAGAAGATCTCCGGCAACAAGGTGAAGCAGGCGATCACCGTCCGCGAAGGCGTCGAGCAGGAACTCGCGAAGAAGATCGTCCGCGTGATCAAGGACAGCAAGTTGAAGGTCCAGGCCTCCATCCAGGGCGAGGCGGTCCGCGTGTCCGGCACCAAGCGCGACGAGCTGCAGAACGCGATCGCGCTCGTCAAGAAATCGATCACCGACTTCCCGCTGCAGTACCAGAACTTCCGCGACTAGGATGGGAGGACCCCCACGCTCGCTTTGCTCGCTGCCCCCGGAGGGGGCGCAACTCGCCCTCGGGGCGGCCCTTCGGGCTCGTGGACGCGCCGGTCAGAGCGGCACGACGGCGGTGGCCTCGAGCTCGATCTTGCCGGGGCTGTCGAGCAGATCCGACACGAAGATCATGCTCATCGCCGGGTAGTGGTCACCCATGTGGCGGCGCCAGATGGCGCCGAGCTCGCGCCGTGCCGCGAGGTAGGCCGGCTTGTCGCAGCAGTAGGCGGTGATCCGGCAGATGTGCTGCGCCGCGCCGCCCGCCTGCGCGAGCACGGCGAGCACGTTACCGAGCGCCTGCTCGAACTGGGGCGCGATTTCCTCGGAATGGAAGCGCTGCTGCGCGTCCCATCCGACCTGCCCCGCGATGAACACGATGCGGCCCGCTTCTGCCGCGATCCCGTTCGCGTAGCCGATCGGCGGCGCCCAGCCGGGGGGATGCAGTATCTCCATGGCGGCTAGTCCAGGTAACGCGGGGGATCGGGGTCGTGCGCCCAATCCTGCACGGGTTTTTCCAGCTTCTCCATCCACGCGCGGATCAGCGCCACGTGCTCCTCCTCCTCCGCCCGCAGCTCGCGCGCGGCGCGGCGCACGGTCTCGACCGTCGTGGCCTCGACGAGGCGGGCGAAGAAACGCTCGGCGCGGATTTCCGCGGCAAGCGCCAGCTCGAGCGCGTGATAAGGCGTCATCAGGTAGTGAACGTCGTCGACCGGCGTGGTCTCGGGCGCCTCGAAGCCTTCCCACACGCGCTTGCCGGGCGGG
>Ga0209253_10004920_pt1 | contig 11608 bp, 10 predicted proteins | sample FrelakmetBRP12BR_FD_187145 | JGI IMG/M metagenome (GOLD analysis project Ga0209253, IMG submission 187145) | Freshwater lake sediment microbial communities from the University of Notre Dame, USA, for methane emissions studies - BRP12 BR (SPAdes)... | ecosystem: Environmental > Aquatic >...
GACCTTTTCCATAACCCCTTTTCCCTCATGAGACAACGATCTCGTGTCTCCCCTCCTCTATCCATGCGATCTCATCAACCGTGGCAACCACAGGCTGAGTTCTGGAAACGCATAATAAATTAAGAGTACAAATAACATCAAAAAGCAGAAGGGCAAAGAACCCATGTAAATGTCTTTCATCTCCACTTGATCACCCAAGGCCCCCTTCATCACGAAACAATTCAGCGCAAAAGGGGGTGAAACCGCTCCAATGAGCAGCATCGTCCACATCACGATCCCAAACCAGATCAGATCGACCTGATGGGCCTGCATGAGAGGCATGGCCATCGGCAACGTCAGGATCATGATCGAAAGGCCATCCAGGCAAATATCCATAACAACCCATAGGAGGTTCAGCGCCACGAAGATCCCCCAGAGAGGAAAATTCTGCGCAAGAATCCAATTGGTAATAGCTGAGAATACGCCTGTGAGCAAGATAAAGGCTGAAAAGACGGACGCTGATCCGAGAATCAGAAAGATGATCGCGCTCGATTTCCCGGCATCGAGCGTGGCCATCATGACATCACGCCATTTGAATTTTTTTCGATAGACGACGACGAGAAACGTGCCTATGACTCCGACCCCGGCCGCCTCATCGGGTGTCGCCCATCCAAGATACATAGAACCGAGGACCAAAGTAAAAAGAAAAGCGACGGCCCAGAGTTTCTTAAAAGAATTCCAGCGCGCAGCCCAGGAGGTATTTACTCCTGATGCCCTAGGGGCATAAGAAGGCTTGAAATAACAAAATAGCCCTATCGCCACCGCAAAAACCACAGCGTAAACAATCCCCGGCAAGATACCCGCAATCAATAGCTGACCAATAGACGTCTCGGTCAGCACACCGTAGAGCACCAAAGGGATGCTTGGCGGAATCAGAACGTCTAAGCAACCGGCGGAACAGACAACTCCCAGGGCAAGCCTTTTGTTGTAACCACGGGAGGTCATCTCCGGAACTGCGATTTTAGAAAAAACAGCACATTCTGCCAGGCTCGACCCGGAGCACGCACCGAAAATAGCGCACGCATAAACCGTCGTGATCGCCAGGCCTCCCGGGACTTTACCAAACCATGCTAACGCAGCGTCATAGGAATCCTTTGCAATGTCTGCGTAAAACCCAAGAGTCCCCATCAAAATAAAAAGGGGTAATGCGGCAAACGAAAAACTCGAAGTATGACTGTACATCTGTAAGGGGATGTAACTGAAGACTGTTTCAAACCCATGGATATAGGTTAATCCCGCGGTCCCTATCAGAGCCATCGCAAAAGCGACCGGGACTCTCATCGCGAGAAGTCCTAAAAATATCAATATCCCTATAATCCCTACATAAATCAGATCCATGGCTGCTCCTCCTGAATCCTAAGGGAGGGCTCATGTCATCTTGAATAACTTCGCCCTGTCTTTTTCATCATTTCATCAAGCTCACCCCCGCATGTTTCTCTGCAATCGCTCCAGCGGCAGAAAAGTCATCCTTCCCTCTTCCGCCTGCGATGGCCTTATTTCTCCCACCGCGCGTGATAGACACTCCATCCTGCAACAGCGTCCTTGCAGTTGATGACCTCCATATCCTCTAGAATCTCTACCTCATGCTCGGTGTTTGCAGGAATGAGGACCGCCTCTCCGGGACCCAACACCTTTTCCTCTTTTTCTATGCGATATTTCGCCTTCCCTTTCATGATGACCTGGACCTGTTCATTCGGGTGACTGTGAGGCTTCGCTACTGTCCCGGCCGGATAGTGGATCAAGGCCACTTCAATCTTCTCACCCTTGATAGCCGGGCCGTGCGCTTGGGAATAACCGGGTGTAATAAAATCCGCTTTCATTTCACTCCACTTAAAAAATGGCATCTCGTAAACCTCCTTCTCAATTTTTGAACCTCTTCGCTTAGCTTGCTCATTCTCCCGTCTGACGTGAAAGAAACTCCACCGGGGGAATGATAACCACTACGGAATCAGGAGCATTATAAGTCTATCCCCGACCCTTTTTCAACCTCTTTAGCGGCAACGATAGAATAGTCCTCATCCCCCTATGAGCGAAGGCATGATTTCTCGAAACCCCCTTTAATAATAGCCTCCCATGGACTGATCCTTCGTTAGATTGTGGAGCCCCACGGGCAAAGCCCGTGGCACCTGACTAACGCCCAGGCGGGGCGACATCCCGGCCAAAAGTTCGCGCACTCATCCTCTCCCGTTTAAACCGGGGGGGGCTTTCTGCCGCCGGGGTAAATGAAAACCGAAATCCTTCTATCAAAAAAGGGAAGAGGTTCCAGTCCGGGGAGGTGGGGGATCTCAGTACATGTAGGGTCATGGTGAACAGGAGTCTATTCGCCTGGACAAAAATCGTTTGACAAAAAAAATCCCAAATGGTTAAAATCTTCCAAGATTTGAGGAAATCTAAATTGCAAAGGAGGAAGTGTTCATGGCGAAACAGGATAAGGTGGGGATGGCTTTGATCGGTATCGGAGGTTGGGGAGGTATCATCGGCAGTGCCGTCCAGAGAAGCAATAAGGCAAGATTGGTGACTTGCTACGCGAGAACGCCCGAGAAACGGCAGGCCTTCAGCCAGAAACATGGATGCGAACAGGAGAAGAGCTTTGAGGATGTCCTGAAGCGGGATGACGTGGAAGGCCTTCTCCTTGTGACGCCGAATGCCGTCCATGCCGAGCATGCCGTATTGGCGGCTCAACACGGGAAACACGTCTTTGTCGACAAACCCATTGCCAACACCTTAGCCGATGGAAAGATGATGATTGAAGCCTGCCAGAAGGCAGGCGTAACCCTCCTGGTCGGCCATGATATACGGCGAGTATCAGGATTTCGAAAGGCAAAGGAGTTGATTGATCAAGGAGCCATCGGGAAGCCTGTCATGGTGGAATCCAATTTCTCCGGGAGAATGGGGTTTGAATTGACCCCTGATAAATGGCGATGGCGCGGAGACGACTCGGGTTGTCCTGCAGGAGCTCTCATGACCATGGGTGTCCACCACGCAGACACGCTGAACTACTACTTTGGACCCATCAAGAAAGTCTTCGCCTTTTTCAACAAGCTCTATACCCCTGCGGATGTGGAGGATGTGACCATGACGACCTTCCAATTCGAGTCGGGCGCTCTGGGCTATATCGGGTCCAGTTATGTTTCTCCCAGGACGAACTGGATCTATGTCTATGGAACCGATGCCCAGCTCTTCTGTAACCTCGCTCTCCCCAACGCACCTCTTGAAGAGTACCTCCGGATCTGGCCGGTTGTGGACAAATATACTGTCCTCCAGCTCATCGGCAAGACCAAAGATAAACCCGAAACCATTTCCTTCCCGATCGGCGATCCAATCCTCGAAGAGATCGATGAATTCGCCGACTGTATCCGCACCGGGAAAAAACCGGAAACAGACGGGCAGGGAGCTCTGGTGGCCCTTGCTTTGATTCGGGCAGCCATTGACTCGGCCCGGACAGGAAAACCGGTAGATTTGAAAGTTTAACAAGACCAGGCTGGGGTTAAGGCTAAAGTTGGGAAGTAGTTTCCCAAATTCCCCCTTCGGCTAAAGAGGGGCGAGGGCAATGAATGTTTTTCATTGTTCGTGGGTGGCCAACCGACCATCAGGTATTAAGAGGGAGATGAGTCTTATGGAAATCAAGAAAATCTCGGTCATCGGTCTTGGTCTGATGGGGACCCCTATCGCGACGTTGCTGATGAAGGCAGGGTACCGGGTCACAGGATTTGATATCATCAAAAAACAGATGGCCAATTTGGTCTCCTTCGGCCTGAAGGCAGTGAATTCCCCAAAAGAAGCGGTGAAAGGAACCGACCTTATTATCCTCTCCCTTCCAAACTGGAATGCGGTCATCGAGGCCGTTGAGGGGAAAGAAGGTGTAGCTTCGGGCGCGCAAAAGGGCCAGATTGTGGTGGACACCAGCACGTCCCCTCCTTGGGAGAGCAAGGCCCTGGGTGAGAAGCTGGCCCGAAAAAGGATCGAGTGGATGGACGTTCCCATTTCCGGATCTTCTGCCCAGGCCCGGATGGGAAATATGGTCTTCATGGCAGGTGGCAAGCGATCCATCTTCGAAAGGATCAAGCCTGTTCTCGATCGAATCGGCAAGAAGACGGTGTATGCCGGAAAGATGGGTGACGGAGCAACATTAAAGCTTGTCATCAACCATACCTTATACCTCAACCAGGCTGCTGCGATTGAGGGGTTGGTCTTAGGCATGAAAGCAGGCCTCAAACCTGATGTGTTGTTCGATGTGATCACAGCAGGGGCTGCCTCGAGCGATCTGCTCATCTCCCGCGGAAAGGATATGCTGAAGGGAAATTTCTCACCCAAGGGCCCGGTTGTCCTTGCCAACAAGGATCTGACCCTCTCCCTGGAAACGGCGAGGCGACTGGGCGTTGTGCTACCCGTGGGAGCGCTTTATCAGCAGCTCCTTTTGAAGGCCCATTACAATGGCTGGGATCGACAGGATGCCACGGTGGTCATGAAGATCTATGAAGAAATGGCTGGATTAGTGAGAAAAGGAAAACGGACCTCTTTCAGGATGAAAAAAAAATAATGGATTTCGGAGATGCTCAGAGGGATATGCGGGAAAGAGGAAATTCGAGGAGAGAACACCTTTGAATGATAGAATGAGGTGCGGAACGATTCAGCAGGCGGCCTCCAACGGGCTGCCTGCTTTTTTTTACCTCTTCCGATCGACCATTCGGATTGGCGCAGCGGTAAATGATATTTTATAAATAAATAATGGAAAGATGATTAACCATCTCTGCGGGAGAGATGATTTATGAAAGGAATATGCGGGAAACTTTTGGAGATCGACCTGACTTCAGGGAAGACCAAAACGCTCCCCGTCAAGAAGGAACTGTACGAGAAATATCTGGGCGGGAGAGGGTTAGGAATCAGGCTTCTCTATGATATGCTGCCCCCGAAGACAGATCCCCTCTCTCCGGAGAACCTGCTCTTCTTTTTGACAGGGCCGCTAACAGGAACATATGTTACCGGTTCCTCCAAATTTGTTGTGGTCACTAAATCACCACTGACCCAAGGATGGTGCGATAGTTATTCCAGCGGAAGGATATCTGTGGAAGTAAAGAAGGCAGGCTACGATGGCCTTGTGATCCGCGGGCGATCAAACCACCCCTGCTACCTCAGGATCGACAATAAGGGCGTCGAGATCCGAGACGCACGCCTCCTCTGGGGAAAGGACAGCTTCGAAACAGAGCGGATGCTGAAAGAGATGGAGAAAGATTCCACCGTTGGGGTCTCATCGATCGGACCGGCGGGCGAGAAGCTGGTCAAGTTTGCCTGCATCAACAGCGACCTTTACCGCCAGGCCGGGAGGGGCGGCGTGGGAGCCGTGATGGGCTCAAAGAACCTCAAGGCCATTGTAGTCAAAGGGGACAAAAGCGTTGAGACCTTTGATCGCAAGGCGATCGTCGATCTGAACCGTCAGAACTATCAGCTGGCCCTGAAAAGCCCCGTGGCTCAGGCCAGAATGAAGTACGGAACCCCTCTGACCCTGAACGTCACCCACGTAGGCGGAATCCTACCTACTATGAATTTTCGCTTCGGCACATGGGAGAAGGCCTTAGAGAAAATCGATTCCATCGGCGTCTATAAGAGCCTCAAGAGACATAAGGCCTGTCTCTCCTGTTTCATCCATTGCAGTCTGGTCACCGAGGTCTCTGAGGGCAAATACAAGGGGATTAGCCTTGAAGGGCCGGAATATGAGACCCTGGGCATTTTTGGATCGAATCAGCTCATCGACTGTCTTCCCGTCATCATGCAGGCCAATATCCTCTGCGACAAACTGGGAATCGATACGATTTCGGCGGGTAACATCATTGCCTTTGTCATGGAATGTTTCGAAAAGGAATTGATCTCCTCAAAACAGACCGAAGGCTTGGAAATCCGTTTTGGAGATGCCGATGCCAGCCTTGCGGCCGTTGAAAGAATGGCCATGCGACAGGGCTTTGGGGATCTCCTGGCAGAAGGGGTGAAGGCGGTAGCCAATTACGTTGGCAATGACTCGGAACGGTTTGCGATGCACGTCAAGGGATTAGAGTTTCCTGCCTATGAACCCAGGGGGGCTTTCGGATCAGGGCTCTCCTATGCCGTGAGCCCAAGAGGGGCTTGCCACCGAAGGGCCTGGCCCCCTGCAAAAGAGATCCTCGGGGGTTACCCTCCATACACCATCGAGGGCAAGGCGGCCATGATCAAAGAACTGTATGATGAAAACTGTGTCCTCCATTCCTTGCTCGTCTGCGATATGCCCGCCAAGTTCGTTCCCATGTCACTTGATGTTTATTCTCAATACTTACACGCTGCCAGCGGAGAGTCCGTCTCAAAGGAAGATTTCCTGAAGATCGCCGAGCGAATCGAAACACTCATCCGGATGTTCAACAATAGGGAAGGATTCACGAGGAAGGATGATACGCTTCCCTATCGGACGCTCAATGAGCCCCTGCCGGATGGCCCCGCCAAAGGACAGTTTATCGGTGAAGAGAATCTCAACAAGATGATCGATGAGTATTATGCCTTGAGGGGATGGGATGCATCGGGAATCCCGACCGAAGAAACCCTCAAAAGGCATCAACTCTGAAATTCAAAGAGAGAAACATTTTTCACATGACGATCATCACGAACGTATTCGGAACGGAATTTGCTCTAAAACGGCCGATCACTTTAGACCTTGAATCCCCCACGCTGCGGGAAGTGCTCGCTGCCCTCCAAAGACATCACGAAGGACCCTGGAGACGTATCCTTAAAGAGGATCTCTCCCTGCGGGAGGGTTGCGTCGTCCTCGTCAACGGGAGGAATATCGCTTCCCTTGAAAAGTATGAAACACAAATTCATGACGGGGATGAGATCACCTTTACGGTGCTGGTAGCAGGAGGTTGAATTTCGTATTTAGCTTTGGCCGATTTGTGTTTGGGAAACTTACAGGGTTTACGATTACGAATCCCAAATGACAAATTCCAAATCCCAAATAAATTCCAAGTTCCAATTCCAAATGACCGAAATAATCTTGTCTGAAACCTTAAACTTTGTCCATTGGAGCTTATTTGTAATTTGGTGCTTGGTATTTGGTGCTTCGCATCACGAGAAATTTATTGGTGCCAACTTGATAGCAGTCTAACTTCTAAGCGGTAGATAGCCAAAGGAGGAAAAGTCGTGCGTGCGATGCTTCTTCATGAGTTGGGGGGTCCGGTAACATTCAACGAGGTCGATGAACCCCGTGTGGGGCCGTCCGACGCAAAGATTCGGGTCAGGGCTGCAGGAGTGGGATTGACGATCATCATCATGAAAAGCACTCCGGGCCTCGTCACCCGATATCCAAGAATTTTAGGCCATGAGATCGCAGGAGAGGTCGTCGAAATCGGCAGTGAAGTAAGCAACGTAAAAATTGGGGATCGGGTGGTTTGCCATTTCTATCTGACCTGCAAAGTTTGCAGATTCTGCCGGAGCGGACGGGAAACCCTCTGTGAGAATTGGAAAGGGTATGTGGGCATGGCCTGCGATGGAGGTTATGCCGAATATATGTGCGCCCCTGCCCTCAATCTCTGTCATCTGCCCAAGGGCATTCCTTTTACAGAAGCCTCTATCATCTCAGACGCCATCGCCACCCCCCTTCATGCCTGTCGAGAAGAGGCAAAAGTGGGACCCGGGGATGATGTCCTTGTCATTGGCGCCGGAGGGGGTGTCGGAATTCATGCTGTTCAGATGGCAAAACTCTGCGGAGGCAGGGTCCTGGCAGCCGATATCTCGAGGGAGAAACTTGAGATGGCGAAGACGCTAGGGGCCGATGAGATCATCGATACGAAAGAAAAGGATTTGGCCAAGGAGGCTATGCGGCTGACAGATGGAAAGGGCGTTGATTCTGTCCTCGATTTTGTTGCCTCCTCTCAAACGTTGGAGGCCGGCTTTGCAAGCCTGGCGAGGGCGGGAAGGCTTGTCATCCTTGGATATCGACCATCAAGTGTCTTCAAGGTGGATCCAAGCTTTCGGCTCGATCCCCTGGTCGTGTTACAGAGAGGACTTGAAATCCACGGATCTCGATACGTCTCCATGGCGGAGCTGATCGATGCCGTGAAACTTGTTCAGCAGGGCAAAATCAAGCCCGTTGTGACCAGGACGTTTCCTTTAGAGGAGGCCGAGACAGCCCATCAGATGATTTTAGCGAATAAAATTACTGGGAGGGCAGCACTGATAATCTAAGTTATTGGCACGTCCTGTTCTTCACCCTCGAACAATGAAAATAGTCTTAGGGTTAAGGTTAGGAAGCCCGTTTCGTTTAGAGCCGGACGGTTACGCGAACTTCTTAACACGAGCAACGTAACCGAATGACGATACGGGCATCTTTACCATCACCGTGAGACGTGACCTTTTTCTTCTACCCAGCCTACTTCACCTCGACGAAATCGGCGCCGATGGGTGGGTAGGTGAAGAATTCAAGATACCGAAAATCCTGCTTGGACCTGTTGATCGTGGTATGCTTCTCCCCCGCAGGAATAAATAAGACATCGCCTGCCTTGATAGGAAACTCCTTGCCTTCGACGACTTCAGTAGCGTCTCCACTGATCGCGATGATGATCGACTCGCGGTTGTTGTGGTAGTGATAAGGCACCTGACTGCCCGCCACAAGGAGGCCGAACATCCCTCCCAGGTTCTTTGCCTGATGTTCTTTGGTAAGAATCTCGGGCCGGTAAGGCTTGCCCGGAGTTGGATTTGCCATCTTAATATACTCTTCCGACTTAAAAATCTTCATTATTTGCTCCTTTCCCGAATAAGACTAGACTCTTTCCCCAGACGTCATTTTCCATGCATTTTTAATAATTCAATGAATCCTTGTCAAGGGAAAAATGCAACCCAAATCCCGATTTAGAGAATTGTCATTGCGAACGAAGTGAAGCAATCCCGTCTTTTTCCTTGAGATTGCCACGCACCTTTCAGTCGCTCGCAATGACCGGCCGGGAGAAAGGTTTTGTTTTCTAAATCGGGATTTGGGTGCAAGAAGGGATGGTTTCGATTTGACGGACAAAACCTCTTTTGATATATTTGCCTAACTTAATAGATCTGTCTAATAAGCATTTTATCCGAAGGAGGCCTCCATGCGTCCAAAAGTCTTCATCCCCCAGCCGATTCCCGAAGTTGCTGTCAATCGATTGAAACAAGCGGCAGAAGTTGAAATTTTTCCTTACATCGATCGAGTGATTAGCCGGGAAGAACTCATGAAAGCGGTCAAGGGCAAGAATTACCTTTATGCCCTGGCAGAGATTCCATTTCCCGCGGAAGTGATCGACACTGCGCTCCCGGATTTGAAGGGGATCGCAGCGATGTACATTTTCCCGAAATTCGTTGATATCAAAACCGCAACGGAGCGAGGGATTCCAGTGACGGGCATTCCGAACATGCTGGTTGAGACCACGGCTGAGTTTACCTTCGCACTGCTGATTGGAACGGCCTGGCGGTTGCCCGAGGGGGATCGCCTTCTCCGAGAGAAAAAGTGGAAGCAGTATCAGTCCATGGCCTTTCTCACGACACGGATCTTTGACAAAACCCTGGGGATCGTCGGGTTGGGCAAGATCGGGAAAGCCCTCGCGAAGAGAGCGCAGGGTTGTGGAATGCGGGTGATCTATACGAAGCGGACCCGGCTTTCGCCGCAGGAAGAGACCCAGTTGAACGTGGAGTGGCGGGAGATGGAGAACCTTTTCCGCGACGCAGATATTGTGGCTCTGACCCCGACACTGACCCCGGGCAGCAAAGGGCTCATCGGAGAGCGTCTGCTCTCTTTGATGAAGCCGACTGCGATCCTCATCAATACGTCGCGCGGTGCGGTCGTCGATGAGAAAGCATTGACCAAAGCCCTGAAAGAGGGATGGATAAAAGGCGCCGGCCTGGATGTTTTTGAACGGGAATTTCCCCATCCTGACCCGGGTCCGTTTTCCGGTCTCCTGGAGTTTCCTAACGTCGTCGTGACGCCTCACATCGGAAGCGCGGCCCGCGAGACAAGAGAGGCCATGGCCCTGAGAACAGTCGAGAATCTCGAAGCGATGATCCAGGGCAAGCGACCGCCGGACCTGCTCAATCCTGAAGTCTTCGGGGAGCCGCCACGAGATGCCGGAGACCGAATCGGATAACCCGAACATGATTTCTTCCAAGAAGCGGAGCCAAACCGTTAAAGCAAGGGGCCAAGAATGAATCAAAATTTTCTTGACATGGGGAAGGAGATTGATTATCAATTGAAGCGATCCAGCAATAATAAGACGATAAGGAGGTAAGCCATGAAGAAGACATCATTTCTTTTCATCTGCACCAGCATCTTCGCTCTGGTCTTTCTGTTTGTCTTTTCGACTGGAAGCTTTGCCGCTGAGCCTATCAAAATGAAGATCGGTCTGAGCAACGACCCAGGGTCTCCTAGAGTGAGAGGAGCTGAGCTCTTTGCCAAACTCATCACCGAGCGAACCGGAGGCCAGGTTGAGGTGAAAGTATATCCCTCCTCCCAGCTCGGGGCTACGCGGGCGATGTTCGAGCAGATCCAGATGGGTTCTCTGGAATGTACGCTCGCACCGACCTCCTATTTCGGCGCCTTCAGCAAGATGATCACCATTTTGGACCTCCCCTTTTTGTTTCCCGACATCAAAACTTACTACAAAGTCATGACAGGGCCTTTTGGGGATGAAATAGGCCAGGAAACGCAGAAAGCCAAAATGGAGGCCCTTGCTTTCTGGACCGCCGGCTGGAAACAGTTCACGTCAAGTTTTCCGGTGCGGACGCCGGGCGATTTCAAGGGGCACAGGGTTCGCGTCATGCCCTCGCCGGTGCTGATGGAGCAGTACAAGTCCTACGGTTCGACCCCGGTCCCGATCGATCTTTCGGAACTCTACAACGCCCTCCAGCTCGGCACGGTCGATGCCCAGGAAAACATGCTCTACCGGATCCAGGAGATGAAGTATTTTGAGGTACAAAAGTATATCACCATCAGCAATCACGCCCTTATGCCGGAGATCATCGTCGTCGGTAAAATGTGGTGGGATAAACTTCCCCAGGATATTCAGAAGAAGATGATTACGACATTCCGCGAGATCGCACCCGAAGAATCAAAATGGATAGATGAGGACGATGCCAAAGCTCTTAAAGTGTTTGAGAAACACGGAAACGTGATATACAGGCTGACCCCGGCGGAGTGGAAGGAATTTCAGAAACTCGCTCCCCCTGTATGGGATAAGGTGGTTGCCCAGTTCGGAGGCAAGGCGGGGGACTATCTGGACAAGCTGAAGGCAGCCATTGCCGCAGCGCAATAAAGCTCTATGCTTCGCCCGGGGCACTTGTAAACGAAAGTTTTGTCTTTCGTAGCGTCGCCATACAATGGCGACGGGATTCGCCCCCGGTAAACGGGGGCGCTACAGATTGACACGAAAAATAAAGCCAAGTAAATAGGTCCTTTTAAAAAGGAGGAATTTTGGAAAAGTTTTTCAGGTTCAACCAGCGTGTGATGTTTGGCGGCAAGATCCTGGTGGGCGCTATCATGACCTTTTCCGCATTCCTGCTTTTCGTCAATGTGGTGCTGAGGTATGTGTTCCAC
>Ga0209253_10004923_pt1 | contig 11607 bp, 6 predicted proteins | sample FrelakmetBRP12BR_FD_187145 | JGI IMG/M metagenome (GOLD analysis project Ga0209253, IMG submission 187145) | Freshwater lake sediment microbial communities from the University of Notre Dame, USA, for methane emissions studies - BRP12 BR (SPAdes)... | ecosystem: Environmental > Aquatic >...
TCGACGGATCGACACGCAGCAGGAAGCCGCGGTTGGTCTCGACCACGTAGAGGTACTTGCCGACTGCGATCATCGAATGGAACACGCCGCCCGGTTCCTGGTCGGTGGTCGCCGGATCGGTGTCCTTGACGAAGTGCGGCGGGTTTGCCGCATGCCAGGCGTTAAGGTTGGCAACCTTGGTCGTCGACCCGTCGCGGTTGACCCGCAGGATCGCGGGCAGGTCATCGGGCAGCGCATGCGAGCATCCGCCCATCTCGATCAGTACGTAGAGCTGGTCCCCGATGAACGCGACGTCGGTGGGACCGTAGCTGCCGCCGTAGGCGTCGGTCATGCTGGGCAGGTTGGCGGCGACTATCTGCTTCCTGCCATTGGGACGCACACGGGTCACGCGACCGCTGTAGCCGGCCGTGTACGGGCTGTAGATGTTGACGTTGACCGGGCACCCCGGATCGATGTCCGCCGGCGTCTGGTCGCCGCCGGTGCCGGCCTCGGCCACGTACAGACTGCCGTCCGGACCGAAAGTCAGGCCACGCGGGTTAGTGAAACCTGTGGCGTAGGTCGTCACGGACGGACCGCGGGACGATCGGCTCGCGGCGCCAGCCGGTCCTGGCGAATCCGCATGCAGGGTGCCGGAACTCACCAGCAGCAGCGCGGTGAGCACGGAGGCAGGCGTGAACGCAGTGGTGGTCATGGTCTATTCGCTCCTTGCCTGTTCGCCGCCAGCGGGGCGAATCGAGGCCGCTATCGTTGTTTCAACCCGGCTGTCATCACTTGTTAGGACGCATTCCGGCAGCGAAACCCGACATTCGACCACCCAGCGACCCGTCGCCGAGGGGCGTCCGGCGTCACCCTGCTAGCATTCGCGTACGCGTTCAGAGTTCCCAGAGGCGCCGATGGCGGAGATCACACAGTTGCTCCAGAAGGCTCAGGCCGGCGATGCTGGGGCCCGGGACGCGCTGTTCGCCGCGGCCTATCCTTTCCTGGAGCGGCTGGCCCGGGCGCGGTTGCGCGATGGCGGGCGGAATACGCTGCTGGACACCCGCGGCCTGGTCCACGAGTCCTACCTGCGCTACGTGCAGGGAGGGGAACTTCGCGCCGAGGACCGGCGCGCGTTCTTCGCGTTCGCGTCTCAGGTGATGCGCTCGGTGATCGTTTCCAGCGCCCGCGAACGCGTCGCGGAGAAGCGCGGTGCCGGACGACGTCCGCTGACGCTGTCGACGGACGTGGCGGAACGCCTGCCGGCGGGTGAGGACGATATCCTGCGGGTGCACGAAGCGCTTGAGTCGTTGGCACAGGTCGATCCGCGCCTCGCCGACGTGGTGCAGATGCGCTACTTCGGCGGCTACAGCGAGCAGGAGATCGCCGAGACACTGGACGTCGCCGAACGCACCGTGCAGCGCCTGTGGCTGAAGGCCAGGCTGATGCTGCGAGCGGCGATGGAGTAGGGCCCCCGCCGCATGAGCCTGACGCACCTGGAAATGACTCGCCTGGGGCAGTTGCTGGACGAGGCCCTGGCATTGACGCCGGAGCAGCGGCGTACCTGGCTCGACACCCTGTCGAGCGGGGATCAGCCGCTGCTGCAAACTCTGCGTGATGCGTTGCTCGCCGAAGAGGCCGGTGCCGTCGGGCCGCTGGATCGCCCGCCGCGCATCGAAGCTGGCAACGCTGGTGAAGAAGGAGCGGCCGGTCGCCGTCCGGGTGAGCGGCTCGGCGCCTACCAACTGCTGCGACTGCTGGGGTCCGGCGGCATGGCGGACGTATGGCTCGCCTGCCGCACCGACGGCGCGTTCGAGCGGCAGGTGGCGCTGAAGATTCCGCGCCTGCAAGGCCGTCCGGTGGAAATGACGGCTCGCTTCGCCCTGGAACGCAACATCCTCGCCACGTTGGAGTATCCGGGGATCGCTCGCCTGTATGACGCCGGCGTGGACGCCAGCGGCGTTCCGTACATAGCGATGGAGTACGTGGAGGGCGAGCCCCTGGTGGCGTGGTGCGACGCGCATGGGCTCGACAGGAAGGCGCGAATCCAGTTGTTCCTGCAGGTGCTCGATGTGGTGGCCCGTGCTCACGAGCGGAAAGTGATCCACCGCGACCTCAAACCCTCGAACATCCTGGTGACCGCGCAAGGCGAGGTGCGGCTGCTTGATTTCGGCGTTGCCCGGCTGCTGCAACCGGAGTCGGACTCCGGGCTGTTGACACGCGCCTACGGCCTCGCCCTCACGCCGGAGTATGCGAGCCCGGAATTGCTGCACGGCGAAGCCATCGACGCCCGCGGCGACATCTACTCGCTCGGGGTCGTGCTGCACGAACTGCTGACGGGCGCGCGACCAGCGCAGCCCACGCGGCCGTCGACCGGCGAAACCACACGCCTGCAGGGGGCATTGCACGACGCCGTGACGAAGGCACTGCAGCCCGATCCCGGCGAGCGCTACCCGGACGCAGCGAGCTTTGCAGCGGCGCTGCGGCCGTTTGCCGACGGAAGAGCGAGATTCATGCCGGGGCGGCCGAAGACGCGCCAGTTATGGGTGGCCGGACTCGCGGCATTGATCGTAATGGCGGCGCTGCTCACATGGACCCTGCAGCAGCGCAACCAGGAGCGCTGGGCGCGCGAGGACGCGCTGCCGCGACTGCAGGCACTGATCGCCGCGGACGACTATGCGGCAGCATTCAATGTCGCCCGCGAAATCGAACGCGTCACGCCACGCGATCCGGTGCTGCGCCAGCTCGAGCCGTCATTCTCCGCGAAGGTCACTCTTGGCACCGCGCCGGACGGGGCGCGGGTGTTCTACCGGCCATACGCCAGCGGCGAGCAGGACTGGCGGTACATCGGCGAGACGCCGCTCGTGGACGTCGCCATGCCGATCGGTGTCGGGCTCTGGCGCATCGAGAAGGAAGGCCACGACACCGCGCTGCTGGCGCTGCGAAATCCGGGGCTGCAGCTCGGCAACGCGCCGGATGCCGACATTCGGCAACTCGCGAAGGGCGTCGACCTCACGATCCCGCTCGCCGACGCCGCGACATCGCCGGAAGGCATGGTTCTGGTGCCGGCAGTTCCGGCGTTGATCCCCGGCTTCGGCGACGATCTCGTCAAGGTTCCCGCGTTCTTCATCGACCGCTTCGAGGTCCGCAACCGGGATTTCAGGGAGTTCGTCGACGCCGGCGCGTACGCCGAAGCCGGCCACTGGCGCGAGCTGCCGTTCGACGGCGGCGACTGGCAGACGGCCGTCGCTGCGTTCGTCGACCTGACCGGCCGGCCCGGGCCATCGACGTGGCGTGCGGGCACCTATCGGGACGGCAAGGCCGACCATCCGGTGACCGGAGTCAGCTGGTACGAGGCCGAGGCGTATTGTCGATTCCGCGGCAAGGAGTTGCCGACGGCCTATCACTGGTACCGCGCCGCCGGATCGATCGTCGAGTTCTGGGAGTCGGTCTCATCGGCAATCGTGCACGGCAGTAATTTCGCTGGCCGGGAACTCGCGCCCGTCGGCAGGTTCGGCAGCCTCGGCCCGCACGGCACCTACGACATGGCCGGCAACGCGCGCGAATGGCTGTGGACACAGGGGTCGCTGGGCCGGTGGGTCGCGGGTGGCGCCTTCGACGAGCCACGGTACCTGTACCTGCAGCCCGACGAGGCGCCACCGGCCGACCGGTCCCCTGCCACCGGATTCCGCTGCATGCGATCCGCGCAGGCCGGGCCGGCGAACGATGACCTGCGACGGCCCGTCGTCGCGCAGGCCGTCGACTATGCCGCCATGAAGCCGGTCGGCGATGCCGCGTATTCGGTCCTCGCGCAACAACTCGACTATCGGGCGACGCCGTTCTCGCCGCTCGTCGGGACAGCCGCTTCGTCGAATCCCGCCTGGACGGTCGAGCGGATCACGCTGCCGACCGGCTACGACAGGTCGTCGTTTGCGGTGCAGCTGTTCATTCCGGCGGGCCGCCGTTCGCGGCCCGGCGTCATCTTCTACATGCCGCATTCGGGAGAGTTCGACGCGCCGGTCACGACCACGGCGTTCGATCCGGCGGCAGGCGGCGTGCCGCTCGACTTCCTGCTGAACGCGGGCTGGGCGCTGGCCGTCGTGGCGTTCGACGGCGCCTACGAGCGCCAGTGGTCGGCCGAGCGCCGGCAGTCGATGAGCCCCGCCGAGGGCTTCCGGCTGCGACAGCGTCATTGGCGCGAGGAACTCGGGCGGACGATCGATTACCTTGCCACGCGCGAAGACATTGATGCCCGCAAGCTCGGCTGGTTCGGCATCAGCTTTGGTGCGGACTCGATGCTGCCACTGCTCGCCGTAGAGCAACGCATCGGTGCGGCCGTGCTCTACAGCGGTGGGTCGGGGCTGCGCGCCGGCGTGTCCGCCAGCGAACAGACGTTCAACTACGTGCCGCGCGTGACCCAACCGGTGCTGATGCTGAATGGCCGCTGGGACATCGATTCCCCGCCCACCGCGCAGCAGCGGCTGTTCGAACTGCTGGGCTCGCCCGCGGACCGCAAGAAGCAGGTGCTGTTCGAGGCCGGCCACGGCAACCTGCCGCGGTTCCAAGTCGAGAAGGAGGCCTTGGACTGGTTCGAGCGCCACCTCGGCTCCGCCGACAGGTGACTGCTGACGTCGCCGGAAGCCAGAGTTCCGCCTCCAAACCCCGCTCGGCAGAGCGGGGTGCCAAGTGCGGGACTTCACCCTAGAACGAATACTTCGTCGTGAACTGCAGGCGGTTGAGCGAGCCGTCGTCGCCGTTCTCGAGTTCACGCACGGCATGGCGGAACTCCGCGCCGATGTCGAGCTTCGGTAGCGGTGTGTACCAGGTGTTGAACGTCCAGCTCTCGCTCGACTTGTTGACTCTGCCGCCGGTGTAGCCGACGTCGTTGTCGTACTCGCCCAGCGCGAAGTAGACGTTGCTGCGCCACTTGTCGGACCACACGTGGCGATACGCGATGGAACCTGCGAAGCCGTCGATCGTCTCCAGATCGGCATCGCTGCCGTTGCTGGTGAGCACGGCATCCGTCGTGAAGTTCAGGCCCACGTAGCGGCCGAGGTTGCCGCCCAGCAGCATGAAGCGGATGTCGTCCTTGCCGATCATGAACTTGCCCGTCAGACTGCCAGCCATCGACCAGGTGCTGGCATCGATCCCGGCCAGCGCGGGGGTTGCCACCCGCTCGTACTTGAGTTCGCGCGCAAGGCCTGCGACGGCGATGTGGCCCCACGGCCCCTTCCAGGCGTAGCGGGCGGTGAGGTCCGGGATGGCGCTGTCGTCGGTTTCCACGATCCAGGCCGTCGAGTTGGGATCCGCCGGGCCGCCGAACGGCGTCATGGTGGTCTGCGGATTCTCGACGGCGAGCGAGAACCCGCCCTTCGTGTAGCGGACCTGCGGCTGCCGCACGAACACCGTGCCGTCCGTCGTGCCGATGAAGTCCACGGAGTCGGGCAGCGCGGCGACGTCCTGGAAGTTCGACCAGGTCTGTCCGACCAGCCACTCGCGCCACTGCACGTACGCGTGGCGCAGGACCGGCGCATAGGTGTTCGTTACCCGTTGGTTACCGGTGCCTGAGCCGAAGAAGTCGATCTCGAACCGGGTCGAAAGCTTGTCGCCGCCAGCGAGGAGGGTGTCAGTACCGAAGTTGATGCGCGTCTGCTTCGCATGCGCGTCGAAGTCCGTGCCCTCGTCCGGCTGGCCGATCGGTGTCGCTCCCGGCACGTAATAGTCGCGGGAAGGCGTGTTTTCCGCCAGCTCGCCGTCTGACGTGTCCGTCCACATGCCGTCGACCTTGGCGTAGCCCGTCAGCACGAAGCTGGTGCCGGGGGCTGCGTTCGGCAGGATCGTGCCCGGCTGGATGGCTTTCGCATCGGGCTTCGCGGGTGCCGCAACGGGTGCAGCGGCCACTGCGCCTGCGGCAGCGGGCGCTGCAACGGGCGCGGGTGCTGCCTTCTTCTCTGCCACGAGCTGCTGGACGAGCTTCTCGAGTTCCGCGACGCGAGCTTCGAGTTCCTTTTCCTTCGCGGTCTCGGCCCCGGCCATGGTCGACGCGCTGATGAGCGCGACGCCAAGCGCGACCGCGATCGAGCGGCGCAGTGAGTTGGACGGGTGGCGCAATGGCTTGGCGTGCGGCATGGACGGAATCCCCCGATGAGTCGTGCGATGCGGCGATCGTGAGCCTGCGCGGCAGGCGTGGGTATTCGCCTTTGGTCGCAGTGGCGAACCGTTGGATAGACCGGGTCTCGCGTGTACCCTGACAGCCAATGTCACGTCAGATCATCGTCGCCGACGACCATCCGCTGTTCCGCGAAGCGATGAAGGCTGCGGTCGGCCGTCTCGACCGGGGCGTCGGTTTCGTCGAGGCGGATTCCGTGGCAGCGATGCTTGCTGCTGCGGAGGCGAATCCCGGCGCCGATCTGCTGCTGCTCGATCTCAACATGCCGGGCGCACACGGCTTCAACGCGCTCGCGCACGTGCGCGGCAGCCGGCCCGAGCTTCCTGTCGTCATCGTTTCCGCCGACGACGATCCGCACACGATCGCCGCGTCGTTACGCTTCGGCGCGCAGGGATTCATCCCGAAGTCGACGGAAGCCGGCCAGATCGGCAAGGCCATCGAGGCAGTGCTGGCCGGCGAAATCTACACGCCGCCGGGCTACCAGCCGCCACGTGCTCCGGCCACTTCCGTCGAAGAACTCGAAATTGCGCACCGCGTTGCCGACCTGACGCCGCAGCAATTCCGCGTGCTCGGCATGCTGTGCGTGGGCTTGCTCAACAAGCAGATCGCCTACGACCTCGACGTCTCGGAAGCGACGGTGAAAGCGCATGTCACGGCAATCCTGCGCAAGCTCGGCGTGACGACGCGTACGCAGGCCGTGCTTGCGGCAGGTCGCCTCGCCGTGGACCGCGCCAGCGTCAAGCCGCCCCCCGAAGAATTCGACTAGCCCCGGTTCGCCGTGGCGAGCAGCGCGCCGAGCAGGCCGCGCAGGGCGGCAGGTTTCACTGGTTTGCGCAGCACTTTGTAGCCGAGCACGCGTGCGCGCTCCCCGACTTCTGTGCCGTGGTCCGCCGTCACGAGTGCGGCCGGTGCGTGCGAGACCCCCCCGACGCGCAGTGACTGCAGCAGCTCCAGCCCGTCGCAATCGCCATCGCCCAGCCGGTAGTCCGCCAGGACGACGTCGGGCGAGTGCTGCATGAATGCGCAGCGGGCTTCCTCGGCCGTGCTCGCGCGCAGCACCCGCATGCCCCAGCGTTCGAGCAGCGTCTGCATGCCGTCGAGGATCGCCGCCTCGTCGTCGACGCAGAGCACCGTTCCACCGACGAGGCTGGCGGGAGAAGCCGGTGCAGGCTCTCCCGCCGGTGCAGCCGTCGGCTTCGCGGTGACTTCGAGCCGCACACTGAACATCGAGCCCCGGCCCACCTCCGAGCGCAGGCTCAAGTCGAGTTGCAGCACGCGCGCGATGCGGTCGCAGATCGACAGGCCGAGGCCGAGTCCCTTCTCGCCCCAGGGAGACGGCCGGTCGAGCCCGCGGAACTCATCGAAGACTACTTTGCGATGCTGCTCGGCGATGCCGGGACCGGTGTCCCAGACCTGCACCTCGACACGTCCCCCGTGCCGACGGCAGCCGACGACCACGCCGCCGCGCTGTGTGTAGCGCAGGGCGTTGGACACCAGGTTCTGCAGCAGGCGCCGCACCAGCACGCGGTCACTGCGCACGTGCAGGCACGTGCGGCGGATGTGCAGCCGCAGGTTGCGTCGCGCCGCGACCGGGGCGAACTGCCTTTCGAGGTCCACGAAGACGTCGTCGAGGGCGAACACGGTGATCTCGGCCCGCATCGAGCCGCTTTCGAGGCGGGCGATGTCGAGCATGTCGTCGAGCACCTCCTCGGCCGCGCGCAGCGAGCCTTCGATGCGTCCTGCGATCTCGCGCACCGAGTCCGCATCGGTCGGTGCATCGCTCAACGCGGAAGCAAACAGGCGGGCGGCATTCAGTGGCTGCAGCAGGTCATGGCTCGCGGCGGCGACGAACCGCGTCTTGGTGGCGTTGGCCTGCTCGGCGGCCAGCTTGGCCGCGGCCTCGGCCTGCAGTGCGATCGACAAAGCCTGCGTGCGGTCGGATACACGCTGCTCGAGCGTCTGCTTGGCTTCGAGCAGTTGCTGCTCGTTGTGCTTGAATTCCGTGATGTCGGTGTAGGTCGTGACGTAGCCGCCGTCCGGCATCGGCTGGCCACGCATCTCGTACACGCGCCCGTTGTGGCGCTGGCGCTGGATCACGTAGCGCGTGCCGGCACGCATGTGGGCGAGGCGCTTGCGGATCTGTTCCTCGGGATCGGTGGCGCCAAACTCGCCACGCATCGCATTCCACCGGATCAGGTCGGCGACCGGGCGGCCGATGCAGATCAGGTCGGTCGGGTAGTCGAACATCTCCAGGTAACGGCCGTTCCAGGCGACGAGCCGGGCTTCGCTGTCGGCCACCGAGATGCCCTGCGCCACGTTCTCCATCGTCGCCTGCAGCAGCTGGCGGCTGAAGCGCAGTTCCTGCGAGGTCTCGTCGAGCAGTTCCGCGACTTCCTCGGCGGCGAGACCGCGTCCGCGCAACGCGTGGGTGAACATGAGGCGGGCGGACGACGCACCGATCGCGCCGGCGAGCACCCGCTCCATGTGCTGCATGAGGCCGCGATCGGCAGGGTCCGTGTGCCGCGGCAACGGCCGCAGGGTCTGCAGGAAGTACTCGCGCAGCGAAGCTTCCGCCGCCGTGTTGCCGACGATGCGTTCCGCAATCGCCAGCACGTCGCCGACTCTTGCGCTCGACGCGGATGGCGTTGCGGGCGCAGGCAGGGCCGGACGCACGAACTGGGTAGCTGCCATGCGCTCACGCAGCGAGGTGCGCCCCAGCAGTGACAGCCCGACCAGCACCAGGACATTGCCGCCCAGCGCGAGCAAGGCGCCGCTGGTCACCGGGCTCATGTGGGCGAGCACGGACCCTTCGTAGAGGAACCGAAAGCGCCCATACGTGCCGAGGCTGGCCGCGCCCGACAGGCCACCCGGGCTGAAATTCGGCAGCAGCAGCGTGTACGTCCACAGCGCGAATCCCGTCGCGAGGCCCCAGAACACGGCGCTGCGGGTTGCGCGTCGCCAGTACAGCCCGGCGAGGATCGGCGGCGCGAACTGTGCCACGGCGGCGAAGGCGAGCAGACCGATCGAGGCGAGGCTCGCGGGTGCGACTGTGTTGCGGTGATAGGCGTACGCGAGCAATGCCAGCAGCAGGATCGCGACGCGTCGCAGCCACAGCACGCCACGGCCGATGTCGCTGCCTTCCGTCGGCTTCAGCCACCGGCTGCGCCAGAGCACCGGCATCACGAGGTCGTTCGTGATCATCGTGGCGAGCGCGATGCTCGACACGATCACCATGGCCGTGGCGGCCGACAGGCCGCCGAGGAAGGCGATGACGGCGAGCGACGGGACGTTGCTCGTCATCGGCAGCGTCAGCACCAGGAAATCGGGATTGCCTCCCGGCGCCAGTCCCGCGCCCAGGCCGGCCAGCACGACCGGCACGACCAGTACGGTGAAGACGGCGAGGTAGCCGGTGAACACGATGCGTGCGGTGCGCAGGTCCTGCGGATCGGCGCATTCGACGATGCCGGCCAGGAATTGCCGCGGCAGGCAGAAGATGGCGGCGGCCGCGAGCGCCGTCGTCATGAAGAAGTCGGCGGGGAAGGCGTGGGCGAGCGTGCCCAGTTGCGTCGCGGCAATTGCCGGCGCTGCGTCGAGGTGCAGCATGGCGAAGACGCCGACGGACGCAAACGCGACCAGTTTAACGATCGACTCGAACGCGATGGCCAGCATCACGCCTTCGTGGTGTTCGGTGGCGTCGAGTCGGCGCGTGCCGAACAGCATGGCGAACACCGCCATCATCAGCGCCACCCAGAGAGCGGTGTCCGCGTACCACGCGGGATTCGCGCCCATCGAACCGGTCAGCACGTCGATGCTGGTGCCGACGGCCTTGTATTGCAGTGCGAGGTACGGCACGCCGGCGGTCAGGGCGATCACGGCGACGAGCGCGGCGAGGGTCGGGCTCTTGCCGAAGCGGGACGAAATCAGGTCGGCGATCGACGTGATGTTGTGGGCGCGGACGATCGCGACCAGCCGCTGCAGGAACGGCATGCCGAAGAGCAGGACCAGCGCCGGCCCCAGGTAGATCGGAACGTACGTCCAGCCGTCGCGCACGGCGGTGCCCACGGCGCCGAAAAACGTCCACGTCGTGCAGTAGACGCCGAGGGCCAGGCTGTAGATCCACGGCCGCAGGCGCGCGTGACCCGGGTACACCGAATGACGCTCGCCGTAGAACGCCACGCCGAACAGCACCAGCAGGTAGCCGATGGCGAGCGCGGAGAGCAGGAAGCCCGAGACCATCGCACAACTCTAGGCAGCGCGAAGCCGCCGCGACAAGGGGAATTACCGGCCGAGCCGCCCGTCAGGGACGCCGGGGTCCTGGAAAGAAGGCGTTGGTGCGCCGGATGTATTCGGCGTAGCCGGGTCGCCGCTTGCCGATGTCCCGCTCGAGCAGGGTCACGCCGGAGACTCGCAGCAGCAGCACGCTCATGAGTGCAGGGCCGACCAATGACCACCAGGCGCCCGCCGCGAGCGCCACCAGGCCGAAGCCCCACCAGATGCAGAAATCGCCGAAGTAATTGGGATGGCGCGTGAGGCCCCACAGCCCCTGGTCCATCACCTGCCCGGCATTGGCCGGATTCGCCTTGAAGCGGGTGAGTTGCCAATCGCCCACGGCCTCGAAGTACAAGCCGACCAGGCAAAGCGCGGCGCCGGCGTAATCGAGCCAGCCGAGGGGGCTCGCGTCACCGGCGATGGCGCCGAGCAGAGGCAGCGAGATCACCCAGGCGAGAACGGCTTGCAGGCCGAACACGAGGTACAGGCTCTTCCATGCGAATCCGGGTTCGTTGCGGCGGCGGATCTTCTGGTAGCGCCGGTCTTCTTCGTGGCCGAAGTTGCGCCGCCCGAGGTAGATCGCCAGCCGCAGTCCCCAGACCGTGACCAGCACCAGCACCAGTTGCGCGCGCGGCTCGAGTGGCAGCGTGCTCGACGCGTAGCTGAAGGCTGCAATCACGAACATCAGTGACCACAGCGTGTCGACGATCGTGACGTTGCGGAGCTGGACGCTCACGAGCCAGGTCAGGAATCCTGCACCGAGCAGGAAGGGCAGTGCGTGCAGCCATGTCTGGAGCATTCGGATGGCCTCGATGGAAGTTCGGGTTGGCGGCGGGCTGGTGCGTAGGGCTGCAGGCGCGGTCAGTTCATCGTCAGCAGTCCGGCGAGCAGCGCGTCTTCGATATTGCCACCGGACAGCGTCACCGCAACAGTGCGTCCGCGGGCGCCGAGCTTGCCGGCGAGCACGGCTGCGAGCGCCACGGCGCCGCCGGGCTCGACCACGAGCTTCAGCGTACGCGCCGCGAACACGATGGCCTGCCGCACCTCGTCATCGGACACTGCGAGTCCGCCGCGCAGCAGTGGCTGGTTGATCGCGAACGTCAGCTCGCCGGGGATCGGCGCGAGCAGCGCGTCGCAGATTGATGGCGGCGCGCCCGGCTCGTTGGGCTGACGCCGGCCTGCGGTGAGCGAGC
>Ga0209253_10004924_pt1 | contig 11606 bp, 10 predicted proteins | sample FrelakmetBRP12BR_FD_187145 | JGI IMG/M metagenome (GOLD analysis project Ga0209253, IMG submission 187145) | Freshwater lake sediment microbial communities from the University of Notre Dame, USA, for methane emissions studies - BRP12 BR (SPAdes)... | ecosystem: Environmental > Aquatic >...
CGGCTTGGATGTGAGCCCCCGGAGCCGATGTGAGCCGCCCAGACGCAAGGTGTTCTTAAGAGAAACGGCGGTACGGGATGTTTCATCGTTTCATTCCCGCAGGGATTCTGAGCAGGGACCCGTTTTCTGAGGCAATCAGACCGTATCCTCGATCGATACATCCGGGGATATCGATCGGCATCATGTCCTTTTCTCAATAACGAGCGTCCATGCAGGCAAAGCTACCAATCATTCTGGTGACTCCTTCCAGCGGGAAATTGCGTGGTGTAACGATCACATAATGCTGTTTGTATCATAGAATTTATGTTACAGTTTTAAATAACAGCTACATCCTGTACTCGTTGTAATTGCGTTTTTTTGAAACACACCATGTTATATTCTATAACTGTTAGTCTGCCCTTAAAACACCCTATCGCTATCGTTGACAACTTCGTGAATCAGGCATATATTCGTGTCAACGTATGCTGAAAAAGCATATACATATGGATGACTCATGGAAGCTTGAACAGCTGAAAAAGCATATATCTGTAGATACTTTCATATACAGGTATATAACAGATTCCGTCCCTATAATAACTTGTTGGGCGTCAGAAGGAATAAATATATGAGCGATTCAGTTTTCTTTCGCGAAGCATCGAAATCTGACTTGCCTGAGGTGTTGCGCCTCTATGCGCAGCCTGATTTGGATGACGGTAAAGTCCTTACTGTATTAGATGCGGAGCGCCTCTTCGAGCGAATGGCGCGCTATCCTAACTACAAAATCTATATTGCTGTCAGCGACACACGCGTCGTGGGTACATTCGCACTTCTTATTATGGATAACTTAGGCCATCTAGGTACGCCATCGGCGATCATCGAGGACGTTGCTGTCGATCCAGCCTTGCAGGGGCAAGGTATTGGAAAAGAAATGATGCGCTATGCAATTCAAATAGCAACCGACAATGGCTGTTATAAAGCTGTGCTCTCCTCGAACCTAAAACGAGAGCAGGCACACGCTTTCTACGACTCGTTGGATTTTGAGCGCCACGGGTATAGTTTTCGCATCGACGCCCAACAAGCGGAGGCAGGCAGGCGATGACTTTGAAAGAGCTCATAATGAAGGCGCGATGCGCTAAAAGCATCAAAGTTTCTAAGGTTCCCCTAGCTTGAGTAATGCTTACATGATGGGCTGGTTTGTGAAACGCATATATTCACAGAGGGAAATTGACAGATCGAGAAAAGGCTGAGCCGTATTGGGAGCTTGCAGTTGTTTTTTTTCATGAGACAATATTAAAAGCTGGTAAATTAGACGCCATGTCTAAAGATGAAAAACTCAAATATTAAAAGCAGAACCACTTCAAATAGAATTAGTGAAGTTACATCCAGATCATATTCGAAGGGAGATGAGCCATGGCTACGAAAACTTATAGACTTAGGATTGCTGAAGGTGGTCATGAATTTGAAGCGCAGGAGCGGCTTAGGTAGAGTAGAGAGCTGGTTGCTGCCGCTTTAGGTTCGGCCTATCCGTTCCCGTTCACTATACAATCTGCAGGAAATGGCAAAATTTGGCTAAAACCTCCAATTGCAAGTGGCACTACAAAGGGAAATAGCACAGTTGAACTATACAATTTTGCGAAGATATCGTTGTTGTAAAGTTCAGGAAGTTGTTGTACGCTTGCTGGCAAAATATCAATAAAGCTTACATGCAGAATATTTAGTAATGGCATGTCGGATGGAGGGAGGGCGGCGATTTAGGCTGCTAAATCCGATCTGTATGCCGAAACAGGCAATCGCGATTCGGGCAGGACAAGCATTTTGACGAAGGTGTGGCCGGGTCTGGATCGGGGGCCAGGTCGACCATGAAAGACTGGGACTTGAGCGGGGTCATCACCATGCTGGCATTCAGAAAAACTCCAATAGCCGCCCCGTCTACCAAATGAAAAAGGTCCTGCTGAAGAGACATGTCCAGTCCGTAATTACAACCGGGGGTCATGCGGTGGCCGGCGAAAAGGCCGCGCTCCCGTGCCAAGCTGGAGATGATATCGAAGCCCGCTTTGGACAAGAGTTCCAGCATGGCCAGACCAGCGGCGTCCAAAAAGACCGACCGCAGCAGGTCTTCCTGCTCCCGCAGCCGCCGGCAGGTCTGCTCCAGTTCTTCTCCCAAGGTCGCCACCACCGCAGATAGGAATTGGGTGCGGAGGCCAACCAGGGTAGCGGGCAGCTCCAGTTTGGCCCCACTCTTTAACACCAGTTTTCCCTCTGCTAGGGGCCTGTCCAGCACGGGATGCAGGGCGTGGGCCACCGCCGGCCGACAGATTTCCAGGGCCTGTTCCAAGACCTGGTTCACCAACCCGTGGTGCTTTTTCTCCATTCGGTAACGAGTGCCGCCCGCATAATGAGCCACTTGCTCCGGGCTGGGAGCTAGCTCGGAGGGGGCGAAATACGTCACTGAAGTGGGAGGTGGATCGGCGGATTTTACTGGTGAGGTCATGCGCCTCCTACCCTAATATTTAGATAGAAGATAGCCCGCCTGCTGGTCATGGAGATGCACCGCTTGGCGTCAGGCTTCGGGCAGCCTTCCGGCATGTAAATCCAGAAGTACCCTAATCCATCCCCTCAACGTTTAGGCTCGCTGAGAAGGCGGCATGCGGCGGATGATCCTTCGCCTCAGCCTCTGCAATGCAAACCAAAAGTAGATCTCTTGGGGAATATTAGTGCGGGCCTTTTTCAATACCTTGATGCCCTGTTGGGCGCAGCCCAAGGCTTGGGGCAGGCGGCCGGCCTCCAGATGCAGGCAGCATAGTCGCTGGTAGGTGAAGGGGGTGAGCGACCCCTCTTTCACGCTTTTCTCATAACTATCCATGGCCCGACGGGAGTCGCCCATTTTTTCGTAGAGTATACCCAGCTTGTTGTAGATTAAAACGCGACCTGCGCTTTTAGGGGGGAACTGACCCAGGGCCTGGCCGTACATGGCCTCGGCCTCAAGGTGCTGTCCGCGGTTGAACAGCGCCTGGCCCTCCATCACGGGGCTAAGGGCCTCCATGGTTTCCTGGGAAATTTTGGTTTTCGGTATAAGATCTCGCCAGCTCATTGAGGGAATGCCATGCCCTTTACAAACTGCTGTTGAAAGTCAGGGACCCTCGCCAGATCTATGTACTCGATACGGTCGGCGATCCGCTTAGCTTCCTTAAAAGTTCTATGGGATAGCAAGGCCATCTTGGCCCCGCTGCCGGCCGCATTACCCACCTGATGGATGATCGCCCGAGGAAAGACTGGCAACAGACCTATGTCCAAGGCGCTCTGGGCTCGCACATAGTTGCCGAAGGCGCCCGCCAGATAGACCTCCCGGACGTCCTCGGTCCCCAGGCCCAGGTGTTCAAGCAGTATCCTAATCCCCGCCAACATCGCGCCCTTGGCCAACTGTACCTCTCTGATGTCTTTTTGGGTAATCATCACTGCACGGTTCCCCGGAGGAGGGTCTATTTCGGTCAGGAGGAATTGATTATAGGACTCCTCGCTCAGGTGCTTGGAATAGGTCGAGTCTCCGGCTTCCTGCCGGGTCAGCAGCCGGCCGTCGGCGGTGATGAGCCCGGCGGCAAGCAGTCCGGACAGGGCGTCCACCAGCCCGGACCCGCAGATACCCTGAGGCGGGGATTCGTCGATTACATGGTATGTAACCTGCCCATCCTTAAAATCCACTTGGTCTATGGCCCCGCTGCAGCCGCGCATGCCGCACTGGATATGGGCTCCCTCGAAGGCCGGCCCGGCGGCACAGGAGCAAGCCACCATCCGCTTCCCATCGGTGAGAACGATCTCTCCATTGGTGCCGATGTCCAAGGCGATCTTGGGGCTTTTGCTTTTGTGCAGGCCGGTGGCCAGCACCATTGCTACCGTGTCCGAGCCGATGAAGCCGGAGACCACGGGCAGGGAAAAGACCATGCCCAGAGGGTTAATTTGAAGGCCCAGTTCTTTAGCCGACGCGCACAGCGCCTCGCTGGAGATCGGGTTGTAAGGGGCCCGGGCCAGGAAATGGGGGGGGATACCCCAAAAGAGTTGGTTCATAGTGGTATTGCCCACGATCATCAGACTATAAATAGCTTGACGGGACAGACCCTGCCGTTCGCAGAGGCGTTCAAGGATATCGTTGATGGTGGACAGCACCAGATCCCGCATGCGCTCGAGCCCCTGTGGCTCGTTCATCGCGTAGTCAATGCGGGTGATGACGTCGGCTCCGAGGATCTGTTGACCGTTGAGGGCCGCGTCCACTGCGGGGATACGGCCGTTGATGAGTTCGCACAGATAGCCCACCACGGTGGTCGTGCCGATGTCCACGGCCAGTCCCCAGAGCTGACGGGAGGTGTCGCCGGCCTCAAATCCCAAAACCTGGCTCCCGTAGACAAGGGCAGTCAAGCCTTCCTGGCCAGCCGGTTCCAGAGCACCCAGGCTTTGCAAAGCGGAAACATCCAAGGCCGCCCGACGAACGCCCACCTGGTTTAGAAGCTTCTGGATCATGCCGGCCAAAGGGCCTTTCTTTTTCCAGTCGGCCTTACCCACGGGCAGGAAGTGCTTTTTAAGAGCAGGCTGCAGCCGCACGGCGCGGCCGACGCCTTCCTCCAGGATATGGTGCTTTATCGTGGTTGGGGCCAAAAGGTTCACCTGGGCCGGACTCTTCACGCGCGCTTGGCAGGCCAAGCGCAGCCCCTGCGCCACGTCTTGAGAACTGAGCAGTTTCTTTTCCAAGGAGGTAAGCGGCGTGATGCCCTCGTGGACCAGCACCCGGCACATGCCACAGCTTCCCCGGCCGCCGCAGTCACCCTCCAGAGACAAACTGGCTAAGCGGGCGGCCTCCAGCAGGCTATCCCCCTTTACCACCTCCACCTCCCGCTTGCCGGGCATGAATAGAACCTTTATGCTCATCGGGGTACGTTAACCGTTTTCAGAGTGCATAATATAAAAAAAGGGGCTCTTTCGCGTCCGCCTAAACCAGGCAGTAAGAAAGGGAGCCCCCACATTGCCCGCCAAGAGTCAAACTATCTTCACGATCACTCATCTCCTTCTTCTACAACGGGCACCTTCCAGAGAGCCAACATGACAAAGGCGGCAATCAAGGCCGCGATTATCCAGTACCAAAATCCGGCTTCCCAGCTGTAGGTCTCGACAAGCCAGCCGGTGAAAACGCCGGTCATGGCCGCTCCGATGTAACCGAAGCCATCGATGAAGCCGGCGGCCGAGGCTGCGGCCTTGCGGCCGGCGAAGTCCTGGGCCGCGTGCCCTACCATGAGCACGTGGGCTCCGTAGGTGCAGAAACCGATCACTGCTAGGCAGATCAGGCTCCAAATCCACGCTCCCGGCGGCGCGTAGTAGAAGAGACAGGAGAAGATGGCCAGACCGAAGAGGCAGAGGCAGATTACCGGGGCCCGGCGGTTGTTAAAGTATTTGCCGGTTGCCCAACCGCATATAATGGAGCCGGACGAACCAGCCAGGGGTAGGACGGCGATCTGAAGGCCGGCGCTGGTGATCGTAGCTCCTTGGACCTCGATAAGAAAGACCGGCGCCCAGTAGAAGAAACCATAACGGATGATGTCCAGGCAGAAGAAGGCGATGGACACGCCCCAGATGCGCGGATTGGCTACACACACTTTGACGGTGTAGCCGAAGCCCATGTGCTTGTCCTCGGTCACCTTGCAGACCGGGGCGGCGGTGGTATCCAGGTTTGTTTTGGCCTCGGTGGCCTCGCTTGAGGCGATCTTCCGAAGCTGTTCGATGGGCGGAAGTCCGACTTCCTCCGGTGCGTTGCGCAGGCGGATCACAAAGTGGATGGAGGAGATGAGGAACAAAATAGCCGGCACCCAGAAGAGACTGCGCCATCCGTAATTTGCCGCCAGATAGGAGGCCAGGAGCCAGCTAAGGGCATTTCCGATCTGGTAGCAGGATCCCATCAGCCCCATCCATTTGCCGCGCTGGGCCACGGTGAACCAGTTGGCCATGGTTTTGACCTGAGGCGCCCATCCCATGGACTGGAAGTAGCCGTTCAAGCCCCACACTACCATCATGAAGCCGAAGGCCGTGGAAAAGCTGAAGATGATGTTGAGCAGGGCTGAGCCGATCATGCCCACGAAGACGAGCTTGCGGGCTCCGTATTTGTCGCCCAACTGGCCATTGACGAACTGGCCTAATGAATACATGATGAACAGGCACGTGCCCAGAAGGCCCAGAAGGGTCTTGGAAAGGCCGAATTCCGTGCCCAGGCCGGGCAGGGCGAAGGACATGTTGGCGCGGCACAGATAGAATGAACCGTAGGTGATCCAAATGGTGACGAAGGTCCTGACCTGCCAGCTTTTCCAGGCGGAAAGGACGTCCTCCCTGGTCATTTTACCTACATCGTATACAGTCAATGTGCTCATGAATCACTCTCCTTCTCCTGTTAAGGGTTTATCTAAGTTTACCCTGCAGAATGAGCTTGGGTTTCTCCTTTTCGACAAGAGATCCCAAAGCAGCCTTGACTCCGACCGGGTTGGCGATGGGCGTGCCCCCTGGGTTGAGATAGATACCCACCGCCACAAAGCGCTTGTAGATGTTCTTTTCCATGGTCCCTTTGAAATCCATTTCCCCTTTATCATTGACCTTGAGAACATGGGGGATCGGGCCGATGCCCTCGAACATCTGACTATTGATATTGACGAAGAAGGCGGTATAGAGGCCCTTGGGGTCGAGCCCGGTGATCTGGATGGCGATGTCAGTGCCGTTGGCGGTGTTTATGATAAGCTTGCCCCTGGCCTCCCCCTTTACACCCTTTTCCTGAACGAGAAGCACCTCCTTCAAGTCGCCTGGTTTTGGCGGGTCCGCGGCCAAAGCCGCACCAACCCATGCCTGCATCAGCACTACGGTGATCATAAACAATGTCTTTCTCATGGGATTACCTCCTTATCTATCTTAAATTCCTTTTTCTAAACTGTGTTTTCCAAATACTTGACACCAGCATCCCTGACTTTTTAAGCCAGGGGCGGCCCTAATAATCCAACTTTCCCTCCCGGAAGGCCCTCAAATAACGGGTACAGTAGGGATCCTTATTGGCCAGGGCTTCCGAGGCCGCCACCATGGCCATGATGGCTTTGTCCGTGGGGTCGGCGATGGCCGCATCCATTCCTGCGAACACAGCCAATACCAAAAAGGCCTGATTGAGCACCTTGCGCTTGGGAAGCCCAAAAGAGATATTACTCAATCCGGAGACAGTCTTGGCCCCCGGCAGATCCCGCTTGATGGCCCTTAAGGTTTCCAGAAATACCAGGGCATTTTTCTGTTCGGTGGACAGGGATAGGACCAGCGGATCGAAATAGATATCCTCCAAGGGCACTTTATACTCCTGGGCCCGGCGGGCAATGACCTCAGCGATTTCTACCCGCTCAGCGCTGTTGGCCGGTATTTTCTTCTCGCGGCTGGTGGTGAGGGCGATGACCTTGCAATGGTAACGGCTGGCCAGGGGTAGAATGGATTCCAACACGGCCGGGTCTCCGTTGACCGAGTTGATCATGGCCCGGCCCTTGTGCAGACGCAAACCCGCTTCGATCACCTGGGGATGGGCCGAATCCAAGCACAGGGGCACATCCACCGTTTCCTGGATAAGGGGCACGAGCCACTCGAAGTCGCTGGTCTCCTCCTTGGGGTCCAAAGGCATACCCGAGTTGACGTCAAGGTAGGCGGCTCCCGCCTCCGCCTGCTGGCGGGCTAGATCCTGGATGAAAGCGGCCGCGCGCTGGCGGACCGCCGCCTCCACTCCCTTTCGTGTCGTGTTTATCTTCTCGCCGATTATCTCCATCTGGCGCTTACCGGACCTTTCCTCTTTTAATCTGTGGACACCGCGCCCAGCACTTGCTCTAATACGCTCCGTACTCGTGGTAGGCCTCGAACAGGGTCGCCACGTTCTCGATGGGAGTGTCCACCTGGATGTTGTGCGAAGTGCAGATGATGTAGCCGCCGCCCTTCTTGGCGCTGTCCATAGCGTACTTGACCATCTTGCGCACATCCTCGGCTTTGCCCAGAGGCAGGACCTGCTGGATGTCCATGCCGCCCTGGAAGCTCAGATCCTTACCAAACTCGTTCTTCAGACGCTTGATGTCCATGTTGGTGGCCGTGGGCTGGAGAGATTGTAGGCAGTCCAAGCCGTTTTCGATGAAGTCCGGGATGAGGGAGTAGACGTCCCCACAGGAGTGGTACATCACCTTCAGGTCGAAGCTGTGGGCGATGTCGCAGTACTTGCGGAAGGCGTCTCGGAAATAACGCCTCCACATGTCCACACCGATTAGGGGCCCGCTCTGGCCGCCCATGTCGTCGCCCATCATGAACATGTCGAATGCCCCGCCGCTGGCCTTAAAGACCTTGGGGTTGTAATTGACGAAGTAGTTCACGACATGGTCGCGAATGCACTCCACGATCTTTGGGTTTGTGGCCAAATCGATAAAGGTCTGCTGAACGCCCCGCAGGTACATCATGGGCTTGAGTTGGGCCGTGCGGTCCAAGCGATCACCCTTGTTGAGCACAAAGTACTTGGGGTGCCATACCGCGCATTCCTCCTTGACCTTGGAAAAGTCCCACCAGTCCGGAGAGGGCCAGCGGGGGTAGGCGTTGATCTCCTCAACCGTCTTCATATGCTCCATCGGGGAATGGGACACCTCCGTGTAGGTGCCCTCATGGTCGGTACCTTTCCCGTAAATCACCTTCCGGCGTCGGACCCCCCATAAATCCTCCACGGTGCCGTCCTCGTGCGTCTTGAACTCAAGTCCCACATAGGCGGGTCCGTAGTTGTCCCGGACGTCCACCCCTAAAAAATCCAATAGCTCGGCTTCGCTATCCAAACCCCAATATGTCATGCAGCCTTTTTTGATCTCCGGAACCATCCAGTTGTCGATGGGAACCCGGTCGGCCTCCTCAAAGTTGATGGCCTTGAGACAGCGCTCCCGCGGAGTCATTTTTTCGTTTTTTGCCCGCAATTCATTGATTTTTTGCCTTCTACCTACATAGATATTCTCGTCCTTCATGTCAAACCCTCCTTCATGCCCACCTGGGTAGAGCCTCGTCCGGTAGCTGCTAAATCCATGTTTTGCACAATTGAACCGCTTGGGGCGCATCGGGCGCATAGCCGTCAGCCTTGATCAGATCACAAAAGCTCTGGTCTATGGGTGCCCCGCCGATGATCACCTTCATCTTGCTCCGCAAAGCGCCGTCCTCCATGGCCTTTATCGTCTCTTTCATGGCCAGACGGGTGGGGGTGTACAGGGCCGAAAGCGCCAGGATGTCCGGTTGGTATTTCTTTACCGCCTCCACGAATTTCTCCGGGGGGACATCTATGCCCAAGTCATGGACCTTGAATCCAGCCCCTTGCAACATCATGGTAACGATGTTCTTACCCACGTCGTGAACGTCTCCTTCGACGGTACCGATGACCACGGTGCCCATCGAGGGTGCGCCGGAGGTCTCGAAGACAGGGCGCAATAGGTCCAGAGACTCCTTCATGGCCATGCCGGCGGTGATGAGTTCAGGCACAAAAGCCTTCTGACAGCTAAATTTCTCTCCAATGACCGCCAGCCCGGCAATAAGCCCCTTGTTAAGAATTTCCATCGCAGGTATTTTTTCGACGTTCAAGGCCTGCCGGGTGGCCTCCTTTGCCTCCTGAATCTGCCCCCGCTCCACGTACTGAGAGATTTTCAAAAGCGTATCCATTCAGGCACCTCCTTTAAATAATTGAGAATTTAGAACCCTCTTCGACCCAGCGCTTTAATAAATACTTTTCCGCTTGCGACCTTCCTGCACAAGCACGACCCCCCCGGCATGTGGTATCTTGGGGCTGACTAAAAAAACTCCCCCCTTCAATATCTAAAGGGGATTTCTCCTAGCATCCGCTAAAGCCATCTCTATTCTCAGCTAATATTTAATGCTGTGATTTCGCCATACTAAAACAACCAGAGCTCATCCAGTTAATGGCTGCATGGAAAGGAGTACAACTTTATCTAGGATAGGATCGAGCCAGAATCTTTGAGAAGCCATTTAGAAGAAAGACTTCAATGATAGTTCCCCGGTTTTATTTCAACTTCATCAGGGTTTCATTCATTTTTGTGATGCCTGCGCACGATAGTTGGGGCGAAATAGGTAAGCAACGTATAATGCTTGAATGTAATTCAAAGGCACTATGTAAAGGTTATATGGGTAATTACATTTTGTCAAGATGTATTATCTTTTTTCAGCACGAGGGAGCGCGCTGTCGACGGTATATTGTTTGAGTTCCGACTCTGTGACAATCTGTCAACGAGTTGCATGGGCATCTTTCTATTGAAGTCTACCGTTGCGCATCACTGGCTTCTTTCGCAACCTGTCCTTTGACCGGGATTTCCGGAGCCTTGGCCTGACGGTCTATCCTGAATAATACGCCGTACGGTTACTGCAAAACCTTCTTGACCCCCGCCGCATCCAACCCTTCTCCGATAACCACCAGCCTGCTTTCCTTAATATCCTTTTCAAAGCGTACCGTATCCACCTTGCTGAAGGTGATGTCAAACCGGTAAGGGCCCATTGATGTGCTGACCAAGGCCTTCGCCCGCGCAACACGTCCGTACTTCCCCTTTGAAAGGTCATCAAAAAGCGTTTGCACTAAAGCAAACTCAATCCTGTCGGCAAGTTTAAGGGAAAATGTCTCGTAGTAGAGGTGGCATAAGCTTGAATGGATATCGCGATGCAGGGGTGCTTCGGGCAGCGGAATGTTGATCAAGGCGTTCACGGTGCGGATCAGAACTGCGAGAGGATTGACTGATCCGATCAAACGTTCAGCGGAGGCGATCGTGGCCTCGTCAGCAAGGTCGGTCTTATTAACCAGGATAATGTCTGAATTCGCGACCTGGTCTTCGAAGAATCTTCCGTACATCCCCGACTCGTAAAGTTCCGTGAACTCCGCGGCATCAACGATTCCGATAACCGTCGCCTCGCCGGTACCCGCGATTTCGAGGGCCTTCAGAACTCCGGAAGGAGATGCCACGCCGCTCGGCTCGATCAGCAAGTGCTCGGGCGAGAACTGCTTCACGATGCGCTGGATGGTCGTGATAAGGTCGCCCTTGAGGGTACAGCATACGCAGCCGTTGGGCAACTCCACCGATTCGATGCCGCCTGCGGAGAATATCTCGCCGTCGATGCCTGCTTGCCCGAAGTCATTGACGAGCACCACGGTCTTCTCAGAACTGCCGGTCACGAAGTTCCTGATGAACGTTGTTTTTCCCGAACCCAGTAATCCGCATACTACGGTAGTTTTCATGCGATCATCCTCAACAACGAATTAACTATGCGCCACTGAAGCACAGAGCACAGAGAGCACAGAGAACAACGAATAGCCATGTTGCATGTTCAAAACGCGAATCCCGACAAGTGATAAAGGCTATTCGATAACATAGCGTGACAGCCCCGAGGGACCCGTAAGCGGCAGTTCAAGTATGGTCTCTATCCTTCCCCCCTCCAGTTCCCGCTCGCTCACCACGGTATAGCCTTTGACGAAACCCTGGATCCGTACAGCGGCGTTCCTGTTGCTCATGAGAGTCCCGACGGTGCGACCGCCGTCTATCTTGATCTGCTCGACGGTACGGAGCAGG
>Ga0209253_10004925_pt1 | contig 11602 bp, 10 predicted proteins | sample FrelakmetBRP12BR_FD_187145 | JGI IMG/M metagenome (GOLD analysis project Ga0209253, IMG submission 187145) | Freshwater lake sediment microbial communities from the University of Notre Dame, USA, for methane emissions studies - BRP12 BR (SPAdes)... | ecosystem: Environmental > Aquatic >...
GAAAAACACCTGGAATACAATGCCGCCGAGAATGCCGCTCGCCGGCAGATCGAAAATCACCTTACCAGCTTTGAAGAAAGTCACCAGACTGAACGGCACGATGAGCGTGGCCAACACGCGCAGCGTGATGGCCAGAATGCGGTTGAACCGACGCGGCTCAGCTAGCCAGTTGAGCACGGTTCGCATAATAAAATAATTTTCCATCAAGATAGTTCCTCGAACCCTTCCTTTCTTCATCCAAGCGCCCGATTCTACTTCCGTAATCATCGCAAGAGCGATGCCCGGTTGCGTGGCATGTACCTATTTCCCGACGAACGGCGGTACCCTGCCGATCCGGGCGCGAAAAAAATACAAAATACCTGCCTTAACATCCGTCGACGGATCGGGGAGAATGCCGGCATGCGCCAATATCTCGATCTCATGCAACATGTTCTGGACCATGGCGCCCGCAAGGGCGACCGCACGGGCACCGGTACCCAGAGCGTATTCGGCTACCAAATGCGTTTCGATCTGGAACAGGGTTTCCCGCTGCTCACGACCAAGAAGGTGCACCTCCGGTCCATCATTCATGAACTCCTGTGGTTCCTGCGTGGCGACACCAACATCCGCTATCTGCGCGATAATGGCGTGACCATCTGGGATGAGTGGGCGGATGAGAACGGTGAACTCGGGCCGGTATACGGTTCACAATGGCGCAGCTGGCCGGCCGCGGATGGCCGGCATATCGACCAGATCAGCGAGCTGGTGCGTGAGATCTGTGAAAACCCGAATTCCCGTCGCCTGATCGTGAGCGCGTGGAACGTGGGAGAGATCGATCGCATGGCGTTACCGCCGTGCCATGCCTTCTTCCAGTTCTACGTGGCGGATGGGCAGCTCTCCTGTCAGCTTTATCAGCGCAGTGCTGACATTTTTCTCGGCGTGCCCTTCAATATCGCCTCCTATGCCCTGCTCACTCTGATGATGGCTCAGGTAACTGACCTTAAGCCCGGGGAATTCATCCACACCCTGGGCGATGCGCACCTTTACAGTAATCACTTCGAACAGGCGCGCACGCAATTGGCGCGTGCACCGCGGGCGTTACCCAGCATGCGCCTCAATCCCGCAGTGCGCTCGATCTTTGATTTTCACTTCGATGATTTTGAATTGCTGAATTACGACCCGCATCCGGCCATCAAGGCGCCGGTCGCGGTATGACAGTGAATGAAGCCTCATTCACTGATGGCGGAAATACTGAAAACGCAGGAGCCGTTTCCAGTGCGACCGCCGCGCGCCCGCGCATTGCACTCATCTGGGCAATGGCGCGCAACCGCGTCATTGGTCGCCACAACGCGCTTCCCTGGCGTCTGAACGCTGACATGAAGCATTTCCGCGAGCTGACGACCGGTCACCCCGTGCTCATGGGCCGCAAGACTTTCGAGTCGCTCGGCCGGCCGCTGCCGAACCGTACCAACATTGTTATCACCTCCGATCGTCACTACGCACCGCAAGGCTGCCTCGTGGCGCATTCGTTGGACGAGGCTCTGGCGCTGGCTGTACCGCATGTGCCGCCAAACGACCCCGAGATTTTCGTTATCGGCGGCGAACAGCTGTACACACAAATGTTGTCCCGTGCTGATCGTCTCTACTTGACACAGGTAGAGACAGATGCCGAGGGCGATGCCTGGTTTCCGGAATTTGACCTGGGGATATGGCACGAAATACAGCGCGACGTGCATCCGGCCGATGACAAGAATCCCTACCCCTGCACATTCCTGACGTTGGAAAGAAAAACGCCCCGGTCCTGAGAACCGAGGCGCATTGTTAACACAGGGAAAGCTGTATCGAGGTATCAGGCAGTAATCTGTGCCGCGAGGCTGCGCGCCTGTTGTTTCTGATTATCGTTGCCTTCGGCCATGACCTCATCCAGGATGCTGCGCGCGCCCTCGGCGTCACCCATGTCGATATAGGCCTTGGCGAGATCGAGCTTGGTTGCCGTCTCGTCCCAGCCAGGCAGCCCGCCTTCAGCCGCAGCGCTATCCAGTTCGGCAACGGAATCACCCATCCCGCCGAGCGAAAACTCGACGTCCCCGCCTGCTGCCGGGCTGCTGTCGGAAGTCGAGAAATCCAACCCACTCGTGAGTTCCTGTGTGCCCGCCGTGTTGAAATCAATCAGGTTGGATGAGGTGTCGGCCGTCTTGGGTGCGCCGATGTTGAAGTCCATATCGAAGCTGGAGGTGCTCTCAGCGGCAGGAGGTGCTGAAGACGCCGTGCCTGCGTCCATGTCGAAGGACATGTCAAAGGACGGCTCTGCCGGGGCTTCGCTGGTTTTGGATGGCGACGCGTCAAAATCCATATTGAAATCAAGCCCGGAAGGTGCCGGTGCCGGCCTCGTTTCCAGTCCTTGCGTCGAATGTATAGATTCGAGTGCGTCCTCGCTGCGAGTGAACTGGGGCACAGAAGCCTCGTCCACCAGCATCGTAGTCGGGCCGGCGGCGGCGCGTGCTGCGGGTTTTCCGCCCCGGAACATGGGATTGTTGGGGCTGAGTTTCTGGCCCATTTCTTCAGCCTTATCCCAGACCTTGCCGCCCATGCCTTCGAGCGCGGCATACAGCTCTTCGGCCAGCGTTTCGAAACCGGCAACATCGTTGCGCTGGAAATAGATCTCAAGCAGCTTGCCCTTGAGTTCCTGGCGGGCCGGATCCTTGACGATGGCGTCTTTGAGAATCTCCTCGGCCTGCTCATCACGCCCGTAGGCGAGATACACCTCGGCCTCGGCGATTGGGTCCACCTCATCCGTATGGATATTCCCCATACCGCCTTGGCTGAAATCGCTCAGGAACGACGTATCGCTGGCTGCCGCTTGGCCGCTTCCAGCGGTAATGCTGGCTTCGGTGGAGAGGCTACTGCTGCTCAGAATGCTCTCGGAGAACTCTTGTGAGGCACGGCGGCGGCGATAGGCATACATCCCGCCCACACCCACACCCAGAACGCCGAGAGCGCCAAGCAGTGCCAGGAGGAGAGGGTTATCCATGACACTGGTCAGGATTCCATCCAGGAAGCTGTCTTCAGAAGGGGTTGGCGCCGGCTTTGCCGCGACCGCGGGTTTTTTAGCGGGAGCCGCCTCGCCAGCCGGCTTCGGAGCCTCCACGGGCTTCGCAGTCTGGGCGGCGGCCTTGGCCGCATCCGCCGCAACTTTGTCCTTGGCAGCCTGTTCTTGGGCCGCCTTCTCTTGCGCGATCTTTTCCTGTGCCGCCTTCTCGGCCGCAGCCTTGGCTTCGGCGGCCTGCTTCTCCGCGGCCTGTTTCTGGGCCAACGCGAGATCCTTGTTCTCCAAGTCGACCAGACGCTCGGTATTTTTGACCTGCTCTTGCAGCTTGCCGACGCGCTCGCGCATCTCCTTGTTCTGCATCTGCTTGGATTCGATGGCCTCTTCGAGCGTGGCCACACGTTCCGTTAGGACGCGCTGCTCCTTGCCGGCATCTTTCTTGGTTTCGACGCCTGGCGTTTTTGTAGATTCTTCAGGAATATCCTGTTCGAGGTTAGCGCGCACGATCTTGAGCAGATCGACCGGCACTGCTTTGCCGGATGCCGCTGATTTGTCTTTGCCCGCCTTTGCGGCCTTGGCCGCTTTCTCGGATTTTTTCGTTTCGTCTTTTTTCGCTTCGGACTTAGCAACTACTGCAGGCGGCTCGGTCTCGGCAACAGCAACAGCACGACCAGCACCGGCAAGCTTCAGCTTGTATTCCTGCCAGGCGTCGAATTGGGCGCGGTATTCCTTCTCAGCCTGAGCCTTGGGGATGGCGGCAATAACATCGCGCTCCGGCATGGTGAGAATCTTGCCGGTCTTGAGGTTATTCACATTGTTGCCGAAGAACGCCGATGGGTTGGCGCGCAGCAAGGCGAGCATCACCTGCTGGGAAGTAAGCTCCTTATCAGTATTGATCTTGCTCGCCACCGCGCCGAGTGTCTCGCCCGATTTGATCGGTCCATACTCGCGCACCCCTTCGGAAGTGCTGGCGGCAGCGGGTATCTCGGCGACTGGCGCCGGAGCAAGCTCGCTCACCACGGCCGGTGTCGGTTCGCTCGCAGTTAGAGCGGCTGACGGCAGAATGGGCTCGACTGTTGCAGATGTCTCAGCTGGCACAGGGGCAGGCTCAACCTGGGTTGTCAGCGGCACTTCGGCCGGTGCGGCAGCCGGTATTTCAGCCGTCGCAGCGGGCTCGCTGACCGCCAACTGAGTCTTCTCGGCCGCCGCTGCCTCTGCTTTCGGTTCCGCTGCTGTACCGATGGGGGGCAATTCTTCGATCGGTGCGGCGTCCGCGACCGGTGCGGCTTCGACAACGGGGGCAGCTTCAGGAGCACTGGTTGCCGGAACATTGATCTCGGCAGCGGCACCAGAAACCCACTGCGGTGGATCGAGCAAGGCGCTGTACTCACGGATCAGGTGACCACCACTCCAATCGACCTGTATCAGAAAATGCAGAAACGGCTCACGCACCGGTTTGTGGGTGGCAAGCTTGAGATAATACTGGCCGTTGGGATGCTGTTTTACCGTGTAGGTGATATCAAACAGGAACACATTGCGTTCAACTCCGGCAATGTCGAAGTCTGCACGCGAGGCAAGCGTAGCCTTGAGCGTCTTGATTTCCTGCGCGGTCGGAGAGATAAGATCGATCTGCCCGTTGAACGGTTCGTCCAGACCGGAGTTCACCGTCAGGCGCCCCAAGCCCAGCGCCTGAGCCGCTATCGGGGTTGCGATCATCGCCACCGTAAATAGAAGACGCAGTGTCAAGCGGGCACCACCATGCGCTTGATGCATCGGCCTCTTTCCCCCGTTTTCGTCCTGTGACACGTTCAAGATAGGCTTTAGTTACTTGGAGTTATGAAACTATAGTAGTAATAATCATTATGAAGCACAAGTAACTATAGCTTACAAATAATCTTTCACCAATATTTCCCCAATCTGGACGGCATTTTTGGCCGACCCCTTGCGGGCGTTATCCGCGACCACCCACATATTAAGACCGTGTGCATGAGAAATGTCCTGGCGGATGCGGCCCACATAGACCGAATCCGTGCCGACGGCGCCGATAGGGGTTGGAAAATCGCCCGGTTTACGCCCGTCCATCACCACCACCCCGGGGGCCTTTTCCAGCAGGCGCCGCGCCCCGGCGGTGTCGAGCGGGCGGGAAGTTTCAATGTGCAGCACGGTGCAGTACCCGAAGAACACCGGCATCAGGAACGCCGTCGGGTTCACTTGGATCGTGTCATTCGCCAGAATCCGGCGCGTTGCCCAAACAACTTCCATCTCATTTTCTGTATAGCCGTTGTCCAGCACGACATCAATGCGCGGCAGGCAATTAAACGCGATCTGGCGCGGAAATATTTCCGGTTCGATCGACTGGCCGTTCAGGAGTGCAGCGGTCTGTCCGGCCAGCTCCCCAATCGCCGCCTTCCCGCGCCCGGATACCGCCTCCCCGATGCACACCTCGATACGCTCAACACCGACTGCATCGTGGAGGGGCTTGAGAGCCACCAGCATCTGGATGGTGGCAGGATCGGGGCTGGCGATGATCCGTCGGTCCTGATACCCGGCGATCGCCTGCGGGTTCACCTCCGGAATAACCAGCGGAACATCCGGTTCATATCGAAATGCCGCACTGCAGTCGATGGCGACACAACCAGCAGCAACGGCCCGCGGCACATGCTCCCTGGACACGGCGCTGGGGACAGCAAAAAAGGCAACTTGCGCCCGGGAAAAATCGAAGCCGCCGAGTTCTTCGATGCGGTAATGCCGGCCCTTGAATTCCTGGCTGCCGCCCGCCGAGCGCGCGCTCGCCAGCAGATAAAGCTCACCCACCGGGAACCCGCGTTCCTCGAGAATGGCCAGCAAGGCTTCACCGACAATCCCGGTCGCGCCGACGATGGCCACATCACAGCTAGTGCTCATAGGAATACCTCGGGAGCAAAGACAGCATAAGAAACACACGGCCGCCGGTTAACCACCGGCGGCCGTGTGTGCAACACAAAGAGCCCGACGATCAGGCCTCGAGCAGGATGCGCAGCATGCGGCGCAGCGGCTCAGCCGCACCCCACAACAGCTGATCGCCGCAGGTGAATGCAGTCAGGTACTCCGGCCCCATGTTGAGCTTGCGCAGCCGACCCACGGGCACGGTCAGTGTGCCAGTAACGGCCGCCGGGGTGAGTTCACGCATCGAGATGTCGCGGTCGTTCGGCACCACCTTGGCCCATTGGTTGGCCTCGGCCAGCATGCCGTGGATCTCGTCGAGCGGCACGTTCTTGGTGAGCTTGATGGTCAGCGCCTGGCTGTGGCAGCGCATCGCGCCGATGCGCACGCACAGGCCGTCGATCGGAATCGGCTTGGCCTCGCGCCCGAGAATTTTGTTGGTCTCGGCCTGACCCTTCCACTCTTCCTTCGACTGACCGCTGTCGAGCTGCTTGTCGATCCAGGGAATCAGTGACCCGGCAAGCGGTACGCCAAAGTTTTGCTTCGGGAAACTGTCCGAGCGGATGGTATCGGCCACGGTCTTGTCGATATCGAGAATGGCCGAGGCCGGGTCGTCGAGTTTCGTTTTCACCGAGGCATGGATGGCGCCCATCTGCTGGATGAGCTCGCGCATGTTCTGCGCACCGGCACCGGAGGCGGCCTGATAGGTCATGGAGGTCATCCACTCAATGAGCCCCTTCTGGAACAGTCCGCCGAGTCCGATGAGCATAAGGCTCACCGTGCAGTTGCCGCCGATGTAGCTCTTAATACCGGACTTGATGCCATTCTTGATGACATCCAGATTTACCGGGTCGAGGATGATGATCGCATCCTTTTCCATGCGCAGGGTCGAGGCCGCATCGATCCAGTAGCCCTTCCAACCGGCGGCGCGCAGCTTGGGAAAAATTTCGGATGTGTAGTCACCGCCCTGGCAGGTGATGATGATATCCATGGCCTTGAGCTCGTCGACGCTCTTGGCATCCTTGAGTGGCGGCACATCCTTGCCTATGGCTGGGCCCTTGCCGCCGACATTCGACGTGGTGAAGAACACCGGCTCGATGTGATCGAAATCGCGCTCTTCCAGCATGCGGCCCATGAGCACCGAGCCCACCATGCCGCGCCAACCCACCAAGCCAACCCGCTTCATTTCCTGTTACCTCAACGATTCTGAATTCGTTAGTTTACAGTGCCGCCACCACGGCGTCGCCCATCTGGACCGTGCCGACCTTGCGCATGCCGTCGGTATAGATGTCCCCGGTACGCAGCCCCTGATCGAGCACCCTGGACACCGCCTTTTCGACGCGCTCCGCCAGGGCCGGCTGGTTCAGGGTGTAGCGCAGCAGCATCGCCACCGACAGGATCGTGGCGAGCGGATTGGCAATGCCCTTGCCGGCGATGTCAGGGGCCGAGCCGTGGATCGGCTCGTACATGCCCTTGTTGGCGCTATCCAGCGAAGCCGAAGGCAGCATGCCGATGGAACCGGTGAGCATGGCCGCCTCGTCCGACAGGATATCGCCGAAGATATTGCCGGTGACAATCACGTCGAACTGCTTGGGGGCGCGCACCAGCTGCATGGCGGCGTTGTCCACATACATGTGGCTGAGTGCCACATCCGGATAATCCTTCGCCACCTGAATCACCACCTCACGCCACAGGCCCGAGGTCTCGAGCACATTGGCCTTTTCGACCGAGCACAGCTTTTTGCTGCGCTTGCGCGCCGCCTCAAAACCCACGCGCGCCACCCGCTCCACTTCGTGCTCGGAATACTTCATGGTGTTGTAACCCTCGCGTTCGCCACTTGGCAGAGTGCGCACACCGCGCGGTTCGCCGAAATAGATATCGCCGGTGAGTTCGCGCACAATCAGCAGATCCAGCCCGGCAACAATCTCCGGCTTCAAAGTCGAGGCCGCGGCCAGCTGTGGGTAGAGAATCGCCGGGCGCAGATTGGCAAACAGTTGCAGCTCGGAACGCAGACCGAGCAACGCCCTTTCCGGTCGCAGTTCGCGTGGCAGCGTATCGTATTGTGTTCCGCCCACCGCGCCGAGCAGTACGGCATCCGCTTGCTTGGCGAGCTTCAGTGTCGTTTCCGGCAATGGATGTTTGCGCAGGTCGTAGGCCGCGCCGCCGACCGGTGCGGTCTCCATTTCTATTTTGAGGCCGAAATCCTGGCGCAAACGCTCCAGCACTTGCACAGCGGCGGCCGTCACTTCCGGGCCGATGCCGTCGCCAGGGAGTACCGCAATCTTCTTTGTCATTCCCAATTACCCCTTTTATTCAATTACCTTGGCAGCACTAGGCCACTGACGCCGTATTTCCTCCGCCTGTGCGACTGGGCTGAAATGCTCCCACGCCAGCCCATTCACATCCTTTTGAACTGAAAAATCCGGCGCGGCGGCGTCCTCCCAGCCTACGTGGCGCAATGTACCCGGCCGCTCATGGGTCCGCCGAATCGAGAAATTGAGTATTTCAGTGCGCCAGAGCGCGTACTCATTCGGCACGACGACCGCCGGGTCCGTACCCAGGCGGCGCGAATAATCTATGACCGACTCGGCAACGTCGGCCACGGAAAGCGCGATGTGGAAGCGTCTCACGGGCCGGTGCCTCCGAATAGCCACGGCGCTTCGCGACGGCGGCGCTCTTCGTAAACCCGGATGTCCTGCACATGCTGAAGCGTCAGCCCGATGTCATCCAGGCCATTCAGTAGGCAGTGCCGGCGGAATGCATCGATCTCGAATTTGAATACGGTGTCCTCTGGTGTGGTCACCGTCTGTGCCGTGAGGTCCACGGTAAGCTGGTAACCCGGCGTGGCGACACATTCCTTGAACAACTGATCCACCGCATCGCGTTCCAGCACGATCGGCAGCAGGCCGTTCTTGAAGCTGTTGTTAAAGAAAATATCGGCATAGCTTGGCGCGATAATCGCGCGGAAGCCGTAATCCACCAGTGCCCACGGTGCGTGTTCGCGTGACGAACCGCAACCGAAATTGTCGCGTGCCAGCAGGATCTGCGCACCCTGATAGCGCGCCTGATTGAGCACGAAGTCCGGATTGACGCGGCGCTGGCTGTGGTCCATGCCTGGCTCGCCCGGTTCGAGATAGCGCCAATCGTCAAACAGCGTCGGTCCGAAGCCGGTGCGCTTGATGGACTTCAGATACTGCTTGGGGATGATGGCATCGGTGTCGACATTGGCGCGATCAAGCGGCGCCACCAATCCAGTCAAGGTTACAAACTTTTCCATCAGCGTATCTCCCGCACGTCTACAAAATGCCCGGCGATCGCTGCCGCCGCGGCCATGGCCGGACTGACCAGATGGGTGCGGCCGCCGGCACCCTGGCGACCCTCGAAGTTGCGATTCGAGGTCGAGGCGCAGCGCTCTCCCGGCTCCAGACGGTCAGCATTCATGGCAAGACACATCGAACAGCCTGGTTCGCGCCATTCGAAACCGGCCTCCTTGAATATCCTGTCGAGACCTTCCTGCTCGGCCTGGGTCTTCACCAGGCCCGAGCCCGGCACGACCATGGCGAGCTTGATGTTCTTCGCCAGCTTCTTGCCTTTCACCACGACCGCCGCCGCGCGCAGGTCTTCGATGCGCGAGTTGGTGCAGGAACCGATGAACACCTTGTCGAGGGCGATGTCGCGGATCGGCGTGCCTGGCTTGAGCCCCATGTACGCAAGCGCCTGCCGGTAACCGGTGCGTTTGACGGAGTCCGTTTCCTTCTCGGGATCCGGCACCACGCCGTCCACGGCCGCCACCATCTCGGGCGAAGTGCCCCAGCTCACCTGTGGTTTGATCTCCGCTGCGTTCAGCACCACTTCCTTGTCGAACTGCGCATCCGCATCGCTCTTGAGCGTGTGCCACGCCTGCACTGCTTTGTCCCACAACTCGCCCTTTGGCGCATACGGACGACCACGGAAGTATTCGACGGTCTTGTCGTCGGCCGCGATCATGCCGGCGCGTGCGCCGGCTTCAATGGCCATGTTGCACACGGTCATGCGGCCTTCCACCGAGAGTTGCTCGATGGCCGTGCCGGCGAATTCGATGGCCGAGCCGTTCCCACCCGCTGTACCAATTCGTCCAATAATCGCGAGCACGATGTCCTTGGCGGTGACGCCCGGCGGAATGTCGCCGTCCACGCGCACGCGCATATTTTTCGATTTCTTCTGGATCAGGCACTGGGTGGCGAGCGCATGCTCCACCTCGGAGGTACCGATGCCGAAGGCGAGCGCGCCAAACGCACCGTGCGTCGAGGTGTGCGAGTCGCCGCACACCACGGTCATGCCCGGCAAGGTCGCGCCCTGCTCCGGGCCGATGACATGCACGATGCCCTGACGCGGGTCGTTCATGCGGAACTCGGTGATGCCGAAGTCCTGGCAATTCTGATCGAGCGTTTCGACCTGCAGGCGCGACACCGGATCGGCGATGCCCTGTGCCCGGTTGGTGGTCGGCACGTTGTGGTCGGCAGTGGCGAGATTCGCATCCACCCGCCACGGCTTGCGGCCGGCGAGCCGCAGCCCTTCGAAGGCCTGCGGGCTCGTGACCTCGTGCACCAGATGGCGGTCGATATAGAGGAGGCAGGTGCCGTCCTCGTTCCGACGCACCACGTGCGCGTCCCAGAGTTTGTCGTAGAGCGTTTTCCCGGCCATGGCAGTCAGTAACCCTGATGAGTTGCGCAAATACTAGGTAAGGTTTATAAATAACACAAATTCATCTTTTGCATGATATGGATTCCGTTCTGTTATGGATATAGCTGCCCTGCAGGCGTTTCTTGCTGTTGCCGATACCAGCTCGTTTTCGCGTGCCGCCGAGCGCATTTTTCTCACCCAGCCGGCCATCAGCAAGCGCATCGCCGCACTCGAAACGAGCCTCGGCACGCGTCTGTTCGACCGCATCGGCCGCACCGTGCAGCTCACCCCCGCCGGCCAGGCGCTGCTTACCCGCACACGCATGATCCTGCGCGAGCTCGATGACGTGAAGCGCTCCATCGCCAATCTCGCCGGCACGATTAAGGGTGAACTCTCGCTCGCGACCAGCCATCATATCGGACTGCACCGGCTGCCGGGGCCGCTCAAGCAGTTCCACGACAACTATCCTCAAGTGCGTCTCGATTTGCACTTCATGGATTCGGAGAAGGCATGTCGCGCAGTGGAGCAAGGCGAAATAGAACTGGCCATTGTCACCTTGCCGCCGGTGGTAAGCGCCCCGTTGCAAGCCATCAAGGTCTGGGACGACCCGCTCGCGATCGTGGTGAGCCGCACACACCCGCTTGCCGGCAGCGCCCCGACCTCACCCAGGGTGCTGCTCGATTATCCGGCGATTCTGCCCGGCCCTGGCACCTACACGCGCGAGATCATCCTGAAGGCGCTCGGCCCCTGGCGCGACAAGATTTCCGTCGGCATGGCGACAAATTATCTGGAAGTGCTCAAGATGCTGGCCGCCATCGGCCTCGGCTGGAGCGCGCTGCCGCGCACCATGATTGACGAATCGCTGAGTGTGGTTCAGATTGGAAAAATGAAACTCGAACGCCGCCTCGGCATCGTCACTCACGCCGCGCGCACCCTCTCGAACGCCGCGCAGGCGATGATTCAGGTTGTACAGAAATCCGCATGACCTTCCGC
>Ga0209253_10004926_pt1 | contig 11601 bp, 6 predicted proteins | sample FrelakmetBRP12BR_FD_187145 | JGI IMG/M metagenome (GOLD analysis project Ga0209253, IMG submission 187145) | Freshwater lake sediment microbial communities from the University of Notre Dame, USA, for methane emissions studies - BRP12 BR (SPAdes)... | ecosystem: Environmental > Aquatic >...
TGGCGATCTACTCGAAGAGCATCAACACCGAACAGCCGCTGGCGGCGGTGCTGGCGGCGAGCTTTCCCTGGTGCGCCGGGTGGGAGGGCGAACTGAAGCGGCTCTTCGCCGCCTACGTCGAGGCCAAGCAGCGGCACCACGTGCTCGACTACGACGACCTGCTCGCCTACTGGGCGGCGATGATGGAGCAGGTGCCGATCGGTGAGGAGATCGGCCGCCGCTTCCGCCACGTGCTGGTCGACGAGTACCAGGACACCAACCGGCTGCAGGCCGCCGTGCTGCTGGCACTGAAGCCCGACGGGTGCGGCCTGACGGTGGTCGGCGACGACGCGCAGGCGATCTATTCGTTCCGCGGCGCCACCGTGCGCAACATCCTCGACTTTCCGCGCCAGTTCGATCCGCCGGCGACCGTCATCACGCTCGAACAGAACTACCGTTCGACGCATCCGATCCTCGAGGCGTCCAACGCGGTGATCGGATTGAGCCAGGAGCGCTTCACCAAGAACCTGTTCTCCGGCCGCGCCTCGTCGGCGCGGCCGCTTCTGCTGACAGTCGCCGACGAGGCGGTTCAGGCGCGCTATGTCGTCGACGAGGTGCTCGCGCGCCGCGAGGAGGGGCTGGCGCTGCGCTCGCAGGCGGTGCTGTTCCGCGCCTCGCACCACAGCCTGCAGGTCGAACTCGAGCTCGGCCGGCGCAACGTGCCGTTCGTGAAGTTCGGCGGGCTGAAGTTCCTCGAGGCGGCGCACGTGAAGGACCTGCTCGCCTGCCTGCGCTGGGCGGAGAACCCGCGCGACCGCGTGGCCGGCTTCCGTGTGCTGCTGCTGTTGTCCGGCGTCGGGCCGAAGACCGCGGCGCGCGCGCTCGATGTTGTGGCAGCGGCTGCCGATCCGGCCGAGGCAATTGCCGCCTTCGCGCCGCCGGCGGCCTGCGCGGCCGACTGGCACGAGCTGGCCGCGCTGTTCCGCACGCTGCGCGACCGCAGCCACCCGTGGCCGGCCGAGCTGGCCCGGGTGCGCTGCTGGTACGAGCCGCAGATGGACCGCATCCATGACGACGCGGCGGCGCGCATCGCCGACCTCGCCGCGCTGGAGGCGATCGCCGGCACCTATCCGTCGCGCGAGCGCTTCCTCACCGAGCTGACGCTCGATCCGCCGGATGCCACCAGCGACGAGGCCGGCGCGCCGCTGCTCGACGAGGACTACCTGACACTGTCGACGATCCACTCGGCCAAGGGGCAGGAGTGGGGCGCCGTATACGTGCTGAACGCGGTCGACGGCTGCATTCCCTCGGACATGGCCACCGGCACGCCGGCCGAGATCGAGGAGGAGCGCCGGCTGCTGTACGTGGCGATGACGCGCGCCAAGGACCACCTGCAACTGATGGTGCCGCAGCGCTTCTACGTCCACCAGCAGGCCGCCGGCGGCGACCGCCACGTCTACGGATCGCGCACGCGGTTCATCCCGCCGAAGCTCGCCGCGCTGTTCGAATCGCGCGCGTGGCCGCCCGCGGCGGCGAGCCATTCGCCCGCACAGGCGCAGTCGACCGGCGGCGCAATCGACCTCGCCGCGCGAATGCGCGAAAGGTGGCGCTAGCGATCTCGATCGCCCTCGACCCCCGACAAGGAGGGGCGCGGGGCAGGCGAGCAAGCCAAACCCGCTACATTGCGCGGCGTCCGACACGGAGTCGTCTTGACCTCGCTCCCGCCGCGCGCGCTCTGGCTGCGCCTGTTCCTGCCCTTCGCGGCCGGATACCTGCTGTCGTATCTGTTCCGCACCTCGAACGCGGTGATCGGCCCGGTGCTGGCCAAGGACCTGTCGCTGGCCGACCATGCGCTCGGGCTGCTCACCAGCACCTACTTCATCGCCTTTGCGGCCGCGCAGATCCCGCTCGGCATCCTGCTCGACCGCTTCGGCCCGCGGCGAATCGAATCGATCCTGCTGTTGTTTGCCGCGGCGGGTGCGCTCGTCTTCGCGCTGGCCGGCGATCTCGCCGGGCTGGCCTGGGGCCGGGCGCTGATCGGGCTCGGCGTCTCGGCGTGCCTGATGGCGGCATTCAAGGCATTCAACCAGTCGTTTCCGGCCGACCGCCAGGCCGCGCTGATCGGCTGGATCATGTCCGCCGGCGGACTTGGCGCGGTGGTCGCCGCGCAGCCGCTGGAAGCGGCGATGGATCTGGCCGGCTGGCGCGACGTCATGCTGGGTCTGGCCGCGGTGACGGTGGCGGTATCGGCGGCGATCTGGCTGGTGGTGCCGGACAAGGGCGGACCGGTGCACGGCGCGGGCCTCGCCGAGCAACTGGCCGGGGTCAGGAAGGTGATGACCAGCCGGCAGTTCTGGCGCTACGCGCCGATGGTGACGATGAGCATCGGCGGCTTCATGGCGGTGCAGGGGCTGTGGGTCGCGCGCTGGATGGCCGAAGTCGAGGGACTCGGCCGGGCGCAGATCGCACAGCAGCTGACGTGGCTGAACGCGGCGATGATCGCGGGCTGTCTGTTCATGGGCTTCATGACTACGCCGCTGATCCGGCGCGGCTTCGACGAGGCGAGGATCCTCAACGTCATCGCCATCGCCTACCTGCTGGTGTTCGGCGCCATCAACCTGCTCGGCGGCCTCGGACAGGGCTGGCTGTGGGCGCTGCTCGCCTTCGTCTATCCGACCAGCAACATCTCCTACACGATCCTCACCCGCTCGCTGCCGCTGGCGCTGTCGGGCCGCGCCAACACGGCGCTGAACCTCGCCGCGTTCGTCGGCGCCTTCGGCCTGCAATGGGGCATGGGCATCGTGGTCGATGCGCTGCGCGCCGTCGGCTCGAATGCCAGCGAGGCCTACCGCGCCGCCTTTGCGCTGCTGATGGCGCTGCAGGTGGCGGCGGTGGCGTGGATGTTCGTCGCCGGCCGGGCCTGCGCCGCGGCCGCTGCGGAATCGGCGGCGGCGCAGAAAGGGACCTGACCATGCTTCGCTACGAGACGATTCCCGTTACACCGTTTCAGCAGAACTGCTCGCTGCTGTGGTGCGATCGCACGCTCGAGGCGGCGGTGGTCGATCCGGGCGGCGAGATCGAGCGCATCACCGCAGCCGCGCGGCGCCGTGGCGTTCGCATCACGCAGATCCTGCTCACCCATGCGCACATCGACCACGCCGGCGGTACCGGCGCGCTGGCACGACAGCTGAACGTGCCGATCGTCGGGCCGCACCCGGGCGACCAGTTCTGGATCGACGGCATGCCGCAGCAGGCGCGAATGTTCGGCATGCCGCCGGCGGAGCCGTTCGTGCCGACCCGCTGGCTCGGCGATGGCGACACGGTCAAGCTCGGCGAGGTGACGCTCACCGTGCGCCACACGCCGGGTCACACGCCGGGGCACGTGGTGTTCCACGACGCCGAAACCAAGCGTGCGTTCGTCGGCGACGTGCTGTTCGCCGGCAGCATCGGCCGCACCGACTTCCCCGGCGGCGACTACGACACGCTCATTGCCAGCATCACCGGCCGCCTGTGGCCGTTCGGCGACGACACGGTGTTCATTCCCGGCCACGGCCCGGAGAGCACCTTCGGGCGCGAGCGGCGCAGCAACCCTTACGTCGCCGGCACCTGAGCCGGGCTGGCGTCAGTCGGCGGACGCCCGCGCCAGTTCGTACTCGCGCAGGAAGTCCGCGCCGACGTCGATCGCCGGATCGATCTGGCGCAACGCCGTGTACATGATCGCCAGCAGGTGCAGCCCGCTGTAGCTGCCCGGCAGCGTCTTCAGCGCGTACTTCGGCGCCGGGTCGGCGATGTCGAGCCCGTGCTGGCCGAGCAGGGCGACTTCCAGGGCGATCTGCTCGCGCCGTCGCGGTCCGAGGGCAGCGAAGGCGGCGAGCGCATCGGCGATGTACTGAACGACTTCATGGCGGAGCTCGCCATGGTCGACGCAACGGATGCTCGCCTGCGGATCGTCGGGCACTTGCCGCAGCGCGCCGAGGTCGACCAGCCGTTCCCGCCAGCCTGGGGTATGGCGGCACAGGGCACGGTGGATCTGCGCCTCGTCGACCGTCCCCACGCGTCGCCCGTCCATGATCACGCGCCCGTCGATCACGCTCGCCACCACGTCATCGGCGCGCGCATAGAACACCAGCGCCGCGTAGTCGCCGTAGAAGGGCTGCAGGTGCGGGCGGTCGAGGTCGATCACCACGAGGTCGGCCTTCTTCCCCGGTGCGAGCGAGCCGATCTCGTCTTCCAGCCCCATGATGCGTGCCGCGCCGACCGTCGCGTAGCACAGCGCTTCGCGGCAACTGATCGCGCTGGCGTCGCCGGCCGTCAGGCGCAGCGCATTGACCGCATTGCGCATCATCTCGAAGGGGTCGTTCTGCATCCAGTCGGTGGCGAAGCCGGTCGGGATGCCGCGGCCGACGATCTGGGCGAAGCGCGGGTACCAGCCGCGACGCGGATAGATGGTGGGCGTATGCGCATAGTTGGTGCCGGTGGCAGCCACCGCGTCGAGGTCGGCGTCGGTGGCGAAGCTCAGGTGCGCCACCACGACGTCGGCACCGAGCAAACCGAGGTCGCGCAGGTATTCGAGCGGGCCGCGGCCCTGTGCGCGGCGAACCTCGGCCACTTCGCGTCGCGACTGCGCGGTGTGGATGTGCAGGCCGACCTTCAGCCGGTCGGCCTCGGCGCGAAGCTGCCGGTGCAGCGCCGGCGAGCAGGTGTCACTGGCGTGCGGACCCAGCCGTGCCTGGATGCGTCCGCCTTCGCGGCCGTGCCAGCGCTCGACGAAGTCGACGCCTTCGCGCAACCGCTGCTCGCCGATCGCCGGGTGGTGCGTGTAATCGTCGTGCGCCAGCCGGTCGAGGGCGACGTCGAACACCTTGTTGGCGATCTGCGCGCGCAGTCCACTCGCCGCGCAGGCCTCGGCCAGCAGATCGGGGGCATACCAGAGGTCGTTCACCGTGGTGAAGCCCGAACGGATCATCTCCACCGTGCCGGCCCAGGCGAGATCGCGCCACTGCTCGCGGCCGATCGTCTTCTCCATGCGGAAGGCGACGTCGTAGAGGGCCGAGCCGCCGGCGACATCGTCGGTGCGACCGCGGAACACCAGCGAGGCCGTGTGCGTGTGCGCATTGACGAATCCGGGCAGCACGGCAGCCGTCGGGCCGCCGATCTCGCGGCGCGCCCGCCAGCTGCCTGCCGGCATGCATGCGCCGGCGTGGACGATGCGATCACCGGCGATGGCGACCTCCGCATCGCGCAGGACCGGCAGGTCGCCGGTCATCGGATAGAGGAACGCCGCCCGCACCAGCAGATCGATTTCGCGCACCGCCGCCTCCCGTTCAGTGCGGGCGAGGATAGCTTGGCATCCGGCGCTGCGCGGGCCTCGCGGCTGTGCTAGAAGCCGCCAACTGGTGAATCCCGGGCTTACCCGTAAGCGGATCCATGGCACGCATCGTCCCCACCGACTGGCGCACGCTGGAGGCGACGGGCTCGGCGCAGCGCGAGTTCGAGACACTGGAGGTGCTCGATCCGGGCCTGCCGGAGGAGCTGACCGTGTTCCATGGCGTGCACTGGACCCGCGTCGACCGCGGCACGGCAGTGTTCGGCGAGATCGACTTCGTCGTCGTCTCGCCGTCGGCGCGCATCCTGCTGATCGAGCAGAAGTCGGGCTTCCTGACCGAAACGCCCGAAGGACTGCTGAAGAAGTATTCCGGCAAGGAGAAGCTCGTCGCCGTACAGCTCGACCGCACGCTGGAGGCGCTGCGTGCGCGGCTGGCGCCGGTGGTGCAGGGCGAGGCGGTAGCGATCGACTACCTGCTGTACTGCCCCGACTACACGGTGAAGCAGATCGGTACTGCCGGGCTGCCTGCGGAGCGGATCGTCGACGAGCGCAGCCGTTCGCGGCTGTGCGCCCGCATCCGCGAAGCGCTGCCCGACGAACCGCCGCGCGAGCTGCTGGCGCACAAGCTGCGCCGCTTCTTCGAGAACGAACTGCAGCTGGTGCCGGACGTCAGCGCGCTGCTCGGCCGCGCCGAGCAGATGGTCACCAGGCTCTCCGGCGGCCTGGCCACCTGGGCGAGGAGGCTGGAGTTCGAACCGTTCCGCCTGCGCGTGATCGGCACGGCGGGGTCGGGCAAGACGCAGCTGGCGATGGCCGTGCTGCAGGACGCGGCCGAGCAGGGCCGGCGCGCGCTGTACGTTTGTTTCAACCGCCCGCTGGCCGACCACCTGACGAGGCTCGCGCCGGAAGGTGCGGAGGTGACGAGCTTTCACCAGCTTTGCGACCGGCGGCTGCGTGCTGGCGGCGAGTCGATCGACTACCGGCAGCCGAACGCCTTTGCGCAGATCGAGGAACGCTTCGGCATGCTGCCCGTGCGCCCGCCGGAGCGGTTCGATGAACTGGTGATCGACGAGGGGCAGGACTTCCAGCCGGCCTGGAAGGATGCGCTGCTGCGCTGGCTGCGGCCGGAGGGCCGCGTCTGGTGGCTGGAAGACCCGATGCAGCGACTGTACGACCGGCCCGCGGTGGAGTTGCCGGGCTTCGTGACACTGCGCGCCGAGACCAACTATCGCAGTCCGCGCGACGTGCTCGACTACCTCAACCGGCTGCTGGCGCCCGAGCGGCCGATCGAGGCGGCGAGCCCGATCGCCGGCGGCGAAGTCGAGTTCCTGACCTATTCGGACGCCGAGTCGCTGGTGGCAACCACCAAGCGCGCGGTGACGCGCGCGCTGCAGAGCGGATTGCGCATCGGCGACACCGTGCTGGTCACCTTCAGCGGCCGCGAGCGATCGGCACTGCGCAACTGCGACCAGATCGGCCCGCATCGGCTGAAGTCCTGGCAGGGGCGCTACGACCTCTTCGGCAGGCCGGAGTTCTCAGACGGCGACCTGCTGATCGAGACCGTGTACCGCTTCAAGGGCCAGTCGGCGCCCTGCGTGATCCTGACCGAGGTCGATTTCGACACGTTCGATGAATTGGCCCAGCGCAAGCTCTTCGTCGGCTTCACGCGCGCCTCGATGAAGCTGCTGGTGGTGCTTTCCGAGAGGGCGGCGCAGGCGCTGCTGGCGCGGGCCAGGTAGAAGCGGCGGGACGCGGGTAACCCCGATCGGGTCGGCCGGCGGCTCAATTGACGCCGGTCAGCGAACCAGGCGTTCGGGCTGAGCAGAATTCCCCTAAAGGGCGCGCAGATCGTGCGCCCGCAGCGGGGCAATCGAGATGAAATCACTTCTGGTATCCGTGGACGGTTCGCCGAATGCCGACCGCGCGGTCGCCTTCGCGATCAAGATGGCGAAGGCAGTGCAGGGGATGAAGGTCGTCCTGCTCAACGTGCAGGAGCAGCTCGAGCGCTGGTACCAGCATGGCCTGGCCAGCGACACATCGCGCGAGCACCTGAAGCAGCAGGGCCAGGCGCAGGCGGCCGCCGCGCGCAGGCTGCTCGACGAGTCCGGCTGTTCCTACGAGTTCCTGATCATGTTCGGCAGGCCCGCCGAAACGATCGTGCAGGTGGCCAAGGACCACGGCTGCAGCGGCATCGTGTTGGGCACGCGCGGGCTGGGAGACCTGCAAAGCGTGTTCCTGGGCTCGACCTCGTTCAAGGTGGTGCAGCTATCCGAGGTGCCGGTGACGCTGGTGAAGTAGGACTCTGGACAGCCGCGTCCCGGCATGACCTGCCGGCGCGCTGCTCGGCGCCGATCCATGCAAGTGCGAACGCCCCTTGCGGGGCGTTCGGGTTTCCGACGGGGGCGATTCAGCGGGTGATCGAATCGCTGGTCTCGACGTTACCCGCCGGGTTGTACGCGTAGCCGGGAAGGGCGATGCCCGTCACCGTGAAGGTGAAGACGCTGCCGACGGCGGCGCCGACACTCTTCGACACGAATTGGGCCTGGCCCGACGAATTGGTCGTCAGCGACGCGCCGCCGCTTACCACCCCGCTCCAGGTTCCGGTCACTGTCGCGCCCGGAACCAGATTGCCGCTGCCATCGCGCACCGTGACCAGGGCGACTGCCGAGGTTCCGCCCCAGGCCGTGCGCATGCTCATGCCGATATCAGCCACCGACAGGGTGGCTCCGCCAGCGGTGCCGACGGTGATCGTGATCGACTTGCTGTCCGTCAGACCGCTGTTGTCGGTCACGGTCAGGGTGGCGGTGTAGGTGCCCGGCGCGTTGTAGATGCGCTGCGCCGTCGCGCCGGTCTGGCTGCCGCTGTCGCTGAAGGTCCAGACGTAGGAGGCGATGGTGCCGTCCGCATCGGACGAGCCCGAGGCGCTGAAGTTCACCGTCAGCGGCGCGCTGCCGGAGGTGCGATCCGCGGTCAGCACCGCGGTAGGCGCCCGCGCGCCGCCGATGGCGATCGAGTCGCTCGTCTCGGCGTTGGCCGCCGCGTTGTAGGTGTGGCCGGACAGCGCGATGCCGGTCACCGTGAAGGTGAACGTGGTGCCTGTGGTGCTGTTGGCCTTCGCAGAGCGGAAATCGGCCTGGCCGGACGAGTTGGTCACTATCGAGGCGCTGCCGCTGACGGCGCCGCTCCAGGTCCCGCTGACCGTTGCGCCGGACACCGGGCTTCCATTGCCGTCGCGCACCGTGACCGAGGCCAGTGCGTCGGTCCGCCCCCAGCCGGCGCGCAGGCTCATCGCGATGTTGCCCACCGAGGTAGTCCTCAGTACATCGAAACCGGCCGTGACGGCGCGCGCCGAAGTCATGCTGACGGTGCAACTGCCCGTGCCGGAACAGGCGCCGGACCAGCCGGTGAAGGTGGAGCCGGCCGCCGGGCTGGCCGCCAAGGTGACGCTGGTGCCGTGGGCGTAGTTCTCCGCGCAGTCGGCACCGCAACTGACACCCGTCGGGTTGCTCGTCACGGTGCCGGTGCCCGTGCCTGCCTTGCTCACCGTCAGCGCGTAGGTGACGACATTGAAGTTCGCCGTCACCGCACTGGCGGCGGTCATGCTGACCGTGCAGCTGCCGGTGCCCGAGCAGGCGCCCGACCAGCCGGCGAACGTGGAACCGGCCGCCGGCGTCGCGGTGAGCGTCACACTGGTTCCGTGCGCGTAGTTCTCCGCACAGTCGGCGCCGCAGTCGATGCCGGCAGGGGAGCTGGCGACGGTGCCGGTTCCCAGCCCGCCCTTGCTCACCGTGAGGGCGTAGCTGAGCGGGTTGAAGGCGGCGGTCACGCTGCGGGCGGCCGTCATGGCGACCGTGCAACTGCCGGTGCCGGAACAGGCGCCGGACCAGCCGGCGAACGCGGACCCTGCGGCCGGCGCGGCTGTCAGCGTCACCGATGTCCCGGAGGCGTAGTTCTCCGTGCAGTCCGCGCCGCAGCCGATGCCCGCCGGACTGCTCGAGACGGTGCCCGAGCCGGCGCCGGACTTGCCGACCGTGAGCGTGTAGGTGGTGGCCTGCTGCAGGACGGTGATGGTCACCGACTTGGTGTCCGTCAGCCCGCTGTTGTCGGTGACAGTGAGCGAGGCGGTGTAGGTACCGGCCGTCGAGTACGTGCGCAGCGCCGTCGTGCCGCCGGTCTGGTTGCCGCCGTCACCGAAGCTCCACGCATAGGAAACGATCGTGCCGTCGCTGTCCGTCGAGCCGGCGGCGCTGAAGTTCACGCTCAGCGGTGCCGTCCCGGAAGTGGGCGTGGCGGCAAGCACGGCGGTCGGCGGCTGCGACGCGGTCGCCTGGGTCGTGACGCTCACCAGGTACTGTCCAACGCTGCCGTATTCGGTGTATCCGGTGGCCAGCGGATCGCCCTTGCCGACCCCGTCGACGCTGACATAGTAGGTGCCTGGCGTGGTGATGCTCGCGGTCAGCGTGGCCGGCAGGCTTTCGGTGGGATTGGATGTCGCCAGCACGGTGCCGGCGCTGTTGCGCAGCGTGGCCAGGATGTCCAGCTTCGGCCCGCGCGGTGCCGGCGAGACGTTGACCGTCACCGATCCGACCCCGGCAGTGAAGCTGAAGAAGTCCACATCGAGCTGCCGCTCGATCACGCCGCTGCCGCTGAATGTCGTAACGCCGCTGGAGGTGGTGGACGCCATGGGCGTGGCCGTGGCTGCCGAGTTGCCGTGGTCGTCGGTCCGCAGCGGCAGGCCGGTGTTCTGCATGACGACGTAATCGTCCTGCGTGTTGTTGGCGTCGGCGTACTCGCCCTTGCTCCACTGCACCAGTTGCTGGTAGTAGCCGACTCCCATGATCGGCGCCCAGCCGGTCGCGCCGCTGCCGTGGCCGGTGTAGTAGCCGGTCGCCGACGTGCCGTCGTGACTGAGGCCCATGTTGTGGCCGGCTTCGTGCGAGATGGCGTCGGCGACGTACTTTTCGTTGCCGCCGCCGAGCGCGTCGTAGAAGACCAGCGCCGGTTTCAGGTAGTCGCCGACGTCGTCGAAGACCGACAGGTAGGCCACGCCGCCGCAACTGCAGCTGTAGAAGGTCCGCTGGGTGATCAGCACCGTGGTGCCGAAGGTGTCATCGCTGCTGCTCGAGCGCGTCAGCCGGTCGGCCGGCGGCGGCTCGGTGGTGACATCGACGTCGAAAGGCGAGTAGTCCTCGGCGACGCGCTTCCAGATGTACTGGATGCGCTCGAGCTCGCCGTTGCTGAACGAGTACGGCACGCCATCGAGGTCGAACGGCATGGCGGTGATCGTCGGCTGGGTGCTGCTGTTCCAGGCGGTGTTGGTCAGCGTGGCGCCGACGAAGTTCAGGTAAATGGTTCGCTTGGCTGCCGGGCGGCTGTGCAGCTTGAAGGTCTGGTCGTACGGCTCGAGCGATGGCGACAGCGGGTCGGTGGTCAGCGGCGAGGTGACGCCCTGCAGGGGAAGCTGGATCTCCTCCTGGAAGAACACCCGGCCCCTGCGGTCGAGCCACGCCGTGCGGTCCTCGCGCATCAGCTTGGTGAACTGCGGCACCGTCATGCCGTACCAGCCGGCCACGTCCGGCAGGCGGCTGGAAAGACGCGAGATCGCCTGCTCTCCCTGCGCACGATCCGGCAGTTCGACGGCCGGGAAGGGCTGGATCGCCCGCGGCGCTGAGGGCCGCGTCTGCGACAGGGCGGCAGGCGCCATGAGCGCGAAGGCGATGACAGCCAGCCAGGTGGACAGGATCGAACGCCAGCTATGGCTTGCTGCCGACGCCGCGTTCAGCGTGGTGTCGTTTGAATGGCAACGGGTGAGGCACTTCACTTGCTTTCTCCCGGAAAGCTGCCGGCACGGTAATGCCGCCGATGATCGATGTCGCTACCCTAGCGACGTGCGTCGGCGTGCGGAATCAGTCGGGAAGATGAGTTCGTGCGACCGATTCGATCAAGCGGGCAATGCGTGCGGCTGCTGCCGACTGGACTGCGATCCCGGAGAGTGCGTGACCACTAATCCCAAACCCTTGGGAGTGCGGGCTTCGCGCCGCGGCGCAGGTCGCGGCGCTGCCCGCCGGCGGCGGCCGGCGGCAGCGCGGGGTTCGCCCGCACGCTAATCCGAAAGACTTTTCCTGGAAGTTCGGCAAAGGTGCGGGCAACGATGACTACACGGGCAAGTGCTGGTCCTGCGGCGCGTTTGCCCATGCGGAGCATGTACAATCCGCGCCGCAGCGCGCCCGTAGCTCAGTTGGATAGAGTACTTGGCTACGAACCAAGGGGTCGTGGGTTCGAATCCTGCCGGGCGC
>Ga0209253_10004927_pt1 | contig 11601 bp, 10 predicted proteins | sample FrelakmetBRP12BR_FD_187145 | JGI IMG/M metagenome (GOLD analysis project Ga0209253, IMG submission 187145) | Freshwater lake sediment microbial communities from the University of Notre Dame, USA, for methane emissions studies - BRP12 BR (SPAdes)... | ecosystem: Environmental > Aquatic >...
ACTCGCGAACCGTGACCGCCGTCGCCGCCGGCGGCCGCACGCCGCTCGCGCAATGGATCGCCGCGGGACTGCTGCTGGCCTTCGTGCTGTGGCTCGCACCGATGCTGTCCCAGGTGCCCACGGTCGCGCTCGCCGCGATCCTGATCCACGCCGGCATCATGCTGGTCGACATTCCCGGCGTGCGCGAACTCGGGCGCCAGGATCGCGCCGCGCTGCGCGTATGCCTTGCCGTCACCGCGGGCGTGGTGGCCTTCGGCGTGCTTCCGGGCATCCTCGTCGGCATCGTATTGTCGGTGCTGCACGTCGTGCTCGACGTCGCCCGGCCGCGCGACGCCGTGCTGAGGCGGCTGTCGGCCGACGGCCGCTTTCACGACCTCGACGACGACGAGCCCGGCGACAGCCCCCCGGGCGTCGTCGTCTACCGGCTGTATGCGCCGCTGGTGTTCGCCAACGCCCGGCACGTCACCGAACGTCTGCACGCGCTGGTCGCCGGCGCCGATCCATCCGTACGCTGCCTGGTGTTGGACCTGCGCTCGGTGCCCTACGTCGACGTGTCCGCCACCGACGTGCTGCTCGATTTCCACGACCGGATGGAGCGCGCCGGCATCGACGTCCGGATCGCTCGCGCCAACCGCCCGCTGCGCGAGCAGCTGCTGGCGCTGACCGCCGGACGGAGCCTGTCCGCCGAGCGCTTCTTCGAGTCGGCGTCGGCGGCCGTCGACGATTTCCTCCGACCGCCCGCGGGATCCTGACGCGCGATCGCCGCTGCCGGACGGTCGGCCTTGGTGGCGGCAGGCGCGCCGGCTTGCGGCCCCTGCGCGGTGCGCCGCATCGGCGAGCGGCGCCGATGTCCACCGTCAGACGGCTTCAAGCTTGGCGTACTCCAGCGCGAGCCACTTCATCCCGGCCTCGCGGAAATTAACCTGGACGCGGGCATCGGCGCCGCGGCCCTCGGCATCGACGATGACGCCGGTGCCGAACTTGGCGTGGCGCACGCTCTGGCCGATTTTCCAGGCGGGTCCGGCCGGCGTCTCCACGCTGCGCGAAGGCGCATCGACCGCCGCCCCGCCACCGCCACCGCCGCCGGAGAAACGGCCCCATTCGCTCTCGTCGAACTCGATCGCGCGGCGCCGCGACGACAGCCAGGCGACCAGCTCGCGCGGCAGCTCGTCGAGGAAGCGCGACGCGATGTGGTAACGCGTCTGGCCGTGCAGCATCCGGCTCTGCGCCAGCGTGAGGTAGAGCCGCCGCTTGGCGCGGGTGATGGCGACGTACATCAGCCGCCGCTCTTCCTCGACCCCGGCGAATTCGTTGAGGCTGTTCTCGTGCGGGAACAGGCCTTCTTCGAGGCCGGTGACGAAGACCGTGTGGAACTCCAGACCCTTGGCGGCGTGGACCGTCATCAGCTGCAGCGCCGCGCGTCCCTCCGCCGCCTGCGTCTCGCCGGCCTCGAGCGCCGCGTGGGTGAGGAACGCGGTCAGTGGATCGGTGGCGCCTTCCTGCGCGCCGTCTGCGGGGACGTCGTCGGGATTGACGGGGTCGGCAGCGACGCGGTCCGACAGCATCGGCGCGTCGGTCGCGATCTCTGCCTCCCGGACGAAGCCCTGCGCGGCATTGACCAGCTCCTTCAGGTTATCGACGCGGTCCTCGCCGTCCTTCTCGGCGCGGTAATGCGCGACGAGTCCCGACGCCTCGATCACGTGCTCGACCGCCTCGGGCAGCGGCAGCCCGGCGGTCGCGGCGCGCATCGCCTCGATCGCCCGGACGAATGCAGCGAGGCTGCCGCTCGCCCTGCCGGTAAGCGCGCCCGAGCACGCCGCCTGCCACAGCGGCGCGCCCTGGCCCCGGGCCGCGTCCTGCAGCGATTCGAGCGTCCGCGCGCCGATGCCGCGTGGCGGAAAATTCACGACGCGCAGGAACGCGCCATCGTCGCCCGGAGCGGCGATCAGCCGCAGATAGGCGAGCGCGTGCTTGACCTCGGCCCGCTCGAAGTACCGCATCCCGCCGTAGACGCGGTACGGCACGCCCGCGTTGAACAGCGCGTGCTCGAGCACCCGCGACTGCGCATTGCTGCGGTAAAGCACCGCGACCTCGTCGAGCGCCACGCCGTCGGACCCCGCGCCCTTGACCACGTCGACGACGAACGCGGCCTCGTCGAGGTCCGAGGGCGCAGCGAAGGCGCGCACCGGCTCGCCCTTGGCGTCGGCGGTCCAGAGGTTCTTGCCGAGCCGCGTCTGGTTGTGGCGGATCAGCGCGTTGGCGGCGTCGAGGATGTGCCCGTGCGAGCGGTAGTTCTGCTCGAGCTTGATGAGGCGCACCGCCGTCCCCGACGTGGCGAAGTCGCGCTCGAAGTGCTGCATGTTGGCAACGTTGGCGCCACGGAACGCGTAGATCGACTGGTCGTCGTCGCCGACGGCGAACACCGCGGTCTCGGCGCTGGCGAGCTGGCCGAGCCATTTGTACTGCAGCACGTTGGTGTCCTGAAACTCGTCGACCAGCAGGTGGGAGAACCGGCGCCGGTAGTGGTCGCGCAGGCGGTCGTTGCCGGCGAGCAGCTCGTAGCTGCGCAGCAGCAGCTCGGCGAAGTCGACGACGCCCTCGCGCTGGCACATCGCCTCGTACAGCGCGTAGTGCTCGACCTGGCGGCGAGCGAACTCGTCGCCGGCCTCGACGGCGTTCGGACGCAGCCCCTCGTCCTTCGCCCCGGCGATGAACCACTGCAGCTGCTTCGGCGGGAAGCGCTCGTCGTCGAGGTTGTGCGCCCTGTACATCCGCTTGATCAGCGACAGCTGGTCCTGCGTGTCCATGATCTGGAAAAGCTGCGGCAGGTTCGCGTCGCGGTGATGCGCGCGCAGCATCCGGTTGCAGAGGCCGTGGAAGGTGCCGATCCACATGCCGCGTGTGTTGACCGGCGTCAGCGTGGACAGCCGTATTAGCATCTCCTTCGCCGCCTTGTTGGTGAACGTGACGGCGAGGATCGACAGCGGCGACGCCTGACCCGTGGCAAGCAGCCAGGCAATGCGCGTCGTAAGCACCCGGGTCTTGCCGCTGCCGGCGCCGGCGAGGATCAGCGCCGACTGGTGAGGCAGCGTGACGGCCTCGAGTTGTTCCGGATTTAGGTTGGCGAGGAGCGGCGAGGCCATGCGGAGGCGGAAAGGAGGTTCGGCCCGCGATTATAGTGGGCCGGCGGGCGCTATAATCGGGCCGCCTCCAACTTCCGCCCGCCCGCCCCGCATGCCTCGCGCACCCGACGCCACGCCGCCCGTCAATTCGGCGACGATGCGGGCGTTCGTCCACTGGATTCGCGCCGCCGCGCCGTACGTCCACGCGTTCCGCGGCCGCACCTTCGTCATCGCCTTCGGCGGCGAGGTCGTCGCCGACGACTCGTTTCTCGGCGTCGTCCACGATCTCAACCTGCTGGTCAGCCTGGGCATTCGCCTCGTCGTCGTCCATGGCTGCCGACCGCAGGTCGAGACGATCCTCGCGCAGCAGGGCTACGAGAGCCGTTACCACAACGGGCTGCGGATCACCGACGCCGACGCGATGGACTGCGTGCTCGAAGCCGCCGGCCAGGCGCGCGCGCGGATCGAGGCACTGCTGTCGCTGGGGCTCGCCAATTCGCCGATGGCCGGCGCGCGCAACCGCGTGTCCTCGGGCAACTACATCACGGCCAAGCCGATGGGGGTCGTCGACGGTACCGACATGCAGCACACCGGCGAGGTGCGGCGCGTCGACAGCGAGGCGATCCAGCAGCGGACCGACGACGGCGACATCGTGCTCATTTCTCCGATCGGCTACTCGCCCACGGGGGAGATCTTCAACCTCACCGTCGAGGAGGTCGCCACCCAGGTCGCGGTCCGGCTGAACGCCACCAAGCTCATCTTCCTGACGGACACCGAGGGGGTGCGCAACGGCCGCCGGAAGCTGCTGACCGACCTGTCGACCCGCGACGCCGAGGCGCTGCTCGCCCACCCCGAGCGACTCGCGCCGGACGTGCGCGTCTACCTGCCCGCGGCGGTGCGCGCCTGCAACAACGGGGTCAAGCGCGCGCACTTGATCAGCCGCCTCCACGACGGCGCGCTGCTGATCGAACTGTTCACCCGCGACGGTGTCGGCACGATGGTCGCGGCGTCGGCGCTGGCGAACCTGCGCAGCGCGACGATCGACGACGCCGGCGGCATCCTCTCGATCATCGGACCGCTGGAGGAACAGGGCGTCCTCGTGCGCCGCTCGCGCGAGCGCCTCGAGGCCGAGATCGAGCGCTTCGTCGTCGCCGAATACGACGGGCACATCATCGGCTGCGCGGCGCTCTATGCCTTTCCGGACGACCGGCTGGGGGAGCTGGCGGCGCTGGCCGTACATCCCGACTTCCGGCGCGAGGGCTACGGCGAGGCACTGATGACGGAGATCGAGGCGCGCGCCCGGAAGCTGAAGCTCACGCAGCTGTTCGTGCTCACGACCAAGACCGCGCACTGGTTCCTGGAGCGTGGCTTCCGCGCGGCCGCGGTCGGCGACCTTCCGCAGCAGAAGCAGGCGCTGTACAACTACCAGCGGAAATCGCAGGTCTACCGCAAGATGCTCTGACCGCCGCTGCGCGGTCGGGCCAACACCACCAGCAGGAGTCGAAGATGGCAAGGATGGTTCATTGCGTCAAGCTCGGCCGCGAGGCCGAGGGGCTCGATCTTCCCCCGTATCCGGGCGAACTCGGCAAGCGGATCTACGAGAACGTCTCGAAGGAAGCCTGGCAGCAGTGGCTGCGGCAGCAGACGATGCTGGTCAACGAGAACCGGCTTTCGCTCGCCGACGCGCGCGCGCGGAAGTGGCTTTCCGAGCAGATGGAAAAGCACTTCTTCGGCGGCGGCGCGGACATGCCGCAGGGCTACGTGCCGCCGGCCTGACGGTCCCGGGAAACGATGGCCATGAACGCCCCAGGACCGATTTCGCGCTGGCCGGTTCCACGCCTCGACGACCTGCCCGACGACATCCGCGCGCGCATCGTCGCGGTGCAGGAGAAGGCCGGATTCGTGCCGAACGTGTTCGTCACGCTGGCGCATCGTCCCGACGAGTTCCGCGCGTTCTTCGCGTACCACGACGCGCTGATGGAACGCGACGGCGGCCTGACCAAGGCCGAGCGCGAGATGGTCGTCGTCGCGACGTCCGGCGCCAACGACTGCCTGTACTGCATCGTCGCGCACGGCGCCATCCTGCGCATCCATGCCAAGAATCCGCTCGTCGCAGACCAGGTCGCGGCCAACTACCGGAAGGCGGACATCACGCCGCGGCAAAAGGCGATGCTCGCATTCGCGCTCAAGGTCGCCACCCGCAGCAGCGAACTCGTCGACGAAGACTACGCGGCGCTCGCCGCGCACGGATTTTCCGACGAGGATGTCTGGGACATCGGCGCCATTGCCGCGTTCTTCGCGCTGTCGAACCGCATGGCGAACCTTATCGGCATGCGCCCGAACGACGAGTTCTTCGCGCTGGGCCGGCTGCCGAGGACGAAGTAGCGGAAGCAAGAAGGCGGCGGGATGCTTCCCCCGCCGCCCCTCGATCGCCCCGCGCGCGCGGGCCTTCCGTTCAGCCGAGGTATTGCTTGAACCAGGCCGTGGCGCGATTCCAGCCTTCCTCGGCCTTGTCCTTGCGGTAGCTCGGCCGGTAGTCGGCGTGGAACGCGTGCGGCGTGCCCGGGTAGATGACGAATTCCGACCGCGTGTTGCCCGCGGCCTTGAGCGCAGCGGCCATCTTCTCGACGGTGTCGTTCGGAATGCCCGGGTCGTCGCCGCCGTAGAGGCCGAGCACCGGCGCCTTGATCTGTGCGGCGAGGTCGAGCGCGGTCCTGTCGCCCGGGTGATACGAGCGCGCCACCGGGCCGTACCACGGCACCGCGGCCTTGACGTTCGGGTTGTGCGCCGCGTACATCAGCGTTGTCCTTCCCCCCCAGCAGAAACCGGTGATGCCTAGCCTGGCGGTGTCGGCCTTGCCGCTCGCCTTGGCGTACGCGACCGTGGCGTCGAGGTCGGCCATCACCTCGGCGTCCGGCGTCTTGGCGACGATGTCGCGGATCAGCGCCTGCGTGTCGGTCACCTTGCCGGCGTCGCCCTGCCGCGCGAAGAGCTCGGGTGCGATGGCGTAATAGCCAAGCTTGGCAAACCGGCGGACGACATCCTTGATGTGCTCGTGGACGCCCCAGATCTCGGACACGACGATGACCGTCGGGAAGTTGGTTCCCGTCGCGGGCATCGCGCGGTAGGCCGGCATGTCGCCGCCCTTGGCCGGCACCTTGACCTCGCCGGCGACGAGGCCGTCGGTGGGGGTGGTGATGGTCTGCGCCGAGACCGGCAGCACGGCGAGCGCAAAGCCCGCGCCAAGCGACGTGACGACGAATGCCCGGCGGTCGAACTTCTGCTCGCCGAAGAGGCTGCGGATTTCCGGATCGACTACGACTCCCATGTGTTCTCCTGATCGCGCCGCGGGATGCGGCGTCTTTCCCATGATCGACGCACCGGACGGCGCGTCACGCTTCGTGCACGACCTGGCCGCCGACCAGCGTGTAGCGGACCCGGCCCGGAACCTCGAGGCCGATGAAGGGCGTGTTCTTGCCCTGGCTCCGCAGCGCCTTCGGCTCGACCCGCCAGTACTCGTCGGGGGCGAACACGCAGACGTCCGCCGCGGCGCCAACCGCCAGATGCCCGGCGTCGATGCCCAATACCCTCGCCGGCGCCGAGGTGATCGCGGCAATCGCCCTGGCCAGCGGCACCTTGTCGGCGGCAGCCCATTGGAGCGTCAACGGCAGCAGGAGTTCCAGGCCGGTCGCGCCCGGCTCGGCTTCGCCGAACGGCACCAGCTTGGCATCGTCGTCGACCGGCGCGTGATCCGAGCAAAGCGCGTCGATGGTGCCGTCGGCGAGCCCTGCCCGCAGCGCAGCGCGATCGCGCGTGCTGCGCAGCGGCGGCTCGAGGCGGCACTGCGTGTCGAACCAGCCGAGGTCGACATCGGACAGGTGAAGGTGATGGGCGGCGACGTCGCAGGTCACCGCGAGCCCCTCGACTTTCGCCGCACGCACCAGTGCCACGCCTTCCGCCGAGGACAGCCGGGCGATGTGGACGCGGCCATTCGTCTGGCGGACCAGCGCGAAAATCGTCGCCAGCGCCACCGTCTCGGCGGTGACGGGTATCCCCGGCAGGCCCAGCCGCGTCGCGACCTCGCCGTCGTGCGCGACGCCACCGCGCGCGAGGTGCGGGTCCTGTGGCCGGAGCCAGACCGCGTGCCCGAACGTCGCCGCGTACTGGAGCGCGCGCAGCAGCACCTGCGTGTCGACGAGTGGGCGGTCGGCTTGCGAGAACGCCACGCAGCCGGCCTCCGTGAGTTCGCCCATCTCGGTCAGCTCCTCGCCCGCGAGACCCACCGTCAGCGCGCCGACCGGGTAGACGTGCGCGCGGTTGGACAGCCGGGCGCGCTGCTTCAGCATCTCGACCAGGCCGGGCTCGTCGAGCGGCGGATCGGTGTCGGGCGGACACGCGAGGCTGGTCACGCCGCCGGCCACGGCCGCGTCCATCTCCGATTCGAGCGTCGCCTTGTGCTCGAGACCCGGCTCGCGCAGCCGCGCGGCGAGGTCGACCAGCCCGGGTGCCACGATGCAGCCGGTCGCATCGAGGACGCGACCGGCCTGCCAGCCCGCGGGTGGCGCACCGATCGCAACGACCTTGCCGGCCGCGATGTAGAGCGATGCGGGACGGTCGACGCCGTGCTTCGGGTCGACGAACCTGCCGTTGGCGATTTCGATCTTCACGTTCGCGCCTTCCGTCGGCGTTCCGTCATCCGGCCAGCATCGACATCACGGCCATCCGGACCGCGATGCCGAACGTCACCTGCGGGAGGATCACGCTGCGCGCGCCGTCGGCGACTGCCGAGTCGATCTCGACGCCACGGTTCATCGGGCCCGGATGCATGACGATCGCGTCGGGCTTCGCCAGTGCGAGCTTCTCGGGCGTGAGTCCGTAGTGCTTGAAGTATTCGCCGGCGGAGGGCAGCAGCGCACCGCGCATCCGCTCGTTCTGCAGCCGCAGCATCACGACGACATCGCAGCCGGCGAGCCCGCGCCGCATGTCGTGGTGGACCTGCACGCCCATCGACTCGACCGCGGTGGGCAACAGCGTCTGCGGGCCGACGACGCGGACCTCCGGCGCGCCCAGCGTCGTCAGCCCGTGGATCAGGCTGCGCGCGACGCGCGAGTGCAGCACGTCGCCGACGATCGCCACGGTGAGCCCGCGGAAATCCTGCTTGTAGTGGCGGATGGTGAAGAGGTCCAGCAGCCCCTGCGTCGGGTGCGCGTGGCGGCCGTCGCCGGCGTTGACCACGTGCACATGCGAGCGGCCGGTTCGCGACAGGTGCGCAGCGATCAGGTGCGCGGCGCCCGACTGCGCGTGGCGAACGACGAAAAGGTCCGCATCCATCGCGACCAGATTATCGACGGTGTCGAGCAGCGTCTCGCCCTTGGTCGTCGACGACGCGCCGATGTTGAGGTTGATGACGTCGGCGGACAGCCGCTTGGCGGCGATCTCGAAGGTCGTCCGCGTCCGCGTCGAATTCTCGAAGAACAGGTTGAACACCGACCGGCCGCGAAGCAACGGCACCTTCTTGACTTCGCGCTCGCCGATCGACACGAACGGCTGCGCGGTGTCGAGGATGCGCACGATCATGTCGGCGGGCAGCCCCTCCAGCGTCAGCAGGTGCGCGAGACGGCCCGACGCGTCGATCTGGGGACTAGCGGCCGGCATTGGCGGAAGCCTCGGTGGTGAGCGTCAGCCTGCCGTCGCCGGCGCGGGACAGGACGACCGACAGGCCCTGCGCGACGGCCAGGCGCGCGCCGACGTACGTCGCCTCGACCGGCAGTTCGCGCCCGCCGCGGTCGACGAGGACCGCGAGCTCGATCGCTGCCGGCCGGCCGAAGTCGAACAGCTCGTTGATTGCAGCGCGGACGCTGCGACCGGTGTAGAGCACGTCGTCGACGAGCACGATGGTCGCGCCGGCGACTTCGAAAGGAAGCCGCGTCGACTTGACCTCGGGCTTCAGCCCCTTGGCGGCGAAGTCGTCGCGGTAGAAGGAAACATCGATGTAGCCGACCGGGTGGTTGCCGGGAATCGCTGCGGCGAGGCGCTCGGCCAGCCACGCGCCGCCCGAGTAGATGCCGACGAAACAGGCGTCGTGCGCGACCGCGCCCCGCATGCGTTCCGCGAGTTCGGCGACGAGCGCCTCGGCATCCGGAAGCTGGATACCCGGCAGTTGCGCGTCAGGCGGGTGCATGGGGTACCTCGGCGGCAACCGTCGTCGCGCTGCCGACGGGGTCGTCCAGATAGGCCTGCAGGATGATCTGCGCGGCGACCTCGTCCTGCGCCGCCTTGCGCTCACGCCCGCGCACGCCGGAGGCGACCAGCGCCGAACCGGCGGCCCGCGTCGTCAGCCGCTCGTCGACGCGCGCGACCGGCAGGCCGAAGCGGCCCTCGAGCTGGCGCGCGAAGCGCTCTGCGCGCGCGGTCATCTCGTGCGCGACGCCATCGGCGTGCATCGGCCGGCCGACGACCAGCGCATCGGGCTTCCACTCGTCGAGCAGCGCGGCGATCGCGGCAAAGCGCACGGCGGTGGCATCGGATCGGATCGTGGTCAGGGGGTGCGCGAGGCGAATGGTGGTGTTGCCGACGGCGACGCCGATCTTCTGCGTGCCGAAATCGAAAGCGAGCACCGTGCCCTCGCCGGCGCCGGTGCGGCGTTCCGGTTCAGGCGTGGCCGACATCCTCGGACAGGCGCGAAAAGTCGATGCCGAGAAGCTGCATGGCGGCGGGCAGGCGCTGCTCGGGCGCCATCTCGAACAGCAGGTCCGGGTCGGCCTCGACGGTCAGCCAGGCGTTCTGCGCGATCTCATGCTCGAGCTGCCCGGCCGACCAGCCGGCGTAGCCCAGGGAAATGAGCACGTCCTTCGGGCCTTCGCCGCGACCGACGGCCTCGAGGACATCTTTCGACGTGGTGAGTCCCATGTCGTCGCTGATCGCCAGCGTCGAGGTCCAGTTGCCCAGCGGGCGGTGGAGGACGAAGCCCCGGTCGGTCTGGACCGGCCCGCCGAAGTGCACCGGGGACTCCCGCAGCGCCGCGTCGCCCAGCGGCACGTCGATCTGCTCGAACAGCGCCGAGAGCGTCATGTCGGTCGGCTTGTTGACAACCAGGCCCAGCGCGCCGTCGTCGTTGTGCTCGCAGACGAAGGTCAGGGTGTGCGCAAAACGCGGATCGGCCATGCCCGGCATGGCGATCAGGAAATGGCGCGAGAAGTTGACGGGGTCCGCGGGCATCCGTGCAATTGTAATCGTCGCGACCGGGCGGCACAATTCGTCGGTCGAGCCGGGATCAGGGCCCGGACACCGGCGCGCCTTCCCTGACCGGTGGTCGCCCCGCCGTATGCGGGCGCCGCCGCAACGTTTCGCTGATGTTCCACGCAGGACCCCTTCCCCCATCGCCGAGATGACCTTTCGCCTTCCGCGCCCTGGCCCGATGATCCTCGGTGCCGCCCTGCTGCTCGCGCTTGCGGCGTCGCCGGTCGCCGCCCGCCTCACGCTGATGCACGGCTACGCCGATGTCACCAGCGCGGCGCTGTGGATCCAGGCCGACGCTCCGGGGCCGATCGAGGTCGCGTGGACGCCCGAGGGCGACACGACGCCGCGCCGGGCGACGTTCGACGCAGCCGCGGTGAACGAGAACGTCGTCGTCGCGCGGCTGAGCGGCCTTGCGCCGGGTCGGGGCGCCGCCTACCGCGTCGCCGGCGACGGCGACGTCCGCGAAGGAGTGGTGCGGGCGCAACCCTACTGGACGAAGGCGAGCGACGCGCCGGAGCTCTCGATCGCACTCGGCAGCTGCTTCTTCCTCGCCGATGCCGACCCGCTGTATTCGCGGCCGGGATACGGCGGCGGGTTCGAGATCTTCTCCGCCATCGCGGCACAGAAGCCGGACGTGATGCTCTGGCTGGGCGACAACCTGTATTTCCAGGCGCCGGACTTCCTCGACCCGGCGGCGCTGTCCGCACGGCATCGACGCCAGCGCACGTTCGAGCCGCTGCAGCCGGTGCTGACGGCGACCTCGCACCTGGCGATCTGGGACGACCACGATTTCGGGCCGAACGACAGCGACCGGTCGTACGCGCTCAAGGGCGAGACGCTGAAGCTCTTCCGCCGCTACTGGGCCAATCCCTCGTGGGGGCTGCCCGAGACGCCGGGCGTGTTCGGCTACGCGCAATACGGCGATGTCGACATGTTCCTGCTCGACGACCGCTACTATCGCGCGCCGAACCGCGCGCCGGATGGACCCGGGAAGACGATGTTCGGCCGGGCGCAGCTGGAGTGGCTCAAGGCCGCGCTGATGCGCTCGCGTGCGCCGATCAAGATCGTCGCCGGAGGCAGCCAGTTCTGGAACCGCGCGAGCCGCTTCGAGGGCTGGCACCGGTTTCCGACCGAGCAGAAGGCCTTCGCCGCATGGCTCGTCGAACAGCGGATCAACGGCGTGATTTTCGTGTCCGGCGACCGGCATTTCACCGAGCTGCTGCGGATCGAGCGCCCGGGC
>Ga0209253_10004928_pt1 | contig 11600 bp, 8 predicted proteins | sample FrelakmetBRP12BR_FD_187145 | JGI IMG/M metagenome (GOLD analysis project Ga0209253, IMG submission 187145) | Freshwater lake sediment microbial communities from the University of Notre Dame, USA, for methane emissions studies - BRP12 BR (SPAdes)... | ecosystem: Environmental > Aquatic >...
GCCGAACTTCGACACCGCGGCGACGTTGCCCGGCGCGTCCGGCCACAGTTGCGGCGCGCCGTCGGCCAGCGCCGCATCGATCGATGCGATCGCCGGCAGCGGCTCGTAGTCGACGAAGACCAGTCCGGCGGCCGCTTCCGCCGCAGCACGCGACGCGGCAATCACCGCCGCCACCGGCTGGCCGACGAAGCGCGCCGTGTCGGTGGCCAGCGGGAAGTACGGCGGCGTGCTCATCGGCTTGCCGAGCGCGTTCTTCAGCGCCGGGTTCAGGGCAAAGCTGCCGACCCTGTCGGCCACCAGATCGGGGCCGGTCAGCACCGCCACCACACCGGCCAAGGCCAGCGCCTCGGCCGTATCGACCGCGGCGATGCGCGCGTGGGCGTGCGGCGAGCGGACGAAAACCAGGTGCAGGTCGCCGGGCTCGCCGAGGTCGTCGACGAAGCGTCCCTGGCCGGTCAGCAGGCGGTCGTCCTCGCGGCGCGTGATCGCCTGGCCGATGCCGAATTTCATCGTCGTCGTCATGTTTGTCTGCGCAAGCTGTCGGTCGCTCGCAAGCGGCGGTCCGCCGGAACCGCGGGGAGTTGTTCGCAGCCTAGGCCGTGGGCGGCACGTAGCCCGAAACCTGGTCGGCGCCGTCGCCGAAGAAGTACTTCTCCATCTGCGTCGTCAGGTACTTGCGGGCGCGGGCATCGGCCAGGTTGAGCCGGTTCTCGTTGACCAGCATCGTCTGGTGCTTCTGCCAGGTCGCCCACGCCTCCTTGCTGACGTTTTCCCACAGCTTCTTGCCGAGTTCGCCGGGAACCGGCGGGAAGTCGAGCCCTTCGGCCTCGCGGCCGAGCTTGATGCAGTGGACCATGCGTGCCATCGGAAACCTACCTCTACAAAGACTTCACAAGGATCTGCGATCTGCGCTGCCAGTTGTACAACTGCTGGCGCTCGACCGGCAGGCGGTCGATGTCGGCCATCGCGAAGCCGCGCTTCAGGAACCAGTGCGCGGTGCGGGTGGTGAGCACGAAAAGCTGCATCAGCCCCGCCGCGCGGGCGCGTTGCTCGATGCGCTTGAGCAGCCGTTCGCCGTCGCCGTACTCGCGGTACTCCGGATGCACGGTCAGGCACGCCAGTTCGCCCTTGCCGGTCGACGGGAAGGGATAGAGCGCAGCGCAGCCGAAGATGAAGCCGTCGTGCTCGAGCACCGTGAAGTGATCGATCTCGCGCTCGATCAGCTCGCGCGGCCGCTTGACCAGCGTGCCGTCGGCTTCCAGCGGCGCGATCAGCTTCAGCAGGCCACCGACGTCGTCGGCGGTGGCCTCGCGCAGCGCTTCGAGGTTCTCCGCCGAGACCATGGTGCCGACGCCTTCGTGGGTGAACAGCTCCACCAGCACGCCGCCATCGAGCGCGTGCGAGATCAGGTGGCAGCGGGCCACGCCGCCGCGGCAGGCGCGCAGCAGGTCGGCCAGTTCGGCGGCGGCTTCCTCGGCGACCTCGCCGGAGCCGATGAACTGCTCGGCGCCGGCCACCGACAGTTCGGGGATCAGTTCGCCGGCGCGGTTGCGCACGCCGTCGGTGTCGCTGACGAAGATCAGCTTGTCGGCCTTCAACGCAACGGCGACGCTGGCGGAGACATCCTCCACCGTCAGGTTGAAAGCCTCGCCGGTCGGCGAGAAGCCCAGCGGCGACAGCAGCACCAGCGCGTTGCTGGCCAGGGTGAACTTGAGCGCTTCGACGTCGACCTTGCGCACCACGCCGGTGTGCTGGAAGTCGACGCCGTCGAGGATGCCCATCGGCCGCGCGGTGACGAAGTTGCCGCTGATAACGCGGATTCGGCTGTTGGCCATCGGCGTGTTCGGCAGGCCCTGCGAGAAGGCCGCCTCGATGTCGAGGCGGATCTCGCCGGCGGCTTCCTTTGCGCACTCGAGCGCAGCGGCATCGGTGATGCGCACGCCGTTATGAAAGCGCGGCTGCAGGCCCTTAAGCCGCATCTGCGCCTGCACCTGCGGCCGCGAGCCGTGCACCAGCACCAGACGGATGCCCATCGCGTGCAGCAGCGACAGATCCTGAACCAAAGCGTTCAGCCGCCCGGCCTCGATCAGTTCGCCGCCGAAGCCGACGACAAACGTGCGGCCGCGGTGCGCGTGCACATACGGCGCAACGTCGCGCAGCCAGGCGACGAATTGCGCGCGTGAATCGAGCGCAGCGGCGGGGTGCGTGGTGTCGTTCAAGAGGACAGCGGTGCGACGCGAGCGGAGCGGGGGGGATTATAGGGAGCAGGGCTCGACTCCACGCTGCCGAGGGAAACGGCGCTGCGCGAAGGCCTCAGCGCCCGCCGGAGACGTCGATGAAGGCGCCGGTCGAGTAAGACGCTTCCTCGGAGAGCAGCCACAGGACGGCCTGCGCCACTTCCTCGGCGGTGCCGCCGCGCTGCATCGGCACGCTTGTCTTCACCCGGTCGACCCGGCCCGGCTCGCCGCCGCTGGCGTGGATGTCGGTGTAGATCACGCCGGGCCGCACCGCGTTGACGCGGATGCCTTCCGCAGCCACTTCGCGGGCCAGGCCGATGGTCATCGAATCGATGGCGCCCTTCGAGGCCGCATAGTCGACGTATTCGCCGGGCGAGCCGAGCTTTGCCGCCATCGACGAGACGTTGACGATCGCCCCTCCCTTGCCGCCACGGCTGGTCGACATGCGCCGCACCGCCTCGCGCGCGCACAGGAAGGAGCCGATGACGTTGGTCGCCAGCACCCGCTGCAGCCGGCCGGCGTCGATGGCGAGCAAAGTCGTCTGTTGCTCGAGGATGCCGGCGTTGTTCACCAGCGCGCGCAGGCGGCCAAGCCTCGCATCGACCGTCTCGAACAGCCGCAGCACGTCGGCCTCGCTGGCCACATCGGCTGCCACCGCGATCGCTTCGCCGCCGGCGCGCTCGATGTCGGCGACCACGGCATCGGCCGCCGCGGCGTTGCTGCGATAGGTCAGGCAGACGGCATAGCCGCGCGCCGCTGCCAGGCGCGCGGTTGCGGCGCCGATGCCGCGGCTGCCGCCGGTGACGAGGAGAATCGGCTTCATCGTTGGTGGCTCCCGGGGCCGCACCGTAGCGGAATCAGCGCCATCCGTCGATGCGCGAACCGCTTCCTATAATCGCCGCCCACCTCTGCCCGCGCCGAGGCAGCTTCCCAAGCTGCCACGATATCCCGGATGTCCCCTCCCGCTCGCCGCGCGCCGCCGCGCAACGCGATACCGCCAGTCACGTTCCCCGAGGAACTGCCGGTCAGCGCCCGGCGCGACGAGATCGCGCGCGCGATCGCCGGGCACCAGGTGGTGATCGTCTGCGGCGAAACCGGCTCGGGAAAGACGACGCAGCTGCCGAAGATCTGCCTCACCATCGGCCGCGGGCAGCAGGGGCTGATCGGCCATACGCAGCCGCGGCGGATCGCCGCCTCGACGATCGCGCGGCGCATCGCGCAGGAACTGGCCACGCCGCCCGGCGACGTGGTCGGCTACAAGGTGCGTTTCACCGACAAGACCAAGCCGGGCGCATCGATCAAGCTGATGACCGACGGCATCCTGCTGGCCGAAACGCAGGGCGACCCGCAGCTTTGCGCCTACGACACGATCATCATCGACGAGGCGCACGAGCGCAGCCTCAACATCGACTTCCTGCTCGGCTACCTCAAGCAGCTGCTGCCGCGGCGGCCGGACCTGAAGCTCGTCATCACCTCGGCGACGATCGACGCCGAGCGCTTTGCCGTGCACTTTGGAGCCGACGGCGTGCCGGCGCCGGTGGTCAACGTCTCGGGCCGGCTCTATCCGGTCGAGATCCGCTATCGGCCGGTGCAGGATGACGACGACGCCGACGACCGCACGCTGATGGACGGAATCGTCGACGCCGTGGACGAATGCGCGCGCGCCGGCCGCGGCGACGTCCTGGTGTTCCTGCCGGGCGAGCGCGAGATCCGCGAGGCGGCCGAGGCGCTGCGCAAGCATCACCCCCCGGCGACCGAGATCCTGCCCCTGTACGCGCGGCTGTCGGTCGACGAGCAGGAGCGCGTGTTCAGGCCGGGCACTTCGGGCCGGCGCATCGTGCTGGCGACCAACGTCGCCGAGACCTCGCTGACGGTGCCGGGCATCCGCTACGTGGTCGACACCGGTCTGGCACGGGTGAAGCGCTACTCGTACCGCAACAAGGTCGAGCAGTTGCGCATCGAGCCGATCTCGCAGGCGGCCGCCAACCAGCGCGCCGGCCGCTGCGGCCGCGTCGCCGAGGGCATCTGCATCCGCCTGTACGACGAGGCCGAGTTCGCCCAGCGGCCGAAGTTCACCGATCCGGAGATCCTGCGCTCCTCGCTGGCGGCGGTGATCCTGCGCATGCGGTCGCTGCACCTCGGCGAGGTAGCCGAGTTTCCCTTCGTCGAGCCGCCGCCGGCGCGGGCGATCGCCGACGGCTACCAGCTGCTGGCCGAGCTGAACGCCGTCGACGACCTGAACGAGCTCACCCCGGTCGGCCGCGAACTGGCGCGGCTGCCGGTCGATCCGCGCGTCGGCCGCATGCTGCTCGCGGCGCGCGAGCGGCACTGCCTGCACGAGGTGCTGGTCGTCGCCTCCGCGCTGTCGGTGCAGGATCCGCGCGAGCGGCCGCTGTCGGCGCAGGAGGCGGCCGACGCTGCGCACCGCAAGTTCGCCGACGAACGATCGGACTTCCTGACCTTCCTGCGGCTGTGGAACTTCGTGCACGAGCGCATCGAGCACAAGAAGTCGAACCGCAAGCTCACCGACGAACTGCACGAGAACTTCCTGTCGGCGCGGCGCGTGCGCGAGTGGCGCGACGTGCATACGCAGCTCGTCACCGTGGTCGCCGAGCTCGGCTGGAAAGCCAACGCGCCCCTCGATCTGGCGCAGGCGCCGGCCTTCGAGGCGGTGCACCTGGCGCTGCTCAGCGGCCTGCTCGGCAACATCGGCACGCGGGTGCTCGATGCGGATTTCCGCGAGCCACCGTACTCGGGCGCGCGCGGCATCAAGTTCTTCATCTGGCCCGGCTCGCCGCTGCTGAAGAAAGCCGGCCGCTGGCTGATGGCGGCGGAACTGGTCGAGACCTCGCGTCTGTTCGCGCGCACCGTCGCCGGCATCGAGCCGGCCTGGATCGAGAAGGTCGGCGGCCACCTGCTGAAGAAGTCGTACAGCGATCCGCACTGGGAAAAGAAGGCCGGGCAGGCAGTCGCCTTCGAGCGGGCCACGCTCTATGGCCTCACCGTTTACCAGCAGCGGCGCGTGCACTTCGGGCCGACCGACCCGAAGGCGGCGCGCGAGATCTTCATCCGCGCCGCGCTGGTGGAAGGCGAGTTCGACACCCGGGCGCCATTTTTCGCGCACAACCAGAAGCTCGTGCGCGAGATCCGCGAGCTGGAGCACAAGACCCGCCGGCTCGACGTGCTGGTCGACGAGGAACTGATCTTCGCCTTCTACGACCGGCTCATTCCGCTCGACGTGTGCACCGGGGCCGGGTTCGAGAAGTGGCGGGCGCAGGCAGAGAAGGACAACCCGAAGCTGCTGTTGCTGTCGCGCGACGAGCTGATGCGGCACGAGGCGGCCGGGGTGACCACCGAGCTCTTCCCGAAGGCGCTCGAGATGCGCGGCGTGGCCATGGCCGTGACTTATCACTTCGAGCCCGGCAGCCCGCGCGATGGGGCGACGCTTGCGGTGCCGCTTTATGCGCTGAACCAGGTCGACGAGGCCCGCTGCGACTGGCTGGTGCCCGGCATGCTGAAGGAAAAGGCGCGCCTGCTGCTCAAGTCGCTGCCGCAGAAGCTGCGCCGGCACTGCGTGCCGCTGCCGGAGTACGCGGCGGGTTTCGTCGAGCGCTGCGGCAGCAGGGCGCAGGAGGGGCGGTTGCTGACCGACGCGCTGATCGATGATCTGCGCGAACAGAGCTCGATCGTCTGCCGTCCGGAAGACTTCAAGCGCGAGACGCTGCCGGCACACCTGTCGATGAACTTCAAGGTGATCGACGAGCACGGCCGGCAGCTGGCGATGGGCCGCAGCCTGCCGCAGCTGCGCGCCGAACTCGGCGGCCAGGCCCAGAAGAGCTTCCAGGCGGTGGCCGAGCGCGACGTCAAAGTGGCGCCGGAGCTCCAGGAGAACATCACCGACTGGGACTTCGGCGAGCTGCCGGAGATCCTCGAGGTCCGCCGCGGCGGGCAGACGATGGTCGGTTTTCCGGCGCTGGTCGACCACGGCGATCACTGCGCGCTGGAAGTCTTCGACGATCCGCAGCAGGCGCACAAGGAGCATCGTGACGGGCTGCGTCGCCTCTTTCGCCTGCAGTTGAAGGAGCAGGTGAAGTTCATCGAAAAGTCGCTGGCCGGGCTGCAGACGACCGCGATGCAGGCCGGCACGGTACCGGCGCTCGCCGCTGCTGCTGCAAGCTTCGAGGTGCTGCGCAGCGAAGTGCTCGACGCCGCGCTCGACCGCACCGCGCTGGCCGAACCGTGGCCGACCGACCGCGCCTCGTTTCTCGCTCGCCGCGACGAGGCGCGCGGCAGGCTGGCGCTGATTGCGCAGGAAGTCGCCCGGCTGGTGAGCGGCATCGTGCAGGAGGCGGCGACCTTGCCGAAGAAGCTCGGCTCAGCGCGCAGCTTTGCCGCCGCCTGCGCCGACATCGAGCAGCAGCTCGCGCGGTTGTTCCCGCCCGGCTTCATCGCCGCCACCGCGGCGGCGGAGCTGGCGCATTACCCGCGCTATCTGAAGGCGATCGCGCTGCGGCTGGAAAAGATCAAGGGCGACCCGGCGCGCGACGCGCAGCGCATGGCCGAGATCGCGCCACTGCAGAGTCCCTATCTGCGCGAGCTCGCTGCGCGCAAGGGCCAGGTCGATGCGCGGCTGGAAGAGTTCCGCTGGCTGCTGGAGGAACTTCGCGTGTCGCTGTTCGCGCAGGAACTGCGCACGCCGATGCCGGTGTCGGTCAAGCGGCTGCAGAAGATCTGGGACACCCTGCGGCGCTGAGCCGCTACTCCGGAATGCCGGCCTTGCGCAGTCCGGCGTAGAGCAGCTCGTCGAACTGCGAGCGTGCCCCGTCCGTGCTGCGACCGGCGAACGATTCGTGCCGGCGGATCGAAAATGCGGGCTGCAGCCGCATCAGTTCCGCCCGTGCTTGCCGCGCGTGCCGCGAATCACCGTGAAGGGCGTAGGCGGCGGTCAGCACCATGTAATCGGGCCACTCGGCGCCGAATGCCATGCCGCGCTCGCACGACTCGATTGCCTCCGCATAGCGGCCGAGCAGCAGCAGCGCGCGGCAGCGGAAGTGCATCAGCACGCCGTGGCCGGCGCTGACCGGATTCAGCGCGATGCCGCGATCGAACGCAGCCAGTGCCTGCTCGCCGCGACCCTGCGCCAGACGGATCTGGCCGCTGAAAGACTGCAGCGGCACCAGGTACGGGTTGAGCAACAGCCCGCGCTGCACAGCCTCGGCGGCGGCGTCGAGCTGGCCGCGAAAGAACAGCACATTCGTTCGCGCGCCCCAGGCTTCGGCATCGTCGGGGCGCAGCGTGACCGCGCGCAGGGAGGCTTGGTCGGCCTTGCGCAGCACGGCATCACGCTGCGGTCCCAGTTCGGTCCGGTCGGCTTCGAAGGCGAGGCAGTGCGCGTAGCCGGTCAGCGCCGGGACGTGCCCGGCGTCGAGTTCGAGCGCGCGTTCGAAACGCGCGCGAATCACCGGCAGCTGCTCTGGTTCGGTCGACTTCTGCAGTTCGTCGGTGGCGGCGAGCGCCAGCGCATACGCGCTCGCCGGCTCCTTGGCCGCCGCGGCCCGCTTCAGTTCCGCCGTGCGCACGGCAGCGCGCAGCGATTCGGACAGCTGTCCGATCAGGGCCAGCGGCGCGGCGTCGGTTGCGCTGGCCGGTGCCTGGAATTCGCTGCTCCAAAGGGAGCTTCCGCTGCCGGAGTCGACCAGGTGGACGGCGGCGCTGACCTGGCTGCCGACGCGCTCGACGCGGCCATCGAGCGCATAGCGCACCTTCAGTTCGCGGCCGATCTTCTGCAACTCGCCGCGCTGGCCGTTGAACTGCGCGGCGACCGCCGGCGCGATGACGGCGAGGCCGGTCAGTTGCGACACGGCGCCGGTCAGTTGCCGGGTCGTCGATTCGGCGAGTGCTTCGGCGCCGGGTGCCTGCGTGGGATAGGTGAACGGCAGCACGACCAGCGACGGGAGCGGACTGTCGGCCTGCCGCGGCAGCAAGTACAACCAGGCCCCGACGGCAAGCGCGAACGACGCTGCTGCAGCCGCTGCCCAGCGGGACAAGCGTCGGCTGCGCAGGCGATTCCACAGCGATGGCCGACCATCCAGGTCGACGCGGAAGACGCGGATCGGCCGGGAGATGTTCTTGACCTGCTGCTCGCCAATGTCGACGAAGCTCACGCCCAGGTCCTGCCGGACCTGCTCGCGCACCGTGCCGGAGATCGCGATGCCTCCCGGCGGCGCAATCGCCTCCAGCCGCGCCGCGACATTCACACCGTTGCCGGCGATGTCGTTCTCGTCGACGAGGATGTCGCCGAGGTTGATGCCGATGCGGTGATCGATGCGCTGGCGCGTTGGCAGTCCGCGGTTTCGCTCGGCCATGGTGCGCTGGATCTCGATGGCGGCGACCAGCGCCGACATTGCGCTCGGGAACTCGACCAGGATGCCGTCGCCGACGGTGCGGACGATGCGGCCGCCATGGCGGCGCACGGCGGGATCGGTGACCTCGGCGCGGATCTCGAGCAGCCGCGCGTGCGTGCCGGCCTCGTCGCGCTCCATCAGCCGGCTGTAGCCGGCGACGTCGGCGATCATCACGGCAGCGAGCCGGCGCGTCGAAGGCGTGCTCATTCGCTCCCCCGCGGCGAGCGGCGAGGCTCGTGCCCGCTCTGCGTCGCCGTTGTCCCTTTTGCCGGCCAGTCTAGCGATCCTCGCCCATGTTCTGACAGCGGGCCTCACGCGCTTGCGTTAACTTGCCGGACATGGAAGAGCAGCGCACGCCGGCGGCGCCGGCCATCGAGGAGGCCGAGGAGACGAACGGGCGCGTGCGCGAGCACGGCTCGGCGCTGGTGCGCTGGCTGCTGGTCGCGGCGGGCGTGGTCTGCGTCGTGCTCGGCGTGATCGGCATCTTCCTGCCCTTGCTGCCGACCACGCCGTTCATGCTGCTGGCGGCGGCGTGCTTCGCGCGTTCGTCGCGCCGCTTTCACGACTGGCTGCTTGCCAATCGCACCTTCGGCCCGCTGATCCTCGAATGGGAAAAGCACCGCTCGATCCCGCGCCGGACCAAGCTGACCGCGATCGCACTGATGTCGCTGACGCTGGCCGTGTCGATCGTCTTCTTCGTCGAGCCGGCCTGGCTGCAGGCGCTGCTGGCTGCTTTCGGTGTCCTGCTCGCGGTCTGGCTGTACCGGATCCCGTCGCGTGAGAACTGACGTCGACTGACGCTCAGCCGCCGCGCTCGCGCAGGCGGGCGAGCCTGCGGGGTTCGCTCTTCACCAGCCAGGCATCTTTGCCCAGTTCATCGGCCGCGCGCCGGAAGTAAGGTCTTGCCTCTTCCGGCTTGCCGGTCGCGTCGAGCAGTTCGGCCAGTTCCTCGAAGACGTAGCCGTCGGCACTGCCCGCGGCCGCCCACTCCTGCTCCAGCGCCCGCTGGATTGCCAGGGCCTCTTCGAAGCGTCCGAGCGAGCGCAGGCAGCGCGCCACCGACCAGCGCGCGATCCTTCCCTGCGGCTGCTTCGCGGTGGCAAGCCACGCGGCCTCGGCCTCGCGAAACACCGGCAGCGCCTCGGCGTAGCGGGCTTCGTCGTGCAGGTTCCAGGCGTGGTTGTTCAGCAGCGCCGGCAGCAGCGCTCGCGCCTTGGCATCGCTGGAGCGGCGCGCGAGTTCGACGCCGCGGCGCGTCCACTGGGCGCCCTCGGCGCCGCCGACAACGATCGGCACCATGTGCGCCGCATCGACGGCCAGGCCGTCGAGGCCGTTGACGCTGGCGATCTCCCAGGCCTGGATGAAGAGCGGCTTGGCGCGCTCCTTGTCGCCGGCGGAGTTGAACGAGCGGCCGCGTTCGAGCAGGTAGCGCACCCGCGGCGCCGGGCCGGCCGAGTCCAGTTGGGCCTCGACCTCGTCGAGCAGCTTGTGTGCCTGCGTGAAGTCGCGGCGCAGGCTGTAGGTGCGGGCGATCTGGGTCTGCAGTTCGAGGCGGTCATCGCCCTGCGCCTGCTCCAGCGCGCTGCGGAAGCGCACCTCGCTTGCGCCGCGGTCGGAGTATTCCCAGTACGAGTCGATGTCCATGGCGCAGACCGATGAAGTGGCGAGCGCGGTGGCGAGTGCTGCAACGGCAACGAGTCGTCGCATGGCCCGCCGCGCGGACTGCATTGCCTCTGGCGAGCGCTCAGGTCGACGAGCCGCGGTCCGGCGTTCGCGGCGCGCGCTTGAGCTGCGCCGGTCCTTGCTCGATGTCGAACTTGAACTCACGGATCAGCTGGCCGTCGAGATAGACGCGCATCGCGTGCGCGCCGAGCGGGTCGCCGGGCGCATAGCGCCATTCGTTGGCGACGAAGCCGAGCCGGGTCGGAATGATCCGCTCCGTCACCGCGGTCTTGCGGTCGGGCGAGATCACGTAGATGCCCATCGCCTCGCCCGGGCCCCAGGTCGGCGGCTCGATCGGCAGTTCGAACTCCTCGCGCCAGACGACCGTCGGCTTGTCGGTCTTGAAGATGATGTACCAGCCGTAGGGAGCCGACACCACGGCCGGGAAGCGGTCTGTTTCGAGCAGCACGCGGCGACCGTTTTCGTCGGCGCCGAACACGCCGAACTGCGCCGAAACCACTTCGATCTGGGCCGGCGTCCTGGCGCTGTCGGTAGCCGCCTGGCCCGTGGCCGAGGGCGCTGCCTGCTCGTGCGGCGCGACGACCTTGATCGCCGGTGTCGTGCTCGGGGCCGCGCAGCCGGCGAGCGCGGCGACTGCGAGTCCGCCTGCCGAAGCGAGGCAAAGGAGAGAAAACCGGCGCATCAGAAAACCTCCGCGTCACGCCCGCGCTCCGGCGAGCGCTTTCTGCCGAGGTGCTTTGTTAGCACATTTCGCTGTGCCGCGCAGCGAGGCGATGGCGGCTCGCAGCCGCTGGACGGCGTTCAGCGAACGGCTTCGCGAGTCCCGCCGCCGGAGCGATCGCCGCTGTGATCCGGCCCACCGTCATGATGCGTCGGTGGAATGGGTCGCGCGGGCGGAGGCTGGCGGCCTGAATCACGACCGCTCGGCGCTGCCGCTGGGGGTGGTGTTGCCTGTGGCGGAACTGCTGCTGGCGTGGGCGCTGTCGTGGCGGGTGCCGATGGCGCCCAGGGTTCGGTGGCCCAAAAGTCGGACCTTCCCCGCAGCCCGGTCTTCCTGCTGGCCATTCACAGCGAGGCTCCGACCTCCCTGATCCCCGACTGGGAATCCGACCTGATCCACATCGACTGGGGAAGCGTCAGAAGATGCTACGCCTATCTGTTCCCCAAAAAATCTTCACTCGCCATGGGGGCGGGGGGAACCAATGGGATGGGTTCGAAGATGAAAAATTATCACCGGGCGTTCATGGCCACGCGGTGGAAGAGAGAAGAAGCCCTC
>Ga0209253_10004931_pt1 | contig 11597 bp, 5 predicted proteins | sample FrelakmetBRP12BR_FD_187145 | JGI IMG/M metagenome (GOLD analysis project Ga0209253, IMG submission 187145) | Freshwater lake sediment microbial communities from the University of Notre Dame, USA, for methane emissions studies - BRP12 BR (SPAdes)... | ecosystem: Environmental > Aquatic >...
TCCGCTCAGCCTGTTTGCCGATGTAGTCATAGACCGCGATATCCTCCTGGGGATATTCGCCGAGCCCTTTCCGGGCGGGTCCGCGCAGAACCATTCCTCCCATGTTGTGATATGACCAGCCGACACAGATATTGGTCTTTGTGACGAGCCAATTGGCCAGTCCCTTTATGCCCGTCCCTGAAAATGGATATTCGCCGGAACCGCTTTCCACGTAGGGGGGAGCCCAATCGAAGCCCCAGTTCCGGTTGCTGTCCACATAGCCTTCGCCGTCCTCGTTGATCTGGCCGTCCCCGTCATTGTCGATCCCCTCTTGGCCAAGAATGGTCCACTCACCGGTCTCGCCCGGCTTGATGGGAATCATGAGCCGGGCGTCCTCCGGGTCGGTCTTGAAGCGGCCGAAGGGATCCTTGATCCGCATCAGGCAGATATTCCCGTCGCCGTCCAGGTCGTCGTCGAAATCCTCGTCCACGAGCCCGTCGCGGTCGTCATCGGTGGGGATGCGAAGACCCCGGTTGGAGCTGGAGGTATTGGCATCGGCGAAGAAGTGATGGCGGCCGTCGACATTGACGACCGGCACAACGTAGAAGCACGCCCTGTCGACCAGCTTGGTGATCTCATCATTCTTCCCGTAGTTGCCCAGGAGATAGTCGAGCAGGTAGAGCGAAATGTCGCCGCCCTGGATCTCGTTGCCGTGGATATTGCCGTCGACATAGATCCCGGGTTTGTCCAAGGGAGCGCCGGTCTTGGGATTATTGACGGTCATGACGTAGAGCGGTCTCCCCTCCTCGCTTGTTCCGGCGACTTCGAGCGTCGTGAGCTCCGGGAAAGCGGCGTTCAGGGCTTTCAGAGCGTCAACAAGCCGGTCGAGCGTATAGTAATTATCAAAGCTCAACGGAACTGAGACTTGCGCCTTGTCCCCGGGAAACGAAAACGTGAACGCCGCCAGCAGGATTGCGAACCCGACGAGTTTCTTCATTTTGCACCTCCCAGGTCGACCGTCCGGGAATCTCTCCAGGCGGTCTCCGTCTCGGCTTTGATTTCGAGCTTGATGAGTCTCTCTGCCTGGACGATCCAGGTCGCCATCTGCGTTCCCTGCGCCTGGACAGAGGGAATGAGGCTTCTCTTCTTTCCCTCCAGGATATTGAACCCCTGTCCGTTCAAGGTGATGATCACGGGCAGGATGCGTCCGTTCCGCTTCCCCATAGCCGTCGGATAGGGCAGGCCGCCGGTGTTTTCCACCCAGACCTTGATTTCGTAGACTCCCGCTCCCAGCTCCTTGATTTTGGTGTCGACGATCCTTATCCGGGGCATCTTTTTGGCGATCTCGAAAACCCAGGGGACCTGGCCGTTGAGAAGCCCCTCGATCATCCGGGGCGGAGGCGTGTTATCGGCGAACGGCACCGCGCCGCCGATCTCCACCTCGCCGAGCGTCGGATGCCGGAACGGTTTCCAGTCGGCGAAGCCTTTGCCCTCGAGCTCCCGGCTGCTCCAGGCGAGGAGCGCTTTTTCCTTGGGGTCGGCACCCTCCTCGCTCGGCGGTTTGGGCATCTGCTTGAGCATCTCGACCATTTTCTTCGTATCCATCTTCCCGTCCTTGAGGAGCTCGAAGACCTGCTTGGCCTTGAACTCGCCGGGCGCGCCGACAGATTTCAGGAAGGCATCGACCTTTTCCTCGCCCAGGGCGATGAATTCCTCGTTAGTCATCTTCTCCAGCTTTTCGGTCGTGATCTCCTCGTCCTTTTTTTCTTCCTTGACCTCGGGAAGGGTCCAGAAGTCCAGAGCGAAAGTCGGGAGGCCAAGGTGATAGTAGGACCACAGCTCGAACGACCCGTCCTTATCGGGAGCGGGTTCGAGGCGCTTGGCGTCGAGCTTGACAGCTTTAAGGAACTCCTTGTACTTCTCCGAAAGCTCCTTGTAGAACTTGAGGTCGTCCTCGAGCGGGTTGAGCGCGGCACCCAGTCCCAAGAAGCTGGCGACCATCGATTCGCTGACTTCCATGCCGGGGGGCGCCAGGGGCTTGAGCATCTCCATGATCTCAGCCATGGTGTAGGTCTTGCTGGGGTCGGCGTTGAGGAACCCGGCCATCTGTTCCGGGATTTTGATCTGGTTGAGGTCAACATCCCCCTTCCGTCCGCCGCGCGGCGGGGCCAGGCAGAAACTCGACTCGCCGAAAACGAAAGTCAGGCCGACCTCGCGGTGCTCATCGAAAAACTTCAGCAGAGCAAACGTCTCCGCTTCGCGGCCGGACCACAGGCCGGTCTCCGGAGCGAAGAACTTGAAGAGATGGGGGAAAGTGATGCCGACATCGGCGCCGCCCGGGCCGTCTTCGTTATAGGAGCCGTCGCCGTCGTTGTCGATTCCTTCACTGTAAAGCTTATAAACCCCTTTCTCTCCCTTGGACCAGTCGGCTCTCTTCATCAGCCGAGGCTCCGCCGGGACCGGCATCCATTCGCCCTCGGGGTCCTTGACCCTCAGCTGGGTGATCAACCCGTCGCCGTTCAGGTCATCGACACCGTCCTCATCAGTCTCGTCATCCATGTCGTCGTTATGAGGCGTGGCGTTCCGGGCGTCCCGACGTAGAGGCTTCCCAAAAAAGAGCTGGGCAGCGTCGGGATTCCCGTACGGCAAAATGTACCAGGTCCGGTCCGTTCGGAGCTCGGCCTGATCGAGGATGAGCTTGGCCAGGTAGAGGGCCGCTTCCGCCGAAATCGGGACCGTCCCTTCCATGTTTGCAGCGACGAACACGGCCGGGAAGGTCTTCTCAGACTTCCCGGCCTCGGGACCGATCTCGATGAGGACGAGATCGCGGCCGCCGGCGCTTTTCGCCAGGGAGTGCAGCCTGGCCACGCCGGGGTTCGCCCGGGCCAGCTCCTGCAGCGCGGCGGTCAGCTCCTCGGGCCGATGATACCGGTCGAAGGTCAGTTCGGCCGCAGAGACTGAAAGCCCCAGAGCCGCGCCCAGTAATCCACAGAGAATCCAACATGCCAAACGGGAAGGTCTCATCTGCCGGTACCTCCATCGGAAAGGATTGTTTCAAAAGTGAATCCCCATTCTGTCAAATCCGGCCAGTGAATGCAACCCAACGGCTATTGACCGTTAGCATCTCTTTTCAGGCGATGGTGATGTTAGGCAGCTTGGGAATGTCCGCGCTCCCCTTTTTGCTCAAGCTTCCCTTTTTTGACATATTTTCTGCGGCCCTTTATACTTCGCTCCAATCCAAGATGAAAGGGTCAACTCCCATGAAAAAAAACGGCATTTTCCCGGTCGGCGGACAACTTGTGCTGGTTGCTCTATTGATCCTTTTGGCCTGCGGCTCTCCGGCTCCTCAAGAGCCTCTGAAAATCCCCGGTTTCTCGAAATCCTCGCTCGAAACTCAGCTGGAATCGGAAAAGCTCATTCTGTCCGTCCCCTCGAGCCAGCAGTTTGGCGCTCACCTCCTCTATCTGACAGAAGAGCCCCATCAGACCGGGTCTCCGCGGAACTACGGGCTGGCGGAATATGTGAGAGACCGTTTTCTGGAATACGGCCTGGAGAATGTCCACTTCCACGACACGCCGGCGCTCCTCGGATACGGACGTTCGCTCCTGGTGGAAATCGCGGAGCCGGTGAAGAAGAAGCTCAAGATGGCCGAAGATCCCTGGCCCGAGGACCAGGATTCCAACCTCTATGCCGACTCCCCGGCCGTCCCCTATCATGAGTATGCTCTCTCCGGAGAGGTTACAGCCGAGGTTGTCTATGCCAACGGCGGAAGCCCGGAGGATTTCGCCGAGCTCGACCGGCTGGGAATCGAGGTCAAGGGCCGGATCGTCATCATGCGCTACTCCAACCCGTACAGCTACCGCGGGTATAAAGTCTATCAGGCGGAATCGCGCGGCGCCGCGGCCGCGATTATATATTCTGACCCCCAGGATGACGGATTTTTCAGGGGGGAAACCTACCCCAAAGGGCCATGGGGCCCGCCGAGCCACACCCAGTGGGGAGGGATCGTCTATGACTGGATCGGGTTCGGTATAACTCCCTTCACTTTTCACTGGCAGAAAAAAGAGGATGGAACCTGGGTGGAGGGCCCGGTCCGCGACAAGGCATTGGCCAGGATTCCATCGGTCCCCATGTCCCATGAAGACGCCTCGGAAATCCTCCGGCTGCTGGGAGGGACAGCCGTTCCGGAGGGCTGGCAGGGGGGCCTTCCCTTCACTTACCATGTCGGTCCCGGCCCAGTCAAAGTGCACATGAAGGTTGACAACATAGAGAAGATCGCCCCGATGCGGAACGTCATAGCCATGCTGCCGGGAACCCAGGAGCCTGACAAGTGGGTAATAGCTGGAAACCACCGGGACGCCTGGATTTACGGAGGCGTGGACCCGAGCTCGGGGACGGCCGCCCTTCTCGAAGTGGCTCGCGCTTTAGGAACGGCCGTAAAGCAAGGATTCCGGCCGCGGCGGACAATCGTCCTGGCCAACTGGGACGCCGAGGAAGACCTGCTGGGAGGTTCCACCGCCTGGGCCAAGGATAACCGGGATAAGCTTCTCCGGGATGGCGTCGTCTATGTCAACATGGACAGCGCGGCGGCGGGTCCGGAATTCAGTGGAGGGTCCACTCCTGCCCTGGCCGATTTCCTGAGAGTAGCGGCCAAGGCCGTTCCACATCCCGATATTCCGGGCGGAAGTGTCTATGACCATTGGGTAAAAGCCTCAAAGTCCGGGAAGGCAGAGGTGGACGAGATTGTGGGAGCAACAGACTATACCGCCTTCCAAGAAAATATCGGGATGAGCTGCATTGACATGTCGTTTGACGGACCCTACGGCGTTTATCACTCGATGTACGACAACTATTTCTGGATGAGCCAGATCGGTGACCCGGGCTTCCGGTACAACGTCACCTGCAGCCAGCTCATGGCGATTATTCTCTGGCGCTTGGCCAACGCGGAGCTATTCCCGATGGATTATTCGAATTATGCCGGCTCCGCCCTGGCCGCCATCGAAGAGGTCGAGAGAATGGCCGCCCCGCAAAAAGCCATCCATCTGGAGCGGGCCAGGCAAGCCGCCCGGCGTTGGCTCAAGGAGTCCTCAGCTTGGGAAAGGAAAGTCAGGCGGTTTCTCGTCTCCGCAAAGAGCCTGGACGCGAAGAGAGCTTCGGAGGTCAACGCCCTGCTCATGGAAGTGGAAAGAGCGATGACCGAAGGGGAAGGGCTGAAGAGCCGGCCCTACTTCAAGCATCTCATCTATGCACCCCAGCCGACCTACCGCAAGGAGCTTCTGCCCAGGATCTTTGAGGCCGTCAAGGCCCGGGAATGGGATGATATCCCCCGCTACGAGGACCAGCTTGTCCGCGCCTTTGAGCGCGCCTCCGGACTCATCAAGCAGGCCGCCCGCCGGCTCTGAACCCGACAAGGAGCTCCCCACCTCAAGATTGGCAAACTCAACCCGTTTTGTTTCAGGCCGTCAAAATCTCGTGGGAGTGGAGAAGCCGGGGCTTGACTCTTAGCCCATAGGGACAGGCCTTCTCACAAAAACCGGCGCAGTCCGAGCAACCGAGCGGCTTTCTGTCCGTCTGCATCCCGGCATAATAGTCCATCGCCGTTTTTTCCATCCCGTAGTTCTCGAAGTACATGGCATAGCGGAGCACATCGTTGACGGCAACATTGCTCGGACAAGCGGACAGGCATTCCGTGCAGCTCACCCGGCAATAGAGGCCGTGCGCCTGCTCCCGGTAGCGGCTGAGCATCGCCAGCGCGGCCCGGTCGAGCGGCTGGCCGGAGGCGGCGACATACTCCTCGACGTGGGAATAGCTGCTGAGAGTCGGGATGCAGGTGTCGACATCGGGATTGCTCATGACCCAGCGGATAGCGGCCTGGGGGTAGCTGACCTCCGGGCTGACCATCGCTTTCAGGTTCCCCTGCATGCCGCCGGCAAAAACTTTCATGGCCACGGTCCCGATGCCTTTCTCCCGGGCGGCTTTGATCAAAGGCTCGATCTCCTTTCCTTCCATATGGTTGTACATGACCAGCGCGACTTGGGCGAAGTCCGTGTCCAGGGCCTGCTTCAGGGTGACCTTGGCGTTGTGGGTGGAGAAACCCGTGAACCGGACCTTGCCCTCTTTTTTCAGCTGCTCATAAGCGGACATGATCTCCTGGTTGTTGATGACGAGGGAGAGGTCGCCGACTCCATGGGCCATGGCCACGTCGATGTAGTCGGACTGAAGGCGTTTGAGGCTTTCCTCCACGCGTTTGATCACTGAGGCTTTGTCAATTTTTTGGCGAAAATCATAAGGATGCTTGGTCGTAATGATGACCTTGTCGCGGACTTCCTTGAGCCCCTGCGCGACGTAAATCTCGCCCCTCCCCCGCAGATAGCCTTCGGCGGTGTCGAAATAGTTGATGCCGCATTCATGGGCATAGCGGAGCACGTTGCTCTCGAATAGAGAGATCGCCCCGCAGGAGACGTCCGACACCTTGAGGCCGGTCTTCCCCAGCAGGTTGTATTTTTTGATTTTCGGCTCGGCCGCTTTTCCCTGGCCGGACCTGTTTCCCCCCGGTTCGGCCTTGGCCCGGCCGGCGAGGCCGAAACCCATAACGCCGGATGCCAGCGTCGACAAGAAATTTCGTCTATTCAAGCCTGACATAAATCCTCCTCTTTCTGTTTATTTCTTCCTAATCTCAAGGGCCGTCAAGGGCCTGAGCTTGGACTCGATCGGGGCCGTGTCCACCGCGATAAATTGCAGGACATAGGTCTCGCCGAACCAGGGGAACGTCATCACCCGGGCGCCTTGGGCCAGTTCATTCTGGTTGGGGACCTCCGCTGATGTGGCGTAGAAGACGAGTTCGGATTCAACGCCTTCGACCAGGAGAGTCAGCTTGTCGCCCGTTCGAAACCCGGCTTCTTCGACGTCGCTCTTCCTCCAGTTGGTGGTGATTGATAATCCAAAACGATTGGAGCTGAAATCCAGGACGTTTCCTTTCAACTGGCCCGGGAGGGCTTCGGTCGCGCCGACATTGACGTCGAGCTTGGTGAACAAATCCTCGGACAAGGGCTGATTCATCTGCACTTCAGTGACCTCGGCCAGAGTTCCGCGCGTCCCCACCTGGGAACTGAACCAGGTGAGGGGCATGGTGAAACCCTCGAAGGGTTCAAAGGGGCCGAAGTCCGTGCTGACTTCGTAGATGTCACCTTCGGCCGTTTTGCCCCGAAAGAGGAGCCTCTTCAGGTGGAAATCCTCCGGACCCAGGAAAAAACTGGCCACAACCGCGCCGGGCTTGGCAAGGGTTAATTGGTAGAACTTCTCGGGCCCGAAAGCCGTCAGGCCCTCCAATTTGAGATCACCTTCAAACTTCACGAGCGTAAAAAGCCCGGCGTACAGCTTGGCCAAAGTCAGGTAAACGGTCTTCTGCGGGTCGGGGATTTCGGCAATCGTATTGTAGGAGTTCCGGAGGACCTTGCCATCCTTGGCCAGGATGACTTCGGTGACGACGGGATCTTTTCCGGTGCTGAGTTTGATGGCCCCGCTCGCGGCGACGACGAATCTGGTGTTGCCGGTCTTGAATGAGAGGCTCCGGAATTGGCCGAGCTTTTCTCGGCCGCCCGAGGCTTCAAAGTTCTTCTGGATGATATCCTTCAGGGAAAGTTCCTGTCCGGTGAAGGCAGAGCCGAAAAAAGCCATAAAGACCAGAACTGCGGCGGCCGCGCCGGCCGAAATCGCTCTCCTCATGTTTCGCTCCTTCGGAATTCCTATGGCGGCTATTATACCCGAGGAAGTGAGGAGATACCAACTCCGCGACCTAGCCGGCCGGCCCTGCGCTGGCGCGCGGGATCAGAGTGACTCATAGACGATCCGTCCTCCGACCATGGTCAGGACGGATTTGGTCCCGGCAATCTTGCCGGGCTCGACCTCGAAGATATTCTGCGAGACCAGGATGAGGTCGGCGAGCTTGCCGATTTCGATAGAACCCTCCTCTTTCTCGCGGCGCATGGCGTAGGCTCCGCCAATGGTGTAGGCATGGACGGCATCGGCGACGCTCAGCCTCTGCTCGGGGAGCCAACCGCCGGCCGGCCGGCCCTCCAGATCCTGGCGCGTCACCGCGACCTGAAGGCCCGGCCAGGGGTTGAGGGTCACCACGGGCCAGTCGCTGCCGAAGGCGAGTCGGCCGCCGCCGTCGAGGACCGACTTCCAGGCCCAGGCTCTCTTCTCGCGCTCGGGGCCGACGTTCTTGACCCAGGCCCCCACCCAGGTCGGGTCGGGGTTGGCATGGAGCGGCTGAAAGCTGCCGATCACACCGAGCCGCCCGAACCGGGGAATGTCATCGGCGGCGATGTCCTCAGCGTGCTCGATCTTGTTGCGGAGGTCCGGATTTCCGCTCGTCCGGGCCCCTTCTTCATAGGCATCAAGGGACAGCCGGATCGCCGCGTCCCCGATGGAATGGGTCGAAACTTGGATCCCCTTGGAGTTGATGTCGACGACGGCTCTTTTATAGGCATCGGGCTCCCAGAAGAGCTTCCCCTTGTCTCTGACCTCGCCCTCGTAGGGGTCGAGCATGGCCCCAGTTCCGGAGTCGATGACTCCGTCGAGCATAAGCTTCATTCCGCCCAGGGAGATCCATTCGTCGTTGTATTTCAGGCGGGCGTCCTCATAAGCTTTCCAATCCTCGGCTGTCAGGCCCGGGGCGCTGACCCACATGGTCACCGAAAACCGCACCGTCAGGTCCCCTTCGCGGCGGATCTTGTCAAGGAGGTCGAGGGCCTCGAACTCGCCGCCCATCCCATGGACGCGCACGACGCCGAACCTGGCCGCCTCGCGCAGACCTTCCCGGAGAGACACCAGGGTTTCCTCGGGAGTCGGCTTGGGCAGGATTTTGTCCACCAGGGAGTCGGCTGCTTCGAGCAGGGCGCCGGTCGGTTCGCCGTCCGCTTCGCGCACGATGGCGCCGTTCTCCGGGTTCGGAGTGCGGCGGTCGATCCCGGCAAGTGCAAGTGCCTTGCTGTTGACCCAGCTCGTATGGCCGTCGGCGCAGGTCATGATCGCCGGCCGGTCGGGCACGACCTCATCAAGAAACTTCTTGTGGGGCATGTTTCCCGGAAACGCCGCGTACATCCAGCCCCGTCCCTGGATCCAGGCGGCTTGGGGGTGCTCCTGGGCGAATTGGCGGATCCTGGCCTGGACTTCTTCGACGCTTTTTGTGCCGGCGAGGTCGACTTTGGCCAGGTTATCGGAACCGCTTACGAAATGGACGTGGCTGTCTTCGATACCGGGAAGAAGGAGCCGTCCGGCGGCGTCGATGACCTTGGTCTCTTCCGCTCGATAACGCATGGTCGCCTTCGCGGAGCCGACGAAAAGGACGCGGTCACCCTGGACGGCCACGGCCTCCGCCCACGGCTGTTTGACGTCGACCGTATAGACCTTAGCGTTGGTGATGATCGTGTCCGCCTGCGGCCGATCCTTAGAGCAGCCGGCCAGGACGAACAGGATCGCCGAAAGCAGGATACCGAGGCGTCTCATCCGGTTCATCTCTTTATCTCCATATTCAAGTTTCAGTTATCAGGTCGACCTCGCGCCAGGCGCCCGACCGCTCGATGCGCAGTGTCTTGATCTCAAACGGCTGGAACCTGAGATTGATGACACGCAAAGGCCGGAAGATCGTGAGCCCGGCCGATGTGGCTCGCCCTGAGGTTTCATGAAGCCGGAGGACGAGCGCTTTTCCATCCCAAGACGGCTTGCCGGCGGTCAGGCGGATGTTGGGCGCACTTAAAGCAAGAAGCGATAATTCCCGCTCATCCGGGAGTTCTCCCGGTCCAGCCTGTTTTACACTCAGGTTCTTATCATTCTTCCCGTCACTGTCCACCCCGGCCTTCATCACACCCCAAGGCAGATGGGCGAGGGCGTAAGGCGGAGCGCTCAGCCAGTCGGCCAGCGCGGCGGCGGAGCGGCGGACCTTCTCGGCCTGGCCGGGCGTAACGAGAAACCGCAGCTCGTGAACACCCTGGTCCATATACTTTCGAGCCGGAAACTCCGCCAGTTTGAAACCGCGCTCATGACAATAGGCGGCGCTTCTCAAAGCCGAAATCCGCAGCTCCCCGTCCTTGAAATCGAGACCGTGCTGGCCGCTCCCGATGACCGCCAGCGCCGACCGGCCCCGGCCGCTTCCGGCCTCTCCTTCGACGAGGGCCCAGCGGCCGAAGACATGTTCTTCCCCGTCGGCCGGGCATTCGATCGCGCCCCCGGGCACTTCACAGAGAAGCCGGCTGCCACGAAGGGCGGTCGGCACGGCCAGCTTCAACATGGCCCGCTCTTCATTCCAGTGAACACGCAAGCGGAATTCAAGCACGGGCCAGCCGGGATAGCCGAGCACGTGAAAGACGACCCGGCTTCTCTTATAAGCTAAGACGGCTTCGGTGATGGTCCGGACCGGTCCTTTTTCAATAACCTTCAAGCTTCCGGGCTGGAGACGAAATCGGCCGATAATCTTCCGGTACGACCAGCGCCCCGTCCCCCAGGAATCCCCCTCGTCCTTGATGACGAGCGGCTCGAACAGCGGGCCGCTCAGAACTTGAGTTTTATCCCGGGTGCAGAGAGAGGTGATGAAGCCCCTATTTTTATCGATTTTATATATTAACTCGGGATTGGGCGGAGGGATGACCCTGCGCCTTCTTTTTCCGGGACAGGCTTTCACCACAAAATGGGAAGCCCCCACACCCGGAAGCTCGGCCAGGAAGCAGACTTTCTTCCGCCAATTGAAAGGCAGGAGCGACTCCGGCTGCTCTTCCTGGGAGAGAACCTCACGGCCGTCTTGGCTGAAAACCCGGAGATGCCACTGCCCTTCCCAGAACGGCCGGTAATCGGCGGTGCACTCGACTTCGACAGGAACCTCGGTCAGGGCGGGGTTCGAGTTCAATATGGTGACAGGCAAGGGAACGATTGCTCCCGCTGGGAGCGAGCGGTTTAAGGTCGAGGTCGCCCCCAACCGAAGCCGCCGCGACGTTTCGAGGACTTTCCCATAAAGGTCAAGGGCGTCTTTCTCCGCGAGCTCCGAGCACGATCCGGTCAGGATGTCGTGGAAATCGTTAAGGAGATGATCGCGCCAGGCGCCGTTCAACTCCTCTTCCGGGAATCTATCGCCCGTCAGCCACCAGGCTACGGTGCAGAGTGTCTCGGCTTGGACGAGGGCGGCCAGGCTTTCTTCAGCCTTTCTTTTGACCCGCGCCAGCGAGGTATAACAGCCTGTAAAAACACGTTGCAGGTCTCCTTCAAAAACGGGTGCCTTTCGGCTCAATCCCTTGAGCGCCTCATAAAGGCGATCCGGAGTGCTGTGGATGATTTCAACCCGTTTTTCCCGGGCCATAAAGGCGTCCATCGCGGACAGCGCTTCCCTGGTCGCCCCGCCGCCGTGATTCCCCAGCGGAAAGCCCAGAAGGGTCATTTCCTCATCGAAATTGGCTGACAAGCGGACCATTCTTGCCTGTTCTTTCCCCGCCTTGAGTAAGGTTTTGCCCAGCGCCTGGAAATCGGCTGCGATAACGAGGGAAGCCAGGGAGGCAACCGCGTAAAATTTATCCCCCAGGTAGGGAAGCCTGGCCAAAGGGGCCAGCGCTCCATAACCGCGAGGAATC
>Ga0209253_10004932_pt1 | contig 11597 bp, 12 predicted proteins | sample FrelakmetBRP12BR_FD_187145 | JGI IMG/M metagenome (GOLD analysis project Ga0209253, IMG submission 187145) | Freshwater lake sediment microbial communities from the University of Notre Dame, USA, for methane emissions studies - BRP12 BR (SPAdes)... | ecosystem: Environmental > Aquatic >...
TATCATTTATTTTCTATTGCGTTGCTTTTTATTTCTTGATACTATTTATGACCATTGGACAAAGCCGGGGCTTAAATTCTTTCTAACCCATTTTTTAACCTGGATCGTATGATCCAATGCGAAATCGAAAAGAAAGGAGGAGGCTATATGGACAGAATCTTTAGGGTAAACATGGGCAGTCTCAAGGTTTCTGAGGAGAAAGTGAGCGGGGACTATGTGGGACTAGGAGGCCGGGGGCTGACCTCAATGGTCGTGAGCAAGGAAGTCCCGGCCACATGCCATCCGATTGGTCAACATAACAAACTGGTCATCACCCCCGGGCTTTTGACGGGAACGACCGCTGCCAATTCGGGGAGGCTTTCCATTGGCGCCAAGAGCCCTTTGACAGGAGGGATTAAGGAGAGCAATGTGGGAGGCACGGCGGCAACCAAATTGGCGCGGCTGGGCATTGCCGCCATCATTATCGAAGGGATGCCGGAGAAGGGAAAGCTTTATGGCCTGGCCGTCAGCAAGGACGGGGTCAAGGTCTTTCCAGCAGATGATTTGAAAGGGCTGGGGAACTATGAATTGACGGAAAAACTTCAGGCAAAATATGACAAGAAGGTAGGCATCATTTCGATCGGGCCCGCCGGGGAGATGAAGATGGCAATGGCCAGTATTGCCGTCACCAGCACCAACGGGACTCCTTCCCGTCATGCAGGAAGGGGGGGCATGGGGGCGGTGATGGGATCAAAAGGCTTGAAGGCGATTGTCATCGATGACACAGGGGCTGAAAAGGTCGCTATCAAAAACCCGGACCTTTTTAAGGAGGCTTCTCAAAAGTTTGTGAAGGCATTACGGGAACATCCCGTGACCAGTGAGGGGCTCCCGAAGTATGGCACCAATGTTCTGGCTTCGATCATCAATGAGGCAGGGGGGTATCCGACCCGGAACTTCTCCTCAGGACGATTTGAGGGGACGGACAAGATCAGCGGCGAAACGATGCATGACATTATTTCGAAGAGGGGAGGAAAGACAACCCATTCCGGCTGTACCACCTGTATCATTCAGTGTTCGAATGAGTACGTGGATGAAAAAGGTAAGATTATCACCTCAGCCCTTGAGTATGAGACTATCTGGGCCAATGGGGCTAACTGTGGAATCGACGACCTGGATGCGATTGCCCGTATGGACCGTCTCTGCGACGATTATGGATTTGATACGATTGAGATGGGTTGCACGATAGGGGTAGCCATGGAAGCGGGAGTCAAAGAGTTTGGAGATGCAGAAGGGGCAATTCAATTAATCCATGAGGCGGGGAAGGGGACGCCACTGGGAAGGATTATTGGAAACGGCGCTGGTTTCACAGGGAAGGCTTTTGGCGTGACCCGGGTTCCAGTGGTGAAAAACCAGGGAATGCCCGCTTATGAGCCTCGGGCTGTTCAGGGGATTGGCGTGACCTATGCGACCTCGACCATGGGCGCCGACCATACGGCTGGATATGCTACGGCAACAAATATTATGAAAGTCGGAGGATATGTCGATCCATTGAAACCTGATGGCCAGATGGCGTTGTCCCAGGCTCTTCAGATTACAACGGCCGCTGTTGATTCAACAGGGCTCTGCCTGTTTATTGCATTTCCGGCGCTGGATATCCCGGAATGCTTTGAGGGTGTAATCGGAATGCTCAATGGCTGTTATGGGTTGAATCTGACTGCGGACGATGTCGCCGCACTCGGTAAAAAGATTCTGAAGATAGAGAGAGATTTTAATGAAAGAGCAGGATTTTCCAATGTGGATGACCGGCTCCCCGAATTCTTTAAAGAGGAAAAACTACCTCCCCATAACATAACGTTTTTAGTTCCCGATGTTGATCTGGATAAAGTTTTTAAGTTTTAGATGTTGAAAAACGCTGGAGGGACGGGTCGGTTGACTCCGTCCCTCTTTTGTTTTATCACAAAAAGGAACTGATGCAGATTACTGTTAAATTAAATGCCTCTCTCAGACAACATGGAGGATGTGTTTCGAAGGACGGCACACTTTTGTTAGAGACAGAGGGAAATACAACAGCTCGCGAGGTTGTGCAGAAACTGGGAATTCCTCTTGAAAAGGTAAAGATGATGATACTCAACGGAAGAGGGGCAAACTTTGATAGCATTTTAAATAACGGCGATCGGATTGCCCTGTTCCCTCCGGAAATGGCATTTAATATGTATGTCGCAATCTCCTTTCGGAGAGATTTAACAGGCTGCTGAAAAACGCCCATCTGCGGCGTTGCCCTCATCCTTTGTCGTTGCAGCGTACATCCAAGTACGCCTCACTCCTCAGGATTTTGGGCGCCTTGCATCTCGGCATTTTTGAGCAGCCTATAAAAAATGACTTTTCCAGTGGCCTGTTAGATCGTCAGAAAAAATCTTGAGTGAGAGAGAAATTAGTGACGGTTTATGTGAAGTTAATGGGAAGCCTCCTCACCTATGCTCCTCAAAGCCAGTCGGAGCTGATCAAAGTTTCCCTTAAGGATGGATCCACTATTTGGGAGGCTATCCAGTTGTTAGGGATACCAAAAGAGAGAGTCAAACTGATTCTGGTGAATCATACGGGGGCCCTGTTGGATCAGCCACTAAAAAATGGAGACAGGGTTTCCCTTTTTCCGGCGGAATATCCAGTTTTCGCTGACTGGGAGGGGGCTATTCTTAAGAAAGAACAGGACGATGAAATGATCGAGGAGGGGAAAATGAAAAAGTGGAAATGTTCAGTCTGTGGATATATTTATGATCCATCAAAAGGAGATCCTGATAACGGGGTAAAGCCCGGGACAGCCTTTGAAGAAATCCCTGAAGACTGGGTTTGTCCCACGTGCGGCGCCGGAAAGGATATGTTTGAGGCGGATTAAACCGAAAAGAAGGAGGATAGAATATGGATTTGATGGATGCGATTAAGGGGAGACGAAGCATTCGGAAGTACAAGCCTGATCCTGTTTCGGAAGAGGTATTGAGAACCATCCTGGAGGCGGTGCGGTGGTCTCCTTCGTGGGCGAATACACAGTGCTGGGAAGTGGTCGTTGTAAAAGACCAAAACGTGAAGTCAGAGCTGGCAGCTACGCTTGTCAGGACGAATCCAGCCCTTTCCTCCATGACAGAAGCTCCCCTGGTCATTGTTCTTTGCGGAAAGAAAGGGGTCTCTGGTTTTAAGAAAGGGGAAGCAGCTACAGTGAAGGGGGATTGGTTGATGTTCGATTCGGGAATTGCGATGCAGACTCTCTGTTTAACGGCTCATTCGCTGGGTTTGGGTACGGTGGTTGTGGGGTTGTTCGACCACAAAAAGGCAGAGGAGATATTGGGGGTTCCGCAAGATAGAGAAGTCGTGGCCATGACCCCACTGGGATATCCCGCGGCCGAAGGCGTGACTCCGAAAAGGAAAGAGATGCCGGATTTTGTTTTTAATGATGGATATGGGAAGTCGAATAAACAATGATCAAATTCCAATCATCAAATAATAACCAAGATTCAATGAACAAAATTTTAAGCCCCTTACCCCATCCCTCTCCCCTCAGGGGAGAGGAGAAAGGTGAGGGGTGGTCGGTGATATTTTGAGTTCATTTGCAGAGATTGCATGAGGAGATTATGACTAAGGATGAGGTTCTTCAATCCCTTGCTATGCAAACAGAATCAAAGCTGATACTGGTCGTGATTGATGGGATCGGCGGCCTGCCTGTGCGGGGCAAGACCGAGCTCGAGGCGGCCAAGACGCCCAATCTTGATCGCCTCACTTATAAATCCATCTGTGGATTAATCGATCCCATCTCTTATGGAATCACGCCTGGCAGTGGCCCTTCTCATTTGGCTCTCTTCGGTTACGATCCTTTTCGATATGAGATCGGAAGAGGGGTGATGGAGGCTCTGGGGATTGGTCTGAAGCTGACCCAGAATGATCTTACAGCAAGGGGCAACTTTGCAACGATCGATGAGAAAGGGACGATCATTGATCGAAGGGCAGGGCGGATCTCAACAGAGAAGAATCAAGAGATCTGCCAATTTCTTCAGAGTAAAATTAGGGAAGTCAATGGAATTAAAGTTGCTATTTATCCCGGAAGAGAACACCGCTTTGTGATCGTATTTCAGGGTGAGGGATTGAAAGACGACCTCACGGATGCCGATCCCCAGAAGGATGGGAAGAGGGTTAAAGAGACCGAGCATCTTACTGACGAAGCTCAAAGAACAGCGGAGATTGTGAACGAGTATTTGAGAAGGGCGACGGAGGTACTCAAACCATTCCATCCGGCCAATGCGGTCCTTCTCAGAGGATTTTCGAAGATTCCGGATATTCCTTCGATGTCCGAACGGTTCAAACTTAAACCCGCCGCAATTGCGACCTACCCGATGTACAGGGGGTTGGCAAGGCTGGTGGGAATGGAGGTTCTGGAGACAGGGGAGACTCTCCGGGACGAGGTGGAAACCCTGAAAAATAATTTTAACGGATACGATTTTTTCTATATCCATTTTAAAAAACCCGATTCAGCAGGAGAGGATGGGAATTTTAAGCTTAAGGTGAAGGCGCTTGAGGAGATAGATCGCATGGTTCCATCAATCTTAAGGCTGAATCCCGATGTCCTGGTTGTGACTGGAGATCACTCCACCCCTGCCGTTCTGAAGTCTCATAGCTGGCATCCTAACCCGATTCTTCTTTATTCAAAATACATCCGGCAGGATGGCATCCGGCGGTTCACGGAACGGCAGTGCCAGAGAGGGCAACTGGGCCGGTTTCCTGCCGTGGAGATTATCCCTCTGATGTTAGCCAACGGGTTAAAATTAAAGAAATTTGGAGCATAAACCTTCAAGTTCGCAAAGCGCATAGCGCGCAGAGTGCATAGCGATGGGAAGATGAAAGCTTATCGAAATCTGTATGGTCCTGTTCCTTCGCGGCGGTTGGGAAGGTCGCTCGGGATTGACCTCGTCCCCCACAAAGTCTGCACCTATGATTGCATCTACTGCCAGATCGGGAAGACGACCCAGAAAACGCTTGTCAGAAAAGAGTATGTTCCTGTGAAAGAAGTGCTTGCCGAGGTCGAGCGCTTTCTAAAAGAAGAGACTGCTTCCATCGATTATCTCTCCCTGTCGGGTTCGGGAGAGCCAACTCTCCACTCAAAAATCCGGTCGGTCATCGAAGGGATAAAGGGGATCACCTCGATTCCCATTGCCGTCATCACCAATGGCTCCCTGCTCTACTTGGAGGAGGTGCGGCAGGACCTTCTATATGCCGATGCGGTTCTTCCCTCTCTCGATGCTGTCTCATCGGATGCCTTTCTAAAGATTAACCGTCCTGACGAAGGGCTTTCTTCCGAGAGAATGGTTGAAGGTTTGGTTCAATTCAGAAGGATATACAAAGGCCAGATCTGGCTTGAGATCCTTTTTTGCCGGGAAGTGAATGATAGTCAGAGTGAACTTTCACTGATGAAAGAGACGATCGGACACATCAAGCCTGATCAGATTCATCTCAATACGGTTGTCCGGCCTCCTTCTGAGATATGGGCGACTCCTTTGAGTCAAAAGGAGATGGAGGAGATCCAAACCTTTTTTGGCGAAAGGGCTTCCATCATCTCGGAGTTCAACCGTCACCCCTTCTCTTTGAGCGAAGGAGACATAAAGGAAGAGATCTTAAAAATTCTAAGACGAAGACCCCTTTCTCTAAACGATCTCTCCAAAGGAATGGGCATACCTACGGAAGAGCTGGAGAGGCATATTCAACCTCTTATTCTAAAAGGAAACATCGAAGTTCGTTCATTCGGGGAATCGGTTTTTTATGAAGTTGTAAAAGAGATTCAGATCTCCTGACCATGAAGCCATAATCCAATGACGACCATTCGCTTAGCATTCTTTATGTGTTTCATCATACTGCCTTGTTTATTTGCTGACAGAGAGGCATATCCACAGGGAGAGCATAAAGCGGGGCGGGAACAGGCCATCGAGGATTATGAACAAGAGAAACTTGCCAAGTTTAAACAGAACATTGGCAGACGGTTGTTGACTGTCAAGAAAATAAACCCGGCAGAATTCTACGAATCCCCGGATGATTTAGAAAGAAAATTAAATATCAAAAGGGAAAAAGAAGGGTTCGTGATCATGGAGGTGGTTCAGAATCAATCGGGGACGATGAATTTTTATCAGGTGAAATTTGATACCGGTCAGATAGGGTATTTAAGTGCGGATGGGAACTATTTACAAATAAAAATCAAGGAAGGAAGCCTCATTTCTGTTTCGAGAAGAGGAAGCGCTAAGAAGAAAGATTGGAGTCAATCGAAGACCCTTACATCTCAGGCCGTGGAGCTGGTAAAAAATCACCTCACCCTGGACGACCCTGTGACCGGTGCGAAGAGGTCTGTTGAAAAGAGGATGATGGATCAAAAGATGAGTTCTTTCCCAAATCTGAAATGGAGATATGAAGCGAAGGAGATCGGAAACAATAAGTACAGAGTCACACAATATGCAGGGGAAGGGGCGGGACCTCCATCGATCAGGACATGGATTATTGATCTTTCAACGAGGGAGGTCAAGCCTGAAAATCTGGCTGCCAAGGAGTTGTATCGATCATTTAATTAAAGTTCCGCGATGGTGTTTTTAATCTTTTTTTGGAGGGTTGGGTCAATATTTCCTTTCCTCCATTCCTGGCTAGCTTCAATTTCAGACCGCTCTAACTCTACTTCTTTGCTCTTTTCCTTTTTCGATAAGATGAAGACGTAAGAGAAATCCAGCTTTCGCATACGATCGATAATGACATCAGGATCTATCTCCTGGACCACATTTTCGGCCATGCGTTTCACCTCTCCCTTGTCGTCAAAAATGGTTATTCCTTTGAAACGGTCAAATGGAGAAGGCATCGATTAACCTTTACCCTGTTAGATATAATATCTCGTCCCGACTCTTCGGGATCGCAACACCTGGAATTTCTAACGGGGTTTTCTTGGTCAGTCTTTTATAACCTCGAACGAAAGCTGGCCATCGTCGTACTTGAGCGGCTTGATGGATACGTCCATCCCCACCTTAACCTCTTCAGGCTTAATCTCTTTTGCTACCCGGGCGAACAACTTGAGGCCACTGCCAAAGTCCACGACCCCCATGGTATAGGGAGGGTCCGCTTCGAAACCCAGTGGTGCATAATAGGCCGTGGTAAATGTCTCGAGTTTGCCTTTCTTGGGCATCTCGAACCAGTCCATGTTCTTTGAAAAGCATTTTGCGCAGTCAGCCCTTGGCGGAAAGAACTTAGCGCCGCAGTCCTTACAAACGGTCCCTTCTATCTTCCCTTCTGTCAGGAGATCAACAAACTTTGCTGTTTTGGTTATGGCCGTAAAGCTTTTTCTTCCAAATTTCTCGAAACCCATATCTCACCTCCCAAAGATAGTGACATTTCCGTATAACCCAACGCCGCCAATGTTGTGCACAAGGCCGATATCCGGATCCCCGGCTACCTGCATGGGGCCTGCCTCACCACGAAGCTGAAGAACGATGGTTCGGATCTGGGATCCACCCGTTGCCCCAATGGGATGGCCCTTTGAAAGGAGCCCGCCATCGACATTGACGGGGATCTTTCCCTCTTTATACGTCGTTTTCTCGCGAATGAGCTGTTTGCCTTCTCCCATCGATGCAAAACCCAGCCCCTCATAGGCCATGATCTCTGCAATGGTGAAGCAGTCATGAACTTCAGCCACCTTTACGTCTTTTGGGGTAATTCCGGCCATCTTATAGGCCTGGGCGGCTGCCCCATAGCCAACGCTAAGCCCTCTTGTAAAATCAGGTCTCGCTGCCATATTGACTGCCTCTGATGCCGCGCCGATGCCTAACACCCAGACCGGTTTTTTGGACAGGGCCTTTGCTTTTTCAGCATTGGCAAGAATGATACAGGAACTTCCATCCGCATTCGCGCAACAGTCGCCTACCCGAAGCGGCCATGCGACAGGGCCTGCCATTTTTGCCTCGGGGTCTCCCTGTTTAAAATCTCCTGGTTTTACAGGTTTTCTGTAAACGGCCCTATCATTGACCACGCCGTAGGTGGATGATTTGATCCGGACATTCATCAGATCGTCGTGGGTCAAACCATGCTTCGACATATAGGCCTGTGCATAAAGGGCGTAGTACGCAGGCATCATGGTTCCAAAGGGGGCCTCCCACTGGATGTCAGAGCCCCTGCCCATTCTCTCCTGGGATTCCGCCGACGAAATCTCGGACATTTTCTGGAACCCGAGAACAACGACGACATCATGGAGCCCGGATTTAATCATGCCGTAGGCCACTTTAATACCGGTACTGCTTGAAGAGCAGACGGTCTCCACATAGAGTGTCGGTTGAGGAATAAGCCCCAGATATTCTGCGAGGACGCCTGCGGGGGAGCGTTGTTTGTCATATTCAGGGGCCGAGCAGAAGATGGAAGCATCCACATCCTTCTGGGTGATGCCCGCATCCTGCATGGCCTCCCTGAAGGCATCGAAAGCCAGTTCACGAATAGACCCTTCATAGCCCCTAACAAATGCAGTTTGACCAACACCGATAATCGCAACTTCTTTCATCAAGGACCTCCCTTTCTTTTTTGAGTGGATTTTAAAGATAAATGAGGTACTGCTTCTTTGTCAAGGCATTTTTAGAAATTCCGAAAAAGTCCAGAAATCCCTGATTCCACCCCTGCCTGCCGGTAGGCAGGGATTAGGAACCGATTACACAGATACGAAATGCATTGAAATAAAGGAAATCTGTTTAATCGATAGCCTGTGTAGTCGTTTTCAGAGCTCTTTTTTTTACCCTGAATAGGTTGCTTAAGATCCTTCTGAACAAAACTTCTTCGGAGCCTTATTTTCTTAATAATGTTTTTTGGTACTTTCCTACTGCGCGCTGGTGCTCTTCGAAACTTTCAGAAAAATGATGAGAACCATCATTTTTTGATACGAAATAGAGGTAGGGTGCAGAAGCGGGGTGAAGGGCGGCTATCATGGACTCCTTTCCCGGATTGCAAATGGGGGTTGGGGGAAGTCCCAAAATGAGATAGGTATTATAAGGTGTGGGAGTTAAGAGATGTTCTTTCGTCAGATTTCCATCGAAATTGCTAATTCCATAGATGACCGTAGGGTCGCTCTGAAGGGGAATTCTCTGTTTTAAACGGTTGTGAAAGACGGCTGAGACGATGGGTTTCTCTTCAGAAAGGGAAGCCTCTTTTTCGATGATGGAGGCCAGGGTAACTGCTTCCCGTGGAGTGATCCCAATCTGAGAGGCTTTTTCAATCAGGTCAGGTCCAAACATTTTCCGGAACTGATGGGCCATCATCCGGATCACCTCTTCCGGTTCCATCTCCTTGATGAAATGGTAAGTATCGGGGAAGAGGTAACCCTCCAGCGATAGTCCCCCCCTGTTTTTGGAGGAATCTTCAACCTGATTCGAAATATGCTGGAAAAGGCCGAGAGAGGCAATGAAGGCGGGGGAAGTAGCCTTTTGGAGGAAAGCTGTTTTTCCGACAATACTCAGGTCTTCGAGGAGTTGCCCGATTTGAGAGAGCGTATAGCCTTCAGGAATGGTGACGAGATGACGTTTGACCTGCCCTTTGACCAGGGAGTTGAGAACTTCGAGGGGGAGCATCCGTGTATGGAATTCATACTCGCCGGCTTTGATCCCCCCTTTTTTCCCAAGGAGGGTAACCATTCCGATGAATAACTCTCTGTTCCGGATGATTCCCTCCTGTTCAAGCAAAGCGGAGATCTTTCTGAGGGGCATTCCTTTTTTAATCATGATGATCTTGTTAAAGGAGGTTGGGGAGGGTGGAATCAGGAGAAACCAGAAGAGAAGAGATGCAACAAAGAGAAAAGCAAACAGGTAGACAAGGAAGATTTTATGCCGGCGGGAAAGACTCATTTTTTCGGCTCCCGATCTGCTGGAGATATCCCTGTAGAATGAGAACAGCGGCCAATTTGTCGATCACTCCCTTTCTTTTCTTTCTGGAGAGATCGGCTTTCAGCAGGGTTTTTGTGGCTTCGACCGTAGAAAGCCTTTCATCCCATGTTTCTACAGGTAGCTGTATCTTATTTTTGAAGTCCTCAATCCAGCCTAAAACGAATTCTGCCTGCTTGCCCAGGGAACCGTCCATATTTTTTGGAAGGCCGACCACTATCTTCTCTATTTGGAATTGGGAGATGATGGCATCAAGTTCCCTGAGGTCATCCTCCATGGCCTTCCGTTTGATCGTTTTGAGGCCCTGGGCGGTTATCCCAAGCTCATCACTGATCGCCACCCCAATCGTTTTTGACCCGACATCCAGTCCCATAATCCTCATCAACTTCTTATGACCCATTTGGCTCTTTATTGTCAATACTTTTGTTTCGAAGGGTTCAGGGCCTGTTAAGGAAAATTAAAAAAATGTGCTAACTTATAGTTATCACAAGAAAAACAAAAACTTCTTGACAATGAACGGTGTGTTTGTTATAAATTGCACAATCTAAACTAGAGGGGAGGTTGGTGTTATGGATTTTTCATTGACAGAAGAGCAACAAGCAATGCGGGATATGGCCAAAAACTTTGCAGAAAAGAAGATTGCTCCAACCATGGAAGAGGATGAGAAAGAGCACCGTTTCCGTCGAGAAATTGTTAAAGAAATGGCAAACCTGGGTTTCTTTGGTTGTATAGCACCTGAGAAGTACGGTGGAAATGAGACAGGGTACCTTGCGGCCTCAATTATGACAGAAGAGATCGCAAGGATTTCACCTTCCTGGGGGCTTCCCTTTAATCTTCAGATGAACTCCATCCAGTCTGTCCTTCTCAATTTCGGAACAGAGGAACAGCGGAAACGCTGGATCCCCAAATTGATCAATGCGGACTTGCTTGGGTGTTTTGCCATTACCGAGGCAAATACCGGGTCGGATGTTGCCTCCATGAAGTCAACAGCCGTAGAAGGTGAGGGCGGTTTCGTCTTGAATGGAACAAAAATGTGGATTTCAGGGGTACCAGTGGCGGACCTTGGTATTGTCTACGTGTACACAGATAAGGCAGCAAAACACCGCGGCATGTCAGCCTTTATCGTAGATATGCATGCCCCAGGTGTCACACAAAAATCGATTGATTCGAAACTAGGCCTTTTCTGCGCTCCGACAGGGGAAATCATTTTTGAGGATGTGAAGGTGCCGAAGGACTGTTTGGTGGGCCAAAAAGGAGATGGGTTTAAAATCTGTATGTCCATGCTGGATAATACTCGACTTTCATCCGCATCAAGGGCCGTTGGGGTGGCCAGAGCGTGTCTCGAACACTCTGTCCGGTATGCCAATGAACGGGAGCAGTTTGGACAACCCATTGCCAATTTTCAAATGATCCAGGAGCAGATCGCAGAAATGTATGTGGAAGAACAGGCTGCCCGGCTGCTAGTCTATCGAGCCGCCTGCAATAGAGACTTGGGACAGCGGAACACCATCGAGGTGTCCTGTGCAAAATTTTATGCTGCAGAGGTGGCTGTAAAAGCCGCAAATCAGGCGGTGAAGATTTTCGGATCTTATGGTTTTTCAACGGAATATCCCGTGGAAAGACTTTACCGTGATGCCAAATCTTACCAGATCGTGGAAGGGACATCCAATATTCAGAAAATGATTATTGCAAGAA
>Ga0209253_10004933_pt1 | contig 11596 bp, 10 predicted proteins | sample FrelakmetBRP12BR_FD_187145 | JGI IMG/M metagenome (GOLD analysis project Ga0209253, IMG submission 187145) | Freshwater lake sediment microbial communities from the University of Notre Dame, USA, for methane emissions studies - BRP12 BR (SPAdes)... | ecosystem: Environmental > Aquatic >...
AGGCCGGCAGCCGCGGCGCTCTTGCGGACCACGGTAGGGTCGAGCTCGCCGCAGAGGGGGAAGATGGACTTGCCCTCGCAGGGGATTCCCAGCAGGCGCAGCTTCTCCTCGAGGACCGGGTCGAGCTCCTCCACCACGACCACCCGCTCCACCCCCGCGGCGAACGTTCGGATGAGCTGCTCGGGGAGCGGGTACACCATGCCGAGCTTGAGGACCGACGCGGTGGGGAGCACCTCGCGCGCGTACTGGTAGGCCACGCCGGCGGTCACCACCCCCACCTTGCGGTCGCGCCACTCGATTCGGTTGACGGGCGACTTCTCGGCCCAGGCGGCGATGTCGCGCACTCGCTGCTCGACCAGCGGGTGGCGGCGGCGCGCGTTGGCCGGGATCATCACGTACTTCGAAGGATCGCGAGGAAACTTTTTGCGCTTTGCCGCCCGCTCGGTGCGCTCGCCGAGCTCTACGGGGGTGGCCGAGTGGTTGGTGCGGGTCGTCGTGCGCAGCATCACCGGGGTGTCGAAGAGCTCGGACAGGTCGAAGGCGGCAGCGACGAAATCCTTGCACTCCTGGGAGTCGGAGGGCTCCAGGCAGGGGACGCGGGCGAACTGGGCAAAGCGGCGGTTGTCCTGCTCGTTCTGCGAGGAGTGCATGGCGGGGTCGTCGGCCGAGACGATGACGAGACCCGCCTCGGCGCCCGTGAACGACGCGTAGAAGAAGGAGTCGGCGGCGACGTTCAGGCCGACGTGCTTCATCGCTGCGAGGGCACGCCGGCCCGCATAGGCGGCGCCGATGGCCACATCGAGAGCGACCTTTTCGTTGGTGGACCACTCACTGTAGACGTGCGGGAACCGGGAGAGCTCCTCGAGGATTTCCGTCGAGGGTGTCCCGGGGTACGCGGCCGCTACGTGCACCCCGGCTTCCCACGCGCCCCGAGCGATGGCCTCGTTCCCCGAAAGTACTCGCTTCATCCGAGATCCTCCTTTTCGGGAGGCCGATCAGCGGCCCCCGCCAGGGATCTACCGGCCGACGACGCGACCCGCTCGGCGATTCTATAGCGTTCCGCCCGGCGGAGGAGGAGGGTGGAGCGTTCTCTCGGACGCCGGGCGGACGCGTGCATCTGTTCTCAGCAGAAAGAAGAACCCCCCGGCGGGGCGGTGGGGACCGAATGTCGGATGGCTTGGGGGGGAGATCCAACGGCGGTACCCTGTGGGGCGCCCCACCGGGGAAGGTCCTTTGTCAACGAGCGGTCTTCGCCGGGTGCTCCCACCCCAAAAGTGAAGACCTTCACAAGATCAAACTAGCACCTAATCTTGCCCTTTGCAAGTGCAGAAGGGTGCACCAACCTGCGACCGGCTTCCGGTCGCCTTGTCCGGGGCCGGCCAGCGGCATACAATGCGAGACAAGGAGAAGGGCATGCCACGCACCTACGAAGGAATGCTCGACGCCAAGGGATTCCGCTTCGCCCTGGTGGTGAGCCGCTTTAACGAGCTGCTGACCGGGCGCCTGCTCGAGGGTGCTCTCGACTGCCTGGCGCGCCACGGTGCCCGCGACGAGGACATCATGGTGGTGAAAGTGCCCGGCTCCTGGGAGCTCCCGCTGGTGGCGCAGCGGCTCGCGGTCTCGGGCAAGATCGATGCGGTGATCGGCCTCGGCGTGCTGATCCGCGGGGCCACGCCCCACTTCGACTACATCGCCTCGGAGACGGCAAAGGGGCTGGCCCAGGTCGCGCTCTCGAGTGGAATCCCGGTCTCGTTCGGCGTGCTCACCTGCGACTCCCTGGAGCAGGCGCTGGAGCGCTCGGGCTCCAAGGCCGGCAACAAGGGCTGGCAGGCGGCCCAGGCGGCGATCGAGATGGTGCAGCTCTACCGGCGCCTCGGGGAGTGAGCCGTGGGCGTGCGGCGCCGCGGACGGGAGCTGGCCCTGCAGATGCTCTACCAGCGTGAGATCGCAGGGACCGACGTTGAAGACATGTTCGTGTCCTTCGAGGAGCTCCAGCAAGCGCCCCCAGCCACGCGCGATTTCGCCGTTGGCCTGGTTCGTGGTGTGATATCGAAGCTCTCGGAGCTCGACTCCCACCTTGTGGACCAGGCCGACCACTGGCGGCTCGAGAGGATGGCCGCGGTGGACCGTAACATCCTTCGCCTTGCCCTCTACGAGCTGATGTTCGAGGGCGACACGCCCCCGGCGGTGGTGATCGACGAGGCGGTGGAGATCGCCAAGCGCTTCGGTTCCGAGCGCTCCAGTCAGTTCGTCAACGGCGTGCTGGACGGCTACCTCCACCGCGGCGAGGCTGCCGGAGAGAGCTGATGCGCCTGGCGGCCGCGCTCCTGGCGGTTGTGTGTGGAGGCGTCGCCTTCGCAGACGAGGCAGCGATCTTCGTGCCCACCGCGCTGGCTGCGAGGATCGAGGGCGGCGAGCGGTCGGGGCTGTCCGTCGCGGTCGAATCGCGGCCCGACGGGGCGATGGTCTGGGTGAGCCAGGTCGTGCAGGCGTTCCCGGGGACGCCGGCCTACCCGCTGGCCGGGCCGGAGCGCTGTGGCGACCCGACGGCACTGGAGTTCCCGCCCTCGTTCGTCGTCCCGGCCGAGCTCGCCGGTGCACGAGCGCAGGGTGACTCCGCCCTCGAGGTGGTGGCGCGCGCCGTGGAGTTCGTTTCCCAGCGCATCACTCTGGACGAGAATGACGACGGCCGCCAGGACGGCGCCTCGGTGCTGGTGCGGGGGCGTGGCCGCTGCTCCGGCCGCGCAAACCTGGCCGTCGGGTTGTTGCGGGCGGCGGGGATTCCGGCGCGGGTGGTGCGCGGCATGGTTGTGGGCAGCGGCAGCGTCCGCTGGCATCGCTGGGGCGAGGCCTGGCTCGGCCCTCTGGGCTGGATCGCCTTCGACCCGGGCGCCGCCGTCGGCCTGGTGAGCGTTCGCTACCTGCCCGTGCGCGGTTCCGGCGAAGGCACCTCGCTTTCCGGAGTGCGGCTGATGCGGATCAACGAGCGCGGGTACGCCGGGCTGCCGGTGCGCCGGGGGCTTCGGATCCTGCCTGTGGGCGGCGTGACCTTGCGGTGCCTCGCACCCGTGGGAGATCCGGCGATCACGGCGTTGCTGGTCGGCCCCGACGGCTCCCGGTGGGCACGCCAGGGGCAAGGAGAGGTCGTCTTCGTCGGGATGCTCCCGGGTCGTTACCGGATGGTGTGGCGTGGCGCGGGGCGCCCGAGTGCTTTCGACCTCGATCTGGGGGCCGCCCGCGAGGTGAGCGTCGAGCTCCCGGGGACCGCGGAGGCGGGATCGTGAAGGCGATACTCGGTCGCCTTTCCGAGCTCGGTCTGAGGGAGCTCGCCAAGCTCCTGACGTCCGCGGGCACGGAGGGGCTGCTCGAGATCGAGAGCCCGGCGGGCCCAGCGCGCGTCCACTTCCGAAGCGGCCACATCGCGGGTGCGATCACGCCCGCCCTCGTCACGGCGTTCGCCGCCCGCGCCGGCACTTTCTGCTTCCGGCCGGGGCCGACGAAGGGTATCCTGGAGTGGATCCCCCAGGAGGAGTTCTTCGCTCGGCTTGAGTCTCAGGCACAGCAGGTGCCAGCCGGGGGTCTCAGCGCTGGAGGGGCGGCCGGCGCACCCGAGGGGTTGGGCGCCGCCGACCCGCTCGCGGAGCTCCGCGAATCGCTGGCGGAGATTCCGATTCCCGGCGGCGGTGTGCGAGTGCTGATCGTGTCGGCCGATCCGCGGGCGTACGGCACGCTGGCGCCCGACTGGAGGCAGCGTGGGTGGGAAGTCAACCTGTCCGACACCCCACGCTGGCCCGACGGGCCACCCCCGAGTCTGGTCATCCTGCACCTGCCGGCATCCGGCCCCTTGCCCAAGCATGGGGAGAGCTGGGTTGCCCTTGTCAAGCGCGCCGCCTCGCAACGCCCGCCGGTGCCGACGCTCTGGGTCGGTGGCCTCGGCGACCCGGCGATCCGCCACCAGGCGATCGTGGCCGGGGCCGACTTCATGGTCCCCGCGCCGGTCAGCGAAGTCGGCGAGACCGCACGCTGGTTTCGCGAGGAGCTGACGCTGCTCGCGGACCGGCTGCTGGCCCGCCGCGGCGGTGGTGAGGGGGACGCCGGGGCTTTCCGGGATTTCTTCCTGGCCCTGCACGTGGACGTGAGCCCCGGCGAGGTGCGCGCCTCGCTCCTGCGCTTCGCCGGCACGTTCTTCGGCCGCGGTGTCCTCTTCGAGATCCGGGAGTCGGTCTTCGAGTCGGTGGGCGGTTACGGGTTCCATCTTCCGAGTCCGGTGCGGGTGTGGCGCGGCGTGGTGCCGCTCGAGGACGTGGTGGTGGAGCGCCGCCCGGTACGCCTCTCTGACTACCCGGAGGAGAGCACCGCAGCGATCTCCAAGGCGCTCACGTCGCGCGGGGGTCTGGACCGGGCCGAGGTGTTCCCCATCCTCACCGGGAGTGAGTGCCTGGCGATCTTCCTCGGCGACCGGCCGCTGCTGGAGGCCGGAGAGACCGAGGCGCTCGCCGGCGTTCTCGCGCGCAGCGGCTCCCTCCTCGGGCTCGCCTGACCTGCACCCGCCCGGGCCCAAGAACTTGCCCCCACACCACCACCGGGCTTGTAGGCCTGCCCGACTGCCCGCCGCCCACGCGTGAAGACCTGCACACCTTCAAGCCTTCAAGCCTCCAAGCCTTGTTACAATCCGCGGATGGCCGAACCGTACGACCCCCAACAGATCGAGCCCCGCTGGCAGGAGTTCTGGTCACGGGAGCGCTTCGCCGCGGTGGACACCGCGGGGGAGAAGGGGCTCTACATGCTGATGATGTTCCCATACCCGTCGGGAGACCTGCACGTCGGGCACGGCCGCAACTACATCCTCGGCGACTGCCTGTTCCGGATGTTCCTGATGCAGGGGCGCGAGGTGTTGAACCCGATGGGCTGGGACGCCTTCGGCCTGCCCGCGGAGAACGCCGCCATCAAGCGCAACATCCACCCGCGGGAGTGGACAATCGGCAACATCGGCCGGATGAAGGACCAGTTCCGGCGCTGGGGGATCCTCTACGACTGGGGCAAGGAGATCACCTCCTGCGAGCCCGAGTACTACCGCTGGAACCAGTGGCTCTTCAACCGCATGCTCGAGAAGGGGCTCGCGTACCGCGGGAAGTCCCCCGTCAACTGGTGTCCGTCGTGCCGGACGGTTCTGGCCAACGAGCAGGTCGTCTCGGGCGGGTGCGAGCGCTGCGGCACGCTGGTGGAGCAGCGCGACCTCGAGCAGTGGTTCCTCCGCATCACCGCGTACGCCGACCGCCTGCTGGAGGGGTTGGACCGGCTGTCCAGCTGGCCCGAGAAGGTCAAGGTGATGCAGCGGAACTGGATCGGCCGCTCGGAGGGGTGCGACCTGCGCTTCAGGGTAGAGGGCGTGGAGGAACCGCTGACCGTTTTCACCACGCGGGTGGACACGATCTACGGCGCCACGTTCGTGGCTCTCGCCCCCGAGCACCCGCTGGTCGAGCGCTTCCGCTCGACCGCGCCCGACGCCGACTTCGGCGAGTTCGTGGACGGCCTGCGCAACCAGACGCGGCTGCAGCGCGAGTCCGAGGGCGGCGAGAAGGAGGGCCGTTTCACCGGGGCCTGGGCGGTCAACCCTTTTAGCGGCGAGCGGATCCCCATCTGGGTCGCCAACTTCGTCCTCATGGAGTACGGCAGCGGCGCGATCATGTCGGTTCCTGCCCACGACGAGCGCGACTTCGCCTTCGCCACCAGTTTCGGTTTGCCGATCCGCGTCGTCATCGCGGGTCCCGGCATGGGCGAGGGCACGGTCCTGTCCGAAGCCTACTCCGGGCCGGGCAGGGTCGTGAGCTCGGGACCTTTCAACGGGCTCGCGAGCCAGGAGGCGATCCCACGGATGGGGGCGTTCGCCGAGGAGAAGGGCTTCGGCACGCGAAGGGTTCGCTACCGGCTGCGCGACTGGCTGATCTCGCGGCAGCGGTACTGGGGCACGCCGATCCCGGTCGTCTACTGCGAGAACGACGGGATCGTCCCGGTCCCCGACGACCAGCTCCCGGTAGTGCTGCCCACGGACATCGAGTTCGGGAAGGTCGAGGGCAATCCGCTTGCCAGGAGCGCCTCGTTCGTTTCCACGACCTGCCCGAAGTGCCAAGGTGCGGCTCGCCGCGAGACCGACACCATGGACACGTTCGTGGACTCCTCCTGGTACTACGCCCGCTTCATCAACCCCCACGTCCACGACGCGATGGTCGACGCGGGGCGGGTGCGACGCTGGATGCCCGTGGACCTCTACATCGGCGGGGTGGAGCACGCCATCCTTCATCTGATGTATGCGCGCTTCGTCTACAAGGTGCTCGCCGATTTCGGCCTGGTCCCCGGCGACGAACCGTTCTCGGTGCTCTTCAACCAGGGGATGATCGTCGGCAAGTCCAGCGTCAGCGGCAGGCTGGAGAAGATGTCCAAATCGAAGGGCAACGTGGTCGCCCCCGACGCGCTCATCGCGCGCTACGGCGCGGACACCGAACGGGTGTACACGCTGTTCATGGGACCGCCCGAGAAGGAGGCGGAGTGGACCGACGAGGGCGTGCTCGGCGCCCACCGCTTCCTGCAGCGGGTGTGGGCCCTCCAGGATGCGGTCGCGGACGCAGCCGGCAGGGCCGGGGAGGGAAGTGCCAACGAACGCCTGCGCATTGCAACGCACCGCTCGGTCAAGCGCGTGCACACCGATCTCGAGCGCTACCACCCGAACACCGCGATCGCCGCGATGATGGAGCTGGTCAACGCGATCGGCGAGACTCAGCAGGAGGCGGGCGAGGGAGCGCTGCGCGAGGCGTACGAGACGCTCCTCAAGCTCCTGCACCCGTTCGCGCCGCACGTCACCGAGGAGCTCTGGCACATCGCCGGTCACGAGGGGTCGCTGCTGCGTGCGGGCTGGCCGACCTACGATGCCGCGCTGCTTGCGCGCCAGCGCGTCACGCTTGCGGTGCAGGTAAACGGCAAGCTGCGAGCCACGGTGGAGGTCGAGCCCGGCCTCGACCCGGATGCCGCCGCCGCCGCGGCCCGCGAGGCCGCCGCGAAGTGGCTCGAGGGCAAGGAAGTGGTGAAGGTCGTGCACGTGCCCGACCGCATGGTCTCGCTGGTGGTGAAGGGATGAGAACCGTGGTCGGTGGTCCGTGGTGCGTGGTCCGTCATTACGTCATGGGTGCGGCACTCCTGGCCGGTGCGGCGGGGTGCGGGTACCACCTCGTCGGAACGTCGAGCAACCTGCCCGCGCTCCTGCAGACGCTCTACGTGGCGCCGTTCATCAACCAGACCAGTCGGTCCGAGGTGGATCAGCGCCTGACCGAGCAGATCACGCAGGAGTGGGTGCGTCGCGGGCGCTTCCAGCTCGTGGCGAGCGGGGACAAGGCTGATGCGGTGCTCTCGGGCACCGTCAAGAGCGCGGTCGTCAACCCGGTGCAGTTCGACCAGCAGGGACGCGCCACCGAGTATCAGCTCACGGTGATCGCCGACGTCCAACTCGTGGACCGAACGGGGGAGAAGCCCGTGGTGCTGTGGCGCGACGAGCGGTTCGCACGCAACACCGCCTACCCGGTAGACCCGCTCGCGAAGGATTACTTCGACCGCGAGATCGAGGCGTTGGACCGTCTCTCGCGCGACTTCGCGCGCGACCTCGTTGTCACGATCCTGGAAGGGTACTAGCCGCGACAGTCGGTGCTGGCTCGGAGCGGTCGGCGCGCGTCTGCCGGCCGGGGAATCGAGAGAGCGCCGGACAACGTTCACTCGGATGTGCACCGGCAGGCAAGGGCACGGCTGCGGATCGCCGAAAAACGGCCCGCTGCTCCTGTGAGGTTCTCCATGACCGAAAGAAGCGTCTCATTCAAGGTTGCTGCGGCGCAGGCGACCCCGGTCTTCATGGACCTGGGCAAGACCGTGGAGAGGGCTTGCGACCTGATCGCCGAGGCGGGCCGCGAGGGCGTGCGCCTCCTTGTGTTCCCCGAGGCGTTCATCCCCGGTTACCCGGACTGGGCATGGCTGGTGCCGGCGCGCGACAAGGCGGCCCTCAACTTTCTCTACGGGGAACTGCTCGCCAACGCGGTCTCGATTCCTTCGGGCGCCACGGAAAAGCTCTGCCGCGCCGCGGGAAGGGCACGGGTCAGCGTCGCCGTCGGCGTCTCTGAGCGCAACACCGACGCAAGCGGCACAAGCCTGTACAACACGCTCGTGTACATCGACGCACGCGGGCAACTGGTGGCCAGGCACCGCAAGCTGGTTCCCACGGGAGGAGAGCGCCTGGTGTGGGCGCAGGGGGATGGAAGCACGTTACAGGCTGTGGACCTGCCCGTGGGCCGGGTCGGCGGGCTGATCTGCTGGGAGAACTACATGCCCCTGGCGCGGTACGCGATGTACGCGTCGGGCACGGAGATCTACCTCGCGCCCACCTGGGACAGCGGCGAGCCGTGGCTTTCGACGCTTCGGCACATCGCGAAGGAAGGGCGCGTCTACGTGATCGGCTGCTGCATGGCGTTGCGACGCGACGACATCCCCGACCGCTTTGAGTTCAAGGCACTCTACCCGCCCGGGCGCGAGTGGATCAACGTTGGCGGGAGCGCGATCGTCGACCCCGACGGCAAGGTCATCGCCGGACCGCTCGAGAAGCAGGACGGTCTGGTCATCGCCGAGGTGGACCCGAGCCGGGTCCGGGGGCCAAGGTGGATCCTGGACGTCGCAGGCCACTACGCCCGGCCTGACGTCTTCCAGCTCACGGTCAACCGGGAGGAGCGGCCGATGCTGCGCGGCCCGGATGGAGCTGCAACGCCGGCGGCGCTTCGGCGGCCGCGCGGCACGTCCACGACAGGGCGAGCGTCGAGGGCACGGAAGCGCTGAGTCGTCAGCGCCGTACCGGGCTGGGCGGTGTCCACCACACCACCCGGCCGATGACCACGTCCGAGAGGGCCTGGCCGGCCCGCAGCCGAATCGCGCGCGGCAGGTGTGCCGGGTTGTCGGAGAGCAGGATCAGCACCCGGGAGTCCGCGTCCACCACGAGTCTCTTGATCGTGCAGCCGGGCTCGCCGCCCATGTCCTCTCGCACCGCGTAGATCCCCCGCGAGGCCACCTCGCGCACGGGCGTCCGGTCGAGCAGGACCGTCGAGCCCGCCGGGATCGTCTCGGCCATCGAGTCCTGGTCGGGACCCAGGCGGACCAGGACCGGCTGCCGGGGGTCCACGCCCAGGTTGCGCAGGAGCGAGTAGGGGATCTTCTCGTAGCGCTCGACGTGGTCGGCCACGAACATGGGAGGGCCGGCGGCGATGCTGTCCGCAACCAGCGGCACTGGGACGGTGTCGCCCGGCTCCCCGGTGGGGAGGTCTTCCCCCAGCAGCTCGGCGACCGTGGTCGCAAGGGCCGTGGCGAGGCGGGAGAGGGTGGACACCGTGGGCATCGACTCGCGGCGCTCGATCTGGGCGACGAAGTTGCGGGAGAGTCCGGCCCGGTCCGCCAGGGCCTGCTGGCTCATTCCACGGCGGTGGCGGGTGTCTCGTAGTGCGGTTCCGAGTTCTTCCACGCCCATGGCACATCCCCCGTTTCCAGGGCTCCCGATGTATCCCGGGTCGGTCGTAAGCACCCCGCGACGGTGCCCGTCTGACAACTCTCGTTATCAGTATAGGCGTGGAATGGAAGCGTGTCAACTCCAGGGGGCCGGGGTGCGTCGGTGGTTCTCGACTGGCCCTCATGCACGACATCCGGCTCAACCTCCGGAGGCTCAAGTGTCTGCAGAGGGATGCGAGCGTGGTCGCTGTCGGTTGCCGAGGACTTGACAATCATAGTAGTGCACTCTAAATTGGTCTTGACTATGATAGTGCCTCATGCATCCGCACCCACCCTGGAAGGCCTGCGAGAGGCCAGCGAGCGCTGGGTGAGGCGGGAGCGCGCACGGCCCCGGCTCACCTCCGGGGTGGCGGCACTGGATACGCTGCTGGGGGGAGGCTGGCCGCAGGGGAAAGTGGGCGAGCTGGCGGGGCCTGACTCCTCGGGGCGGTCGGGGGTGGCGATCGCGACGGTTGCGGCGGCCACCGTCCGCGGCGAGGTGGTGGCGTGGCTCGATGCCGCCGACGCCCTCGACCCTGCCTCGGTGGCCGCGGTGGGGGTGGACCTTCGGCGGGTACTTTGGGTGCGCCCCCGCGGCGTGGAGGAGGCCGTGCGCGCCGCCGAGCTTGTGCTGGAGGTGGGCGGGTTCACGGTGGTGGTCCTCGACTTCGGGTCAGGTGTGTCATCCGCACAGGGGCGTGGAGGCAAAGGACGAGGGGCGTTGCGCCTCCGGCTGACCCGGGCGGTGGAACGGGCGGGGGCGGTGGCGCTGGTGCTGGCCGAGCGTCCCTGGGTGGGGACTCTCGCCGGGGTGACGGTGGTGTTGGGGCGGGGAGGGGTGCGCTGGGGCGAGGGTGCGGATGGGGAACCCCGTTGGCTGGCCGGCATCGCCCTCGAGGCGCACGTGGAGCGGGGTGGCATAGAGCGTGGGGCACGGGTTCCGCGCGTGCATGCCGGCCCGGGGGACCAGCCCCACAGGGCTGCTGCGGCCGGGTGATGCGCTATGCGCACCGCGTCCCTGTGGGTCCCCGATTTCCCCCTGCAGGCGCTGCGCCGCAGCACCCCCGAGCTGGCCGAGGCGCCGCTCGCCGTGGCCGCCGGCCCGCTGCCCCGTGACTTGATCGTGTGTGTCGCGGCGGAGTCCGCGAAGCTCGGCGTGCGGACCGGCATGACCGCGGCGCAGGCGCGGCAGGTGGCGCCGGCGGCGCTGGTGCGGGTGACCCCGGAGGCGGCAGCAGCAGCGGCGGACGAGGCGCTCGCCGACGTGGCCGGCGGCTTCTCACCCCGGGTCCGGCGGCACACGCCGGGCGAGGTCCTGCTCGACGCGGGGGGTCTCGTCCCCCGCTTCGGCAGCGAGCAGGCCATTGCCCATGAGCTCCTGCGCGCCTGCCGGCGGGTCGGTTTGGAGGCCAGGGTCGGCATTGCCGCTGGCGTCGGCGTGGCCAGGACCGCGGCGAGGTCAGGCGAGCTGGTCGTGGTGAGGGCCGGCGAGGAGCAGGCGTTCATGGCCCCGCTGCCGTTGGTGCTGCTGAAACCGCCGCCCGATTTGGCGGCGATGCTGGCGCGCTGGGGGCTCGCTACCGCCGGCGAGCTGGCCCGGCTCCCGCGCCGGGAGGTTGCGCTCCGGCTCGGGCCCGGAGGGGTGGCGCTCCATCGGCTCGCGTGCGGGGAGGAGACGGTCGCCTTCGTTCCCGACCCGCGGCGGGAGGTGCTGCGGGAAGGGGTGGAGCTGGACTTCCCCCTCGGGGCGCTGGAGCCGTTCCTGTTCCTGACGAGCGGCATCCTCTCGCGCCTGGAGCAGCGCCTGGAGCTGCGCGGGGAGGGCTTTTCCGAGGTCCTGCTGGAGCTGCACCTGGAGGGGGGAGGGCACCGGGAGTGCCGCCTCAAGCTGGTGGCGCCCACGCGGGAGGTGCCGGCGGTGCTGGCGCTGGCGCGGCTGCAGCTCGAGGCGAGCCCACCGGGGGCCCCGGTGGAGGGGGTGGCGGCCCTGGTCACGCCGGGCCGGGTGCGGCTGGCGCAGGGTTCGCTGTTC
>Ga0209253_10004934_pt1 | contig 11594 bp, 7 predicted proteins | sample FrelakmetBRP12BR_FD_187145 | JGI IMG/M metagenome (GOLD analysis project Ga0209253, IMG submission 187145) | Freshwater lake sediment microbial communities from the University of Notre Dame, USA, for methane emissions studies - BRP12 BR (SPAdes)... | ecosystem: Environmental > Aquatic >...
TCACGCGTGTCCCATTATAAGTTGAACAAAACTAACTGGTTACAATCGGCGACCATCGAATCATGATCGTCTGTTTCGGTAAGCAGTTGATTCAATGGGACTTTCTCAAATGCGGTCACGCTCAAAATCTGCAAAATATTGTAGAGTGGGGGCTTCAGGTCCATCTTTTTCCTGATGATCGCGACGAGGGCGTAAATCGCGATGGCCACCCAGATCTGTGTTCGTACCGCGTTCTCCGATGTCCCGTAAAACGATTTGATCCGCAGGTTTTGTTTGATCCAGCGGAAGAACAGTTCCACTTGCCAGCGGAGCTTGTAGAGTTTGGCGATCGTCAAAGCAGGCAGAAGAAAGTTATTCGTCAGGAAGATCAAGTGACGATCGTTTTCCCGATCGTAGAACCGCACCCGACGAAGCGGCTCGGGATACTCGATCTTGGATTTGGGACCGGTCAGGACGATCGTCTGGTCCGAGGTCAAGTCCATGGTTTTATCGACGGCTCGCGAGCGGAGTCTTCGCGATTGAAGATTCGATTTGGCTCGGGTGACGAAGAACGTCCGGCCTTGATGAAGAGTATAGAGCCGGGAGTAGTCCAAATATCCTCGGTCCAGGATGTAGAAAGAACCTGGCTCGAGCGGGAGAATGTCGAGGATTCGAACATCGTGCGTTTTCCCTTCTGTTATATGGATAAAGGTAGGGATGGCGCCTCTCAAGTCGAGGAGGGTATGGAGTTTGATGGCCCCTTTCCTTTTTCGAAAAAAAGCCCAAGGAAAAAGCGACAGGCACAGATCGATCGTGGTCGAATCGAAGGCGTAGACTGTATTTTGAAGATCCAGTCCGATGTCCTCGTCGCGATAGAGCGTCCGCGCCTCGGCGATGAGGACGTGAGCGAAGTCGGCATAGATCCTCCAGTCGCGCATCTCGTTGGCATGGGCCAAGTTGTTGCGGGAGACAGGGCTGCGGATGCCCATGTGATAGAGCCGATTTTTCATCGTTCGCAAGCAGGATACGATATCGCGGAGACTTTCCCTGTAGGTCAGCTGGGCAAAGGCCAGACAGAGGAATTGATCGAAACAAGAAAATCTCTTGACCTTGTAGTCTCCTCGATAACGCCGCACGCATTTTCGGAATTCGTGCATCGGCAGAAAGGCCATGATCTGGGCGAAGACGGTAGACGGGGTGTTCATCGGTCGCTCCTTGGAGTGCGAAAGAGCGCCGATTATACAAAATCGCGTTCAAATCGATCACGGCTGAAATGTTCTTTATCTTATTCATTATGTGCGTAATGGCGGCTTTTTTGCTTTCAACGTTGGGACACTACTGATCAAGAATGATAAAAAGAACGCAGTTCGAGTTCTCGACCTTGTCCTGGACGTTCTCCGCGAGCCCTTCACCGGACTCGGGAAGCCTGAGCCCCTCAAGTACCTCGGCCCCGATATCTGGTCCCGGCGGCTGAGCCTCGAGCACCGGGTCGTCTACGTCGTACAAGACGACCGCATCATCTTCCTCCAGGCGCGGTATCACTACTGAAGATAATCGCGATCATCCGCAGTCATCCCGCCCCTTACGATGACTCCGCTGGATGGCTATACCTCATACGGTCCATGGGTCGCGGTGAGGATAGTCCAGGCGGCTGTTAGCCTCGTCATCATCAAGGAACCGCTCGGCCCCGGGATCCCACCTCAGCTTCCGGCCCAGCTTCATTGCGATATGAGCCAGGATGCAGATCGTGTTCGAACGGTGCCCAACCTCGACCGGAGCCACGGGTTCCTTGCGGGTGCGCATGCACTCCAGGAAGTTTTTCATGTGATTGCCGCTCTCGTGGAGCCGGATTTCGCCCTCGCCACTCTCCGGCTTGAGTATTGCCGGGTCGGAAGCCGTGATCTCTTCGCGCGTCACGAAGACCCAGCCCCGGTCTCCTTCGAAGCGCACCCCGGGCGGGTCTCCGGTTTCCATGATGAGCCGGACTCCAGTGTCGTAGAGCGCTTCGGCATGAAATTTCGTATGGACATCGAATAGACCGCGATCGGGGAATTCGGCCTTCCCTTCAACCTCAACCGGCCCCGTGGCATCGCTGCCGTTTCCCCACTGGGCGATGTCGTTCATGTGACAACCCCAGTTCGTGATCATGCCGTGGCTGTATAGCCTGATCTGCATCCAGCCGGGCCGTTCATAGCTCATCTGGGGATGCACCCGGTCCTGGCTGAAGAGGGCAGGAGGAGTAGGGCCCAGCCAAAAATCGTAGTCGAGGTTTTTCGGAACGGGCATCTCCGTTGGATCACCTGTCCCCTCGTCCTCGGGAAGCCAGACGCGGATCGTCTGCAGTTTCCCGATGCGCCCGTTGCGGGCCGCTTCGCAGGCCAGCCGGAAATACACGGATGAGCGCTGCTGCGAGCCAACCTGGAGGATGCGGTTTTTCTGCCGCACCGCCTCAACGAGCTTCCTCCCCTCGGCGATCGAATAGGTGAGGGGCTTTTCGAGGTAGATATCCTTTCCGGCCTTGGCCGCGGCGATCCCATGGAGGGCGTGCCAGAAATCGGGAGAGACGATCAGGACGCCGTCGATGTCCGGCCGCGCCAGGAGCTCGCGGAAATCGTGGTAGGCGTCGATTCCCTTATAATTTCCCTTCCCGAGCTCGGCGGAGTAGATCTTCTCCGCCAACCACTGGGCGTCTTCGAGACGGTGGCTGTCGATGTCGCAAACAGCCGCCAGGCGGGCGCCGATTTCGAGACCGCGGTAGATGAACTCCTGGATATCCGCCTGGCCCTGCCGGCCCGTGCCGATGACACCCAGGAGCATGGTGTCGCTTGGCGCCGTCTGGCCGAATAGCCGGCGCGGCAGGATTGCCGGCACCAGGAGCGATACTCCGGCGGCTTTGAGGAAATCGCGTCGTGTCATCCCGTGCCCTTGCTGAATTCGCGACATCGTGAGCTCCTTGGGTTCAAACTATCATCATGCCGAGGAGACTGTCAATCGGGCCAATTGTCATCGATCCGAAACGGGCTCCACTTCGTTTGCCCTATTCCATGATCATGATGGCGGCCAGCTGTTCTAAGCTGTCCCAGAGGTTCTGGAGGCGCACGTTTTCGTTTTCGGCGTGCTGGTTATTGTCGTGATTGACGATACACAGAGTGATAACCCTGGCGTTCAAGTTTTCTTCAATCAGGTACAAGGGCAGACTTCCGCCTGATGTGGGGGCGACCGCAACCGGTCCGCCGGCCGCGCGTTTGACGGCCGCGATCACACTCTGCGAGATCGGCAAATCGATCGGAGTGCGCTGGGCGTTGTAGCCGCCTTTATCGGAGGTGACCTTGGTGATTTTCTCGTACCGTTGCCTCTCCTCGTCGGTCGGGTCCTTGTCGGTTACATAAAACCCCTGGGACTTGATGTGGTCAATCACCCGCTGGATTTGTTTTTCATAATCGGTGCCCAAGACTTGGCGCAGGTCCAAGGTCGCCGTGGCCTCGGCCGGAATGACGTTGCGGGCATCTTTTCCGACGTCGGCGCTGCGGATTCCGTTGATGTTCAAGGACGGGTATCCATACGTTTCGTAGAGCGTTTGGCCGCCGCCTTCAGGACGGATGAACCCCAATTCTTTTTTCAGCAGGTCATCCACCGGCGGAATTTCGGCCATCGCTCTTTTCTCTCCGGCGCTGAACGGTAGGACGTCGTCGTAGAAGCCCTTAATGGTCACCCGTCCGTTTTCGTCTTTCATCGAAGCGAGTAAACGGGCCAAGAGGAGGGCGGGATTGGGCACCCAGTTGCCGTAGTGTCCGCTGTGCAAAGGCCGTTTGGGCCCATAGGTCGTGATTTCCATGTTGACATCGCCGCGCACCCCGAAATCCAGCATGGGCAGGCCGGACTGGTGGACGGGGCCGTCGGCGATTATCCAGAGGTCGGAGCGCAGCAATTCCCGGTGTCCCTCCAGGATTTCGCCCAGGTGCACCGATCCGATCTCCTCCTCACCCTCGAAGAAAAACTTAATGTTGGAGGTGGGCTGAATCCGGCTTTTGACGAGCGCATCGTAGGCATTGAGTATCAGCATCACCCCGGCCTTGTCATCCGAGCTGCTCCGGCCCGAAATCCGCCATTCCGGGTTGATCTTCTCGCCGGGCTTCGGCTGGGGAAGCACTTTCCCCCCTTTTTCGATGGATTGGGTGAGGAAAACGGGCTTGTACGGCTTGATAGTTGGGTCCCACTGCTCAGGGCTGACGGCCTGCCCATCATAATGGGCGTAGAAGACGATCGTCCTTTTGGCTCCGGCGACGAACGCTTCGCCGTATACGGCCGGAGGCGTGCCGGGTGTTCGGGACGGAAGCAAACGGGCCTCAACGCCTATTTTCTGCAGCATGGCGGCGATAAATTCGGCGTTCCTTTGGATGTTCACTTTGTCCAAAGCGAAGTTGGGGATGGATAGGAATTCAAAATATTCGGCCAGAATTCGGTGGTCGTTAGCCTGGCGGTAGGCCCGCACTTTGTCGATGTCACCTTGGGCCAGGATGCTTCCGGCGACCGGCAAAAAGATGAACGCGGAAAGCAATATTTTTCTCATCGGTTCGCTTTTTCCTTTAACTCCGGCCGCCCTTTCTTAAGGCTTCGTTGCTCGGCCTGAGTTCAGGGGATTCTTCCTAGAGCAGAGGTTACTTTGACGCCCGCGGCCTGTCAAGTCGCCTGAATTAGGGGGACAGCATACGTAATGCACTATTTCCCACGTCCGCTTTTTACGCAAATCCGGAAACACGTATGCTGTCCCCATTTTTGTTGACTTTATCCGGAAATTCGGAGATGGGTATAAGGTCCCGAAACTGAGAGAGGGCGAGCGATCATGAAAAAAGCATCATCCATCGTGTTCACCTTGTCCATCTTTTTATCCGTGGCGGCTGCCGGCGCTTCCGATATTTCCTGGGCCCAGGCCGAAAAGAACGCCGAGCAGAGCCAAAGGGCCATCCAGTTCTGTCGGCGCTATGCCCACGGCTGGCTCGCCCATGCCGACCCACGTTCAGGGCTTATCCCCAGGAACCTGACGAGTGACGCCTATTGGAACGCCAAGGATGCGGCCGCCGACAATTATCCATTTATGGTCCTTACGGCGCACATCACAGATGACTCCTGCCTTGAGGAAATTGTCCAAAAAATCCTGGCCCGGGAGCAAAAACTGACCACCCGCCTGGACTCGCTCCCGGACGATTTCCTGTTTGCTGCTCAGAACTTCCGGACCGAAAAGCCGGACCTGGCCGATATGACCTTCGGCGCCGCCGAGTACGCCAAGGATGGTCTCATGTCTATCTCCGAATGGCTCGGCCCCTCGCCCTGGCTCGAACGGATGAAACAGCTCATCCGGGATATTTTCAAACACGCCTCCCATGATTCACCCTCCGGCAAAATCCCCTCTTTCGATGTCGAGGTCAGCGGCGACCTTCTCCAGGTGACCAGCCGTCTCTACTGGATGACCGGCGACGATGATTACAAAAGCTGGGCTTTCCGTCTGGCCGACCAGTTCTTGCTCCATTCCAGCCTGCTGGACCGGGACAAAATCGGGCTCCGCGATCATGGTTCGGAGATTATCGGAGGGCTGTCCGAGGCGTGTGTGATCGCGTCCCTTGAAGATCCAGAGCGCTGGCAAAAATACCGTCCCCGGATCCGTGCTCTATTGGACCGGATCCTCGAGGTCGGCACGAACCCGGATGGGCTGCTGCACAATGCCATCAATCCAAAAACAGGTGAAGTCCTGAGCCGGGGCCTGGCCGATACCTGGGGGTATGTCTATAACGCTTACCTGACCGTCGCCATGATTGACAACGAGCCGCGCTACCGGGAGGCCGCGGCACGGGCGCTATCCAATATCCATAAATACAAAGACTATGACTGGGAGAACGGCAGCGCCGACGGTTATGCCGACTCCATCGAAAGCGCCCTCAACCTCCTCAACCGAGTTCCCATTGAGTCCGCCTTCAACTGGGTGGACCACTCCATAGAACATATCTTCAAAAAGCAGAGATATGACGGCGTCCTTGAAGGCTGGCACGGAGACGGTAACTCGGCCCGGACGGCGCTTCTGTGGGCTTTCCAGAAAACTCAAGGCATCTCTGCCTCTCCCTGGCGCGATGACCTGAGGCTGGGCGCTGTCCGCGGGCCCGACGGTGCCCTTCAAGTTTTTCTGGCGAGCGACTGGCCCTGGTCGGGGAAGCTCCGATTCGACCGGCCGCGGCACCGCAGTCCGCTGTACCTTCCTATCGATTATCCCCGGATCAACCAGTTCCCCGAGTGGTTCACCGTCAGTCCTACGCAAAAGTATGAGTTGATCGTGAGGGAGGAGCCTGTCCGTGTGCTCGAGGGAGTAGGACTCTATCAATTCCCGGTGACAATCAAGGCCGATGATCCTCTGCAGCTGACCGTGAAGCCGCATAAGGACCCGGCCGCGTCCAAGCTGCGCGCCATGAAATATGCGCCCCGGTCTCCTCAGGAAGCCGTCGCCTGGCAGAAAGACCTGCGCCGCAAGCTCTGCAGATTGCTCAAGCTGGACGATTTGCTCACAGCGAAAATCCCTATGGCCCCCAGGGTCCTCTCCACCGCCGAGCGCCCGGGATATGTCCTTCGGGAAGTCGAGCTCAACTCCACACCGGGCCGGCGGATCAAGGCTGTCGTGACGCTTCCGCAGACTGGCACGCCCCCATTTCCCGCCGTCGTCTGCATCCACGGCCACGGGGGCTCGCGCTATGTCGTCTATGACAAAACGAACGTTTACAAGGGCTTTGCCGCCGCCCTAGCAAATAACGGCTATGTCACTGTTGCCGTCGATGTCGGCCAGCACGAGGTTTATGACACCGGACGGACGCTCATGGGTGAGCGCCTCTGGGACGTCCGGCGGTGCGTCGATTATCTGGAATCGATGCCTGAAGTCGACAGTAAAGCCATCGGCTGCGCTGGCCTTTCCCTGGGCGGCGAGATGGCCATGTGGCTGGCGGCCATGGACGAACGAATCGCCGCCTGTGTCAGCTCCGGCTTTTTGACCGTCATGGACCAGATGGAGCACGACCATTGCATGTGCTGGAAGTTTGAGGGGCTGAGGGAGCTTGTCGACTACGCCGACATCTATTCGCTCATTGCGCCGCGTCCCCTGCAGTGCCAGAACGGGCTGGCCGAGGCGCCGACCATGTTCGTCGTTCCGCTGGCCCGCCGGGCCATGAAAGAGATTCGTTTGATCTATTCCGACATGGGAAGGCGGGATAATGTGAGCCTGGACGTGCACCGCGGCGAGCACGAAGTGGATTTGCCCGACCTGCTGCAGTTCTTCGAAAAGTCCCTGCCCAAATAACGATTTTTAAAAGAAAGTCAGGAAATCGGTTTCCCCCGCCAGACGGTTCGGATAATCGTTCATTGCAGCAGGGCGTTGAAGAACAGCTTGAACGTGCCGTGGGTCTGCGAGCGGTGCTGGGGCGGGAAGCCGAAGAGAATGACCTGGCCTTTCCCCATCTTGGCCCGGACCATGGCCGGTTTGCCCGAGAGGTGTTTTTCGCCGATGAGCCAGCCGCTCTGAAGGAGATCCCGCTCCTGATACCGGACGACGGTCTCGTACATTTCGTTGTTTTGACCGGGCAGGATGTCAAAGACCTGGTTGGAGTTGAACAGGATGAGCCCCTCCGAAGGCATCCCATAGGCCAGGGGATGGGCGTTGTCGAAATCAACCTTAAGAGTTGAACCCGGGCAGAAAAATTCCTTGGAGGGAAGGTCGGCAACGACGTTCCTCACGCGCAGGGAAAACTTGTCGATGGCCAGGCCGGAGGCTTGTCCGAGCGTCACCAGCGTCCCTCCCTTTTCCACAAAATCATTGAGGGCGTCGATTCCCTCCTGGCCGATGCCGCTCCGGTATTCGGGCGGAACGGCGGAGATGAAGCGGCGGTATCTTTCCGGAATTTCCCCCCGGATCATTTCGGGTGAATCGTCGGGGAGGATGATGACGTCATAGCGATCCCGGAGATTTCCTTTCTTGACCTCGGCGTCCATCAGTGTAGCGTAGGGGAAGGAAAACATCTCGAGGAGAAGACGGGTCCAGCCCTCGTCCATGTTGCCCCCGTAGTAGCGCTGATACATCCCTAGGCGTAGCCTCTTCACCTCGTGGGCTCCCGCGTCGACATCGGAATTAAGCGCCTTGAAGTCGACCCCTGTTTTGGCCGCGATTTCCTTGAGGGTTTCTTTTGGACCGCCGGTAACGATGAAATCCCCAGGACGAACTTCCGAACCGGCTTTGTCTACCCGCTTTACCCGGATTCCCTTTTCCAGGAGCAAATTCACAGCTTTGAAGCTGGCGTTCAGATGGCCGTCCAAAGCATAGGCGGCTCCATCGCCATCGACCTTCCAGACGACCGGAATCTGGCCCGCAAGAATCTCAAAATCGCCTTCCCTGATCTCGTCGACCGGGTCAACCCGGACTCCCATGAACTCGTTCATCGTGTGCGTGGCCAGGTCATAGGGCTCGAGCGGATTGCCGTTCTCCTTATCCCGCGTCCAGTAGTTGTCGGGATAGATGGTCTTGCCGAGCAAATTCCTGATCAGTCCCATCTTCGGCTGAGCCAGCGGAATAAGGAATGACCCCTTCGGGTAAAAGGCGTTTCCGGCGACAATATCCTTCTTGGCCTGCTTGATCTCGATTCCGGACAGGAGCAGCGTGTTGACCATTTTGATCATGGTCAGGGGATCGTGCTGGTTGGCCGGGACGACGTAGGCCTTTGGACGGCCCTGCGCTCCGCGCTCTGTCTGCCGTTTGGCCTTCAGATAGGCGTTCCGGAGGACAGTTTCCTTGTTCCGGGCTGCGAGGTCCAGAAGCGCCCAGGCCGAGATTTTCTTCTGTTCGACCACATCGCGCAGCCTCCACCAGCCGCCCGGCCAGGGATGAGGGAACGTGCTTTGGGCTTTGTATTCCGGGAATTGGCGGGAATCCGCCTCGAGCTGTTCCGGGTGGACGTATACGGGAGTCGCCAGGTTGGCGCTGGCCGATTCGGTCAGCATGCCTGCGATGTTGTGGAAGGGGGTTATCCAGTGCCAGCCGAAATGGCCCCAGCCGGGATACTCGGCGGCGTTGAGGATGCCGGTCTTTCCGTTTTCCTCCAATTTATAGGCGATATGAGCCCCGTACCAGCTCATCTCCCGCCAAATGAGGGGGTCGGCATAAGGCCGGATGGGGTCGCAATAAGGCGGGATATAGAACCTCGCCCCATAGCTCCCCATGTGGTGATGGTCGATATAGGCTTGGGGGATCCAGTCCCTGTACATGATCGCCGCGGCATATGTCGATTCAACCAGGTTGAGGAAGTCGCCGTCGCGATTATTATCATGGCCGGCGTATTTGTGGTACAGCCAGGGAAGGTCTGCTCCCTCATACTCTCCGCCGAGGGTCTTGTTGTACCAGTCGGTAACCATGATCTGGCCGTCGGGGTTAAAACTGGGAATTAGCAAGAAGACGACGTTTTCTAGGATTCGGATCGTCTCCTCGTCTCCTTTTGACAGGAGATCATAGGTCAGTTCGGGGGCCATCTGGGCGCCGCCGATTTCGGTGGCGTGAAGGCTCATCGACTGGCAGATGACCGCCTTTCCCTCCTTGATGAAGCTGTCCATTTCCGCTTCCGTTGTTCCCCGAGGGTCGCTCAGCCTGGCATTGACGGCCCGGAGACGGTCGAGGTTCGCCATATTGGCTTCGGCGGAAATGATGACCAGGAGAAAGGGATTCCCCATGGTCGATGGGCCCATGTTGACGACCTTGATCTTGCCGCTCTCGGTTTCGAGCTTCTTGAAGTAGTCCACGATCTTGTCCCAGCGGGCGATTTTGCGGTCGCTGCCCAGCCGGAACCCGAAAAACTCCTCGGGTGACGTGACCTTTTGTTGGCTCAATGCAACTTGAGCCAGAAGCCCCGATGCGGCCAGAAACAGGATGACCACTTGCCGAGCGCGGTGTGAGTTAAGCTGTCTTTTCATGATGGCCCTCCATAAAAAGGTAGAATCTCCGATCCGGAATTTGAGGTCCCATTATGAACTTGAATGGGAACAATTTTCAACTTTTATCCCGTCCCTGTTTTCAGGAAAGCCAAGCAGGCATCAGAAAGCGAGTTAAGGTCGGGATGAATCTCGACCGGGAAGCCGGCGTACTTTTCGGGCTCCAGATAACCATTCAGTCTAAAAAAAAGACAAGATCTTAACGATAGCTCCGGCGGCCACAACCAGGATGGCCAGGATGAGAAGGGCATTCCAAAGCGCCGCCTTCGGGCCGCGCCCGACATCCTCTCCGAGATAGCCTTTGCTGTTGTGGAGGAGAAAGAACCCCAGGTAGGCCGCCGGGATCATGACGAGGTTGAGCGAGGACGCCGCCACAGGCACCCAGAAGGGGAGGGCGGCGAAAGCCCCCAGTGCGCCGACATTGGCCAGCATCGTTGATGCCTTGTAGGCGCGGCCGTGGAGCTCGAAGCCCAGCATTTCGCTGAGCGCGAGCCCGCAGATCAGCATCTCCAGGACCATGGTCGTGAAGCACATGCTAAAAACGCCGAGTGAAAAGACAATCCGCCCAAGAGTGAGCCCAATGAGAGGCTCGAGGGCGTGGGCGGCGTCGACGGCCCCACGGACCTGGATGCCCTTTGCGTAAAGGGTGTTGGCGCAGGCGATGGTGACGAAACTCGTGGCCAGGACGAACGGCAGAAACATGGAGACGCCGAGGTCGAAGTTCTTGAGCCGGAGGTGCTCTCTTCCCCAGCCACGGGCAAGGAGCGTGTAGGGGAACAAGAAGGTCATGTTGACGCCGACTGCGGCGCCGAGCTGGCCGAGGACCAGGGCCGCCCCTTCTTTCGTTCCCGGGATATGAAAACCGAAAAGACCAGTGAGCAAGGCTCTGGAGTCGAAGCCGGTCTTGACGACGACCAGGAAGAAAGCGCCGACCATGAAAAAGAGCATGTACTTGAGCGTCCGCTCGAAGGTCCGCAGGGCCCGCCGGCTGCCCTGGCCGGTGCTCCAGCAGACAACCGTAGAGGCCGAGAGTAGGACGAGCATGATGGGAAGCCGCGGGACGGAAAGGCCGGCGACAGAGAGGATGTCCTTGAGGACCTCCGTGCCGAGCGAGTACTGAGGGAACTGCCAGATGACAGAGGACACGAAGACCGCCAGGCCCCAGAAAAGGGCCAGGGCGGGATGGAGCCGTTTCTGGAAAACGTCGTAAGGCCGGGCGTGGGTGAGGAGAGTCTGACGGCCGATGGCGGCGAAAACGACAACCCCCAGAAACATGGCCAGAGGATTAACCCAAAGCAGTCTATAGCCAAAGCCTGCTCCTGCCAGGATGGTCGATCCCGCCGAGCCCGCCCCCAGGGTGATGGCGCTCTGAAGCCAGCCGGGACCGGTCAGCTTCCAGTAGCCCCGCCAGCGGCCAACGAGGCCGGCCCGGCCTTCGACCTCCCGGAGATAGGCGCGCTCGGCCTCTAGCGCTTGGGCATCCCGCTCTTTGACGAGCGGGGACCCCCGCCGCAGGTCGCCGGCTCTGCTTTCATCTTCCATGGCTTTCTGATTCCGCTCTTATCACTCCCGGCAAATACCTGTCAAGGCTAGGCTCGGGAAGGCTCGGG
>Ga0209253_10004935_pt1 | contig 11593 bp, 15 predicted proteins | sample FrelakmetBRP12BR_FD_187145 | JGI IMG/M metagenome (GOLD analysis project Ga0209253, IMG submission 187145) | Freshwater lake sediment microbial communities from the University of Notre Dame, USA, for methane emissions studies - BRP12 BR (SPAdes)... | ecosystem: Environmental > Aquatic >...
TGGCGCTCTCACGAATGTGTGGCTGGCACGTCTGGGACTAGCCCGGTCTGTCTGGTCAGTTTCATTCGACCACATAAATCAGATAGAGCAGAACAAGACAGGCTGGCGGATTGTTTCAGTCTCCTGCTCAGTCTTGGAGGGCGGTCTAGGCGGTGAGGTGGGGATTGATTATTGTTTCTGCCGCTCGGGCGAAGGGGCGTCGTCCACCTGTGTAGGCTCTGCACTCGCATCGGAAGCATCGATGGCCTGGCCTCGTTCGTCTTTGACGTAGACGCTACCTTTTAATGACTTGGCACGCTTCTTCAGTTCTGACGCCAGCTTACTGACGTCTCCCGGATGCGTGATGGGGGACCGTTCGTTGGTCACGACGGCAATCGAGAGACTCATCATCGGAAACTGTTCTTTGTTCCCTCGACGATCGACGGAATCGATGTAGCCCTTGAGGCGATCGTCACGGTCGTAGAAATCAGGAATCACCAAATCGAAGCGTTTGATGATGGTCTGGCAGATGGCATCGATGCGATCCGGCCGGCTCATGAACACGAAGTCGTCTCCTCCGACATGGCCGACAAACCCCTCTGTGCCGGCGAGTTCTCCGACGACTGTGGTGAGGATGCGGCAGGTCACGACGAGGACTTCGTCTCCACGGCCATAGCCATAGCGATCGTTGAAAGATTTGAAGTTGTCAATATCGACATAGGCCAGTGCGAAGGGCTGTCCGCTTTTAATTCTGGCGGTGGTTTCAAACAGGATGGTGGTATTGCCAGGGAGGCGGGTGAGGGGGTTGGCATCGAGCGAGCGAGTCAGGCGACTTAGGCAGAGACGCACGCGGTGTACGACGTCTTCCGGGCGATAGGGGATCGTGATGAAATCGTCGACCCCCAATTCCCCCCAGTCGATGTCGTTGAGCCGACTGTCCCGGACGAAGACGATGAGCGGCAGTCGTCCAAGGAAGGCATCGTGCTTGAGGTTTCGTGCGAGTGTTTCTACTGAATGCCCCCCGGCGCCTTCGGTGGCCAGGATGAGGCAGGGGGGATCGTGGACGAGTTCGTGAATCGCCAGATCCGGCAGGTTGCCTTCCACGACCTGGAAGCCGGCTTTCTCAAGCGTCGAGGCCAAGACGGAAGCTGGTTCGTTGTGGAGGAGAAGAATCCGCCGTCCTGGTAGGGAGGGGTTCATAGGTAATCGTCGATGGTGGCAAATTCGCTCGATGCCTTGGCGATGCAGTCAGCCAAGGTCTGTTCGTCGAGGCCCACCATGTCCCAGGCTGGTTTCGACAGCGGCGGGATGAGGTCATCCCCCGGGTTGCCGCAAGCCAGGCCTTTGACCAGGATATCGGCGACATGGACGATGGCCGTGTGAAGCTCGGCTTCCTTGGCGAGCGTCGGTGTATGGTGGTAGAGGATTGGCTCACGGAGCGTGATCGGCAAATGCCAGGCGTTGGCGAGGCAGCCGCCGATGTCGGCATGCGAGAGGCTCAAGAGCTCCTGCTCCACCTCGATGAGTGAACGATCGCCGCCTGATTTGAAGGCTTCTTTGATGCTGTCTCCCACGTCGGGCCATTTGACGTAGAGGACAACCTTTCCAATATCGTGGAGCAGGCCTGCGACGAACAGTTCTTCGGGATTCTTGATTTCCAGCCTGGTTGCCAGGAGGTTGGCGGTGATCGCGACCCCCAAGGAGTGGCGCCACAACTGATCCATGCCGGCGTCTTTCATGATACTGAGGGCCGAGGCGCAGAGGGTGAGGCCTTTGACGACATTGAATCCCAGGACGATCACCGCATGGGCCACTGAACTGATGCGGGAGGGGAATCCGTAAAACGGTGAATTGGCGAGCCGGAGGACTTTGGCCGCGAGGACCTGATCCTTTTCGATGATGGCCCCGATCTCCTCAGTCGACACGGTTGGGCGGCCGATCATGGCGGCGAGCCGCTGCACGACATGAGGGAGCGTAGGCAGGTCTCCGAGTTTCTCGATCCGGTTGCGTAGGTCTGTCGGATTGAATGTGGTCATGTCGTTGCAGGCCCCTCTGTCACTGGCGCCGTACTATGGGTGGCATGCAAATGTGTCCGGAGCGTTCGGAGGATCAGTTGCTGCAGAGGGTCCTGAGCGACATGCCGAAAGCGATGCTCGAGTTCCACGTTCAGTTCAGTCAGCGTTTTTCCCCCGGCGTCTCCCGCGGAGCCCTCCACATACACCGAGGTCACCCCTAGCCGCTGAAGCCGCTCGATCATGAGCGCGTCGAGTATGGTTCCGACCGCCACGATGGGAAGTCCGTTGGCATTCGTCACTGGCTTCACCAGGACCATGTCTGGCAACAGTTCCTCGATTACCACTCGTTTCATCGATCTGGATTCCTGGAATATGTGTTCACGCCAACCAACAGCCCGCTCACCTGAACCCGATGAATGGGGCAGGGGGAGTCTATCCCTCGTCCTATTCTTATCGGACAACCGACATCATCTCTAAAGGTTCCTCCTCCTTCCTCTCAGTTGATGCGCTCAGAGTGCCTGGTATGGCAGTGGTTGGTTAACTGGGAACCAATATAGCCGGGGGAGGCTAGGGTTGATGACCTGTCGGGGACTCTCAGACGGGGAAACTTCTAACGGGAGGATGATCGGTCAGGAACGGCCCGGCCTTCCTCTAAATCTTGGAGGTCTGACCAGGCGGTGAGGTCGGTGCGGGAGGGATCGACGGCGTCTCTGAGCTGGTTGAAGTACTGTTGTTTCTCCGGCGTGCTTGGCCCGCGAGTCAGCATCAATTCGTTCCAGAGATCAAGTTCAGATACTTTGTGAGGCTTCGCAATTTTCCTGAACCACTGGGCCACCGCTTCATCAGTGGGATGGGCTTTGACGGCTGCGGTGAACTGATCGGCTGTGATCCCGGCGAATTCAAGGAAGCGAATGTCCATGGGGCAGGGGTAGATGTATTCGCCTTCGGTGCCGGCCAGCACGGCGCGGCACTTATCGATCATCCGCGCCAGGTGGACATAGCCTTCCATCTTGACGCGCATGCTGCGGGGAAATGATTGTCTTAGATCCATCTATTATTGCGGTTTATGGTTGGTAAACGTTAGGCCCTTCACCACTACTATCTGGTTGTTCACGAAAGAAATAATTCGCAGCGTGGGCGGTAAATCTGTGGATGCCATGAAGCGTAGGCGGAATCGCGTCAAGTTTCGACTACGCAGATTGAAATCTCTATGTATCGGGTTCGGCATTTGAGTGCACTATTTAGCTTGCCGCAGGCTTAACGGTAGTGGCTGTAGTCTTTCGCTCCAAGAATACATCGTAAGGACATTGAACCCGAAAAGACTCATTTTTCTTAGTCAGTAAGAATTTGCATAAACGATTGTCTGAGAGCTCCATTGTGCAGTCAGTACTACCTGCAGTTGAATGAGTACATTTCAAGTCGCGAACAATGATTTTGCAATACGAGTCTTGCGGACATTCGTAGAAGGCCCAAGGTTTTGTACTGTTAAATTCTATTGTCCATTGACTGTATTGCAAGCTGTGCTGGTCGTCCAGGAGATCCCCCAACCTCGTAACCACTGCATCTACTTTTGCAGGGAGATCCCTGTCCGTAAAACGTTGCCATCGGAATGATTCCCCTGCGCATCCGGAGAGGATCAATAGGCACGCAAGACCTAGGGAAAGTCGAAACATTACTAAATCCTTTTGTTTGGGAGGTTCCTTCTGTGTCATTCCACCGGAATGATAATGCTATAAGACCTGCCTGTATTCATTGGCTTGACCATATGAGTAAGAGGGTATCAGCTGCTCATCATAGTATCCGATGATTCTTGAACGTCAGGTTCTTCACGACGACTTCGCCGTTTTCGTAGGAGATATTCCGGCGGGTGGCAGGCAGATCCGCTGACCCGACGCGCACGTAGGTGTCGGTGATGCTTTCCGCGTTAGTCAGCTTCCCGTCGGTGGGGGAATAGTAGTACACGCTGTACTTCGTCGTCAGGTTCTTCTGATCCTGGGTGACGGCGCTTTCTTCGACATTGATCGTGAAGGCGAAGGGGGTCATACCAGGGTGCGCCATCTTGCGATTGATCTGGGTGATGCGATTGTCCTTGAGGCGATAAAACGAGTTGGAGCCATGGATGATCAGCTTGGTGCCGAACGGATGGCCGTCTTCTTCCATGGTCAAGGAGTACTTGCCGTCCGACTCCTCGAAGCTTCTTGGACCACGGTGCACGGCGATCATGCCCAGCTGTTCCTGCGCCCACTTCTGCACGTCGGCATCTCCCAGTTGGACCGAGACTTCACGAGGGCCTTTCACCATGATGGGTCCGCTGGTTTCCTTCCCGTTCACGTTCACGGTGAGGTCAGCCGTGAATCCCTTGAAGTCTTTTTCCCAGCGCGCGGTCTTCTCGAAGGCTTGCCGAAGCATTTCGCGGGCCTTTGGGTCATCGGCTACGGTCGGTGTATTCGGTTTCTGATGTTCCATGGGGGTCTCCTTCGTGAGTCAAATAAATAAGATGGGTATTATACGCTTCGGGGAAAACCTGTCACAAGCATTCTCAATCGCGCGCCGGGCACGCCTAGCGCGACAGGGCGACGTGGACAGATTGGATGCACCTTGTGTCGCCCGTCTCGCTCGTCCGGCCTCTCTCGCGAGGCTATCCTGCGAAGGCGCTAGAAGAAATTGAGCATTTCGGGTATACTCGCGCCGCGCGGGGGCTATATCCCCACGTAGAACGAAAGGACGGACATGGAACGACGGGCTGCTTCCCATACCGAAGAAGAAGAGATGAACCACCGCCGCAAGTTGCTGAATGCCGCGAAGAAGGGCGATCAGAAGGCCATTGGCAAGCTCTTAGAGCTCTATCAAGTGCGGATCCATAGCGGCGATATGGTGACGAAGCTGAATAAAACCTCTGCCACGCATAAGCTTCAGGCTCAGCTTGCTGAAGGGAAGCCAGTGAAGGGTGGAGGGGGGAGTCACGGTAAGAAGACTGCACCTGCGAAGCCTGCTCCAGCGAAAGTCGCACCGGCAAAAGTTGCCGCGCGGCCTGCGATCTCGAAGCCAAAGCCAAAGCCAAAGGAAAAACCAAAGCCACAACCAGCCAAAGCCGCACTACCGAAACGCAAGAAGTAGCCACCAGGCGACTATTGCACGGCCACTCGTAGTCCTCCGCCTGCTAGCTTTGCCGCGATCTCTTCCGCTTGTGACAGCGCCCCCGCAAACACGATGGCTTCACCATCATGATCGATTTTCCATGCCAGTTCGAAGGCTTTTGAGCTGGTCATGCCTGGAATGTGTTGGCAGAAGAGCCCAATCACTTGTTCGTAGGTGTGGCACTCGCAGTTAAACGCGATCACACGCGCATCGAGTCCAGTCCCTGTGCCGGTACTGGTGATCTCTGTCGGGACGGGGGGGGCAAAGGGGGTTTTCGTGCCAGCCATGGGGCGAATAATAGCAGAGTTCGCGGCAACTTTTAACCTCGAATATTCATGCATGCCGTCGCGACATTGCCTGAGCGCTTGTTCCTCATGACGTGTAATTCGTATCTCGTATGCGACGATACCGACAGCGTCCTTCCCCCTGCGCTTCACGAAAGACGCATCACAGAGAGGCTAGGCGCCGAAAATCCAAGATGGCGGCAGAAGTATTTATGAATAATGCGGGCTTAGTAGCCTGTCCGAGTGAGCAGGTGGTTGGTTCTCACCCAATTCTCTCGGGCGCAGGACTGTGTATAGAGTGCAAAATGTGCGGGGGAATCTGTCGCTGGTTGGAGCCGGTGTGCCAGTGCCAGTGTCTGTGTATAGACGAGTGAGGCGGATGTCTTGACGAGGGCGAGTCCATACTCAAAGTGGTAGCCCTCTTCAAGGGTGACGTTCCTCTTCGAGAGCGCTCTCACCCGAGCAAGATCGTAGGCCTGCTGTCTGAACGAATCGTCCATGAGATGGAGGAGCGCAGCAGGGCCTGGCACGAGACTCTCGCCGATACGAACACTGTGGGACGGGTCGAAGAGTCCTCGTTGGAGGCGACGGTCCCGACACAGGGCTGCGTGAAATGTGGCGCGCCAGACTGGGTCGCGGAGATCTCGGTCGATGGCCTCTGCTACAAGAGAGGAGAGCGGTCCACTCACGTCATACCCTTGCACGAGGCGTCCCGACTCGATGAGATCCGGAAAGCTCATGCCCATCCGGTCTTGAAAGGCCGTGACGCCAGACATGGGAGTCAATTGCAGCGCCATGAAGTCGCGAAAATGGACAGTGGCAAAGCGAGTCAGGAGCCGTGCTAAGGTCTCCGGATGGCACAGATGAAAGGGGTAGAAGAACGCGTGGGGTGGTTGCCGGTGATTCATCGACAAAGTCTCACAGTCATGTTAATTATCGCGCGTGAAATATCTCTTCACGTCGTGGCTTGATTTCCTACTCATCTTCGTCCCTCTGACGATCGCGCTTGAGGTCCTTCGAGCCGATCCACTGCTGGTCTTTATCTCGGCCTGTCTTGCCATTATTCCATTGGCCGGACTGCTGGGCCGAGCGACCGAGCATTTGACAGCCCATGTCGGTGCCGGCATCGGTGCGCTGCTCAATGCTTCTCTGGGCAATGCCGCGGAACTGATTATCGCACTGGTAGCCTTGCGCGAGGGCCTTCACGATGTCGTCAAGGCTTCGCTGACCGGTTCGATTCTGGGGAACATCTTACTCGTTCTCGGTGTCTCGATGTTTGCCGGCGGGATGAAATACGAGCGGCAGAAGTTTAATCAAACCGCTGCTGGAATGGGTGCCAGTCTCCTGCTCCTGGCTGCTGTCGGACTCATCATTCCCGCTCTCTTCCATTTCACCGCTGCCGACCGTGGTGTCGCCATCGAACGGGAGCTGAGCCTAACTATCGCGATTATCTTGTTCGCGATTTATATCGCCAGCCTGCTGTTCTCCCTGAAGACCCATCGCCATCTGTTTGCCGGGGAGGAGCATGACGCGTCAGACCTTGGAGAACAACCCTGGAGCAAACGCGCTTCGATTGCCGTGCTGGCCTTCGCGACCTGTCTCGTGGCACTCATGAGCGAGATGCTTGTCGGTGCGCTAGAACCTGCTGCGCGCCAGCTCGGGCTGACGCAAGTGTTTGTCGGCGTCATTCTTGTCGCGCTGGTGGGGAATGCGGCTGAACATTCCACTGCGGTGATGGTGGCGTTGAAAAATAAGATGGATCTGGCCTATGGGATTGCGGTGGGGTCCAGCCTGCAGATTGCCTTGCTTGTGGCGCCCTTGCTCGTGTTTGCCAGCTATCTCTTCGGGACGCCGCTGGACCTGATTTTTACGCCCTTCGAAGTCGCCGCAGTGACTATCTCGGTCTTGATTGTCGGATTCGTCGCGATGGACGGAGAATCACACTGGATGGAAGGGGTCATGCTGGTCGGAGTCTATCTGATGCTTTCGATCGCCTTTTTCTTCCTGCCCGCCTAAGGGCCTGTCCGCTAAGGATAGGCGGCGTTACTCGCGAGAGATGCGAGGCATGCGCGACGCCGAATCCATGATTCTGAGTGTCGCGCTTTTTCCACCCGCTATCGGCGTCAGACTTTATCCATATCGATGACTTCCGTGGCTTCCCACAGATTTTTCAGTTCTGCATCCGCCAGATCTTTTACCCGATCCTCTTCCGTCTCTTCACCGAACTGAACCGCTTTAATTGGTATCGTCTCGTCCTTCTCGGAGGGAGACGCAGCCAGCTCTGGCGGCAAGGGCTGTCTTCTTCGCTTCTTGGCAGGATCCATATTCACGGGCATAACACCTCCGACGTGATTTGGGTTCAGTTTCCACTCTGATTGGCAAAAAAGTCAATGATGGCTAGATTGAACGAGTGTGCTTTCCCGCAGGCTTTGCAACGGCCTGTTTCTAGTACAGCTTCTCGGCGATGGTGTCAGCCTGCAGCCTGCCTTTCGCCGATAGTTTGCTGCGTTCACCCTCTTGTTCGATCAATTCCTGAGCGAGCAACTGAGCGGTGAGAGCGCTGTGTCCATAGTTCAGCGCATGTTGATGCAGGCTATGAGAGGGAATGCCTTGGGTCAGTCGTAACCCAAAAATTACGGAGTCGCGGAGCTGCTCTTCATTCGAGAGCTCTATGCGCTCCTCAATGGGGAGGAAGCCTTCTGTCAGCGAACGATTATAGGCATCGAGGTCGGCCACGTTACCGAATCTCGCTCCGCCCAGATAGGACTGGGCACTGGGGCCGAATCCCAGATATTCCCCATTGGTCCAATAAAGCAGATTATGGCGGCAGGTATATCCAGGCTTGGCATAGTTCGAGACTTCATATCGCTCATATCCTGCATCTGAGAGCATCCTCTGTGCAGCCTCGTCCATCTCAATCTGAAGGCCTTCGTCTGGTGCGGGACTCCGTTCAAGTCGGATATTTGATGCGAGTCTCGTCTCCTGTTCCACTGTGAGTGCATAACAAGACAGGTGTGTTGGTCGCAGTGAGAGGCAGTGAGTGACAGTACGCTGCCAGCTATGCAGGCTTTGGCCAGGCAATCCATACATCAAGTCAAGGTTGATGTTTATGAAGCCGGCGGATCTGGCCTTCGTTATGGCTGCGACGGTTTCACTGACGGCGCCGGGCCGACCGATTCTGACGAGGTCGCCATCCTCCATCGATTCTGCACCGAAGCTCAGGCGTGTCACACCGGCCTGACGTAGTTGAACAAGGTCTTGCTCGGAGACCGTCGAGGGGTGGCCCTCCACGGTGATTTCACAGTCTGGGGTGAGGCTGAATCGGCTCCGAATCTCGGACAGGATGGCGATGAGCTGAGCTATGGGCAAAACCGTTGGTGTGCCGCCCCCAAGATAGATGGATTGGATAGGGCGCCCCACAGCGACTTGTTGCTGCGCCGAGAGTCCGATCTCATACAAGAGGGATTGGACAAAGGCGTCAGCCCGTTCCTCGCGATGGATTTCCAGATAGAACGCGCAGAAGTCGCAGCGCTGGCGGCAGAAGGGGATATGGAGGTACAGGCCCAGAGGAGGGGGCATGGTCACGACAGGCTGAATCCTTGGGGTTTGGAAAAGTCCCGCGACAGGACGATTTCAATTTCATCGGCCGGGGATTTTCCGCGATTACGCACATGGGGCTGCCAAGCCTTGTGTTGGCGCAGTGATTCGAAGAGCACCTTGAGCAGATCCGGCTTGATGCGCGCTTCCCATTCCCGCACCCAGGCATGAGCTTCCTCGTCGCCCTCATAGTCGTCGGGAAAGGAGGCCTCCAGGCTGAATCGAAAGGTGAAGGTTTTTTCTTCTTGGTACATAGAACCCCTCGCTGATTGCGAACTGGCCAGCCCGATCTTATAATACCCCTCAGATAAAGGAGTACGACTCATGCCTATCTTCGAATATGTCTGCGGCGAATGCAATCATCGGTTCGAGCTGTTGGTCTATGGTTCCACGCTGGCAGCCTGCCCGAAATGTCAGGCCACAAAATTGGAGAAACAAATCTCCGGGTTCGGGGTGGGCGGCACGGATGGCTGGGTGTTGCCGGGCAATGGCGGCGGTTCATGTGGCAGTTGCGGTGATCCGCGCGGCCCCGGTTCCTGTTCCACCAATTGATCATGGATTCAGGCGAACAGACCCTGCAGCGTGCGATTACCATCATCTCTCAGTCCGACCCGCTCACCAAGTTGCTTGAACAGGTGAAGCTGGGCCGGATGAAACCGACCGATGCGGGGTTGCGCGCCGTGACCGGCTCCTGGCTGGGCACCTATCAGAAAGTGATTGAATCCGGTGGATTCACCGGCCAGGCCTTGCGCCGCATCGACCCACAGCCACGGCTGGCAGTCTTGATCGAATGTGGCGTGTTGACGGGTGAGCAGCAGGCGGTCACGGCCCTCCGTGCGAGTTTCGAGAAGGCCGTCGCTGCCGCAACGGAGTGATGTCATCGCATGTGGGCGCTGTCGGCCATCGCTGTCTTTCTCCTGATCATGGGGCCGATCGGGGAGGGACGGGCAGAAGAGGGCATCGGCACGAGCCCACTCCTGACGATTGCGCCGAAGGATCTTCCTCGCATCCTGCCACCAGACTCTCATCTCCTGATCGATCCATCTTCCATTGAACAGTTTCTTGATGCGCTGGATGGCGCCCCGCCTGACTGGGCGATGGTCTACGGTCATGGCCACCACGATCCCGAGCATGACGAGCGGCTGTTCAGGTTGAACCGCGAGCGCGATATAAAACGTGCGGGCAATCCTGTGATGATGCAGCTCGTCACCGTCCTCTGGTTCGGAGAATTGTCTCGGTACGATGCGGAGGCTGGTGGCTTTCGCGTGGTACTTGGCCCCAGGTTTACCTCGACGAGGTGGGGCCTTGTGCGTTTTAAATATGAGGATCTCGCGGGCGATCTTGTGGCGAAGGTATCAGCGACGCTGCAGAGCGAGCTGGAACATCGATCTGCGCGAGGTGTGCCGGTCGATGTTACGGTGGTCATGACGGGACGGCTCATTCCTGACGAGTCGGTGGTATACGATTTCTCGCATGACCAGGAAGGCCTCGGATTGATCATGCCGGTTGTGAAGGTCGAACGCCTCGATTATCTGCTGACGAATCACTAGGCCGGTCGAGCAGTCCCTTTCTCCCATAGGTATTCTTGCTTGTCTGATCCCACCATCACGGCGGGGCGGTCCTGAACAGTCAACGTGTATCAGCCGGGTGTCCCCACCGTAGGCTGTATCAGTCACTTCTCCGACTGCGCTCCGCAGATGTCCATGAAATTGCCACCTTGTGCGCAATAACCTCACGGCTGTGCGCAAAGGCACTGGTTTTGCTCCGTCCTGCTTCATTGTTTGGCTGCGAGATCGTGTCACATCGGCCAAGCAACAGGAGGCAGGATCATGACTTACGTCACAACAACGATTACGACGACTAGGGAGTATCAGGTTGATGCTCCCTTCTTGGCCTCAGGTCTTGGAACGGCGTTCCTGCTGCTGCTCGCAGTCCAGGGATTGGTCTATTGGGTTGAAGTTCCGCTTCTCTCTGCTGCAGAGACAGCCCTAACATCCGGTCATTCGCTCAAGGAAGTGGATGACCGACAGGTGCGCAGGACAGAAGATATTACCCCTGTCCCAGCACCAGGGGCGGTCTTCACGGTGGACAAAGAATCAGGCCGTTCGAAGGTCGAGAAGAAACCCCGGAGGTTGATTCGGAAGCCATCAGCTGGTTTATCGCCATCCGAGACTCCTCAGTCTGTCGATCAAGGCCGTTCTTCGAGTATGCCGGTGGTAGTTGAGCCAGTCTCATCGGAGAGGAAAGAGTCAACTGCCGGCATGGCTCCGTCTGCTGCCGGTATGAATCAGATTTCACCAGGGGGCTCGACAGGAGGGTCCATCTCGACTAGGTCGGCTGGAATGCCTGCGGTATCGGCCGTTGCCGGGGCGGTGGGCTCCCCTGGTCCTTCAACAGCAGCTTCTGGCTCAGGCGGCTCGTCATCGGGCCAGGGGAGCCGGAGCGCTCGGAATTTAATCAAGCAGTTGCCGGGTTTGCAGCAACTGCTCACAGCTGCACCCGTCACACAAGGGCCACCACCGGAACCGATTGCGGCACCGGCGCCTCCGTTGGGACCCCCCCAGGGTGGTTTGCCGCCGG
>Ga0209253_10004936_pt1 | contig 11592 bp, 14 predicted proteins | sample FrelakmetBRP12BR_FD_187145 | JGI IMG/M metagenome (GOLD analysis project Ga0209253, IMG submission 187145) | Freshwater lake sediment microbial communities from the University of Notre Dame, USA, for methane emissions studies - BRP12 BR (SPAdes)... | ecosystem: Environmental > Aquatic >...
AGGTTGAAAAGGGTGACCAGTCTCTTCACCAGGATATTTCGTTTTATGATATTCTCAATCTCGTCTTCCGGTTTTAACACCCTCCTGATATCGGAATATGGTACCCGCTGTACAAGATCTGCATATTCCGGCTTTTCACGGGCGATGTGGGTATACGCTTCCTCGAATTCGAGTTTCCTGTAATGGATCCCTTCCTGGTTCTCGCGACTGCCCGAACGATCCGGAATATACCGAAGGATGCATCCGACCCTTTCAGTGTTATCATACCCCGAGACCGCATAGAGTCTTCTCTCATCATCCTCGATAAAATCACGTAAACGGAGAGGTTTTTCTCGCATTTCCGTCACCGGTCAATCGAAAGGTAGGCAGATACCTCGCTGCACAGTGCACCCTCGCGGAGAATTCTCTTCGAGAGGAGATCCACGACAGTACTTGGTATCCCGGGAAGTCTGCCTGCATCGATAAGAAAGTCATGCGGAATATGGCATTCTTCCGGTATAACCGGGTCTTTTGCTCCGGATAAGTTGGCACTTGTGGCAGTGACAGGAGAATCGAAGAGAGATATCAGCTCAAGGGCCAGCGGGTGTGCGGGGAACCGGATACCGATCATGCCGGCTCCGCCGGTAAGAATCTCCGGCACCGAGTTTCTGGCAGGGAGGACGACCGTGACTGGTCCCGGGAGAAAGTGGTCGATGAACCGGGAGGCATACTCATCCACTTTCGCAACACCATGAACCATATCGATTGCGCAGACGGCAATGGATATCGGATTGGAGAGCGGCCTTCTCTTGGCCTCATAAACCTTCAGGATTGCCTCTTCAGAAAAGGCATCTCCTCCCAGACCATATATGGTGTCCGTAGGATAAATGACAATGCCGTCATGTCTGAGAATTGAGACCGCCCGTTCGACCGGGGTCATGTCAGAATTCCCGTCCCTTGACCCTCTTGATATCAAAGACGGCTGCGCCGCTGACATGCATTACAGCGAAAACACCTGCCTGGATTGGATCGGTCACAACGAGGTCGGCATGTTCGGGGACACTTCCTGCCATTTTCAGGGCAATAACCGGGATCCCTGCTTCCCTTACCCGATCTACCGCAGCTGATATCTCCCCGCCCATCAGGGAGCCGGCCAGGACCAGTATTGCTGCCCGGGGAAGGCGGGCCACAGCATCAACTGCCTGGGCTACGGTCTTCTCCCCAACGAGAGGGATGGTATCCACCGAGATCTTCTCCCCCCTGATATTATGGCGATCAGCCTCATTCACGGCGCCAAGCGCGACCTGGGCAACCTGTGCGCCGCCGCCGATGATTATAACCCGGGTTCCGTAGATATTGCTGAACGGTTCATAGGGCTTTACTTCCCGTACGGAGGGTAAATGGAGCAGTTCCTCAATCATCCCCTCATGATCGACACCATTCTCAAATTCAAGATACAACTCTGCATTTCCCTTGAATGGTCCTGAATCAAAAATTTCCTGATGGATCATGAGTACATTGGCTTCATGCCGGGCAACGACAGTAGAGATGTCTCTGAGAACACCTTTCCTGTTCTCAACAATTATGCGAATCGCAAAAAGATCAGGTCCCTCTTCAGTCATATCAGAAAGTGCGATAGCCGGGGATCGAACCCGGGCTAAAGGCTTGGGAAGCCTCTGTCCTGCCGCTAGACTACTATCGCCCGATAGGATGCATATTCAATTGGCAGGATGCGGAGATAAAATTTCTCAGTCTTTCTGAATAATTACGGGGGAATAAGAGAAAGTAACGGATCATTTCTTCTCATCATCTGACTGCCGCAGCGCCTGCACCTCATGAATGATTTCCCGGTGAAACACGAGCATCATGTCACTAATGATACCAAACATGAAAATCTGGAATCCGACAACGATGAGAAGCATGGTAAGGATAGTAAGGGGAAGATGTTCAATCTGGTTCAACCACTGCTGGAGTACGTAAACGCCGATAAGCAATCCCATGATCATGAAGATTAAGCCAATGAGTCCGAAGTAAAAGAGCGGGTTACTCATTTTAGCCAGCCGGTAAATGGTGGTTGAGATTTTAATTCCATCATGGAATGGCTTGAGTTTGGTTGGAGTTCCCGATCGTTTTCTGTAGCTGACAGGAACAATACGAATATCCTGTTTGTTCCTCACCGCCTCTGCTGAGATCTCAGTTTCAATGCCAAAACCTGTCTCTTTCAGCTGAAACTGCCTGACAGATTCTCTTGAAAATGCCCGGTATCCGGAGAGGATGTCATTGAGATAGCGGCCATGGGCGACTTTGAAGAGTCGGTTCAGGAGCTGGTTGCCGGTAAAATTGAGCCACGAGAACGATGACCGGTTTTCGCTAATGAGACGATTGCCGATAACCTGGGCAGCACCGAGAGAGAGGGGCATAAGCATCTTTTCAGACTCTCCGGGAGCATACGTACCATCGCCATCAATCATCAGGATATAGGGCTGTTCGATTCTATCGAATGCTTCGATAATTGCATTACCCTTCCCCTTTCCGGTCTGCTCGATGACCCGTGCCCCTGCCTTTTCAGCAATCTGCCGGGTGGTATCAGTACTATGACCGTCAATTACTAAGATATTCTGAAATCCCAGATCTCTGAAATCCTCAACGAGGCTCCCTATTGTCGGTCCTTCATTGAGGGTCGGGATGAGGATGCAGACCTGGTCCTTCTCGATGCTCATTGGGATATAATTTTTATATCCCCTGTCATAAGTGCTTCCATGCATATCGCGAAAAAAGGGCTTCGTGTCCTTGGAATCGCGGAAAGCTTTTCTTCAGATAACCGCTCCATCCTTGCGGGAGTTGTCATGAGGAAAGACCTTCGGGTTGACGGTTTTTCCTTCGAGACTACGACAGTTGGAGGAATGGATGCAACTGATTCGGTTGTAGCCCTGTACCGGAATTTTTACCGGAAGGATATCAACGCTGTTATGATCAGCGGGTGTGTTATCTCGTGGTTCAATATCATCGATCCCCTGCGGGTCCGGGAAGAGACCGGTCGGCCAACCATTGTGGTGACTTATGAAGCCTCCGAAGGTATTGAGGAAGATATCATCCATCATTTTCCCCATGATGAGGACCGCCTCTCCTGCTACCGGGCCCTTGGTACCCGGATCCCCCATCTCCTTCCAACGGGGTATACCATTTACATGAGAGCGTATGGAATTTCTGATGAGGATGCCGGGGCTCTCTGTTCTGCATTCACCTATGATGGAAAAATTCCCGAGCCAATCCGGGTAGCACGGTTATTCGCCCGTGCAGTTATGCAATCCGAAATTCTGTCTGGAATGAGAGAGAGGTACGCAGAATGAGAAGTAATCCCTGGGGGATTATCCTCCCCTTTGGATATCGGAAACTCAGAGACTGATTCCGGGACAGGGATATGATATATCTCTCACACGGCATGTTCCAGGGAGCAGCTGGGAAGGCCATTCATTTTTTTTAACCGACACACAGGTATCCCCTCTCTTCGAGGAATGGTCTTATTTGTCGTTCTGCTTCTTCAGGATTCTGTGAGATCATACGCTCGATATCGGCCCATGCTGCCTTGAGGCCACTATCATCAGTATGGAGCGCGAGGCTCCCGGTTACCTTTCCGATGACTGTTCCATCTTCTGAAAGGATTCGGAGTAATACACATCTGTATGCTTTGCACTGGTGGGGGCTTGTTGTATGGATAGTACAGACAATACAATCCTTCAACGGGCGGAGAAACGGGCAGGCAGTTGGATTGTTATCTATCCAGGAACAATCCGAAAATATTTCCCGTTTATCCTGATCGATAACTGCGGTAAACTGAGTCCCTGTGGAAACACAGCATGCTAAATATTCTTCAGGGCCGATTTGTTGTTCGATAACGATGTAATCTCCAAGAAACATGCAGCAGCTGCCGCACTGTCTGCATGTGAAGGTCATTCAATTACCTTATCGGTCGGCTTTGGATATCATTTTTATCTTCCGGGGAGGCCCAGATACAAGGACGACAATCAGCCCTGGTAGGAATATCGCGAAACCAGTGACCCCGATTGTTTCATGAAAATGTCCACCCGGAGATTATCCCCAGGATGAAAAGTATTATCAGAAAAATCGAGTGTTATCTTCTCCTTCGGGTCCCATGTGGTTCCGGAGCATCCCAGACCGCCCATTGTCTGGACTCCAAAATGATGGGTTGAGATGAATTTATATCCGTTCATAGTCTCGATACATGCCGATATTTTCGCGCCGTTTCGGAAAAATTCTGCCCTTAAGAGATCGTTCTCAAGACTGTTGGTCCCGTTATGGAAAAGGATGACCCGGGAGTCGTAGTTCAGGTAGCCGCTCTCATCTTTATGATGTACTCCTTTTATCTCAATGAATGATGGCTCGCTAAATTGCTGGAAATTAAAATCAGGAAGGTGGAGCAGTAGTATGACCAACGCAGCGAGTGCCATCGTTATTGCGATGAGGAGAATTATACCCACCTGCTGTGATATGGCCTCATCATCCGGACAGGGTGACAACTTTCAGAGGTACGTAGCGGAGGGCGGAAATATTTTTCGAAATGACTCCGGAGAATGGATTAATTTTCATGAACCTGATGAACAGTCTTCATTCTGCCAGTGAAAGATGGTATCAAAAAGAGAGGGTCAGCTGGTTAGCTGTCCCTCTCTTCTTCACCGGTGCGGACTTTAATTGATCGTTCGACAGGGAGTATAAATATCCTCCCGTCACCAAATTTTCCGGTTTTTGCCCCCTCCTGGATTGCCTGAATGACTGTTTCTGTAACGGAATCACGCACGACGATTTCGACCTGGACCTTGGGTATAAGATCGACCTGAATTGCACCGCCCCTGTACTGGAGTGATATTCCCTTCTGGTCACCCCGTCCTTCAACCTGCATGACAGTCATACCGTTAATCCCCTGATCTTCGAGTTTCTTTTTTACAAAATCCAGACGTTCAGGTCGGATAATGGCTTTAATCATCTTCATGGTTCAGCCTCCTAGACCCGTTCTCCGTGCTGGGAGATATCAAGTCCGACATACTCTTCATCTTCTGACACACGGAGTCCCAGGGTCTTATCGACCAGGACTGCCAGAATGAGCGTTACCGCGAACGCATATATCACCGCAGCAAGGGCACCAGCGGCATTTGCAAAGAACTGACTGACATTGCCTTCCAGGAGACCTGAGTAGCCATTGATTGCGATGGTTGCGAAGATGCCGGTAGCAAAGGCACCCCAGAGACCGCCCATGCCATGCACAGCCCAGGCATCAAGACTTTCATCGAGTCCTTTCTTCAGACGGAAGAGCATGGCGCCGTAACAGATGAGCCCGGCGATTGCACCGATAACGATTGAAGCCCCAACGTTCACGTAACCGGCTGCCGGCGTAATTGCTACAAGCCCGGCGATTGCCCCACTGATCATCCCGAGTGAACTCGGTTTTCCCCGATACCAGCTTGCCGCAAGCCAGGCCAGGGCACCAGCGGCAGCAGAGGTATTGGTAACGAGGAATGCATTTGCAGCAAGACCATTCGCTGCCAGGGCACTGCCGGCATTAAACCCGAACCAGCCGAACCAGAGGAGTGCTGCACCGAGCAGGGTCATGGGAATGTTATGGGGTTCCAGGGAATACTGGCCGAATCCCGAACGTTTGCCGATAACCATCGCCACGGCAAGTGCAGCGAATCCCGAACTGATATGAACCACAGTGCCCCCTGCAAAATCGAGAGAGCCTAATGCTGAAGCCCATCCGCCCCCCCAGGCCCAGTGGGCAAGCGGATCATAGACCAGGGTGGTCCAGAGCAGGGCAAAGATAATAAACGCCGATAATTTGACCCGCTCGGCAAATCCTGAGGTGACGATGGCCATGGTGATTGCAGCAAACATTCCCTGGTAAACAACAAACAGGAGCGGAGGATACCCTGCATCACCAGCCTCCATCCCGATTCCTGCTAACCCGAGGAAGTCCAGATTACCAATAAATCCTCCGACATCCCCCCCAAAGGACAATGAATACCCGAAGAGTACCCACTGGAGACTTACAAGGGCAAGGACAATGAAAGAGAGGGCTACCATAGAGATGAAATTCTTACGCCTTACAAGTCCACCGTAGAAGAATCCAACGCCGGGGACCATGAGCATGACCAGGGCAGCCGAAGCCAGGAGCCATGCCGTTGTGCCGGTATCGAGTGTCATATGATCACCATGAAGATTTTTACGACTATGTTAGTATTCATCAAGTCAAATTCCGCAATTTCAGAGATGATTCCAACCTTCCTTCGTCAAGATGAATCATGTCGCAAGCAAAGAATGGGTAGTTAACGATATTCTTGAGGAAGTACACCCTGTCTTTTTTTGGACGTAGGGAGATGACTGGGAAGTCATCGAACCAAAGATGTACGGGTTTCAAACCATCATCCCGGGATTCTTCGCCCGCAGCTTCCATAAACCCCGTATCATTGTCCTCTTTCATGAAATGCACGGAATCACCAGTCTCCTGAGCGGGTACTATACCGTTCAGTGGATGGAAGTTGCTTTCTATCTTATATATATGTTTCTTTTTTCTGTGAGCCGACAGTCATAGGAGAATAGGTTGAGAACCGGGGGGAAAGGACAGGTTCCCCTGGTTCAAAGAGCTTGCCCAGCATAATAGCTGCGCGGAGAGAAACTCGTTTGGGAGAACCGGATATGCTACATATCAGGCCTCCACTTCACCGGTACGGACACGGCGGGATTCCAGAACAGGGATGATAAAAATTCTACCATCACCGGGTTTTCCAATTCGTGCAGCTCTACATATCTGTTCAACTACCCTGGTCTCAATTTCGTCTTTCACCACAATTTCAATACACATCTTCGGCAGGAGGTCCACATTGAGGATTCCCCCGCGGTACTGAAGCTGAACCCCCTTTTGTTCCCCTCTCCCCTCGGCCTGGGAAATTGTCATTCCAAATACACCGATAGCTTCGAGAGCTTTTTTGACAAATGGAAATCGTTCTTCTCTGATCAATGCCTGAATGAGCTTCATGGTCTGTTCATCTCCTGGTCTGGAAGAGCATTTATTTGCGGTTCCATTTTCGAAGGGGCTCTCTGTGACTCCTTCAAGTCATACTCCCGGATAGGGAGCCATAAAAGGGACGCATTTCTCGTTTCTCTTGAGAATATGCTGTCAGCTGTTTTCCCCTCACGTTCTCCCTCCTCCTCAGTATTTTGTTGCATATGCCTAAGATGGAAGGAAGTAAACTTCTTAAGAATAAATAATTATCTAAATTCATTTTGAAAAAAAAATTAATAGGTTGCCAGGTAGCGTTCAATCTCCCAGGGGTGAACAGCCAGTCTGAAGAGATCAGATTCCACGGTTGCAATTGAGGTCAGACCGTCCATGACGTGAGATCCCATAACCTTCCGGATGACTGCATCTTTTTCGAGCTCAATTTGGGCCTCCATCAGGCTTGCCGGCAACATTTCAATTCCCATCTTCTTTCTCTCCTCTGCTGAGAGGTGGTAGATATTGGTGTCAATACTCTCCGGAGGTTCAATCTTGTTCCTGATCCCATCCAGTCCAGCTGCAAGCATCGCGGCAAAGGTCAGGTAGGGGTTGCACATGGGGTCAGGACTCCTGAACTCGGCCCTGGTGCTATTCCCACGGGCTGCCGGTACCCTGACCAGCGCTGAACGGTTGGCGGCACTCCATGAGATGTAGCAGGGGGCTTCATACCCTGGTACCAACCGTTTGTAGGAATTGATGGTTGGGTTTGCAACCCTGGTGATAGCTTTTGCATGCCTGAGCAGCCCGCCAATATAGTAATAAGCGGTTTTAGACAACTGCATCGGGCTGTCAGGATCAAAGAAGGCGTTTTTACCATCTTTGGTGAGTGACCCGTGGGTGTGCATGCCGCTCCCGTTTATTCCGGAAATCGGTTTTGCCATGAAGGTGGCATGCAGGCATTTCTGGAGGGCAAGGGTTTTTGTAGCAAACTTGAAGGTTATAACCTTGTCCGCTGTATCAAGGGCGTTACTGTACTTGAAATCAATCTCATGCTGACTCTCGGCAACTTCATGGTGAGAAGCCTCAATCTCAAAGCCCATCTGGGTCAGGGCAAAAACAATATCCCGCCTCACATCCTCAGCAAGATCGGTTGGTGCAAGATCAAAGTATCCTCCATAATCCTGGAACTGGGTTGAGGGCCTCCCATCAATCATCTTAAAAAGGAAGAACTCAAGTTCAGGACCGGTATTGAACGTGAATCCCATTTTTTTGGCGTCAGTGAGCGTCTTTTTCAGGACATACCTCGGGTCACCTTCAAAAGGTTTATTTCCGTAAGTATAAACATCGCAGATAAACCGGGCGACCCTGGCATCGGCTGGCCGCCAGGGGAGAATCGCATAGGTGGCGGGGTCAGGTTTCAGCAGCATATCTGACTCTTCAATCCGGGTAAAACCCTCAATAGAGGATCCGTCAAACCATATCCCCTCAGTCAGGGCTTTTTCTGCCTGTTCAACCGGAATGGCTACATTTTTTGGTTGGCCTTCAATATCGGTAAACTGGAGACGCAGGAATTTAACAAGATCTGCGTCGATGTGTTCCAGCATCGCACCTACGACATCTCGCGTCATATGGAAAATAGCTTCTACCCAATTATATTTATACCTAATTGAGCAAACATTATGGGATTATCAACGGAGCATATACAGATTCAGACGAAACCTGTGATACCATGTGTGGAATAATTGGGGTAATCGATCGTAGTCGGGCGCGGATGAACGGGACAGGAATCAGGGCAGCCCTTTCAGAGATGGATGAACGCGGAAGTGGGGAAGGTGCCGGATATGCAGTATATGGGGCATTTCCCGACTTCAAGGATTACTATGCCATTCATGTCTTCTTTGACAACCTGCACGAGGCAAAACCTGCGGTAGAGGATGAACTCTCAAAGTGGGGGGTCATAGAGCATGATGAGGCAATCCCGACAAATGAACACCATGGTTTACGAAAAGTGCACATCCCCTGGCGTTTCTTTTTCCGGCCGGACCCTCACCTCATGCCCCGGAGTACAAGTCCTGAGGATGATATCGTGATGCATCTGGTCATGAAAGTCAATACATCTATCCCAGGTGCTCTTATTTTTTCATCCGGGAAAAATGTTGCCGTTTTCAAGGCTTCAGGCTGGCCTGAGGATGTGGCGGATTTCTACGGAATCCAGGACTATAAAGGATATCTCTGGATGGGGCACAACCGTTACCCGACCAACACTCCCGGGTGGTGGGGAGGTGCCCACCCATTCAATCTCCTCAACTGGAGTGTTGTACATAACGGAGAAATCACATCGTATGGGACCAACCGGAGATACATTGAGAGTTATGGATACCGGTGTTCCATGTATACTGATACAGAGGTAGTTGCTTACCTTTTCGATCTTCTTGTACGGCGGCATGGTCTTCCACTGGAGACCGCGGTGAAAGCACTTGCTCCACCCTTCTGGGATGAGATTGATCGGATGTCAGGAAAGGAACAGGAAATATACCGTGCCATCAGGCTTGCCTATGGATCGGCTCTGATGAACGGTCCCTTTGCGATTGTTGTGGCAAATAATGAGAGTATGGTTGGTTTTACTGACAGGATCAAACTCCGGCCGCTGGTATCCGGTGTTCGTGGCAACCGGCTCTATATATCAAGTGAAGAAGCCGCAATACGAACGATGGATCCCGATGTTGAGGAGATTTCCATGCCGAAAGCAGGAGAACCTACGATCGGGAGGTTCCTGGTATGAGTATCGGGAGTGTCCCGCTCCGGTATAAGATCAGCGTTGACCATGACCAGTGTATGCTGTGCGGGCGGTGCGTTGAAAGCTGCCCTTATGGTGTCTTCAGAATTGACAGGGAAAAAATACATGTCAATTCACGCGTCTGTGTTGCCTGTCATCGCTGTATCGCCATGTGCCCCCGTGATGCTATCGACCTGACCGAAAGACCAGTTGACTACAGGAGCCATCCCCTCTGGACTCCCCAGGTCAGGGAATCAATCTACAACCAGGCACGAAGCGGGAAGATCCTCCTGTCCGGCATGGGAAACGCCATGGACTATCCCGTTATCTTCGACCGTCTGGTTCTGGATGCCTGCCAGGTGACCAATCCAAGCATCGATCCTCTCAGGGAACCAATGGAACTCCGGACATACATCGGCAAGAAACCGTCAAAACTCGAGTTTCAGAAGGTAAACGGGGACATGGTTTTAAAGACCAGTCTTTCCCCGAACCTGATGCTGGAGACCCCGATAATGATAGGCCACATGAGTTACGGGGCAATCAGCCTGAATGCACAGCAGTCGCTTGCCCGGGCAGTCAAGGAAATCGGTACTTATATGGGTACGGGCGAAGGAGGCCTCCACGAATCAATCTATCCCTACCAGGATCATATGATCGTGCAGGTCGCTTCGGGAAGGTTCGGCGTTGATATCAACTACCTCGAGCGTGGGGCGGCAATTGAGATCAAGATCGGTCAGGGAGCAAAACCAGGTCTCGGAGGCCATCTGCCTGGTGAAAAGATCTGTGCGGATGTCTCATCTACGAGAATGATTCCGGAAGGAAGTGATGCCATCAGCCCTGCCCCGCACCATGACATCTACAGCATCGAGGATTTGAAGCAACTCGTCCTGAGCCTGAAAGAAGCTATAGAATGGAAAAAACCGGTATTTGTGAAGATTGCCGCAGTACATAACTCAGCTGCCATTGCTGCCGGTATTGCGAGGTCCGGAGCTGATGCCGTTGTCATTGACGGATTCCGGGGAGGGACTGGTGCTGCGCCACGAGTGTTCAGGGACCATGTCGGAATTCCCATCGAAGCAGCAATCGCAAGTGTTGACGCCAAATTGCGTTCGCAGGGTATCAGGAATGAAGTATCCATCATTGCCAGCGGGGGCATCAGGGAGAGTCCGGATGTTGCAAAGATTATCGCTTTGGGAGCCGATGCCGTTTATATCGGTACGGCAGCACTGGTTGCCATGGGCTGCCGGGTATGCGGGACCTGTTACCGGGGTCTCTGCCCCTGGGGTATTGCAACACAGCGGCCGGATCTCGTTGCACGGCTTGACCCTGATATTGCTTCAGCAAACGTCATGAACCTGATCCATGCCTGGACACTGGAACTCTCAGAACTGATGGGAGCAGCGGGTATCAACAGCATCGAGAGCCTGAGAGGGAACCGGGACCGGCTGAGGGGATACCTCCTTGATGAAGGTATCATGCGGGTCCTCGATGTCAAAATGGTGGGAGCCTGAGAGGTATGGCAAAGGTCAGTATTGATGCCCGGCAAATGCATTACACCCCTCTGAATCAGGTAATACGACAAGCGGTGGCAGCAGGTGCAACAGAAATAGAGATCGATCATGTCATGGGCCAGCGTTTCATTGCTGACGGGCTTCGCGGTGATGTGACTATCACCATTCACGGTGTCCCGGGGGGAGATCTCGGGATGTTCATGAGTGGCCCGACCTGCATCGTCCACGGAAACTGCGAACATGCACCGGGCAATACGATGGATGCCGGAAAAATCATCATTCATGGCAGTGCCGGTGATGCCGTTGCCCACTCCATG
>Ga0209253_10004937_pt1 | contig 11591 bp, 9 predicted proteins | sample FrelakmetBRP12BR_FD_187145 | JGI IMG/M metagenome (GOLD analysis project Ga0209253, IMG submission 187145) | Freshwater lake sediment microbial communities from the University of Notre Dame, USA, for methane emissions studies - BRP12 BR (SPAdes)... | ecosystem: Environmental > Aquatic >...
CGATTTTCGCATAATCTAAAGCCAACTGTAATCCTCCTTTATTCATCGCCCGTGTCTGGCAGAGTTCTAGGCGAAAATTCCCCAGCGATGTTTGTTTGTAACAGTTTCTTGGCTTCGGCCAAGTCTTTGGTCTGGCCAAGAATCCACATGAGTTTGACCAAGGCGGTCTCGGCAAGCATGTCTTCCAGTTGGATTACGCCGAGAGCGAGCAGGTCGCGGCCTGAATCGTAAACGTTCATGTTGACTCGGCCCCAGATGCACTGAGAAGCCATGCAGACAACAACATCGCGCTCAACTGCTCTGCGCAAGGCTTCGAAACACAGTTTGCCCACATGACCAAGGCCTGTGCCCTCCAAAACCAAGCCCTTGTACCCGTTCTTTACAAACCAGTCAACTATGGAAGGATCCAATCCGGGGTGGAATTTTATGAGCGCCACTTTTTCTTCAAACTTCGGCTTTAAAAGAAGTTTCTTGGATGGATCGCGCTTCGCATAGCTGTCTATCAGCATCGTTACTTTTCCGTCTTGAGCTTTGGCGATTGGTGTTGCATTAACGGATTTGAATGCGTCTCTTCTGCTTGTGTGGCATTTTCTAACTTTCGTTCCTCGATGCACCACTATGCCGGTGTCTGATGCTGTTTCGTGCATTGCTGCGGCTACTTCGGCGAAAGGCGCATGAGACGCTGTGACGACTGCGCCTATTAGGTTGGTTGCTGCGTCCGAACTTGGGCGATCTGCTGAACGTTGAGACCCAACAAGAATAACGGGCACTGGAAGATTCTGAAGCGCGAAGCTCAGCGCCGCAGCCGTATAACCCATCGTGTCTGTTCCGTGAGCTATCACGATTCCGTCAGCACCTTTTTCGATCTGATCTGCAACTGTTTTGGCTGTTTCTGTCCAGTGTTTCGGCGTCATGTTCTCACTGAAGAGACTGAACAGTATATGCGTGTTCACCTGTGCAATGTCTGCCAGTTCAGGAACGACGCTGTACAGATCGCTTGCACTTAACGCAGGACGAACAGCGCCAGTTCGATAGTCGACACGGCTGGCTATAGTTCCGCCTGTGCTTATTATCGCGACTTTGGGAAGGTTTGGTTTCTGCTCTGGAAGCTTGGGCGATTCGAATGTTGGTTTTGTTCCTTTTCCTATTTTTTCTATCTTCACGTTTGAGGTTACGTTGACGCCAATGTTGTAGCCGTTTTTAAGTTTGATGACGACGTGTTTTTCGTCGCCGTATTCTGAACGGGGAATCAGAATCCCCTCGTATGTCTGTCCATCTTTTGCTATCCGGAGAATGTCGCCTATTTCAGCGCCTGCCTTTTTTATTGCGCTTAGCACTTTTCCTCTGTAACCCGAGTTATCTTTTTCGCTCATGTGCTATTTCTCCAATATTTTTGACATGTAAGCACCATCATGCTGGTAGCCAAACCGCGCATAGTAGCGCTTAGTTCCAAGAGCACTTATGACTATAATCTTTTTTAAATTATAATCCTCTTTCGACAGGCGCTCGGCCTCGGCCAACAAGTTGCTCCCATAGCCCTTGTGCTGCCAAGCCTTTGCAGAACGCTTGCCCACGGGCACTAACGGGCCGTAAACATGGAGTTCTCTCACTATGGAACATGGCGTTCCAACTATCTCTGGTCTATGAGCTTTTTCTGAGGGAACGCGCAATCGTAGGTACCCAACTAGGACATCGTTTTCCTTGTCCTCTGCCGAAATGAAAATCTCGTCGCCTTCAGAAGCTTCGTATTTTTCGGTTGAGATTTTAATTTTCTCTGGGTTAGGCATTATTCCGTCAGCCTGCATGCGGTGGCCAACTTCTCGGCAGCGGATGCATTTGCACCTCAGGTCTTGTTCTTTTAGCTTTTGCTGCACGATTTGGCGGAGGTTGCTCTTTTTTACTCCAGCCATAATCAGCGGAGATGGAATGTCTCTTTGGACGCGCATTATGCGTACCCACGGGGGAATGGTCTGCTTTACTTGTGCAATGAGGTTTGCCGCTTCTTCGGTGGTGTAAGGTTTGTATGTGCCTCTACGGTGCCAATCGTAGGTTTTTGTGCCTTCCATCACTAAGCAGGGGTAGATTTTGATCATGTCAGGCTTGAAACTGGGGCTCGTGAATATTTTTCTGAATGCTTCGAGGTCTTTTTTGGGCGTTGAGCCGGGCATTCCAGGCATCATATGATAAACGATTTTCAGGCCTGCATCTTTCATTATGCGCGTTGCATCAATGACATCCTTAACCGTGTGGGTTCTGCCGACTTTGCGGTAGATCTGGTCGCTAGGGTTTTGGACACCTAGTTCTACGCGGGTCACGCCCATGTTAAGCATGTAGTCCACATTGGGTTCTTTTGCCCAGTCTGGCCGCGTTTCCACGGTTATTCCCACATTGCGAACCTTGCTGGTTTCCGCGTTCTTCTTTGCTTCTTCCAGACTGGCTGATTCTTTTTCTGTTATGGCGTCTAAGCAGCGTTGGATGAACCATGTTTGATAATCTGGCGGTGTTGCTGGAAAAGTTCCGCCCATGACGATAAGTTCTATCTTGTCAACTTTGTGGCCTATGGCTTGCAGTTGCTCGACGCGGCTTCTCACCTGCAAATAGGGATCATATTCGTTTTGTTGTCCACGCATCGCGGCTGGTTCGTCACCTGTGTAGCTTTGTGGGACGCCGAACTTGGGTCCGCCCGGACAGTAGGCACATGGTTCCGGTTGTGGGCATGAGTATGGTTTTGTCATGACGGCGACCACGGTGACGCCTGATATTGTGCGCGTTGTTTTTCTTCGCAGAAGGGGTAGGAGTCTGGTTTTTTCTCGAGTTGTTAAGTGTTGGATTATTTCCGAGTTTGAGGGCAGTTTTCCAAGGTGGTATTTGGCTGCCATTCTCATCTTGGCCTTGTTTACGTCATTGTAAGTGGGTAACGGCTCTTGCATTATCGTTTCTATGAGCTCTCTTAGGGCTTCTTTACCACTCAATTTCTCGGCAACCACAGATGACTAGCATATACGGGTAGAAATAAGCTCCGCTAATGTCTTCAGAAAGCTTTTATTGTTTAGATGATGTATGCTACCGAATCTCAAACTTGGTGATAATGAATCTTGCAGATGCTCTCAGGACTAACGCGATATGTTCACGATACGACGATGCTTAGCCGTAACGCCAAGTTATACCTGCTGGGAACGATTGTTCGAGGCTTAGGCAACGGCATATGGGGAGTTATCTTCAATCTGTATTTGAAGCAAGTGGGGTTCCAGCCGGATTTTATAGGCAACGTTTTCACCGCCGGCGGCATAGCGACAGGTTTCATTGCTCTGCCAGCAGGCTTGCTGTGTGAGCGTGCTGGGCTCAAAAAAGCGTTGATCATCGGAGAAATAGTCAATTTTGCGAGTCTGACTATGATAGTGGTTCTTGAGCCGTCGGTTCTTTTGTTTGCAAGTTTCGTTTCGGGCTTAATTGGCACCGTTGGCTGGGTTGCTTCGGCGCCGTTTATGATGGAAAACAGCAGCTCCCAAGAGCGCACGTTTCTGTTTAGCCTAGACTGGACAATGATGATCATAATGGGCGTCATAGGCAGCTATCTGGGAGGAATTATGCCCAGTTTGCTCAATGCTTTCTTTGGGACCCCCGGCAGCGTGGATGGTTACCGAATCACGCTTTTTGCTTCAATCGGTCTCGCTTCGATTTCTCTCTTCACGGTACTACTCATGAAGGAGAACAAAACCGCGAAAAAGCAGAGAACGCTTGATCTTCTAAGTTTGCGGAATGTGCGGAACTGGAAAACTATTTTCAAGTTCATGGTTCCAGTGGGCGTGATAGGATTTGGAGCCGGATTTATCGTTCCGCTTTTCAATTTGTTCTTCAGGCTGAAGTTCGTGGCGACTGATGAACAGATAGGTTTGATGTCGGCTCTCAGCAACGTAACTCTAGGCATTGGCACGATCGCCGCACCGGCATTGGTCAGAAAGGTCGGCAAAGTCAGAAGCGTAGCGTTGTGCGAGTTTCTATCAATGCCCTTCATAATGTTGACGACGTTGGCTCCGAACTTGCCTTTTGCTGCTACGGCTTACGTGACGAGGAACGCGTTGATGAACATGGCTGGGCCGATTAACATGATGTTTCAGATGGAGATGGTGTCCGAGACGGAACGCGCAACCACTAATGGCTTCATGGTTATGGCTGACAATATCCCTAGAGCCGTAACAGCATCTATTTCGGGTGTGATGATGACGGGAAACGATTTCTTCACGCCGTTTCTTTTCACCACAGCCACTTACCTTGTGGCAAGCTCGCTGTATTACGCGTTCTTCAGAAAAGCTGAATCAAGAACTAATGAGAAGACTGAAAGGTCTGCTTAGCGTAGACCACTTTTCCATTGGCAATAGTCATTTCCACAGCGATGTTTCTAATCTTGTCCGGTGCTATTTGGAAAGGATCATCCGAAAGCACAACCATGTCAGCCAGTTTTCCTGCTTCAATGGTTCCGCGTTTGTGTTCGTCGAAGGACGAAAACGCCGCGTTCACCGTGTAAGTCGTGAGGGCTTCTTCGACAGTGAGGCTTTCTTGTGGGTTGCTTTTCCTTGCTGTCGCAGCCCATATGCCTAAGATCGGGTCTATGGGTTCAACTGGGCCGTCTGAGCCAGACACGAGCGTTAAGCCTTCCTGCATTAGTGTTTTGAATGGGTAGACCCAGCGGGCTCTGGTTGAGCCTACGCGGTCGGTTGCCCAGAAATCAGAGAAGACAAAGTGCGGCTGTATTGAGGCTATTAGTTTCAGTTTCTTAATTCGCTTGACTAGGCTTTTATTTAGTACGGAGCAGTGTTCAATCCTGTGCCTGTGGTCCTTGCGTGGGTGCTCTTTTAGTGCTTTTTCGTAGGCTCTTAGCACGAAGTCTATTGCGCGGTCGCCTATTGCGTGGATTGCAAGCTGTAGTCCGGCTTGGTGGGCTTTTGCGACTAATTCGTTCAGTTTTTTCTGCGTGTACAGCATCATGCCTCTTGTTTCCGGCTTGTCGGAGTATGGCTGTTTCAATGCGGCTGTGCGTCCGCCCAGCGAGCCGTCGGCTAGGATTTTGATGAATCCTATTTTGACCATGTCGTCGCCGAAGCCGGTGAGCAAACCGAGAGAGACCATTTCCTCCAAATCGTCAACTGATATGCCCAGACAGACTCTTAATGGTAGTTTTCCTTCGGAATGGAGTCTTTGTATGGCTTTGACTTCGCTAGCTGAGGATATCATCCAATGGACACAGACAAGTCCGACTTTGACGGCTTCTTCGCACGCGGCGAAGCAGGCTTCCTCAACTTCCTTTAACGTGGGTTTTGGCACGACTTTCCAGATTAGGCCTATTGCGTTTTCACGGAGAATCCCGTCTGGTTCGCCTGTTGCCTTATCCAAGTCTACCTGTCCACCTGTCACGGCTGTTTGCCTCGTTATTCCGGCGAGCTCCAACGCTTTGCTGTTGGCGACTCCGACGTGCCCACAGACGCGCGTCAGAAAGACGGGTTTATCGTTTACTGAGGCGTCTAGATCTTTGCGAGTTGGGTAGCGCTTTTCAGAGAACCGTTCTTGATCCCATCGCCCGCCAAGAACCCAGCTTCTTTCCTTGTTTCTTTTTGCGTACTCATGTAGCTTGGTTTGCATTTCTATTATGGAGTCTACGTTTCTCAGGTTCAAAGATTGGAGAAAGTCGCCGAAGCCTGTCATGTGGACATGGCAGTCAACCAGTCCGGGGACGACGGTTTTTCCTCTTACGTCTATGGTCTTTGTTTCTGGACCCGCCTGTCTGTAGACTTCTTTATTGGATCCTACTGCTGTGATTCTTGCGCCGTAGATGGCTAGGGCTTCCGCCTTGGGCTGCTTCGGGTTGAGAGTAATTATGTTAGCGTTCAGGATGATTAACTCAGCGCTTAGCATGTAGCTTATCTATTGTGAAAATACGGATAAAAGGTTCTCTTTACATCGCGTTCAAAAATGCTATTCGTGTCAAGATAGAATGCTGAGGCCGAACCGGCTGTGGTTTAGGCCCAGTTTTGGCCGGGTTTTCTCTGCATCATTACCCGCTTTTCGTAGTTGCGCCTGTTGCGGAACCGCGGGCTCGGGCTCTTCTTTACTTGAGCCTGAATTTTCGGCGTTTGACTTCTTACTTTTCCCGCCTTAGACAATGAACCGTGTGTAGGCATCTACTTTTGCACCGTTTCTATGCCAAAGCCCACAGTAACTCTTAAACATTTCCACGTAGCATTTGATTTGCAAGCCAAGGCGGGCGGGGGTCGCCGAGACAGGTCAAAGGCGTAGGCTTCAGGAGCCTATCCCGCAGGGGTCCGTGGGTTCAAATCCCACCCCCCGCACCAAAAATCAGGCATTTTTCAGGCTTTATTTCCAAAAAGAGGCTCAGTGTGAGCATTTATGAGTGGGGGCTGCGATTTCGACACGTATTTACTGGCAAAACCAGCACGCGCTAGTGTGTCTCCGTCTTGAGTGTGCTACACCACTCAACGATCTTCTTCTTGTTTTCTTCTTTGTTGTTGAACGTTTTCGCTGGCGAGGATAACTCGCTGACAAAGATGGAACTCGGCATCAACGCTTTGGTTTTCTTCACCGCCTGATCGGATGAATCCGAGAAAAACAACGCGACTTTCTTTCCAGATAGGTCATTCTTGCTGAGGTATGTTCTAATTGCTGGCGTCGGGCTTCCAGCCCAGACTGGTTGTCCAATGACTATTAGGTCACATTCGGCTGGGCTTCTCTTTGTCTAAGCAATCTCAGTCTCTCTCCCACGCATGGCATCCCTGCCAGCCGGCAGGAAAGCAAGTTTACCTTGGCGGTTCCTGAGGTCAATGACTTCTTCCAGGTCGCTCCCTAGTTCTGCTGCAATAGTTTCGGCCATGAATTTTGCGTTTCCGGTCCGGCTATAGTAGACTACCAGAGTCTTCAATATTAGCTCACAACCTATTGAGTATACGTTATCTCTGATAAAAGATTTCACGCGTATTTAGCGCGCGCGACGAAGAAACTATCGGCTTACATGGACAGGTGGAATCCGATCGCGCCAAGGCATTTCCTTCTCAAGCGAACTTGCCAGACGAATCAATGCCCTTTCCTCTCCAAACCTAGCCATGAATTGTACTCCTATCGGCAAGCCTGATTTGCTTTGCCCAAGAGGCAACGATATTGCGGGCTGTCCAGTCACATTCGCTGCTGGGGGGTGAATTCGGACTTCGTCACACAGACGCATATACCCCACATAGTCAATGTCTGTCCGCATCTTCGTGTATTTCCCAATAGGCTCCGGCAACCTGACCAATGTGGGTGTGAGCAACATATCATACTGCTCGAAGAATTTCCCAAAAGTTCGTCGGAATTTGTTTAGCACGAATTCAGTCATAAACATGTCAGCCGCGGTTAGACCTTTGGAGTATTTGTAAAAAGACAACATTACAGATTCCAAAGTTTCTTCACTAATTTTCCGTCCCGTCATAGCCGCGAACATCTCCACGCCTGCATACAATCCGAAGGACCAAGCAATGCACGTGGCACGTAGATACTCTTCGTAATCAAAGACCGGGCTGTCCTTAATGAGTTCATGGCCCGCCTTTTCCAATTCATAGACTGCCCCCTCCACACAGTTGGCAACTTCGGAATCCACTGAAGCACCAGGCTGCCAAGAATCTGTGGTCCAAGCTATCCGCAATCGCCCAGGAGGCGCATTCACTTCTTGGGCATAAGGTCGAGCGGGCTGAGTTATAATAAATGGGTCACCGGAGGAAGGCGTGGACACCGCATCCAACATCAAAGCGGTATCTCGTACAGTTCTACTTAGAACGAACTCCTGTAACATTCCAGGCCACATCTCTCCAATGTCTGGCCCCAAGGTCACGCGTCCTCTGGATGGTTTTAGTCCGACAAGGCCGCAGGCACTTGCCGGGATGCGGATTGAGCCTCCGTTGTCGCTTCCATGCGCCATCGGCACAATGCCAGCTGCGACGCTCGCTCCAGAACCACCGCTCGAGCCGCCACTCATAACATCGAGATTCCATGGGTTGCGAGTTGCACCCAAAAGTGCCGATTCAGTCGAAACTCCTAGGGCGAATTCTGGCGTTGTCGTACGACCCAAAAGGATCAGACCAGCTTTCTTGAAGAATGTTGTCAAGAACGAGTCCTCGTTAGCGGCATATCCCTTCATGAGCCTCGATCCGCTCTCTTGAAGCCGTCCTCCTTCACCAGATCCTATATCCTTCATCAAGAATGGTACCCCAGCGAACGGGCCTGAGAATATTACGCGATCATCCAATCTTTCGACACGATCTTGATAGACCTCTATTATGGCGTTGATTCGGGGATTCACCTTTTCCACTGCTTTCACAAAGAGCTGCACTAGTTCTTTCGGAGATACTTCTCGTTTTCTTACCAATTCAGCTAGAGCAACACCATCACAACGAGAATACTCTTCTAAGTTCATCCTAACTCACTCCTATCTTGTTGTTTGCCCTGCAATATATATGATTCTAGAATTAGTATCAGAGCTAGAAAACTGCCAAGTTCATCCAGGCGAAGCTGATTCTTCCTCTTGCAAGAGAAATGGATTTGTTTCGCCTATTGAGTGATACATTGCCCGCCGAAGGGCGTTCTGTCTTGGATCCATTAGGTAGGTGTCAGTCCGATTTGGGACATAGGCAAAACCAACCTTGGCATGCGGATCAGCAAAACCAATGCATCCACCGAATCCTAGCATTCCAAAGGAGCTAGGATGAGCGAAGGGATTCTCTGGGCTGGGCTTCATGAAGCCAAGAGACATTTGCATCCCTTTCAGTTTCATCACTTCATCGTAGAATCCACGGGTCGGCGGAATCGCCGGTGCCATCAGCTGCTCTAGGGTCTCTTCACGCAATCCAAGCTCCTTTCCGCCGTTGGCGAAGACGCCATATGCCTTGGCCATTGCGCGAGCAGTTCCGATTCCTCCTCCAGACGGCACTTCCACTTTCCGAGGGTAGACGTGCTCTCTGTCTTCTAGTAGCTCTCCCCACAACGCTCTCCGTATTCGTGAGCGCGGGTTCATGACTGCGAGCATCAGCGAGAGGGGCGCCGCTTTAATTGACGCAAGGCTGGGATTGGTCATATAGGTTCTTGACAACCGGGCATTAGGGATGTCTTCAGGCAGCCCGATATAGAAATCCAGTCCCAAAGGGCTGGCTATTTCCTCGCGGAAGAACAAGCCTAGACTTCTGTGCTTCGGATCCACTCGACGAAGCAACTCGCTCTCATAAAACCCGAGTGTAATGGCATGATAACCCTGACGCGTCCCTGGTTCCCAAGCAGGTCTCTGTCGCGCCAGTATGACCGCCAGCTTGTCAAGGTCAGCCTCCACTCTCGTGTCCACACATTCATCCAAAGCAAAGAGCCCTGCCTGATGTGCCAGCAACTGACGGATAGTGATCCTGTCCTTGCCCTTCTGAGCGAACTCCGGCCAGTACTTTGAAATACGCTCGTCGTAATCAAACAACTCGTGGGATTCTCCAAGCGCCATAGCCATAGCGGCGAGTCCCTTCGTGGCCGAGGCGACGAGAACCATTGTATTCTCCTCCCACGGGTCACGTGTTGCCTTGTTACGGATCCCACCCCACAGGTCGACTACCTTTTCTCCTCGGTAGTAGACGCAACAGGCGGCTCCGAGCTCGTGGCGGCGCTCAAAGTTGTCGAGGAAGGCCGTCCGCACTGCCTCAAACCTCGGCTTGACAAAACCTGATATTGCATTGCTTCTAGTCATTTTTGTTCACTGAGGCGAGTTTCATACATTAGAGATTGGATGCCTGCCAACTTATTTGTTGTGTGCACGCTTCAGCTGTCTTTTCTTTGCTTCATTGTAGAAATATTCGAAATTCGCCCACCAACCTGGGTCATCATATGCTTTCCTGGCACCCTCAACAAAAGGTATCAATTTTCCCACATCACGACAACTGGCATGCTTGAGACAGGTTCATAGTCTGCTAGCGCGCGCTGATGCTCTACATCCAGTCGATCGTATTTCTTCTTGAATTCCTCGACGAACCTTCGAATTGAATCCATTGAAGACAAATCGCAGATAATCAAATCCACAGAGTCATTTCCACTCTGCTTCACTATTTCGGCTCGAGCTTTCTCACCTCGCTCTTGATTACGCACAACCATAACGATTGAGGCGCCCATCCTTGCCAAACCTATTACAGTTTCTTTACCAATTCCAGAATTGCTCCCCGTTATAATACATATTTTTCCTTTAATCCAGCTCATGGCTTTGGACTTCCCGTTAGGCTGTTACTTATTAGCGTGCGCGGGCAGTTTCTACTGCCTGATACGACGCTACGCGTTATCCTTTCGTATAGGAGTTGGCATTATGCTGGCAACAATTGTCAGTACTGGTCCAATGATGAGTCCAGACCATATGAACAATGCGGCTATACCCAAGATGATGTAGTATATCCTTTTCTTAATGCTAGCCTTGAAACTGTCCTTGATAGATAGCCTAAACGTGACAAGTCCTATGATCAGAGGGACAATTGCAAAGATCAAAGTGATTACAGCTTCCGTACCTATCGCAACACGCATTGCAGCCAGGAGCATCTGGCAAATGACAGTGACTCCAGTACCTATGAATGTGAGACCCGCTACTGCTCCTAATAATGCCATAGGGTTGGAAAGACTGCCCTGTTTTCTCAACCGCCAGACGACGAGAACCACACCAAGTAACAATGTCGCTATCATGGGTGCAAGTACCATCGTGAGGCTTTGTCCTTCCCATTGATATATGTTCATGAGGTTAAATGGGATTAGTATCCATTCATCAACGGTGTATGACTCACGGTCTCCGATGGCTAGACCATAGTTTCCGCCCCTAGGCGTGTCGGATTGCTCGTAGACCACGACATAATACTGACCCGCAATTGGATTTTCGATGGTTGCATCTGCTAGTCCTATGAACGTGCTGGGAGAAAATGGCTCATACGTGGGTTGCGGTTCTGTTTGATTCACAAGTTGGGCGCCCAAGCCTGAGGGTATAGTTATTTTTGATGGAATGTTGCCTTGGGCTATGACGCTTGGACCTATTATGACCACCCGAGGCGTGAACGTGGCATCTTCAGGGCGCGTAGACTTGTACATCATGACATGTATTTTCTGTCCAGTCGTAGTGTTAAAGGTGTAGTACTGAGCATCGCCGTCGCTGTTGAGGTGCGCGTAGAGAGCCCAGGACTTCGTCGGATCCGGAATCACTGTCGCCCTGTCAATCGATTCGTTGTCTCCTATTCCCAGCGGCGCATGAGCAAACACTGTAGGGATCAGTAGAAGACACAGCAAAAGGATTATCGCTCCGCCGTGAATTTCTCTTGTCAAGCTGCAATCCTCATTTGTTTTCTTGTGGCTCTGTAAACTAATAAAGCTTCTATCGGCAATGCGCATTCTGATAGAGTGCGCCGAAAACTGATCCCGAAACCTTTTGGGTATGGGGACGGGCAGATCTGCCATATTATGATGTTTTTACTGGTAAAGTTGGGTGGGGGTCTCACCCCCCGCACCTTAATTCGGGGCTTGATATAGGTGTTTGACCAAAGAGGATAGTCTTT
>Ga0209253_10004939_pt1 | contig 11591 bp, 12 predicted proteins | sample FrelakmetBRP12BR_FD_187145 | JGI IMG/M metagenome (GOLD analysis project Ga0209253, IMG submission 187145) | Freshwater lake sediment microbial communities from the University of Notre Dame, USA, for methane emissions studies - BRP12 BR (SPAdes)... | ecosystem: Environmental > Aquatic >...
TTCCCCAGGGGCACGACGCCTGGGTGGTCGGCGCCGAGCCGGTCGTGCTGATCGACTGGGCCGGCGCCAGCAACTACGCCAAATCCTGAGTCCGCCGACACGGGGCTCGCGGTTCCACCGGCGCCGGCCGCGTCTCGGGCCCGCGCTCGGTGGAGGCCGTCTCAGTGTGCGCCGGGTGACCGGCGAGCACGTGGAACCCGGCGCGTCCGACGATCACCGTGTCGAACTGGCTCGCGATCTCTCGGATGATCCGGCTCTCGATCTTGAACACGTCCTCCTCGTAGACCGCCGACAGCGGCGGGGGGACGAAAGTAGTGTCCGGGCCCCCCAGGGAGAAGGAGTGGGCAACCGAGTGCCAGAAGCCGCCGGCCTTTTCCTCGGCGCCCTCGAGGTCCCCCTCCCCGAGGCCGGCCGCCGCGGCTGCCTGCTGCAGGATCTCCCGGTCGGCGTAGCGCATGCCAAGCCTGCGCGCCACCTCCTGGCCTATGTAGGAACCGCCGCTGCCCAGTTGCCGCGAGATCGCGAGAACCGTGGTTGATCTCTCGCTCATGGCGTCCTCCTCCTGGCTGGAAACCTCCGGTCGCCTCAAGGCAGATCTGAGGCCAGTAGGCCTCGATCCTACCCACTGGACGTCAAGCTGGACCGTCCAACCTCGTCCAGGAACGACAAGGCCCCCGAGGCCGGGGGCCATCGCTAGCGAAAAATGGAGCGGGAAACGGGATTTGAACCCGCGACTTCGACCTTGGCAAGGTCGCACTCTACCACTGAGTTATTCCCGCTCGACGCCCGGTCTCCCGGGCGGGGGAGAAAAATAGCAATGTCCCGGGTGCCCGTCAAGCGGTGCTGACGGTGTGGCGGAGGACGCCGATGCCTGCGATCTCCACCTCGACGCTGTCCCCGGCCACCAGCGGACCGACCCCGGGCGGGGTGCCGGTGGTGATCAGGTCGCCCGGGTAAAGCGTCATGATGTGGGAGATGAACGCGACGACCTCGGCCACCGGGAAGATCATGTCGGCGGTGGTGCCCTTCTGGCGCACCGCGCCGTTGACCCGCAGCTCGAGGGCCAGCGCCTGCGGGTCTTCGATCTCGGTCTCCAGCCACGGCCCGACAGGGCAGAACGTGTCGAACCCCTTGGCCCGCGCGTAGACCTTTTCCCTGCGCTGGATGTCGCGGGCCGTCACGTCGTCCAGGCAGGTAAACCCCCTCACATACTCGAGAGCGTGGGAGGCGTTGACCTTTGAGGCGGTCCTGCCGATCACCAGCGCCAGTTCGCCCTCGTGCTCCACCCGGCTCGATTGCCTGGGCAGCACCACGGCCCCGCCGGGGGGCAGGAGGGAGGAAGGGGCCTTGAGGAAAAGCAGGGGCTCCTCGGGCAGCTCCTTGCCCATCTCGGTGGCGTGGGCGCGGTAGTTGAGACCCACCGCCACGATCTTGGTGGGCTCGCACGGCGGCAGCAGCTTGGCGCTCGCCAGCGGCATCGCGCCGGCGACCTTCCGCACCTCCTCCCACGGAGGTGCCGCGAGCGGCGTCACGAGCTCGTCTTCGATCACGCCCCAGCGCGGCGTGCCCCCCACCTCCAGCCGGCACAGGCGCACGTCACACCTCCGCAGTGGCCGCCGCGCGGCACACGGTCTCGAAGCCGTCCAGGGCGCTCCGGGTCCCCAGGATCACCAGCACGTCGCCACCCGAGAACGCGAAATCCACCTCCGGGTTGGGGAAGATCGTGTCTCCACGCTGCACCGCGACGACCCCCACCTTCCAGCGTCGGCGAAGCTCGGCCTCGGCCAGCGTCTTGCCCACCAGCGGCGCGGTCTCGGGGAGCACGAGCTGCTGCAGCTCGAGACCGAGCTCGCCCGCCCGCCCCAGCGAAACGTCCAGAAAGTCCACCACCGTGGGTTTCATGAGCACATGGGCCAGGCGCATGCCACCGTGTCTGTAGGGGCTGACCACGCGGTTGGCGCCGGCCCGCATGATGCGGGCCTCCGCCCCCTCCTCGCCGGCACGCGCCACGATGAACAGCTCGGGGTTGAGCGAGCGGGCGGTGAGCACGGTGTAGACGTTGTGGGCGTCGTCGTTGAGGCAGGCCACCAGGCCGCGGGCGCGCTCGATCCCGGCAGAGCGCAGCGCGGCTTCCGTCGTGGCGTCCCCGGCCACGACAGGCACGTCCGCCGCCTTGAGCCGCTGGACCTTTTCCGCGTTGGACTCGACAACCACGACGTTGCGGTGGGCACGGCGCAGCTCCTCGACGACGGCCTGCCCCATGCGCCCGAACCCGCACACGATCTCGTGCCCCGAAATGCTCTCGATCATCCGCGACCTCCGAACCTGGCCGAAGACCTCTCGCAGCTCCCCCTCCAAAACGGTGCGGCCGATCTCCATGGCGACGAGGAGGATCAGACCGAGCCCCGCGAACAGGAGCACGACCGTGAACACCTCGCCCAGGCGGGAGAGCGGGAACACCTCACGGTACCCGACCGTGGTGAGGGTGATCACGGTCATGTAGAAGGAGTCCCACCAGTCGGCTCTCTCGATCAGGCGGTACCCGATCGTCCCGCCCGCGAAAACCAGGGCAAGGAACCCCGCCGTGCGTGCCAGCCGGGAGCGCACCCCTGCAGTTTAGCGAAGCCGGGCGGGCACGGAGCAAACGCGGGGCGCGAGGAGCAGCGGCTTTTCCCCGGGGCAGCCTTCAGGGCTCAGGGCCTCGCGGAGGGGAACCCCTGGGCCGCCAGCACCGTCTCGATCTGGTGCAGGTGGCGGCGCTCGTGGGCGCCGGTGATGTCCGCCCACTGAAAGACGTTCAACTCGAACCTCAGCGGGTGCGGGAAGCGCAGCGCAGCCAGGTCGAGCCCGCCAAGGTCGGGGATCTGTCGCTCGACGGCTCGGTGCGACTCGACCAACGCGCGGCGCAACTGCTCCACCGGCAGCCCGTGCGTGGGCGTGACGCGGTTTGGGTTCCTGACCGGCCCCGAGGCCTTCACGTCGGCGAACGTGCGCAGCCGAGGCCATGAGCGCCGCCCGTCCGGGCGGGCGTTCAGCCCTTCGCGCCGCCCGCGTTCCACCAACTTCGTAACGACGAGCGCGAAGGAACTGTTGGAGAGGATCAGGTGATGGAGCACCTCGCCCACCGACCAGTGGCCGGGCGCGGGCTTCCATTCGGCCTGCGCCTGGCTCAGGCTCCCGACCGCCGCCATCAGAGCATCGAGATCGGCGGCGAGGCGCGCCCGAAGCTCCTCGAGTGCGGGCTCGAGCCCGGGTCCGCCTCTTTCTTTGGGGTCCAGGGGAGGGGTCATGGCGCGGCATTCTACGCGCGAGCCCCGCACACAGCTTCGTCGTGGAGTGCATTTCGGACCCGAGGGGATCCTCCGTCCCGCCGGTGGAGGGACCCGGGGTGACATCCGCTCGTGAACACGCGAGCGGATGTCAGGTGGTGAGGAACTCGATGACCTCGTTCAGGAGGGCGCTACCCCCTTCGGCGAGCACCGAGTGGGCGGCCCCAGGCACCTCTCGGTAACGTGCCTCCGGGATCGCCGCGGCAAGCTCTCTGGTGGCTGCCGCGGGAGCAAGCGGGTCAAGCTCTCCAGCAAGCACGAGCGTCGGGCAGGCGATACCGGCGAGCTGCGGCCGGAGGTCCCACCCGGCCTTCAGGTGCGCGAGCTGAGCCAGCGCGCCCGGCTGGTCCTCGGGGTCGAGCGTCCACAGGCGTGCCGCCTGGTCCACGAAGCCGGGGTAGCGGTCGGCGAACGTGCTCGCGAAGGCGAACGCCATCAGTGCCTGGGCGGCCTCGTCGGGAGCCAGACGCGTGAAGACCAGCTCGAAGAAGCGCAGCACGCGGGCGTGAGAGGAGGTGAGGCGGGCGCCGCACGAGGCCACCACCAGGCGCTGGACCGCCTCGGGGTGGCGCACCGCAAGCTGGCAGGCGATCAAACCGCCCATCGAGACGCCGATGACGCCTGTGGAAGGAAAGCCCGCGTCCGTCACGACAAGCGCTGCGTCGTCGGCGCTCCCTTCGAGCGTGAACGGCTCGCCGCCGCGAGAGCCGCCGACCCCTCGGTTGTCGGGGGCGAGGACGGTGAAACGCTCGGAGAGGAGGCGCGGGAGCTCGCCCCACAGGCGTGATCGGGAGCCCAGGCCTGCCAGCAACAGCAGCGGGGGCCCCGCACCCCAACGTTCGTAGGCGACCGGGCCTCGCGGTCCCTCAATGGTGTGCAGTTCCGGTGTTCCCATCCCCAGCCGTGGACACCCACTTGCCCGCGTGGCGCTTGGGCCACTCCCCGCAATCGCCGGTGGCGCGGCTGCCCTCGCTTCGCTCGCGCAGGCGAGGGCGCCCACGCTACGTCATGCTTGCCATGGCGCGGCTGCTCTCAGCCGCGCACCTCAGTTGGCCGTTGCGTCACAGAAGCGCGGTCAACTTGTCCCTGAGGACCTTCTTGTCCGCCGCACCGATCACGCGGTCCACCACCTTGCCACCCTTGAAAAAGAGCAGCGTCGGAATCGAGTGGATGCCGAACTTGATGGCGCTCTGGCGGTTGGAGTCGACGTTCAGCTTCGCGACGACGGCCTTGCCGGCGAACTCGTCGGCGAGCGCCTCGACGTGGGGGGCGATGTTCTTGCACGGGCCGCACCAGGTGGCCCAGAAGTCCACCATGGCCGGCTTGTCGCTGTTGATCACCGTGGACTCGAAGGTGGCATCCGTGATGTGGGAGACTTTTCCGCCCATCGTGTCTTTCCCCTCTCTTCCGGCGACCGAGATGCAGCAGTCGAATGCAGTGCTCGCGCCCTGGTCCTAGCTCCCCGGCGTCCCTACGTTGACAAGTGCGGGGCACCCCCGCACCGCCGGGGCGCGCTATTGTAAGCGTGACGGGAGGGGGTGGCAACCGTGCGGAGGCGGCGGCAGAGGCTCGGCCAGCACTTCCTGCGCGACCCCGCAACGGCGCGCGCTATCGTGGCCGCCCTCGCCGACACGCCCCCAAGGGTGTTGGAGATCGGGCCGGGAAGGGGCGACCTCACCGGCCCCCTGCTGGGCCGCTTTTCGAGGGTCCGGGCGGTGGAACTGGACGACCGGCTCGCGGCCGCCCTGCCGGGGCGCCTGGGAAACCCGGCAGGCCTCGACGTCCGCCACGGTGATGGCCTCGCCCTCGACCTCGACGGGCTGGCGGAAGGAGGGCAATGGCAGGTGGCTGCCAACCTCCCGTACAGCGTCGGCACACCGATCCTCAGGCGCTTGTTGCCTCGCCACGACCTCTTCACGGTGCTGGTGGTGATGGTGCAGCTCGAGGTCGCGCGGCGGCTGGTGGCTCCGACCGGAGGGGCCGGGCGCGGGCTGCTCACGCTCGAGGCGGAGGCCCACGCCGGGGCGGAGCTCCTGTTCACCGTGCCGCCCAGGCACTTCTCGCCGCCGCCCCGTGTGACCTCCGCCGTGGTGCGATTGCACCTGCACCCGCCGCCAGCGCCCCCGGCCACGGTCGAGAGGGCCCTGGAGCTCGCCTCGGCCGCGTTCACACACCGCCGAAAGAAGCTCGGCAACGCTCTTGCCTCCGTCGGATCACCGGTCGAGGTCGCTGCGGGGCTGACTGTCGCAGGAGCCGACGGCAACCTCCGGCCCCAGGATCTCTCGCTCGAGCTGTGGCTGGCCCTGGCGGAGGCTTTGCCCGGCAGGAGGGTTCCCTGATGGCCACGCGCCTGCTGGCCCTGGGCGGGCTCGGCGAGTTCGGGGCGAACTCGATGTTGATCGAGCCCGAGTCTGGCGGCCGCGTGCTCATCGACGCCGGCGCGGCCTTCTCCGACCTCGCGGCGTTCGGGGTCGGCTACGAGGTGCCGGACTTCGCGGCCCTGGGCGGGGACGGGCCTGAGGCCGTCATCTTCACCCACGCCCACGACGACCACGTCAAGGGCCTCGCGTTCCTCCGTGAGGCGTTCCCCAAGGTCGAGATCTTTGCCAGCCGCACGACCCTCGCCTGGGCCCGCCGGGCGCTCTCCAACGGCAAGCCCCTCGCCACCCGCGAGCTCAAGGGGGGGACGGATCAGCGGGCAGGCCAGTTCGCGGTCGAGGCGCTGCCGGTCTCCCACTCGATTCCCGGTGCGGTGGTGCTGCGATTGGAGGGCGAGCCCGGCACCCTAGTCCTCGCGACCGACCTCCGGCTCGCCACCTCGGCGCTTGGCGAGACGACATCTGCAGACGCACTGGCGGGGTGGGGGGACGCCGGGGTGGACGTGCTCCTCCTCGACGCAACCAACGCCCTCGTCGAGGCGGAGCCGCCGGCCGAGGAGCAGGTGGCGGCCGCCCTCGAGGAGCAGGTGCGGGACGCGCGGGGAGCGGTCATCGCGGTCTCCTTCGCCTCACACCTGGGGCGCTTCCGGCAGGTGGCAATGGCCGCGGCGCAGGCGGGACGGGTCGTCGTGCCGGTCGGACGCGGCCTCGTGGAGTCCCTCGAGGTGCAGGGCCAGCTCGGTGGGCTGAAGCTGCCTCCGGGGCTGCTGCGGCCGGCCCGAGAGCTGCCCAAGCTGCCGCGCGACCGGGTGGTGGTGGTGGCCACCGGCTCGCAGGGGGAGCCCGGGTCCGCGTTTTCCCGCCTCGCGGTGGATCTGCTCACGGGCCTGCGGCTGCGAGCGGGTGACACGGTGCTCCACGCGGCGCGCATCATCCCCGGCAACGAGCGCCGGCTGGCACAGCTCTTCGACCACTGCGTGCGGCGGGGGGCGCGGGTGGTCACGACCGCCGAGGTCCCCATCCACGTCTCCGGGCACCCGCACCGAAGCGAGCTGGAGCGCCTGCTGGACCTCACCAGGCCGAAGGTCGTAATGCCGGTTCACGGCCGGCGCCGCAACCTGGAGGCTGTGGCCGACCTCGCCCGTCGCCGCGGCATCACAGCGGTCGTGGCGGAGAACGGCGAGGAGCTGGCGTGGCACGGCGGGAAGGTCACAGCCACCGGGGAGCTCAGGCAGGTGGGGCGAATCCTGCTCGACGACGTGGGGGAGGAGGTGCTCGACCCTGCCGTACTGCACCACCGCCGATCGCTGGCGCGCGAGGGGCTGGTAGTCGCGGTTCTGCCCTGCTCGTGCACCGGCCAGGGCCCAGTGGGGGAGCCGCAGCTGCACGTCTCGGGCATGCCGCTCTCCCCGGCCGTCCGCGACCACCTGCTGGCGGGCCTGGGCGGCGAGCTTGCCCGCGCCGGAGTGCTCGCACGCCGCGATCCGGAGTGGCTGCGCAGTACAATGAGCCGGTGGCTGCGAAGCGAGCTGCGCCGGCGCACGCGCCGTCGTCCCGTGGTGGTGGCCCTGGTCGTGGAGCTCTAGCATGACGACATGGCAAGCCGTTCTGCTGGGTGCCATCCAGGGCCTGACGGAGTTCTTGCCGGTCTCCTCGCGCGGGCACCTCGCTCTCGCACAGGCCCTCATGCCGGGGTTCTCCCAGCCGGGCCTCGTCTTTGACGTCTCCCTCCACCTCGGAACGGTCGTGGCGATCATGGCTCTCGAGTGGCAGAAGATCGTGGAGGCGGTGAGGGAGAGGTACCTCCTCCGCCTCGGGGCACACCTGGTGCTCGCGATGGCCGCGACGTCGGCGCTGGCTCTGCCGCTTCGCCGCTGGGCGGAGGAGTCCATCCGGTACCCGCTGCTGATCGCCGCAGGGTTCGTGGTGACCGCCGTTCTTTTGATCGCGGTGCGGTCGGCCGGCGGCAGGATCGAAGGGCCGAGCATGACCTGGGGCGCGTCGGCCTTCGTCGGCCTGGCTCAGGGCGTGGTCGTCCTGCTCCCCGGGATGTCGCGCTCGGGGACGACGATCGTGGCGGGGCTGGGCGCGGGACTCTCGCGGCGCTGGGCAGCCGACTTCTCGTTCCTGCTCTCGGTCCCGGCCATCCTCGGCGCGGCTGTGGTCGAGGCGTGGACGCACCGCTCCGAGCTGGCGGCGGCGAGCGGCTACATAGGGCCGGTCGTGGCCGGCACACTCACCGCCGCGGTCGTGGGATTCGCCGCTCTGGTGCTTACGCGGCGGCTGGTCCAGCAGGGACGCCTGCACCTCTTTGCTTACTATTTGCTGCCTCTGGCCGCGCTCACCGTGGCCTTGCAGCTGATGGGCGTGTGGTAATGGCGCGCACGCGGGAAGAGATCATGCGCGAGATCGCGGGCTACCTCCTGGACCTGATCGGGATCCTGGTCCTGCTCGCGGTGTTGACCTACCACCCTCTCGATCCCTCGCTCTTCTCGGCCGGCAGCGACGTCGTCCACAATCTCCTGTCCCACGGCGGGGCGGCCGTGGCGGGCATCCTGGTCGGCCTGCTTGGCGTCCCCGGGCTGGCTGTGCCGGTTGCGATGATCGCGGTGGGCTGGCACTGGCTGCGCGGGAGAGAGCTGGAGTCACCGGGAATCCAGGGGGGCTCGTGGTCGGTCGCCGTAGTCGGGGGAGCCGGTCTGCTGACCGCGCTCGTGGGTCGGACGTCCTACCGGGGTGGTGAGCTGGAGTGGGGAGGGGAGCTCGGCCGCTTGGTCGTTGCCGGTCTGACGGAGTCCCTCGGGCCGATCGGCACGCTGGCGCTGTGCGCCGGCGCGCTGCTGGCCGGGGTGGTGTTCGGAGTTCGCGGCTCGCTGGCGCAGGTGTTCACGGGCACGGGGGAGCTGGTCACCCGCAAGCGCTCCGAGTTTTCGGCCCGGTGGGCGCGCCGCAGAGAGGACAACCGTCGGGAGGACATGCGCCGCCATTTGCTGCGCCGCCACCAGGAGCGCCACCCGTCGGCGCCGCGCCCTGCACTGGTGGCCCGCGAGCGACCGGGCCACGGCAGGTTCCACATCCGGCGCCTGCACCAGGTGGCAGTGATTACGGACGAGGAACCGCCGCAACCACACAGGCCGACCACGGCGCGTGCGCCCGCGCAGCCGAGACCGCGCCGGTCCGCGTCACCGCGCGTCGAGCCGCTCGCGGTGCAGGAGGTCTTCGACTTCGTCAGCGAGACGCCCGCCTCCCCTCTGCCGGAAAAGACGATGCTGCTGCAACCGCCCCCGGCGCCGGAGCTCGACCCCAAGCAGCTGGCTCTGATGCGCGAGCGCGTGGAGGCGAAGTGCCTCGAGTTCAAGGTCGAGGGCAAGGTGGAGGACGTGCTGCCCGGACCGGTAATCACAACCTACGAGTTGCGCCCCGCGGCGGGTGTGAAGTACGCGCAGGTCGTGCGGCTGGAGGAGGACCTCGCGCTTGGCCTACAGGTGGAGGCGGTCCGCATCGAGAGAATCCCCGGCAAGGCCACGGTGGGGATCGAGGTGCCCAACCCGGAGCGACAGACCATCGTGCTGCGTGAGATCGTCGAGTCCTCGAAGTTCGTGCACTCGGCCTCCCCACTCACGCTGGCGCTCGGCAAGGACATCCACGGGCGGCCGTTCGTGGCCGACATGCAGCGCATGCCGCACCTGCTGATCGGTGGCTTCACCGGCTCAGGCAAGAGCGTTGGCGTCAACTCGATGATCATGTCCATCCTGTTCAAGGCGACACCGGAGACGGTGCGCTTCATCCTGATCGATCCCAAGCAGGTCGAGCTGGGGATCTACGAGAAGCTGCCCCATCTGCTGACTCCGATCATCTCCGACCCCAAGGAGGCGGCGCGTGCGTTGCGCTGGGCGGTGCGCCAGATGCGCGAGCGTTACACGTTGCTCGCCGCCTGCAAGGTGCGCAACCTCACCCAGTACAACGCGCTGCTTGCGGACACCGAGGCGCGCAGCGTGGCCGCCCGGACGGCGGGCGCCGAGGAGCTGCGGCCGCTGCCGTTCATCGTGATCATCATCGACGAGCTGGCCGACCTGATGATGACCTGCCCGACCGAGGTGGAGGATTCCATCGGCCACCTCTCGCAGATGGCGCGCGCGGTGGGCATCCACCTCCTGTTCGCGACGCAGCGCCCGAGCGTGGACATCGTCACCGGCGTGATCAAGGCCAACTTCCCCTGCCGGATCTCCTACAAGGTCCGAACGCGTTTCGACTCCCGCACGATCCTGGACACCGAGGGGGCCGAGTGCCTGCTCGGCCAGGGCGACATGCTCTACCTGGCGGCGGGGACGTCGCGCCCGATCCGGTTGCACGGCTGCCTGGTGCGCGAGGAGGAGATCCTGACGGTGCTTAAGCACCTCCGCCGCCTGGGCAAGCCCGAGTTTGACCCGAGGGTCCTCGAGGAGCCGGAGCCGGGAACGGCCATGGGCGGCCAGGCGGACTGGGACGACCCGATGTACAACCAGGCGGCCCGCCTCGTCGTGGCCTGGCGCAAGGCGTCGGCGTCGTACATCCAGCGCAAGTTGCGGCTGGGGTACGCGCGCTCCGCGAGGCTGCTCGATATGATGGAGCAGGAGGGGCTCGTCGGCCCCTCGCAGGGCTCGCGGGGGCGGGAAGTGTTGGTACCCCCGGACTACTTCGGTGAGGTTGACGCCACGCAGGTGAACGGCGGCGAGGAGGGTTCGAGCGATGATTGAGCTTTCCCCCCAGATGAATACGTTCCTGATCGCCGGCGTCGGCGTCCTGCTCCTGCTGCTGCTCGTCAGCTTCCTCTCGCGCCCGAGGGTCTTCACGCAGTACCTCCAGGCGATGACCGGCATCAAGCTGTCGGCCCAAGACGTGGCGCGCGTCTACAAGCAGCGGGGCAAGGCCGGGGTGCGGGACATGTTCCTCGAGCTCATCATCCGCGAGGACGTGAAGTCGGGCCCCCGCATCACGCCCGACTCCATCCCGGACACAGAGCTACTCGCCCCGGAGAGCAAGGATTGAGCGCATCCCATCGTCTCGACGCGCTGCTGGAAGCCGGGGTCGAGTTCGTGGCGGGTGTGCCGTGCTCATACCTGAAGAAGTTCTTCGCGGGCTGCGCTGACCTCCCGCCCAGCGCGTTCCTCCCTGCGGTGCGGGAGGACCACGCGGTTGCCGCCTGTGCGGGCGCTTGGCTGGGCGGGCGGCGCACCCTGGTCGCCATGCAGAACTCCGGCCTGGGGTACTGCCTCGAGGTGCTGACCTCGCTCCACCTCATGTACCGGGTTCCCCTGCCGATGATCGTCTCCGACCGCGGGGCCCCGGCCGACTACGAGGAGCACCGCATCCTGGGGCAGCGCACCAGGCAACTGCTCGACCTGTTTGGGATCCCGTGGCGGGAGGCACGCCCCGGTCAGCACGAAGCCGAGGCGCGGTGGCTGGTCGAAGCCTCCGAGCGCGAGCGCACCCCCGCGGTGCTGCTCGTTGGCAAGGAGGTCGACGTATGACCCGCGCGGAGGCCGTGGCGCTGGCGCTCTCGCTGCTCGCCGACGAGGACATCGTGGTGGCTGCGGACGGCGCGATCTCCCGCGAGGCGTACAGGGCCCTCGACCGCCCGCGGACGTTCTACATGCTCGGATCGATGGGACAGGTTGCCTCGATCGCCCTTGGCCTCGCGATGACGCGCTCGGAGCGAGTGATCGCCCTCGACGGCGACGGCAACCTCCTCATGGGATTCGGCGGGCTCGCGATGGTCGGCGGGATCAAGCCCGCAAACCTCTACCACCTGGTCCTCGACAACGGCTGCTACGCGACAACCGGCGGCCAGCCGGCGCTGTCGCAGAAGGTGGACCTGGCTTCGGCTGCCGTCGGGTCCGGCTAC
>Ga0209253_10004940_pt1 | contig 11589 bp, 10 predicted proteins | sample FrelakmetBRP12BR_FD_187145 | JGI IMG/M metagenome (GOLD analysis project Ga0209253, IMG submission 187145) | Freshwater lake sediment microbial communities from the University of Notre Dame, USA, for methane emissions studies - BRP12 BR (SPAdes)... | ecosystem: Environmental > Aquatic >...
AGAAAAGCTGTCAGAGGACCTCGCATCTATGGGGTTTACGGTAGTGAGCGGAATGGCACGGGGCATCGACTCCCTCTCGCATAACGGAGCGCTGAAGACCGGCGGAAGGACGATAGCGGTGCTCGGGTCAGGGATTGATATCCCCTATCCGCCGGAAAATAAGGGCTTGATGGAGAAAATCGCGGCATCCGGCTTTGTCGTAAGCGAATTCCCTCCCGGGACGCCCCCTGACAAAGAAAATTTTCCGAGGAGGAATCGTTTGATCAGCGGCCTTTCACTGGGGGTGCTGGTGATCGAGGCAACCGCCGACAGTGGTTCTCTGATCACGGCCCGGTATGCTATTGAGCAGGGGAGAGAGGTGTTCTCGGTTCCCGGGAACGTAACGTCTCCTTCGTCAGAGGGAACGAATGACCTCATTAAGAAGGGTGCGGTGCTTACGCGCAATGCAGAAGATATCGTCGCCGAACTCGCCCCTGTTTTGAAGGGTTTTATAAAGGTTAAGGATAAGGTTAAGATAGAAGTGACCGATGAAGAGAAGCAACTCTGCGACCTGCTCTCGGGGGATCCGAAGCAGATCGATCTCATTTCGAGAGAAAGCGGGTTGCCGACATCGAGGGTGCTCGGACTCCTGCTCGGACTGGAGCTGAAGGGCGCCGTGAAACAACTAACAGGAAAGAGGTTCTATCTGGCATGAATACGTTAGTTATCGTTGAATCGCCTGCAAAGGCGAAAACCATTAATAAGATACTCGGCAGTGAATTTACTGTTAAGGCGTCTGTCGGCCACGTAAAAGACCTTCCCGCTAAAGAACTTGGCGTCGACGTCGAGAAAAACTTTACGCCGCAGTATGTTGTCATCCCCGGGAAGGAAAAGATCATCAGAGAACTCAAGAAGGCTGCCAGGGAGGCCGACAGGGTATTCCTCGCGCCCGACCCCGACAGGGAGGGAGAGGCGATTGCCTGGCATATCGCCTCTGAGATTGCGGATAAGAAATCAAAAACCCCCAACGAAAAGATCTACAGAATTGTCTTCAATGAAATAACACAGCGGGCAGTGCGGGAAGCAATACAGCATCCAGAGAAGATTAATATGGATAAAGTGGACGCCCAGCAGGCAAGGAGGGTACTCGACAGGCTCGTTGGGTATGGCCTCAGTCCGTTGCTCTGGAGGAAGGTACGCCGGGGACTGAGCGCCGGCAGGGTACAGTCTGTAGCCGTCCGGCTTGTCGTGGACAGGGAGCGGGAGATAGAGGCCTTTCAATCCGAAGAGTACTGGAGCATTACTGCGGAATTTGAAGGCTCGCAGCCTCCCCGGTTCCGGGCGCGCCTGTCAAGGATAAATACGGCAGGAGAAAAGGTCCAGGAGCCGGAGAACAAGTTCCTGATCAGGAACGAAGAATCTGCGGGAACAATTGTCGCAGATGTGAAGGATAAACGTTTTGTTCTTCAAAAAGTGGAGCGGAAACAGAGAAAGAGGATGCCGTTTCCTCCGTTTATTACGAGTACGATCCAGCAGGAGGCAGTAAGAAAATTGCGGTTTCCCGCGAAAAAGACGATGATGATAGCGCAGCAGCTCTATGAAGGGATCGAACTCGGCGAGGAAGGCGCGGTAGGACTTATCACGTATATGAGGACCGATTCCCACAGGGTTGCACCTGAGGCGCAGGAGTGGGCGAGGATATTTATCGAGAAGCAATACGGAAAGGAGTATGTGCCTGAAAAACCACCTTTCTATAAAAGCAAAGCTTCCGCACAGGAAGCGCATGAAGCGATACGGCCCACCTATCCGGACAAAAAACCGGAGGCGATAAAGCACTATCTTTCGAAAGATCAGTACGCACTCTATGCATTGATATGGAACCGGTTCATATCGAGCCAGATGACGCCTGCCCAGCTTGATCAGACAACCTTTATCATCGTCAACAGCGAAGCTCTGCGAGCGGGCGAAAATGAACAGCCGGAAGCAGTTCGCACTGCGCCAGTTCCATCCTATGAGTTCAGGGCATCAGGGACCATAGTCCGCTTCGACGGCTTCATGGCCTTATATACTGAAGGCAAGGATGAGATCGAAGAGGAGAACGGTTATACATTGCCTGCTCTGAAGGAAGATGAACCGTTACAGCTCTTCGACGTGCTGCCCAAGCAACACTTTACGCAGCCTCCTCCACGGTATACGGAAGCAACGCTGGTCAAAACCCTGGAAGAAAAAGGCATCGGCAGGCCGAGCACCTATGCCGCTATCCTCTCGACCGTCCAGGAAAGAAAATACGTCGACAAGACCGACGGAAAATTCTCCCCGACTGAACTCGGCGTTGTTGTCAACGACTATCTTGTGGAAACGTTCCCCGAACTCATTGACGTTGGGTTTACCGCAAAAATGGAAGACGAGCTTGACCATATTGAAGACGGCAAGATGAAATGGGTCAAAGTCGTGAAGGATTTTTACAAACCATTCCATACCGACCTCGCAGAAGCGATAAAAACAACAGGGAAGATCAAACCGCAGGACATCCCGACCGAGGATGTCTGCGAGAAATGCGGACTTCCGATGGTCATCAGGTGGGGCAGACACGGGAGATTCTTTGCATGTACCGGATTTCCCAAATGCAAGAACACAAAACCCCTGCCGACTGAAGGAGGGGAGCAATCAGCACCTACCCCTGAAGCGCTCTCACAGCCGACGGATGAACGATGCGAGAAGTGCGATTCCCCCATGGTGATAAAATCAGGCCGGTTCGGGAAATTCCTCGCATGTTCACGGTATCCCGAATGCAAGAATACAAAGCCACTGGCGACCGGCATCAAATGTCCTGACGACGGAGGCGACATTGTTGAGAGGCGCTCGAAAAGGGGAAAGCAGTTCTGGAGCTGCGGCAACTATCCAAAATGCACGTTTGCCTCATGGTATAAACCGAGTCCACAGCCGTGCCCGAAATGCGGGGCCGAATTCATCCTTGAAAAACGCGGCAATGGAGGCGAGAAAACGCTTTTCTGCCACAAGAAAGAGTGCGGGTACAAGGAAGTTGAGAAGGAACAGGAAGAGATGCCTGCCGGGGCGAATTAACCCTCAATTCTTCAGATTGTGATGAACGATTCTGTAGCCGCAACCTTTAGGTTGCTTCCCAGGCGCAGGCTGAAGCCTGCGGCTACCAACCATCTCATAAAGAATCCTCGATGCAGTTAAGATACCAATGAAACCCATCATTATCGGAATCGGCGGAGGCCACAGCGGTGCGGGAAAGACGACGATGGCCTGCGAGATCCTGAAAAAAGTAGAAGGGTGGGGGGCGATAAAATTTACCAAAACCTCTTTCTACAGCTCCATAACTGACGATCAGGAAGTCCTCTCGGCAAAGGGAAAGGACACCGGACGCATGCTGGAGGCCGGGGCTGAGAAGGTCCTCTGGGTGCAGTCATCCGGGAATGAGCTGTCGGAGGCCGCATCTATGGCGGTGCAGATGCTCTCAAACCTTCCGGGGATCGTAGTCGAAGGTAACAGCATGATCGAAATATTGCCTCCTGATATTGTCGTATTTGTTGCAGGGGTAAAAGAGCGATTCAAGCCTGGGGCGGAGAGGGTTCTCGGCATGGCGGATATCGTAATTACGGATAAGGAATCGCCCCAGGAAGTTCCCGAACGGGCCGAAAGATTTTATACGGCTGATGTCGAAAGATGCATGCGTTACCTTTTAGAACGCATTAAGAAGGGTTTTATAACGGAATAGACATTTATCTATAAATATACCCTCCCAAAAGCAAGAGAACAGAATGAAAAAAACAATGCCGCAAAGAGTTTCTTCATTGAGGGGGTGTGGCAGAGACGGCTTCAAGTGTCCTGGCGGAATTGATATACGCCTCTACGGCGCGTTTTGCAATAGGGGCTGCGGCGCCCCCTCCATGTCCGCCATGCTCCACTAATACCGACATGGCAATCTGCGGGTTTTCCAAAGGCGCAAACGCTACAAACAATGCGTGGTCCCTGAACCTTTCCGGCAAAGAAATGGCCCCTTTTTTCAACGCGATTACCTGGGCTGTGCCGGTCTTTCCGCCGATTGTTGTCAGTGACGATTGCGCAGCCCAACCAGTCCCCCCGGGTTCGCTGACAACCCCGAGAAGGCCTTGCTTGATCAACTGAAGATGAACAGGACTGATATTCAACCTTCCGGAAATCGTCGGGGCTTCATCTTTCAGTAATGTCGGTTTATAGAGAGTCCCGCCGTTTGCTACGGTACCGGTCATGAGTGCAAGCTGGAGCGGGGTAACGGCAATATACCCCTGGCCGATCGCGGCGTTGAAGGTTTCTCCAAGAAACCACTGCTGCTTCCTGTTTTCGAGTTTCCAACGGGTGCTGGGTATTATGCCGGAGCGTTCTATCCCCAGCGCTATTCCCGTCTTCTTTCCCAGGCCGAGATTGATGGCATAATCGTGAATTTTGTCGATGCCGAGGCGTTTCCCGACCTCATAGAAATAGACGTCACACGACTCGACGATTGCCCTGTGAAGAGAAACGACCCCGTGTCCCTCCTTTTGCCAGCAGCCGAAACGCCAACTGCCGTAATGTATTGAGCCTTTGCATTCGACTTTGGTATCAGGAGTGATAACGCCCTCTCCAAGTCCGGCGAGAGCGGTAACGATTTTGAACGTTGAGCCCGGAGGATATTGACTCTGGATTGCCCTGTTCAGCATTGGGTTTTTCCTGTCTTTTATCAGGGCGGTCCATTCGGAATGGCTCATCCCCTTCGTAAAGAGATTCGGATCAAAGGAGGGTTTGCTCACCATGGCGAGAATTTCTCCGCTGTCCGGCTTCACGGCAACGAAAGCGCCGGCTTTGTCTCCAAATGCCTTCTCGGTCTCTTTTTGGAGATTGATATCGAGGCTGAGCGTGATATCTTTTCCTTTTGCCGGCGGTTTTTCCTGGAGCAGACGTATTTCCCTGCCGAGGGCGTTGACCTCAATAATCCTCTTCCCCGGGATCCCCCTCAGTGAAGTATCGAAAAGTTTTTCGATACCCCACTGCCCGATGAACATATCAGGGGGCACATCTTTAAAAGACTGGTCTTTCATCTGAAGCGGAGTCGGTTTCCCAAGATAGCCGATAAGGTGAGAACCGACATCGCCGTGAATATATTCTCTGCTTACCTCCACTTCGATAATGAGACCGGGGAAAGCAGACTTCCTCGCTTCAATGTAAGCGATCTCAGGATAGGATAACCCTTGTTTCAGCCGTACCGGGACAAAAGGACTGAGGCCCGGTTTATTGATTTTTTCGAGTATTTCTTCTGCCGCGACAGCGAGAGTTTTTGAGAGCTGATCGACGTTGCCCCTGTCGAATTCATCCGGAATGACGGCTGCATAGAAAAACGGAGAATTTTTTACGAGCGGAATGCCGTTTCTGTCGAAGATAATTCCGCGCGGCGCCGGGATACTGATAATTCTCAATCTGTTTGCCTCGGAAAGTTTTCTGTATTCGCCCCCTTGCAGAATCTGCAGCTGCCAGAGTCTCATCACAAGCATGAGGAAGGCGGCAATGACGATATAACTTATTACAACGATTTTTTCAGACTCTCCATTTATCTTCATTCATTTTCACCCGTCATTCCTTCACTGTTCGGTCTTCGGCCTCAGGATGAAGCCGAAGGGGGCGTTAAGAAGTGACTGTATTACTATCATAAACAAAGCGACCAGAAAGCCGGCCGGCATCCTGTCGAAGATGCTTCGTGATGCAAAAATGATGAGGCCGTCGATGAACGTAAGGACAGACATGGTGATGATGCCCAACAGCGGTGTCCATATGAAAAATCTGCTGTACGTCAGAGAGGAGAGGTAGCCGATGAGGCCCTTGCTCAGAAGATGCGGGCCAAGAAACGCCCCCGAAAGGCTGTCTTCGATAATGCCGATCACCGAGCCGATGAGCATTCCTTTGACCTCTCTTTTTTTTATGCCGGCGTAACATGCCAGAATTACGGTAAGGTTTGGAGAGATATCGAAAAATGATATGCTCCCCTGCAGAACGAAGGCAAAAAGGAGAATGGCTGCCCAAAGGAGGTAGATCATTCTTTGGTTATGATTGCGACGATCTCAAGTTTTATATTGTCGACATACGGAAGGACTTCAATATCCTGGAAAATGCCGGCGTTTTTCTTGTTCACGTTCGAAACATAACCTATGGGAATCCCTGGCGGGAAAAGCGAATCCAGGCCTGATGTTATTACCATAGCGCCTTTTTTTACTTCTTCCTCAGCAGGGACATATTTCATGTGGCATTTTCTGAAACCGGTGCCCGAAACGATGCCTTCAACCCTGCTCTCCTCCAGTCTCGCTGCCACGGAGAAATTGATATCGGTCAGAAGGAGTACATGCGAAAAAGAACGGGAGATATCGGATATTTTTCCTGCCAATCCGCTGTCAGTTACCACGATCATATCTTTTGCTACACCGTCGGACATGCCTTTATCGATGATTACGGTATTCGACCACTGGTCCGTGCTTTTTGCGATGATGCGGGCGGCAGTTACATAACGATAATCACGCTCCTTGAAAGAGAGAATGTCCTTCAGTTTCCGGTTTTCAAGGATGGTCTCCCGGCAGTGCCGCTGCTCTTGCAGAAGCTTCGAAAGCTCTGCTTTCAGTCTGATGTTTTCTTCTTCCCTGAGGAACATTCTGTGGAACGGCGAGGTGATGGCGTCTTTCGCGGAAATTTTTATTTCGTGGACACGATTGAGCGTAGTATTGAGGAACTGGAAGGGCAGCCAGTATCGCCTGTTGCTCTGATACATCATGATACTGAGGGCAAGAATCACAAAAAGGGAAAGCAGAAGCCACTTCTTAGGCATTACACAGTAATCGCAACTCTTCTCAGTAAATCGAGTTCATCGAGCATCTTGCCGACACCGCGAACAACTGCCGTCAGCGGGTCCTCAGCAACCAAAACCGGCAGGCCGGTTTCGTCCCTGATCAGCAGGTCAAGCCCCCTGAGGAGTGCGCCGCCGCCGGCCAGAATTATGCCTTTATCAACAATGTCCGATGCAAGCTCCGGCGGTGTATTTTCAAGGATAACCTTAATCGTATCGAGGATGATGTTGACCGGTTCGGCGAGGGCCTCCCGTATCTCCGTTTCATTGATCGTCAGGGTCTTCGGAATACCGGAAATAAGGTCCCTCCCTTTCACTTCCATGACACGCTTATCGCTGCCGTCCGTGCTGTATGCAGAGCCGATTTTGATCTTTATCTGTTCCGAGGTCATGTCGCCTATCATCAGATTGTACCTTCTCTTGATGAAGGCCATAATCGCCTCATCCATTTTGTCGCCGCCGACCCTCACGGCTTTGCTGTACACCACTCCATCGAGGGAGATGACGGCAACGTCTGTTGTCCCGCCGCCGATGTCCACAATCATATTTCCGGAAGGCTCACCAACGGGAAGTCCTACGCCAATGGCCGCTGCCATCGGTTCTCCGATAAGATATACCTCTCTCGCCCCTGAAACCTGGGCCGCGTCTTTCACGGCTCTCTGCTCGACCTGGGTGATACCGGAAGGGACCCCGATAATGACCCTCGGTGATACGAAACTCCTTCTGTTGTGCACTTTCGCGATAAAATACTTCAGCATCTCGCCCGTAGCGTCAAAATCGGCGATTACCCCGTCTTTCATCGGTCTGATCGCAGTAATATTCGAGGGGGTTTTCCCGAGCATCCGCTTTGCTTCGACCCCGACCGCAATCGGTTTCTTGTCGTCTTTCCTAATAACTACCACAGAAGGTTCGTCGCATACGATGCCTTTCCCCCTTACAAAGACGAGCGTGTTGGCGGTGCCGAGATCGATGGCGAGATCATTCGAAAAAAAACCGAGTATTTTATGAAAAAACATTATACCTCCTTCTTGACCTGGGAGACGTCGATAACAATCGTTTTTGCGATTTCATCGCCGATACGCATGCGTTCCCTGCTTCCCAGCATAACGAGAAATTCCAGCAACGCGATAATGACTATTGCTATCCATCCGAACCACAATACCTTATAGAACAGATACCCGAAACCGAACGTACAATTCCTCAGTATCGAGTCCCTGAAAGTACAGGGGGTATGCGCATCCAGAGAAACGACCTTAATCCCGATCAGCTTTTTGCTTAAACTTTGTCCGCCAAAAAGGCCATCCCCTATCAGCAAATAGGCAAGTCCTGCGAAAAAACCGGCCTTCGGTACTATTTCTACCGCTGCTGCTATAAGAATGAAGTCGAGGATTCGGGCGACAGTCCTGACAAGCAATCCTGCCCTTTTCACCTCCTCAGACATTCAAAATCTTACCAGAGAATCCCTTCATTTTTCAAGCTGCGTTGACCGCTGCGGATTAATTCTCGATTCCGATGAGCGTTTTATGGTATAAAAAAACGCACCGGCGTTTGAAGGGGACCGTAATGGAAATAGTGCTCGCAACAAGAAACAAAAAGAAGGTTGAGGAGATAAAAAGGATAACTGAGGGCATGGCTGTCAGGATTTTTACTCTCGATGACTTTCCCGGGTGCCCCGAGGTGGAGGAGGATGGAGACACATTTGAAGAGAATGCCGTGAAGAAGGCCGTGACAGTTGCCCAGTTTACCGGGAAAGCGGCCTTGGCCGATGATTCGGGACTTGAAGTACATGCCTTGAATGGGGCCCCCGGCACTCGCTCGGCAAGATATTCAGGTTCTGAAGCAGATGACAGCAAGAATACCGAAAAACTGCTTTCAGAGATGCGATTGTTTGCAAAAAATGACAGGAAAGCGCGATTTGTCTGCAGTATGGCCCTGGCAATGCCTGATGGAAATGTCCGTACATTTAATGGCCATAGCGAAGGAAGCATCGGCACCGAACCCAAAGGCGCCAATGGGTTCGGATACGACCCGGTGTTTTACCCTGAAGGCTCTGACAGGACATTCGCTGAAATGAGCGCGGAAGAAAAGGATTCCCTCAGCCACAGAGGGAATGCCATCAGGAAACTGCAACGGTATCTGAGGGGAACTTCCCCGGATAGTAGGATGACGTAAGAGTCTAAATCCTTTGATAAGTAAATCTTATCTATTTATCAAAAATATGAATTTGACTTAAAAGAGGCGGAAGAATATATTTATATGTCGCTTAAATTGTTTGTATTTTTGGCTCTACCACTTTTTTTTAGAAATTTTGTAGCAAACGCAGTTATTCTGAGAGCGTATTGTTGTTTCACACTACTGTTTACAGCAGTCGTTTGTATATAGATTTTCATCAAAAAACACTTTGGGGGTAGAATTATGAGAATTGTGTTGCTTGGCGCACCAGGTGCGGGAAAAGGTACTCAGGCGAAGATATTAATCGAGAAATACGGCATGCCTCAGATTTCCACAGGAGATCTTTTAAGGGCAGCTGTAGGCGCAGGGACTGCTTTGGGTAAGGAAGCAAAATCTTTTATGGATAAAGGCGAACTTGTTCCCGATAGTGTTGTGCTGGGCATGGTTGAAGAGAGACTGAAGCAGGACGATTGTAAGAAAGGCTACATCCTCGATGGGTTTCCGAGGAATACCGCACAGGCAGAGGCTCTCGACAAGATGCTCGCTTCACTAAATATGCAGTTGACTGCTGCTCTCAGTGTAGATGTTCCATTCGAAGACCTCATGAAGAGGCTCACCGGCAGAAGAACATGCAAGGCGTGCGGCCAGATGTACAATATTTATTTCAAACCGCCTGCAAAAGAAGGGGTCTGTGACAAATGTAGCGGAGAATTGTTCCAGAGGGATGATGATAAAGAGGCAACCATAAAGAAAAGGCTCGAAGTATACAATGCCCAGACTGCGCCTTTGATGGATTATTACGGGAAGAAAGGTATAGTGAAAACCGTAAGTGGTACCGGCAGTATTGATGACATATTCAAAAAGGTAACCGAAGCCTTAGGTCTTAAATAGAGAATTCAAGCTTTGTCTTGAAAATATAAAAAAGGAGGAAATAGTATGGCATTAGTAAATCCACTGGGAAAAGAGAAGAAACTGAAACCCCTCTTACTTGCAGGGGCGGAACTGGAAGCAGAGAAGAAAAAAGCAGCAGGGCTGAAGAAGATCAATATCGGATCCCGCGAAACTGGTGACCTCATCATGTTGGGTATCGGCGGCTTCACGCCATTGACCGGCTTCATGACCAAGGCAGACTGGAAGGGTGTATGCGCAGACATGAAAATGGCCGACGGCCAGTTCTGGCCGATCCCGGTCACAGTCTCCGCGTCAAAAGCCGATGCCGATGGCATTAAGGAAGGTGAGGAGATTGCACTTTTCTCCACAGAGTTCAATGAGATCATGGCGACCATGAAGGTCACCGAGAAGTACACCATCGACAAAGCATATGAGTGCCAGCAGGTTTATAGGACTACCGATGTTGAGCATCCGGGCGTCAAGATGGTTATGGATCAGCCTGAAATGAACCTCGCCGGCCCGCTTAAGGTCATCAGCGAAGGTACTTTCCCGACTGAATATCCGGGTCTTTATCAGCGCCCTGCCGAGACGAGGAAATCGTTCGAGGAAAAAGGCTGGAGTCGCATTGCCGCATTCCAGACAAGAAACCCGATGCACCGCTCACACGAGTTCCTCGCCAAGATCGCAATCGAAGTATGCGATGGCGTTTATATTCACATGTTGCTTGGCAAACTGAAACCGGGCGATATCCCGTCGGATGTCCGCCAGAAATGTATCGACGTGCTTGTTGATAAATACTTTGTAAAGAACACGGTCCAGGTAGGCGGCTATCCGCTTGACATGAGATATGCAGGCCCGAGAGAAGCCCTTCTGCATGCAGCATTCAGACAGAACTATGGCTGCAGCCATCTTATCGTAGGCCGCGACCATGCAGGCGTCGGCGAGTATTATGGTCCTTTTGATGCCCAGAAGATTTTCGAAGAGATCCCGGCCGGTTCATTGGAGACCAAACCGCTGAAGATCGACTGGACCTTCTATTGCAACGCATGTGAAGGCATGGCTTCCCAGAAGACTTGCCCGCACGGTAAAGATGACCGGATTCTCCTCAGCGGAACCAAGCTGAGAAAGATGCTCTCCGAGGGTGAAGCGGTCACAACGAAGTTCAGCCGGCAGGAAGTCCTCGATATCCTTCAAGCATACTACGCCGGTCTTACCGAGAAGGTCGAGATCAAACTGCATAAATATTCAGAAGGCGAAAAGAAGTAGTTTTTATTAGACAGAAAGCACAAGGAATTCAAAGGCGTATCAATTATACGTTAAGGATTGGCAGGCAACGGTGATGGGAACCCTCCCCGCTGCCTGCTTAACCAAAGTGAATAAAGGAAAGGAGGTGGAAAGAGTCAGAACGTTTCTTTTTAACCTTTTTTTACAAGTTAAACCAATTTTAAAGGAGGTGTAGTTCAATGCCAAGTTTTGTAATTACTGAAAAGTGTGATGGTTGCAAGGCAGGAGACAAGACTGCTTGCCAGTATATCTGTCCTCACGATCTTATGATCCTCGACAGAGAGACGATGAAAGCTTCCAATCAGGAGCCTGAGCAGTGCTGGGAATGCTTTAACTGCGTAAAGATCTGCCCTCAGCAGGCGGTCGAGGTAAGAGGCTATTCAGACTTTGTT
>Ga0209253_10004941_pt1 | contig 11588 bp, 11 predicted proteins | sample FrelakmetBRP12BR_FD_187145 | JGI IMG/M metagenome (GOLD analysis project Ga0209253, IMG submission 187145) | Freshwater lake sediment microbial communities from the University of Notre Dame, USA, for methane emissions studies - BRP12 BR (SPAdes)... | ecosystem: Environmental > Aquatic >...
TGTTTTTGTTTGCGTACAATCCTGGTTCCCATGCTAGAGGAACGTCGTTCAATAGTGTTTGGTTCTTGGATTTTAGGTCAGTCATCAGGTAGAGCCTCGCCTCGTACATGTCCAGCGTTTCAGGGACTTTCACGTATATGTCTGTGAACGGGCTGTTAGTAATGAATTCGTATGCCCAAGACGTGTTTGCGGTGGGTAGGCTTTTGTTATCCATTCCTTCAAGGTAGCGTTGGTGCCATACGTTGCACTCGACGTCTTCAATTATCATGAACGTTGCTTGTTGTGCACCTTTGCTGGCAAACCGGTTGTTAGATATGGCGAAGGTGTAGTTTCCGGTTTGTTGTGGGACAAAGAAGGGTTCACCGATGGTTGTTCCAAGGTGCGGAGGGAGACCAGCTGACGGAGTGTGGTAGCCCACCATTTGCCCAGTGGGGTCATAGAGGTACATGTCATAGTTTGTTATTGGGTCACTGCCAGTGTTGACCCATTCGCCGTAACAGTAAGTATGATAGCTGTGATTTTCTTCTAGAGGGCAGATTACGCTCCATTCGCGGCCTATCGCGATCTGTGATTCGTTGAAGAATACTGGGAACATTGGTTTGTCCAAGTAGGTTCTTTCGGTGGGCGCGACGCGATAGCTTCCGTTTGCAGTTAGGATTTCGCCAAGAACATCGGTGGCCTCAACTCGATAGAGAACATGTGATTCTGGTTGTTGTGGCGGTATTATTGTGTTGCAGGTTCTGTTGTTGTCAAGAACGTCCATCATTTTGGTGAAGTCTGTTTGCCAATGGTCTGTTGAGAACTGTAGAGTGGCATTGACAAGATCTGTAGTGCTGGAAAAGTATGTAATGTTAGCGCCTTCCTCTGGGAAAACTCTGTCGGGATTTCCGACAGGTGATAGCCCTTGATCAAAAGAAGTCTTCACTAGGAAGCTGATGTTGCCGGTACCTTTCTCGCCGATGAAGACGAGGTGGTACAGACTTTTTCCGATGGTTGAGTTGAAACGTATTAGCATGTCTTGACCGAAATTGTCACACGTGGCGAAAGCTGCTCCTTGGTATCCTTGGCTGTCAGTGTTGTAACCACCTATGTTGCCTGTTTTGTTTCCATATAGTCCTGACTCCAGTGCTAAACGAAGACCGTCGAGCGTCGTGTAGCTTGCTGATGCATTGTTCGCCATGAGGAAGAGTCTGGTTTCGTACATATCTAGCGAGGTGGGAACTTTGATTTGGAATTCGACTTGAGGACTTTCGGTGACAAATTCGTAGGCCCAGCTTGTCCGGTATTGGGGCAGGCCGTTGTCGTCTTTTCCTTCGATTTGACATTCATGCCACGTGTTGGGTTCGATGTTTTCGATTATCATGAACGTTGCCTGATCCGCTCTGCTGCTTTCTCGGGCGTCATTGGATATTGTGAAAGTGTAGTTTCCCGTGTATTTCGGAGTGAAGAAAGGTTCGTTCATGCCTGTTCCAAGATGTTCGTATTGGCCAGCTGACGCTGTATGGTATCCTTCAAGCGTGCCGTTAGGGTCGTAGATGTATACATCGTAGTCAGTTTTGTTTGCGGAAGAGTTTGAGATCCATCTGCCGTAGCAGTAGGCATGATATTCGTGACTGGCTTGAAGGGGACAGACGATGCTCCAGTTTTGGCCTACAGGTATTTGTGAATCAATCAGGAAGACTGGGAAAAAGGGCTTCTCTACGTAGGTCCAGTTTCCTAACGGTCCAGAATTGGTGAAATTGTGCACGTATCTTTGATATTCCGAGGTGCTTTCGGCATTGACCCTGAGGATTGGGTTAACCAAGAGGGCGGAGACTACAGTAATCAGAGCTAAGATTAAGAGTATTCTCTCTGCCCCTGGAGTAATTCTCAAGTGTATCACTGGTGCTGCTTGCTTGTTTAGGAATCTGGAGAAATATCTGTTATGAACATAGGGTCCTAATCGTCAATTAGGACAACAGTTCATGTTCTCATCTGAAGAAGCAGACTGAAAAGCCTCTTTCGGGACTTCATGTTCTCAAAATTCCTCGTTCAACAAAAATAGTGCCTTCAGGGTGCTATGAAAAAAAGCCGGAATGCCGCCAATATTGGCGTGCTTGAGATAGCGAATGCGATCACAAATGATAAATCCCCTTAATCAGATGCAAGTGTTGAGCAATTCTGAAGCTCGGTGGAAATTTGATTGAAGTATGTGATTGAGATTGACAGAGAGGGATGTATAGCCTGCGCAACGTGCTACACTATCGACTCAACACATTTTGTAGGGGATGATGAAGGGAAATCGAAGGTCGTGGGCGGAAAAAGTAATGGTAAATCAACGGGCAGTTTCGAGGACGAATCCATAGGCGAAGCTCAGGCTGCGGAATCGTCGTGTCCCGTCAGCGTGATCAAAGTAATCAAAGCAGAGCAGTAGCAATGTTTGATTATGGATTAATAGGAAAGAAACCACGCCTCAGAAGAATGGTCTAGAAGATGAGTTGCGACGCAATTGCGCTGGTGCCCTAGCCTAGCGCGTGCGAATAGCACAAAAGACAAAAATAACCCATTCAACAAACTCTACCAAACAGGCACAAGCTCGCGGAGAGAGAGAGAAAGATAGTCAGGGGATAATTGCGGGGTTGCCCTAGCCTGGTAGGGGGCAGGCCTGCTAAGTCTGTGGCTGGTAACGGCCGCGTGGGTTCAAATCCCACACCCCGCGCCAACAAACCAGCGCGCGCAAAGAACTGAAATTTCAGAACGTAAAACGAGACATCTGGAACGCGATTGGTTTTTATAAGTTACCGCTATAGTTTTCGCATTAACTTTGGTGTTTCGAGTGCCATTCAAGAGAATCTTGCTGGTGAAGCCTTCTGGAAGGAAAGGCTTGAGCTTTGCCTTTGACTTGATACCTATTGGCTTGGAGTACATTGCGGCTTATATCGAGGACACTGTTGAAGACGTTCATATCATTGACATGGAGATGGAACACAGAAAATTCCAAGACCTGATCAACCTCTACTGCCCAGACCTAGTGGGAATTTCATTATCTGCAACGGAGCATAACCAAGGTCTACGTCTCGCAAAGATTGCTAAGAAAAACGGAGTCACCACGGTCATAGGCGGGTATCACCCGACAAGTGTTCCAGACTTGATGCTTTCCTGCCCACAGATCGACATAGTTGTTCGCGGCGAAGGAGAGCTTACTATGAGGGAACTTGTAGAGAAGGGCACTCCCGAGGATGTGCTCGGAGCCTCTTACAAGAAGGGCGGAAAAATAATCCACAATGAGGATAGACCAAGAATTGAAAATCTGGATATGCTTCCCTTTCCAGCCCGGCGTTTGAGACAGTACCCGTACAAGAGCCAAGATCGCATAACAGACTGCGACGTGATAGTGATGTCTAGGGGCTGCAATGGACTCTGCAGCTTTTGCTGCGAGCCCAGTATGAGCAATGGCTGTTTGAGATGTCGGTCACCAGAAAATGTTATGAAAGAGATTCTGGAGATGGCAGAATATCACGAAAGGAGACCTCTAAGCGTCGTCTTCGCAGATCCCAACTTCATGGGTAACCCGATTAGGGTCAACCGCCTCTGCAACTTGTTGATGGAACACGATCTGAACATAGAATTCTGCGCATTGGTCAGAGCGGACGCGATGGCTAAAAGCCCAGAGATCGTGAAGAATATGTGCGGAGCAGGCATAGTCAAGTTTGAGATGGGTATAGAAAGCCCCAACTCCAAGGATTTGAAGTCAACCAAAAAGGGCATAACCACCAGGGTTCATGGGGAAGCAGTTCGGAACATACGCGAAAACGGCGGCAGAGCAGGCGGCACATTCGTGATAGGCCTCCCGGATCAAACGGCAGAGGAGATCAAAACTTTTCCGACCTACGCGAAGGAGATTGGTTTGACGGCTGCCGCCTTCGGCATTGTGACGCCGTTTCCTGGAACAGAGTTCTATGAGGAACTGGATAAGCAAGGATTGATCTTCGAGACCAACTGGGACAATTTTGACGAGATGCACTCAGTCTATAGGACTAAGCATCTATCGAAGGAGAATATTGAAGAGCTGGCGACCTACTGTATGGCAAAGTTCTGGAATATGGACACGTTTATTGATCAGGAGATGGTCTTTCAGAAAAGAACTAGGAGAAAAAAGGGGCTAGTAGATTTCATTCGAGAAAGGACATTTAATGTAGGTTTCCTGACGAATAATGGAAATGAGCTACAGAAGGACAACTTTGCCCAGCATATAAGGGCGTTTCTTGAGGCTTGGGCAGACCCTCATGTGGAAACGTATACTAGAAAGGTGGGGGTGCATAAAGCTTTAGAAATGACGAGGTTCCTCCGAATACTTGGCCCTCAAAATGTTCAATGCTCATTAAGCCTCGACGACGCTACTGTCAGTTTCGTGTTCAAGACAACTAAAAAGACTGTTGAGTACATACGAGTCATACGTGGAAGACAGGATCATTCGACGATAAACCTCGAAGTGGATCTGAAGTGGTTGAGCGAACCAGACCATTCGAATCTGATAGAGAGATTCGCTTTTCTGTTCTCGCGTAATTTGAGCATCAAGAAGCTATGGAACACTTCCCGGCTTCTTGTCGCAATAGGAACAGAGATCTTGGCGTGGAATCTGCGGAAAGCACATCCGCAAAAATGAATGCGCCCACGCGACCGCTTTCAGTCGAAGGAAAAAAGCAGACAGACAATGTCATGACAAGCAAAAGAAGCGCCACAAATATGCCAGAAACGGCTCCACTTGCCTGACTCTACTTCCTGAACGCAATCTATCCGATCAAGAATTAAAGCTTATGAGAATGCAAACATTAACTATGACAACAACAAGACAATCTATCTCTCAGACCTAAAGTGATTGTTATGGTTGGACGAACCGAAAAATGGATCACAGCTTTGATGGACGGTCTCGACAAGAACGTCGATGAAAAGACCATAGCCAAAATGCTGGAACAATGCGGACGCCAGTGCCAGTCCCAGAGTTTCATAAAGAAAGCCAAAGCGATTTACGAGAAGTCAAAGAACACCGAAGATTTTCTAGAAAAACTGGGACGAGTGTACAAGCACCTGCACCGAGAAGGCGGCAAAGTCTACCTGGTTTATCCCAAGTGTTACTGCTCGCAAGTCAACAAGATTCCCAAAGGAAGACTTTCGGGAACATACTGCAACTGCTCCCGCGGATGGGCAAAAGCATTGTTTGAAGGAGCCACCGGAAAACCTGTGGAAGTCACGATGGAAAAGTCGATAATCAACGGAAACGACCAATGCAAGTTTAGAATCGTGCTCTAGCACGATTGCGCAAGAGTGAACGCCTTTGACGCCTGGAAGAACATACAGACGCGGTTATCCCGTTGCGATCATAATTGGGTTTGAAGATGACCGTGCCGCATTATGGAAGGTTTACAGCCACGTCGTGAAACCTGAAAGAACCGTCTGGCTCGAAGAAACCTGGAACGATCAAAAAGCTGTCTACAATTTTCTCGAAAAAACAATCAACGCGTTGAGACCAACATTTACCGAAGGGGTCAGAAGCATCATCCTCGCTTCTCCCGCGAGAACCGATCACGCGAAAAAGTTTGTAGAACACGTTCGCCAACATCACGCGTGGCTTGTTCAAGGCCCCAACAAAACAGCATTCTCAGAAACAGTCGGAACTGCAGGAACACTCTCCGAAGTAGCCGCACTTGTAAAGACTCCTAGTTTTCGCAAGTTGATCGATGAAACGACGTCGCAAGAAACGGAAGACCTTGTTAACCTTCTTGAGAAACGCCTCAACAGTTCAGACCAGAGCACACTGATTTTGTACTCACTTAAGGAAGCGGAAGACTTCATCCTTGACTCGCGCGAACCTGTTAAATCTAAAGCTGAATACCTATTGCTCACCAACAAATATCTGGCAGACAGCCGTGAAAAGAACAGGCTACACAGGCTGATGCAAATAGCGACCAACAGAAAAATCAAAACAAGGATAGTTGACGCCGCAACTCCAGCAGGCGTCCGTCTCACGCAACTCGGCGGAATAGTCTGTCTCGCAAGGCGTTAATAGCCAGCCGTGGAATTATGGTGGGCATGAATTCTTTCTTAGTATGATTTTGGCAAACCGAGAACGTGTTGACCGATGAAGGCCAACGCCATCTGATGGGTTACTGGTGCCAATCTAATCAGGTTGACTTCTCTCCACCATCGCTCCACGTCATGCTCGACAGCGTAGCCGTAGCCTCCGAACGTCTGCATCGAATGGTAAACTGCCTGGATTCCAGCCTCGACAGCGGCAACTTTAGCCATGTTTGCTTCGGCACCGCAGTCTTCTCCCTTGTCATAACGCCAAGCAGCCTTGTAATTCAACAGTCTGGCAGCCTCAAGCTTGGATTTTGCCTCAGCAAGCGGGAACTGAATGGCCTGGTGCGATCCGATAGGTGCGTCGAAAACCTTTCTTTCCTTTGCATAGTCAACTGCTTTCTTGATGGCCAAGAGCCCGATGCCGCATGAAGCGGCTGAAAAGGACATTCTCTCAGGGTTCAAGGTGTCAAGCAGCAGAGGCCAACCTTTGTCCATCTCGCCCATCAGGGCGTCTTTGCCAACTTTGAGATCGCTAATGTAGAGTTCGAAAGTCTTTGAATAATTGATCCCGTGTTTGTCTATCGGAATGATTTCCACAGCCGGATCCGGCAAATCGACGAGGAAAAGGCTTAGACCATGAGTTCTTTTTGAAACGTTCGCAAGAGGCGTCGTCCGAGTCACAAGCAGCATTCCTTTGGCCCTGTCTGCCCCCGATATGAACATCTTCTGACCGTTTATTACAAATCCGTCTCCGTCCTTCACCGCCATCGTGCTTGTTTTCAAGGTATTCGTTCCAGCGTCGGGCTCAGTCAAACCTAAACAGAACTCCATTCCCTTCGCGATTTGTGGCAGATACTTCGCCTTCTGTGTTTCACTGCCATGTTTGACTATGGACAAGCCGCCGAAAATGCTTGACAGACATAGAAACCATTCTCCGGCCAGTCCGCAGCCCTCAGAGGCCAGAGTCTCCATGGCCAAAACCATCTCAAACATTCCCATGCCTCCTCCGCCGCAACTCTCCGGGATGACTATGCCCGTGAAGCCCACATCAACGAGGCTTTTCCAAAAATCCTCTGGAAACTCGTGCTTCTTGTCCTTCTCTCGCCAGTATTCTGGACCAAAATCTTGAGCTATGTCCTTGGCAGTGTCGACGATCATTTTTTGCTCAGCGGTCAATTCAAAATTCAAAGCCCACCACTACCCGAATCTATTATGAGACAGGTCAAGTTTCTATATAAACCATTTCCGAAGAGAAACACAAAACACCGATGGAAAAAATGGCCAGACTCTTGGAATCAGCCGTCAACAAGCGAGGTCCCAGCACGTTTTTTCTTCAGGGAACGCATCGCCTGGATGAAATCTGCGAACATTGACCCGTCAATCGTGCCTTCCGGCTCGACCGTGAACAATCGAGAATACTTCCACTCGTGCCTCATTTTGTCCAGGGCTTCATAGAAGCCGAAGTTCGACCGTTCCATAACCCATTCATCGCCTTTCAGGCTTCCACGCAAATGAACATTCACGATGCTTTTTGCTATTGATCTAAACTTGTCAAGCTCCTTATACAATGCTGCCCAGCGCGTGTCCAGCGTAACATATTCAAAACCTTTGACAAGTTCAAATGGAGTGCTACCCTCGGCATGTGTTGGAATATTTTCAACTGAAGCCTTCACCTTTGGAAACAGGGCTGCACAGTCTTGCATGATTTTTCTCAGACTTTCAGTGTTGAAACTGGTTTTCCACGTGTCCCAGAGATGAAAAACACAGACCTCAGCCCCCAAGCTTTCGGCGATCCACAAAGACTCATGAATCAGTTTTTTCCCTTTTTCCAGATCTTTCTTGCGACCGGAACAAAGACAGCTTCCTATGTCTCTGCTCGCATGCACCGACAGAATTGGCACTTCCGCTCGCTTAACGAGTTCAACGATCTCTTCAGCTCCATACTTAGGCGTCTTCGTCCAATCAGCCCAGTCGGCATCCGTGAGCGGAGGATTTTCCTTGTCCCATTCGGGTTCAAGTTGCAGCTCGAAACCGTCAACGGCAGACTCTTTGAAAATCTTCTTCAACACTTCAAGCGTGCCGATCAGATCGTGGTATTCTTTGTCACCAAACCCAGCAATAGGGGCACTGGAAGCTGAGATTTGATTTGTCAAGACATGCACCCAGTCTACTTGCGAACCCATTTCTCCGAGACTGCCCTGTAAAAGGGAGCTGTGGTCTTCTTTGCCCAAGCCATGAAAGATACGCCTACTATTGCTGAAGCCACCGCGAGGATAGGCAAGTTCCAGACGACAAACATCAACACGGTTATGCCGCTCAGCATGTACCAGACAAAATTGGAAAGGCGAGTGACAATACTTCCCTTGTAACCTTCAGGAAGTTTAGGAGCAAACCTCACAGAGAACGCCAACACCGCCTCTTCGATGAAAAGTAGATATCCCAAAATGTGAAACATAGATGCCAAAGAGAACAGAATTACTTGAAGCCTTGGCTGAGTGGGATCTGGCAGCCACGTTAGGAACACAACTATTGCGGTGAACGTGAAACCCATGAACAACGAGTAGCTGTTCGAACCCATCGTATGATACGAAATGTAAGCCGAATAATCCACCTGATCGTCAGACATTAGCGACCACAAGTAACAGGTCTTTCATTACCAGGTTTTAATAATTCTTGTGCACAACAGAACAGTCTATTTCAGCCCCAACTTCTGATTCTTCTCCAAGAGACCGATTACCTCTGTCAGCCTCCTCGCACGCGTCTCTTCTTTCTTTGCGCTAGAAACCCATCCCACAATCTGACGCTTATACGAATTCGCCAATGTCTCAAAAAACGCACGAGCTTTTTCATTCTCTGCCAAAGCTTCCTGAATGACAGAAGGGACAGCAAGCTCTTTGCGGACTTCTCGGACTCTCGACCACTCGCCTCTTTCTCGAGCTTCTCTGATTCTTGCCATGCCGACCTCGGTCATTCTTTGCTCGCGGATCATCTTTTCCGCCCTCTTCCTATTGGACTCAGACCAGCTACTGCTGCTCTTACGAGGAGTAAACTTCCGAGCGCACCTATCATCATCTAGCCTCTTCAAGATACTGTCCACCCAGCCAAAGCAAAGTGCCTCCTCAACCGTATCTTCGTATGAGATGCTGGGTTTTCCAGTGTGCTTCTTGTAGTAAATCAGCCAGACTTCCTTTGCAGCATCATGATTTTTCTCAAGCCAATTGCGCCAGTCGTTTCTGTTGGTGACATATAATTCACTTTTCATGATCATGCCTCGTGAGACATTCATAACGGTTGGATGATAGATGCATGGATTTAAGAATGTTAGGACGGATATATTTGTTCGTGGAAAGATGAACACGCTCAAGCCTAATGAAGATGCCTTCGGTCAGGTCTTGAATGCCGTCTACAATGGTTCTGACGCGTTTGAAGTTGTAGAAAGAGACGACGGTTACATCGAAGCGATGCCTGCCAAAGGTTATTTTTCAGAATACAAGGACTGGCCTCAAATCGAACAGAAAGCTATGGGACTCGTCAAAGGCAGAGTATTGGATGTGGGCTGCGGGGCAGGGAGAATGTCCCTTCATCTGCAGGGCAAAGGATTTGACGTTACTGGAATCGATATTTCACCCCTTGCTGTGAAAATATGCAAACTCAGAGGAGTGAAGAAAGTGAAGCTGACGCCAATAGAGAAAGTAAACTTCAAGCCAAATGCCTTTGACACAATCATCATGATGGGAAACAACTTCGGGCTCTTTGCCAACTTCAACAAGGCAAGGAGACTACTCAACAGATTTCACAAGATAACCTCCAAAAACGCGCTGATAGTGGCCGACACAAACGACCCCTACAAAACGGACAATCCTGCACACTTGAACTACCACAAACGTAACAAAGCAAGAGGAAGAATGGGCGGTCAAGTGAAAATCAGAATAAGACACAAGAATTACAGGGGCAGATGGTTTGAGTATCTACTGGCTTCAAAACAGGAAATCAAAGAAATCCTGAAAGGAACAAGATGGGAAGCAGAGCAATTCATAGACTCGGATGGCATCAGACCGTCACGCTATCTGGTAATAATCAAGAAAATCAGTTAGACCGTCGACGCGCATATGCGAAGCATCGAAATGAAAACCGAACAGTTGATTGCTCACCCTGTCTCGCCATTCAATTTTGACTGCACAGTCTACGTTCCACATTATTTCCCGACTCCCGACTGCGCATGGCAACCTGGAACTATGTGGCAGACCTTGAACCTCAAAGGAACACCAATTGGAGTGAAAATGGTAAACCTGGGCACAATTGAAAAACCCAAAATCCAACTGACGATCTACTCCAAAACCAACCTTTCTCGCGAGAACATTGGCAAAGTCGTGGAGGAATTTACCTGGAAATACGGTTTCAACGAGGACATTTCCCAGTTTTACATTGAATTCAAGAATGACAAGTTACTCAAACCGACCTTCAAGCGATTATTGGGGATGAGAAACAACTGTGCAAATTCACTCTACGAACTCCTAATTATATCCATAGTGCTGCAGAACGCCACGGTCAGAAGAACGGTTCAGATGATGAACAACCTCTTCAGCGCTTATGGAACTAAAGTGAAATTTGACAACAAAGAATTATCGGCCTACTGGAGCCCAGAAGACCTCAAAAAAGTGAGCGAGGACGAGCTTCGAGCCTTGAAGGTGGGCTACAGGGCCAAAATGATCCAGCGCACCTCAGAATCATTCGCAAACGGTGAAATTGATGAATTCAAGCTCAGAGAAATGAACACGGAAGATGCGGAAAAAGAGTTACTGAAGCTCTACGGAGTCGGACCCGCGACAGCTCAAATCATACTGGGCGGATACCTGCGAAGATACAACACGTTCAATCTGAAAGCCAGGTATTGGGAGCAAAAGATACTCTCAAGAGCCATGTTCGGGAAGAAACTAGTTCCACATGAACAGATAGTTGAAGAATTTGACAAAAGATACGGAAAATGGAGAGGCTTAGCCTTCCACTACATATTTACTGATCTTTTTTGGAGACACAAAGAAAAGCCGATTGCTTGGCTGCAGAAAGAAATCAGGCTATAAGATTTGAAGCTATGCTCAGGTTTCTAGAAGTTTGTATTGATGGTTTCCGCAGTCAATCATTTCGTTTTCGAAAAGCTTGCGCAAAGACTTGAAAACCTTCTTCGGAGGTTCTCCTGAGGCTTCAGCTATTTCTGCAAGAGTCAGACCCTTGCCAGCTGTTTTCAAGGCTGAAACAACATGCTCGTCGATCTTGTTCAGTTTAACCAAGTCACCAAACTCCGAACTTTCACACGGTTTTACAGTGTATCACGATAGATTTCTTATAAGTGTTTTCAGTTGCACAGTAGGTTTTGTCTAGCGCGCGCCTAAAGCTTATAGGCGCAGACAGAAATTTTGAAGAATCTGAGGAACTCGTCTTGAAGGGAAATCGTGATCTGCTGAAGAAGGAGATGTTAAAGAGGTTCACGAGACAGCAGAATGTGTTCCTTGCCACTGCCGAAGGCGACC
>Ga0209253_10004942_pt1 | contig 11588 bp, 11 predicted proteins | sample FrelakmetBRP12BR_FD_187145 | JGI IMG/M metagenome (GOLD analysis project Ga0209253, IMG submission 187145) | Freshwater lake sediment microbial communities from the University of Notre Dame, USA, for methane emissions studies - BRP12 BR (SPAdes)... | ecosystem: Environmental > Aquatic >...
CAATGACTATCAGGTCGATATCTCTTTCCTTTGAGAGAAAAACTATTGTTTTGTCCGGATCTCCTTTTTCGACCAAACAGGTAGCATTAATATTATTATCATTCTTTAATTTAAATAGGTTATTCATCTTATATTCATGCAACGGTTCAATAATACTATCATAACTATCTTTGTTTACTATATTTTTATTGACAATAATATCAGGAATAACATGCAAAATATCCAATTCCGATGAAAAAATATCCTGCAATTCTTTGGCTGCTTTTAAAGCCTTTGCAGAAGCCTCTGAAAAATCGAAGGGACAGAGTATCCTCCTGATTTTGACATTGCCGGTTGCTCCGGACTCTGCTTTCACGCCTCTTACAACAAGCATTGGTATCTGCAATCCCTTGATAAGTTTTTCGGAACTGCTTCTTCTTAAAGTATGAGAGACAAACCCGAGGACAAGCAGGTCTGCGTGCATTTTTTTTGCGGCAGCCTCAAGTATTTCTTTCCAGTCAAGGGTCGGATCGATACTGATAATTTCTTCAACCAGCCTGACTACTTCCTCAACTTTTGATGCAATGCAGTTTTTTCTGAGGTAGACAGCAAGATCATTGATTTCCGCCGCGGATAAATGATATTTGGCAAGTATCGGCGATGCCTGCAGGTATTGTATGAGTATTGTGTCCATGGTATCTTTTTATTTACGCAGAACAGGCTTTCGTTCAATCATATCAAAGCATGGCAGTCTTGTTCAACTGGATACGGAGCAGGAGTGAAAAAAAAGGCCTGTGCGTCTGCACAGGCCCCGGATGTGAGAGATGAGCTTAATGCTTCTTTCCGCTTTTCACCATTTTCGGGAGGTCGACCATATCAACCTTGCCGGTTGCAAGGTTGTATTCTCCCGCAACGATTTTTAATTTGCCTTCCTGGGCAAGATGGGGAATAATCGTACTCTTTGTCATAACGTCTTTATAGACATTCTTTATATTTTCCTTGATCGCTGTTTCGAACACCTCATCTTCAGATCCGCCTTTTTTCTTTGCAGTGGCAGCAGCAGGCTGGATCTTCTTCACTATCGCGCCGATATTCCCTTCGGGTTTTCCCTTTGCCTCAAGTGTCGCTTTCACCGCACCGCACTTCGAGTGACCGAGGATGAAGAGCAATGGTGAATTGAGATGTTCTGCAGCATACTCAATACTTCCTAACCCAATTTGATCAACGACATTTCCCGCAACCCTTATAACGAAGATATCACCGAGAAACTGATCAAAAATTACTTCGGGAGGTACGCGAGAGTCCGAACAGGTAAGGACAATTGCATAGGGTTTCTGTCCGGTTGAGAGTTCTTTTCTCTTAACGTCACATGCTTCTTTTTGCATCAGTTTATCAGACACGAATCTTTTGTTCCCATCCATTATTTTTTGCAATGATTCATCCCCGGCGCTTCCCGCAAACACAAACCCTGAAAAAGACAAGACTACCAGTAAAGCCAAAACAATGCTGAACCGCTTCATAAACCTTCCCCTCCTCAATGAAATATAAGGACCCTCAAAGAGGGTCCAATCATTACGCAGCCTTTGACTTTCTTGCCCTTGCTGCAGCAAACACTTCTTTTGCGTTGAATGTTCCGTCGATTGCCTGAACCGGACACTTTGCCGTACAGATTCCGCAGCCGATACATTTTGTTTTTGCGATGATATGGAGCTTCTTCAGTTCACCTGAAGCTGCATTGACAGGACATACCTTTGCGCAGATCCGGCAGCCGAAACAATGATCCATCACAAAGGCCTTTGGACGCTGAGGGATAAAGTCGGTAATCGCATGTGTCGGGCATTTCGGCACGCAGAAGCCGCATACCGTGCATTTGTCAGGATTGATCCTCGAAAGGTTATTTCCAACTGAAGGGGCATCAAAAGGACATACCTTTACACAGAGGCCGCACGCGATACATCCTGCATGGCAATTTTTTATTGTGGCGGTTCCTGTATCTTTTGAATGACAGGTGACGAGAACCTGTCTCGATGCAGGCAGCATCTCTATGACCTTTGTGGGGCATGCTGCCTCACATTTTCTGCATCCCGTGCACTTTGTGATATCGACATACGGCAGGTGGTCTTCAGTCATGGAGATAGCGTCAAACGGACAGACTCTCGAACAGGTTCCATACCCTAAGCATCCGTACCTGCAGGCCTTGTCTCCGCCGCCGGCAAGGATAACAGCCCTGCAATCCTGGACGCCTTCATAGTGGGACTTCTTCTTTGCTTTGCTCCAGCCGCCCTGACACATAATGCGCGCAAAAACAGGTTCCCGCGCCTCGGCTTTTTTGCCGGTAATGAACGCGACTGCTTCGGCCCCCTGTGCGCCGGCAGGGATGCAAAGGTTCGGAGGGACATTGGGATTGGTGACTACTGCTTCTGCATATTGTTCGCACCCGGCGAACCCGCACGCGCCTCAATGCGCATGGGCAAGGACATCCATCACCTGCTCTACTTTAGGGTTGATCGTAACAGAAAACTTCTTTGCAGCAAGGGAGAGTCCTATGCCGAATACGGTGCCGATACCGGCGAGAAAAATCAGGGTGGATTTGATCACAGGGATGAGTTCAACATGTTCTTTTGCTTCAACGCCTCCGCCAACGCCAGCCTGCGGAATTAAAAAATGGAATATGTCTGCGAGCGGGAATCCCCCTGCGAGGTCTGCGAGTATTTTCTGTAAATCAACCATTTCAGCAGAATTAGTTTACCATATCAGAGTTTTATCAATCCTGAAAAACCCGCAAAAGCAAGGGCGATCAATCCGGTCACGATAAAGGCAATGGGCAATCCCTTAAAGGGCGCGGGGACGTCGGCAAGTTCGAGTTTTTCACGGATACTTGCCATGATGACCAGCGCGAGAGCGAAACCGAGCCCTGAGCCGAAGGCGAATGCAAGGCTTTCGATGAAGCTGTAGTGCTCACCTGCACTGATCAGCGGTACCGCAAGTATGATGCAATTCGTGGATATTAAGGCAAGGTAAATGCCGAGTTTATGGTAGAGCTCCGGTGAAACTTTGCGCATAATCGTGTCGGAAGCCTGGACAAAACCGGCTACGATCCCGATAAAAACAATGATTTTCAGGAAGGTAATATTGAGGGGTACCATGACAAGGTGGAACATGAGCCAGCTCAGCCCGGCGCTGACCATCATCACCGCGGTAAAGGTGATACTCATTCCGACCGCGGTTTCCATCTTCCTCGATACGCCGAAAAAGATGCAAAGACCCAGAAACCGCGTGAAAACGAAGTTGTTGATCAGAGATGCTGCAACAATAAGTTCAAAGAGTTTGGAAAATTCCATCTTTATTCTCTTTTCCTTCTCATCTGAGCGGAATAGGGCATTTGCGCGGATTTAATGATTTTTCCCGACGTAAAGTCGGGGGAAAGCATTACCTCGGAGGTCGGGACGACCGAGAATGAGCGCAAATGTTCTGTTCTGCTCATGATAGATCACATCTTCTTTTCATAACGCAAACTTAGCCAATTGAAAAAGCCCATCAGAATGCCGACTGCGAAAAAGCCGCCTGCGGGCAGCACCATGATGAGGAGGGGCTTTGCATCGAGGATTGCGTATCCCCATAAGGACCCTTTCCCCAGCAGCTCCCTGAAAAAGCTTATAATGCTGAGCGAAAAAAGAAAGCCCAGCCCCATGCCGATCCCATCGAATATCGACGGTACCACTTTGCTCTTGCTCGCAAACATTTCAGCCCTCGCAAGGATCGAGGCAAAGGCAACGATCAGCTGTATATAGAGCCCCATCTGTTTGTAAGCTTCACGCGCATAGGCAGCCATTGTCATGTCAGCGACGGTTACCCATCCCGAGATAATGAGCATGAAAATAGGCAGGCGTATTCTCGGATGGATGAAGTGTCTCATGAGGGAAACGGTGATATTCACCATCACTTGCACAAAGAGAACGGCAAGGCCCATGAGAACACCGTTTTCAAGCTTGTTCGTGACCGCGATCGAAGGGCAGAGGCTGAGCGCGAGCCTGAAGATCGTGTTCTCCTTGAAGATGCCGTTTTTTATAAGTTCAAAATTACTCGGTGTCTTTGTCAGCGCCATGTCCGTTGTTTTCTTTCAGTGTTTTTATGAGGAAGGCTATCCCGTTTTTCACTGCGTCTTCAGAAACCGCTCTGCTCGAAATGGTCGCCCCTGATATCGCCTGCACATAATCGGCAGTTTCTGTCTTAACAATTTTAAGATGCTCTGTATCCTTTCCGGCAAACTGATTTTTGAAGGTATCAGTCTCGATTTCATCTCCCAGGCCAGGGGTCTCCGCATGCCCGAGGATACTTATTTTGATCACTTTAAGGTCCGTATCGACCGCAATCAACGTATCGATATAGCTCGAATACCCTTTCCCGAATGACTGTATGATGTATCCGATCACCGCGTTATTTTTCCTGGCAATAAAGTATTCGGAAGGTTTTTCATGGATGGACCAGTCCCCCAATTTCTCAATCGCGTCGGCCTCGGGGATAAGCTTCTTCAAGGCAGTCTTTTTTTCGAGGGCCGCTTTTTGAAACATAACCGGCGACGTTTTCGCATATACCACCGCAAGGATCAGTCCTCCTATGAGGTAGATGACCACGAGGTTGAGGGTTATTTTGAATATATCCTTGCCGGTCATACCTTTTCCTTCTTCATTTCTTTTGCGCACCGAATATCTTTGTTTTAAAGCCTCTGTCGATGATGGGCGCGAAACAGTTCATGATGAGTATGGCAAACATCACGCCCTCAGGGAACCCGCCTTTTAAGCGGATAAGCATGGTCAGCAGCCCGCAGCCGGCGCCGAAGATGATCTGGCCGCTTTTTACCGAAGGAGAGGTAACGTAATCGGTTGCCATGAAAAAGGCTCCGAGTATCATGCCTCCGCTCAGGAGATGGAGGAGGGGGTCTCCGGCGAAGAGCGTTCCCTGCTCCCCGAAAAGCCATGCGATCATTCCTGCTGTACCGAGAAATGATACAGGGATATGCCATGTAATATAGCCTCTGTAAAAAAGAAACAGGGCGCCGATAAGCAGTGCAACTGCCGATGTCTCGCCGATCGAACCCGCCCGGTTGCCGATGAAAAGCTGGGAATAGAGATGAGAGCTATTCCCGAAAATCTCTATTAATCGTGCCTGGCCTTCTTCTTTCAGAATCCCCAGCGGTGTAGCAGTTGTCCGCGCATCAATTCCCATGAAAGCCGCAGTAGGTTCACTCCATATGGTCATGAGCCTGGGGAAAGAAATGAGCAAAAAAGCCCGTCCGATCAGCGCGGGATTAAAGATGTTGTATCCGAGCCCGCCAAAAAGCTGTTTGGTGATAACGACTGCGGCAAAGGAACCGACAACAGGTATGTAGAAGGGAACTCCCGGCGGGAGATTCATGCCGAGGAGAAGCCCTGTAAGAAACGCGCTGCCGTCGCTGGCCGTATGCTTTTTCCCGGCTGTTTTCTGGAAAAGATATTCCCAGAGAACAGAAGCGGCGATACAGAGAGCGATAGTAAAAAGCGCGCGCGGACCGAAGAAATAAGCGCCCATTACCACAGCCGGAGCGAGCGAAGCAGATACGCTCCACATGATCCTCGATGTTGTCTCTTCACTCTTTACGTGAGGACTTACCGATACAATGAAGGGTTTTTCGGTTACCGCCACATCGACTCCAGGGTTCGAGGGCTCAAGGGTTCAAGGGTTCCAGTGTTACTTCTTTCACTTGAATCCTCGAATCCTCGAATCCTCAACCCTTTCCTCACGGTTTTACCTGCGATTTTGCGACGCGTATCAGCTGCACGATCGGTCTTTTCGAGGGACAGACGAACGCGCATGCGCCGCACTCAAAGCAGTCAAAAAGGTTGTATTCCTTTGCCCCTTCATAGAGACCTTTTTCAGCATAGATGCTCAGCATCGACGGCATGAGGCCCATCGGACAGATATCGATACACCTGCCGCACCGTATGCAGGGACTGAAGTCCTCCGCATGGACGATTTCACCTTCTGTCATGACGACTATGCCGGATGTCCCTTTTGTTACCGGTACCTCCAGTGAGGGGACGGCGAATCCCATCATAGGGCCTCCGGAAATAACTTTCAGGGCTTCATCTTTCATCCCGCCGCATGCTTCAATGAGGTGTGATATGAGAGTGCCTATTTTCACCAGAAGATTTCCTGGTTCAGTGATCCCTTCGCCGGTTACCGTGACGACCCGTTCGATGAGGGGCTTGCCATATCGCACTGCCTCAAAAACGGCAAAAGAGGTGCTGATATTCTGAACAACAACTTTTACATCCATCGGCAAAGCCTTGGGAGGAACTTCTCTCTGCGTAATGGATTTTATCAGCATTTTTTCAGCGCCCTGAGGATATTTTGCCGGCAACGAACATACCTCTATGCCGGTCTGCCCTTCAGCAGCCTGCTTCATTGCTGTAACTGCCTTCGGTTTGTTGTCTTCTATGCCGACGAAACCTCTGCTGACTCCCAATATTTTCATGAATACCTTAAGCCCCTCGATAATCTCCGCGGGTTTTTCGAGCATGAGACGGTAGTCGCCGGTCAGATACGGTTCGCATTCAGATCCGTTTATGATGACGGTGTCGATAGGTTTTTCTTTCGGCGGAGAGAGTTTTACTACGGTAGGGAATGCGGCGCCTCCCATTCCGACGATACCCGCAGATTTAATTTTTTCCTTCAGCTCTTCCGGAGAGAGCTTCATATAATCAGGATTGTCCCTGAGGATGGTCCATTCCTCTTTCATGTCGTTCTCTATGACAACTGAGGTGACGGACCTTCCCATGGCATTGGGGAATTCTCCGATCGCTATGACCTTCCCCGATACGGACGCATGTACGGGTGCGGAAACAAATCCCCCTGCTTCACCGATGAGCTCGCCTTTTTTTACTTCCTGATCGATTGATACGACCAGCTTGCAGGGGGCCCCAAGATGTTGGCTCAGGGGGATGACGACCCTCTGCGGGGGCTTTACCCCCTGGATCGGTTTGTCCGCTGCAAGTTCTTTTTTGGCAGGAGGGTGGATTCCACCCTTAAAAAGCGAAAGACCCATTCACCCTCTCTCCCGATTATTATTTTCATCTGAGGCTAATGGACAAAAATTCACTATGTAATACCACACGGTCTTTACGAAAATCAAGGTAAAGCTGTAGATTTATCCCATCCCTTTTCCCGTAATCCCTTGATGACCATATCTTCCAACGCGTTGATAAAGAGTGGATGCGTATTTAGTGAATCTGTTCTCTTCAGATTCATTCCGAGTTTCCCGGCCATTGTTTTGTAGAGGATATCTATTTCATATAGTGTTTCGATATGATCTGAAACAAAACTGACCGGCACAACAAGAACGTTTTTCACACCGCCACGGGCGAGTTCCTTCAGTTTTTCTTCGGTCGACGGCTCAAGCCACTTTACCGGACCGCTTTTGGACTGATAACTCAGATGCCATTTGAGCGGTACTTTTTTTACCACCTTCTGTACCGTCTCTATCGTCTGCTGTTCATAGGGGTCACCTTCATCGATGATTTTCCGGGGCAGGCTGTGTGCGCTGAAGAGGAGATGGATATCATCAACAGATGAAGGATGAGGGTCGGAGGATGAAGCTAAAAATGATTCAAGCCCTTTTTTTATCACATCAGCCAGGGCCTCTATGTATAAAGGATGATCGTGCCACGAGGAGATGTGGAGGACGTCTATCGGGTAATCTGCCACTACTCTGTCTACCCTTCTGGCGGAGGAGCCTGACGTTGTGACGGAATACTGAGGATAAAGGCTCATAGCGATAACTTTCTCTATGCCGTCTTTATGCATTTCGAACAGAACATCATCGATGAACGGATGCCAGTAACGCATGCCGATATAGACTTTAAATGATGAAGCGGGAAACTTATTCAGCGCCTTTGCCAGCGCCTTTGCCTGAGCCTGTGTTATATCTGCAATGGGAGATTTGCCGCCTATCATGCGGTAATACCGCTCTGTTTTTTTTGACCGTAGTGCGGCTATGAGCCATGCCAGCGGTTTTTGCATTGATGGAGGGCCGAGCCGAATGATCTCCCTGTCGGAAAAAAGGTTATAGAGGAACGGTTTTACCGCGCTGATCGAATCCGGACCACCGAGGTTCAAAAGCAGTATCCCGACAGGAATTATACGACTGCTACGCGTTTCTTCCATAGGTATGGACAGCCTCAACCATTGCGATGACATTTTCGACCGGCGTTTGAGGAAGGATTCCATGCCCCAGGTTAAAGATGTGATTTTTTGCAGCCCCGCCTTTCCATAAGATATCTTTTACTCTTTCTTCGAGTTTCTCTTTTGGAAGGAACAGCGCGCACGGATCGAGGTTCCCCTGGACCACAATCTTTTTGCCGAGTTTTTTTATGGCATCGGCAATATCGATCCGCCAGTCAATACCGATCACATCAGCGCCCGACTGCCTGACCTCTTTCAGTATTCCTGCACAGTTGTTGACAAAATAGATGATCGGGACTCCCGCTTTTTTTAGCTCCAAAATCGCCTTTTTCACAAAAGGAAACGCGAATTTTCTGTAATCAACAGGAGTAAGGATTCCTGCCCATGAATCGAAAATCTGCACCGCCTGCGCCCCTGCCTTTATTTGTGATAAAAGGTATGCGGTGACGGTATCGGTGATCTTTTCCATGAGGTAGGAGAACACCGCGCTGTTCTGGAACATTAATTTTTTCGTATTGAGAAAATTCTTGGAAGTTCCCCCCTCGATCATATAAGTTGCTAAGGTAAACGGAGCACCGGCAAACCCGATAAGGGGAACTTTATGCTCAAGCTCTTTTCTCAGGATTCTTATGGTGTCGAATACGAACGGTAAATCTTCTTCCACATCCGGGATGATCAACCGTTCAACCGCAGACTTGCTGCGGACCGGTTCACTGAGGATCGGGCCTTCTTTTTCGGAAAATTCAAGTCGCATGCCCATCGGCTCCAGCGGGATGAGGATGTCGGAAAAGAGAATGGCAGCATCAACGCCGAGGATGTCGACCGGCTGAAGAGTGACTTCTGCAGCGAGTTTCGGGTTTTTACAGAGCGTCAGAAAATCAACGTGCGCGCGCACAGCCTGATATTCCGGAAGATATCTCCCTGCCTGACGCATAAGCCAGACAGGCGTATAATCGACTTCTTCACCACGGCATGCTCTCAAAAACGTATCATTCATCTCAACCTCCTTATAAAGACAGCATGTAGTAGATAGTAGGTAGTAAATAGGATGGAATTTATTATTTTACCCTATATGCTACCTACTACCTGCTACCTACTATCTACTACCTACTTTTTTCAGTTTCACCGGCATATATCCGCAGAACGGCTCTTCCTCAAGGTAGTCGCCATGAATGGCATACGCCCTTGCCCTGCACCCTCCGCAGACCGTTACATATTCGCACGATCCGCATTTGCCTTTATATTTTTTGAAGTCCCTCAGTTCTCTGAAAAGCCCGGAATTTTCCCATATGTCCTTAAACGATTGTGACCTGATATTCCCCGCAGGCTTTGGGAAGTAACTGCAGGGAAGTACATTGCCGTCGACGTCGATGAGAGCGATAAGCTGTCCCGCAATGCATCCCTTGGAACCTCCGGTGGAGAATTTAAGGTTCCTCCGTTCGAATTTTCCGCCTTCCTCCCTGGATTTTTGCAGAACGATCCGGTAATAATGCGGCGCACAGGTCGGCCTTACGAGGAGCGCATCCTCGTCCTTTTCCATCTGATAATGCCATTCGAGAATCTTTTCGTAATCTTCTTTGGAAATGAGCTCGTTCAGTATCTCCTCCCCTCTGCCGGTGGGCACGATCATGAACAGATACCACGCTGTTGCCCCGAGGTCTTTTGCCAGTTTATGCACTTTCGGGATTTCTTCCTGGTTCCTTTTTGTAAAGGAAGAATTGATAATGAACTCGATGCCGTATTGTTTGAAGAGATGCGCTGCGTGTATGGTCCCGGCAAAAGCGCCTTTCTGACTCCTGAAATCGTCATGCACCGCCTCATCAGCGCCGTCGAGGCTGAGAGAAACGATCTTAATCCCCGACCCTTTTATCCTGGTGCAGATGTCGTCGTCAACGAGGGTCCCGTTTGTTGCGAGGCACATCCGCAATCCTTTATCGGTGCCGTAACGGGCGATATCAAATACATCCTTTCTCAGGAGCGGTTCCCCGCCTGAGAGGACTACAACGGGTTTTGCGTAACCGGTAATGTCGTCAATAATTCTGAATGCCTCTTCCGTAGGAAAATCAGGATGGGCTTTTGCTTCGAGCTCTGAAGAAGAGCGGCAGTGAACGCACCGCAGATTACATCTCCGTGTTATTTCCCACGCTATCCATTTCGGAACAAATTCCATGCATTCTCCTTTGCTTTTTCTGTAAAATGGGCAGGATATAGTATTTGAGCGGATTTAGTGAATTTTTTCTGACATCAGGCAGGAAAAATTCATTACCTCGGAGGTCCCGATCTATATCGGGGCCGAGAATGAGCGAAAATACTGTGTCCTGTACATTTTATCATCCTATAAAAACATCATGAAATAACCCTATAGTCATCCACATCAAACCTTCACTGTTTCCAGTTTGTCGGTCCAGATATGTTCTTCAATCGCGTTCAGCAATGGACTGAGGGTCGATGGATTGAGAGCGGAAACAGTAACCGCATTATAGCGTACTGAAAGATTTTTTGCCTCTTCTCCGCCTATCTTATCTGTTTTGTTGAAGACGACGATCTTCGGTTTGTCCTCAAGATGCAACTCCCTGAGAATATTTTCGACAGATTCCATATGCTGTTCGAAGCGGGGATTGGACGCATCAACGAGATGGAGCAGGAAATCGGCATCTTCAAGTTCCTCGAGGGTTGCCCTGAACGCTGTCATCAGGTCCTTCGGGAGGTTGCGGATAAACCCGACAGTATCGGTAACAACCACCTCCCTTTCCCGGGGGAACCGAAGCCGGCGGCTTGCGGTGTCTAATGTTGCAAACAGTTTATCTTCGACAAAAACACAACTTTTCGTCAGCGCATTCAGCAATGTTGACTTCCCGGCATTCGTATAGCCGATAATCGAAACGATCGGTATCCCAGTCGCTGCCCTTCTGTGTTTCCTCTGCTTCCGTGCCTCGCTCAGCGACTTGAGTTCTTTCTCAAGGAGGGAGATTCTGTCCCTTACGCGCCTGCGGTCAATCTCGAGCTTCATCTCGCCCGGTCCCCTTCCGCCGATGCCCCCCATAAGACGTGACATTGCGGTCCCTTTCCCTGTCAACCTTGGGAGTCTGTATTTCAGCTGGGCAAGTTCGACCTGTACCTTACCGTCCCGGCTATGTGCCCGTCTCGCAAAAATATCGAGTATGAGTTGGGAACGGTCGACGACTTTCATTTCAGTCAAATCACCAACAGCTTTTATCTGAGACGGGCTGAGTTCCTGGTCAAATATCAAAAGCGTTGCTCCTTTGTTGAGTGCAGTGATGATCAATTCCTTGATTTTCCCTTCACCCATTAAATAACGGGGGTTCAGCGCTTTCAGTCGCTGGATGACGGTATCGAGGACAAGAACATCGCTCGATCGTGCAAGCTCC
>Ga0209253_10004943_pt1 | contig 11586 bp, 8 predicted proteins | sample FrelakmetBRP12BR_FD_187145 | JGI IMG/M metagenome (GOLD analysis project Ga0209253, IMG submission 187145) | Freshwater lake sediment microbial communities from the University of Notre Dame, USA, for methane emissions studies - BRP12 BR (SPAdes)... | ecosystem: Environmental > Aquatic >...
CTTCAGCCCCGAGGAAATGTTCAAGCAGGCGACCATCGTCCGGGGTTCGGCGGAAGCGCCCAATCTGGCGATCATGGGACCGGGAACCCTGGTCACCAAGCCGCTCGATGCCGTCTCGCTGGGCATGGCGCTGATGTTCGGCACCGCCGGCCTGCCGCACATCCTGATGCGGTTCTTCACCGTGCCCGACGCCAAGCAGGCCCGGCGCTCGGTGTTCTACGCCACCGGCTTCATCGGCTACTTCTACATCCTGACCTTCATCATCGGCTTCAGCGCGATCGTCTTCATCACCAAAAATCCAGCCTTCCTGGATTCGGCGGGCAAGATCCTGAACGGCAGCAACATGGCCGCCATTCACACCTCGGCCTACGTGGGCGGCCCCTACATGCTGGGCTTCATTTCCGCCGTCGCTTTCGCCACCATTCTGGCGGTGGTGTCCGGCCTGACCCTGGCCGGCGCCTCGGCCATTTCCCACGACCTGTACGCCAACGTGTTCGCCCACGGCCGGGCCAACGAGCAGCAGGAAGTGTTCGTGTCCAAGATGGCCACGATCGGCCTGGGCATCGTCGCCGTGCTGCTGGGCATCGCCTTCGAGCAACAGAACGTGGCCTTCCTGGTCGGCCTGACCTTCGCGGTGGCGGCCAGCACCAACTTCCCGATCCTGTTCATGTCGATCTTCTGGTCCAAGATGACCACGCGCGGCGCCCTGATCGGCGGCGCCATCGGCCTGACCACGGCGGTGGTGCTGGTCATCATCGGTCCCACGGTCTGGGAAGAGGTGCTGGGCTATGCCAAGGGCTCGGCGCCGTTCCCGTCCAAGTATCCGGCCATCGTCTCGGTGACCGCGGCCTTCATCGGCATCTGGCTGTTCTCCATCCTGGACAACAGCGCACAGGCCAAGCAGGAAATCGAGGCGTATGAAGCGCAGAATGTCCGCTGCCAGACCGGCATCGGCGCGGAGGGCGCGTCCGGCCATTGAGCCGGCCTCGACCGGCGGGAGGCGTTCCGCAACGGAACGGCAATCCTCCCGGCCGGGTTGAATCTGCTAAGATAAAACCTCCTCCGGCCTCCGCCGCGAGGGGGTTTTGTTTTGACGCAACCGGACGGAGCAGCCGTGGCCACCCCCGACGACCTGGATCAAAAGACCTTCCTCGCGCATCTGGCCCCGTTCAGCCAATTGCCCGAAGCGGAACTGGAACGGCTCGCCCGGGAAATGACGGTCGGCCACTACCGCGCCGGCGAAGTGCTGCTGAAAGCCGGAGAACGGCCGAACTTTCTCTACATCGTCATCGACGGCACGGTCTGGGAGGTGGACGATGAACCCGTCCCGCTCGACCCGGCCGAAGCGACTCCCGAAACCGCCAAAAACGGGGACCGTTCGCTGTTGTGCGTGACTTCGTTTTACGCGGCCGAGGACAGTTTCGACGCCAAGGCGCTGCAGGAAGGCGCCAGCAAGCGCAGTTTCATGGTCAACGAGCCCACCCGCTGTTTTCGCCTGCCGCGGGAGAGATTTCTGCAAACCGTCCGAAACTATCCGGAGTTCGCCAAATTCTACGATCTCCGCATCACCCAACGGCTGGCGGTCGGGCGCGATGCCGAAGACCTGCGTGAATTGTCGGCGTTCACGGTCGCCAAGATCGGCGACGTCTACATCCATCCACCGATCTATGTGACCGCCGAGACCTCCATCCACCAAACCGCCCTGGCGATGAAGGCGAACAAGACCAACTCGGTCCTGGTCCGCTGGGGCGATGAGATCGGCATCGTGACCGCCACCGATCTGCGGGAAGCCGCCATCGTCCAGCGGCGGTCGCTGGACGCGCCGATCGGCACGCTCGCCACTTACGACCTGATCGGCATGGCGCCGGACGACTTCCTGTTCAACGCCCTGCTGCGGATGACCCACCACAACATCAACCGGCTGGTGATCCGCGATGGCGCCACCATTCACGGCATCCTCGAACAGATCGACCTGCTGAGCTATCTATCCAACCATTCCCACCTGATCGCCCTGCAAATCGAACGCGCCCAGTCCAGGGACGAGTTGAAGTGGGCCAGCCAGGATCTGGTCAACGTCATCCGCGACCTGCACCATCAGGGCACCAAGATCCGCTACATCATGCAACTGGTGTCGGAACTGAACAAAAAGGTGTTGCGCAAGCTGTTCGAGTTGCTGGCGCCGCCGGAACTGCTGGACAATGCCTGCCTCCTGGTGTTGGGCAGCGAAGGGCGCGAGGAGCAGGTGCTCAAGACCGACCAGGACAACGCCCTCATCCTGCGCGATGGTTTCACTCATCCCGACCTGGAGCGGATCACCCATGAATTCACTGACTGCCTGATTGACTTCGGCTATCCGCGCTGCCCCGGCAATATCATGGTGTCGAATCCGTACTGGGCCAAATCGGTCGCCGCGTTCAAGAACGAACTGTTCGAGTGGATCGTCCGTCCGACCTCGGAGTCCTTCCTGCAATTCGCCATCTTCTTCGACGCCATGTCGGTCGCGGGCGACGATAATCTGCTCCGCCATGTCAAGGATCACATGTATCGCCTGCTGAGCGATCATCGCTCCTTCTACAGCCAGTTCGCCAAAGCCACCGTGGCGTTTGAAACCCCGTTGGGTTTCTTTACCAACTTCGTGATGGAAAAAAACCGGAATGAACTGGATCTCAAAAAAGGTGGCATCTTCCCCATCGTCCACGGGATTCGCAGCCTGGCCCTGGAATACCGGTTGCCACAGCCCAACACCGTCGACCGCATCACGGCGCTGAGCCAGCGCAACCTGTTCCGATCATCCTTCGGCACTGAATTGATCGAAGTTTTCACCCACCTCTCCACCCTGCGGGTCAAGGCCGGCCTGAACAAAATTCAGCAGGGCCTGCCTCAGGACAACTATTTAAATCCCAATGAATTGAACAAGCTGGAACGGGAATTGCTCCGGGATTCATTCAAAATCGTCAACGAGTTCAAGAAGTTCATCGGCTATCATTTCAAGCTCGGCATGATCAGCTAACCGGAAAACCCCTTTCATAAGGCTTTCCTTTGAAAACACATCTGCAAGCACTCATCACTCAGGCGCTCCAGCGCTTGCGGCAGGAGGGTCTGTTACCCGGCGATGCACCCACGGACATCCCGCTGGAGCGCAGCCGCGACCGCGCCCACGGCGATTTCGCCAGTGCCATCGCCCTGGTTCTGGCCAAGGCCGCGCGGTGCAAGCCCCGCGACCTGGCCGAACGCATCGTCACCGCTCTCCCCCGTTCCGACCATATCGCCAAGGTGGACATCGCCGGTCCCGGCTTCATCAATTTCTTTCTGGCGCCAGCGGCCTATCACGCGGTGGTCGAGGAGATTCTCGAGCGCGGCGACACCTTCGGCCGGAACGAACTCGGTGGCGGCCGGCGGGTGCAGGTGGAATTCGTCTCCGCCAATCCCACCGGACCCCTGCACGTCGGCCACGGCCGCGGCGCGGCCTTCGGCGCCACCGTCGCCAACCTGCTGGACGCGGTCGGTTACCAGGTTCACCGCGAGTACTACGTCAACGACGCCGGCCGGCAGATGAACATCCTGGCCGCCAGCATCTGGCTGCGCTATCTGGAGCACTGCGGCGAGCGCTTCCCGTTTCCAAGCAACGGCTACCGGGGCGGCTACGTGCGCGACATCGCCGCCCGGCTCTACGCCGAACATGGCGCCGCCTACACGGCCCCGGCAGCCCATGTCTTTGACAGGCTGCCCCAGGACGAAGTCCGGAACGAGGACGGCGCCATCGTGGTGCCCGGCGACAAGGAAGCCCATATCGACGCCCTGGTCGAGCGCGCCCGAACCCTGCTGGGCGATCACCGCTACCGCTACATCTTCGAACTGGGCCTGAATACCATCCTCGACGATATCCGCGACGACCTGCGGGAATTCGGGGTGGTCTACGACCAGTGGTACTCGGAACTGGCCCTGGCCGAACGCGGCGCGGTCAACCGGACCATCAACCTCTTGCGGGATGCCGGTCACGTCTACGAACAGGACGGGGCGCTGTGGTTCCGCTCCAGCGCCTTCGGCGACGAGAAGGACCGGGTGGTGCAGCGGGAAAACGGCCAGACCACCTACTTCGCCTCGGACATCGCCTATCACCTGGAGAAATTCGAACGCGGCTTCGACTGGGTGATCGACGTGTGGGGCGCCGACCATCACGGCTACATCCCGCGGGTCAAGGGCGCGCTGCGGGCGCTGGGTCTCGACCCCGACCGGCTGGACCTGCTGCTGGTGCAGTTCGCCATCCTGTACCGCAACGGCGAGCGGGCGCCGATGTCCACCCGGTCCGGCGAGTTTGTCACCCTGCGCGAACTGCGCCAGGAGGTCGGCAACGACGCCGCCCGCTTCTTCTACGTCATGCGCAAAAGCGAGCAGCACCTGGATTTCGATCTGGATCTGGCCAAATCGCAGTCCAGGGATAATCCCGTCTACTATATTCAATACGCGCATGCCCGGGTGTGCAGCGTCATGCGTCAGTTGCATGAGAAAGGACTGTCCCGCGACCAGGCGCGCGGCCGGGTTCATCTCGCGCTGCTGGCCGAACCGCACGAGGAGGCCTTGCTGGTCGCGCTGTCCCGTTACCCGGACGTGGTGGAAACGGCCGCTCTCAACCACGAACCGCACCTGCTCGCCCATTATCTGCGGGAACTGGCCAACGCCTTCCATACCTACTATAACGAACACCGGGTACTGGTGGCGGACGACGCGCTGCGCGACGCCCGGCTCAATCTGAGCCTGGCCACGCGGCAGGTCATCCGCAACGGCCTTACCCTGCTGGGCGTTTCGGCCCCGGAGGCGATGTGAGCATCCAACGCGACTACAAACCCGCTTCGGCCTGGCAACGGCGGCGCCGGGCCGTTCGCCTTCATGGACTGGCGGTCCTCACCCTGGTTCTGATCGGCCTGTTCGGCGGCTTGCTGGCTTACATCAGGGGCGACCGCCACCAACAGGCGCCGGCGACCGCCACCGCCCCCCCAGCCGCCCCCGCCCAACCGGCCCGCGCGCCAATGGCTCCAACGACGCCTGCGGCAGCGCCGCAGGCGGTCGCGCCCGACCCGGTCAAACCCAAATACGATTTCTATACCGAACTGCCCAAACGCCAGGTCGACATTCAGCGGGGGGAACTCAATCCGCGCGCGGCTCCGCCCCAGCAACCGCCCGCCCGAACCCAACCCGCGAACGAACCGCTGCGGAAGCCAGCGGCCCCGCGCAAGAACCCCACCACGCCGACCATGGCCGCCGCATCCCCCGGCGGCGCCAAATCCCAGGCGCGTTCTGAGCCCGTCCAGCCGGCCCGCGGCGCTCAGTCCGCCCAACCGCTCGTCAAGCGATCGGCGATCGTGGTGAAGACCCCGTAGGAATTCGGAACAGGGCGCCATGAACCTTCCTGATATCGTTGGGAACTATCTCGACCGGCAGCGCCTGTCCTACCGCCTGATCGCCTGTCCGACCGGTGAAAGTCTGGCGCAGGCCGCCGCCGCCCTGGACCTCCCTTCCCGCTGGACGGTGCGAACCGTACTCCTGCGCGATGCCTCGGGACTGTTGATGGCCATCCTGCCATGCGATTACATCCTGGATTTTTCCATGCTGTGCCAGTCGCTGGGACGCGATCTGGAGCCCCTCCACGGCGCGGAAACCGCCAGCGTCTTCCAGAATCATGGCTGCAAGGCTGGCTCCTATCCGCCCTTGCCTGGTGCGTTCGACATACCGGCCCTGGCCGATGACAGCCTGATCGTGGACGATGCTCGGGAGATCTACTTCGATGGAGGCAACGGCGAGAACCTGATCGGCATGCGCGGCGGCGATTTTCGCCGGTTGCTCGCCCGGGCGCGCTGGGAGCGGTTCGCGGTTCCGATCGGGCATCTCGATTCCCTGAGCGGCCCACAGGCGCTCACCCCGCAAAATCTGCACGGCATTATCAAACGTTATACCCCGGCGCAACCGACCGAGAACAACCAGGCTATCACCGAACTGCCGGCCATGCCGCCGACCGCGCAGCGGCTCCTGATGCTACGCGCCAACCCGGCGGCCGAAGTCCGGGACATCCTCCAGATCATCGAACAGGATCCCAGTCTTGCCGCTCAGGTGGTGTATTGGGCGCGCTCACCCCTGCACGGCCATTATGGCGTGGTGGATTCGCTGGAGACCGCCATCGGCCAGGTATTGGGGATCGAAAACACCCTCAACCTGCTGCTCGGCTCCAGCCTGGGCCAGGCTTTCCACATTCCGGCCGACGGCCCGGTCGGCTCGGAGGCATTCTGGCGGCACAGCATCTATTGCGCCGCCCTGGTCGGCGAACTGGTCAAGGTTCTGCCCCAGCCCTCCGGCGTCGAGCCGGGACTCGCCTACCTGTGCGGGTTGCTGCACGATTTCGGCTATCTGGTGCTGGGCCAGGCGTTTCCAGCCCACTTCTTCCTGTTCAACCGCTTTATCGCGGTCAACCGGCACATAGCGCTGAGTGCGGTGGAGCGATATGTCCTGGGCGTCGAACACTGGCATATCGGCGCCTGGCTGATGCAATCCTGGGGCATGCCGGAGGAAGTGATCGTGGCGGTGCGCTGGCATCACCACGAGGATTGCCCCCAGCCGCACGCTGAATACGCCAACCTGGTCCTGATCGCCAATCGCCTGCTGGACCATATCGGGCTGGGAGAGGAAAGTAACCACCGGCTGCCCGCGCTGGCCATGTTCATGCTCGGCATCACCCACGAACAGGCTTTGGACGCGCTGGCGCGGGTGCAATCCAGCGCGGCGGCGCTCGACAGCCTGGCGGGGGCGCTGCGGCTTCCCGCCGAGGGTTGACGGCTGTCGGGTCGGGAACCGGTATTAGCCCGGCTCCAGGTAAGTGTAACCTTCCAGCCCGCCTTCCAACTCCGCCAGCCAGGCCGCCCGCCGCTCCGGATCGAGATCGGCGGCGGCGATCTTCGCCCGATAGGCCACCCGCAGGTCTTCCGGTTCGAACCGCACGTAGCGCAGCAAGTCCGCCACGGTATCGCCCCGCGTCGGCTCGACCAGGCGATAGCCGCCTTCCTCGCTCAGCTCCACGTTGACCGCCGCCGTGTCGCCGAACAGGTTGTGCATGTCGCCGAGGATTTCCTGGTACGCGCCCAGCAGGAAAATCGCCAGCCGGCAGGGCTCGCCAACCGGAGCTGGCGGCAGCGGCAGGGTGGTTTCCACCCCTTCCCCCTCCACGTAGTGGTCGATGCAACCGTCGGAGTCGCAGGTCAAATCCTGCAGCACCGCCCGGCGGGTCGGCGGCTGGTCCAGCCCTTGCAACGGCAGGATCGGGAAGATCTGGTCCAGCGCCCACACATCCGGCATCGACTGGAACACCGAGAAGTTCAGAAACAGCTTCTCGGCCAGCTTCTCGTTCAACTCATCCAGCAACTCGCGGTGGGCGCGAACCCCGGGGTTGAGCAGCGGCCGCAGCTTCCGGCAGATGGCGAAATAGCACTGCTCGGCGCGAGCCCGCTGCTCCAGCCGCAGCACCCCGTGCAGGTACATCCCCCGCGCCTCGCTCAGCCAGTGGGCGGCATTGTGCCAGGCCTCCACCACCGACCCGCGCGCCAGGGTCCGGAACACCTCCCACAGTTGGTGCAGGATCAGCGGATCGCCGATACCGGGCGGCGGCGGTAACCGGTCGCCGGGCGCCGGTTCGTGGTCGATGACCTCGGTGATCAGCAGGGCGTGATGGGCGGTCAGCGCCCGCCCCGATTCGCTGAACAGATGCGGGTGCGGCAGATTCTGTTCGGCGCATACCTCCCACAGGGTCGAAACCACGTTGTTGGCGTATTCCCGCACGCTGTAGTTCATCGAACAGTCGCTGCGCGAGCGGGTCCCCTCGTAATCGACCCCCAGCCCGCCGCCGACGTCCACCCAGCGCAGGGGGGCGCCCAGCCGCCACAGATCGGTGTAATAGCGCCCCACTTCGCGCAGGCCGCGCTGGATGTCGTGGATGTTGGCGATCTGCGAGCCCAGATGGGCGTGCAGCAGGGTCAGGGTGTCCAGCATCCCCAACTCCTTCAACCGGTGAACCGCTTCCAGCACCTGGCTGGCGGACAGGCCAAACTTGGATTTCTCGCCGCCGGTGTTCTGCCACTTGCCGGCGCCGATCGAGGCCAGTCGCACCCGCATGCCCAGTTGCGGCCGCACGCCCAGCCGGCGCGCTTCCTCGATCACCCGGTCCAGCTCGGACAGCTTCTCGATCACGTTGAACAGGTTGAGGCCGAGCCGCCGGCCGATCAGCGCCAGGCGGATGTACTCCCGGTCCTTGTAGCCGTTGCAGACCACCACCCCGCCGGGTTCCGACAAGCCCAGGACCGCCATCAGTTCCGGCTTGCTGCCGGCCTCCAGCCCGACCCGCGAGCCGCCGTGGCGAACGATCTCGCTCACCACCTGGCGCTGCTGGTTGACCTTGATCGGATAGACGGCGGTATAGCCGCCCTGATAGTCGAGGCTGGCGATGGCGGCGGCGAAGGCCTCGCACAGGGTATCGACCCGGTCGTGCAGGATATGGTTGAAGCGCGCCAGCACCGGCAGGCCATAGCCCCGGGCGCGCAGATCATCGGCCAGCGCGGCCAGTTCGACGCCGGGATGCGCCGGCTGGCGCGGCGAGCGCGCCCGCGCCCGGCCTCGCTCGTCGATCTCGAAGTAGCCGCCGCCCCAGTGGGCGATGTTATATACTTCGCGCGCCTGGGCCACCGTCCAGGCCGGCTGTGGCTGCCGCATGTCGTTCAATGCCGTCCATCCTCCGCGACAAAGGTCCCAACGTGACGCTGGATCATCACTGGTTCTCCGAAATTCACCCGGCGACGGGCTCCGCCTTCTCCCTCAAGCTGCAGGGCAAGCTGCATGAGGCGCAGAGCCCCTGGCAGCGGGTCGCCGTTTACGCCACCGAAGCCTTCGGCAACCTGATGGTGATCGATGGCTACATTATGCTGACCACGCGTGACAATTTTCTGTACCACGAGATGATGGTCCATCCGGCGCTGTTCACCCATCCCGATCCAAAGCGGGTGCTGATCGTCGGCGGCGGCGACTGCGGCACGTTGCGCGAAGTGCTCAAGCATCCGGGCGTCGAGGGCGCCACTCAGGTCGACATCGACGAGGACGTCACCCGGGCTTCCGAACGCTACTTTCCCGAACTGTGCGAGTCCAACGACGACCCGCGCGCCCGACTGTGCTTCGACGACGGCCTGGCCTGGGTCAGGAACGCCGCGCCGGGCAGTTATGACGTGATCATCATCGACAGCACCGACCCGGTGGGACCGGCCGAGGGGTTGTTCGCCGAACCGTTCCTGCGCGACTGCCACCGCGCGCTGGCCGCCGACGGGTTGCTGGCGCAGCAGAGCGAGTCGCCGCTGTTCCATCTCGACACCATCCTGCTGCCGCTGCATCGGGGCCTGCGGGCGGCCGGTTTCGCCGACGCCCACGCCCTGCACTTTCCGCAATGCGTCTATCCTTCCGGCTGGTGGACTGTCACCCTGGCTCGCAAGACCGGCCGGGTCGCTGATTTCCGGGAGACCGCCGCCGCCGCCAAACCGTTTGCCACCGAATATTACAACGCCGAGATCCACCGCGCCGCGCTGGCCGTGCCGGAATTCATGCGCCGGGCGCTGGCCGGCGCGGGATAATCTCCGCCAAAAAACAAGGGCGGAGCCGCACGGCTCCGCCCTGTACGTTGTGCCCCACGGCACGGTTACAACGCGCTGGGACCGATTTCGCCGGTGCGAATCCGGATCGCCCGCTCCAGATCGTAGATGAAGATCTTGCCGTCGCCGATCTTGCCGGTATTGGCGGTGGAGCAGATCGCCTCCACTACCTTGTCCACCAGGCTGTCGTCCACGGCGATCTCCAGCTTGACCTTCGGCAGGAAATCGACCACGTACTCGGCGCCGCGATACAGCTCGGTATGACCTTTCTGCCGACCGAAGCCCTTGACTTCGGTCACCGTGATGCCCTGCACCCCGATGCCCGACAGCGCCTCCCGCACGTCGTCCAATTTGAACGGTTTGATGATTGCAGTAACCAGTTTCATGGATACCCTCATTTTTGCTTAACCCAAAAATAAACCCGTACGGCAAATATAACCGAAATCCATGGCCATGCGCGATGTTGGGCGGATACCGGAATCCCGCGGCGTCCGCTATCCGCCCCGCGGTTACAGGTTGTAACCGCGCTCGTCGTGCAGGGCGATATCCAGACCTTCGGTCTCCTGCTCTTCGGTAACCCGCAACCCGACCATCACATCCACGATCTTGAGAATCACGAAGCTGAGGATGCCGGAATACAGGATCGTGAACAGCACGCCCTTGGTTTGAATCCACAACTGGGCGCCGATGGATACGCCCTCCGCCAGACCCTTGCCGCCCAGACTGGCGTCGGCGCACAGGCCGGTCAGAATCGCGCCGATGATGCCGCCGACCGCGTGGACGCCGAACACGTCGAGGGAATCGTCATAACCCAGGGCCCGCTTGAGCTTGGTGGAAGCCAGAAAGCAGATCACGCCCGCCGCCAGGCCGATCAGCAGGGCGCCCATCGGACCGGCCGTGCCCGAGGCCGGGGTAATGGCCACCAGACCGGCCACGGCGCCGGAGGCGATGCCCAGCACGCTGGGTTTGCCGTGGCTCAGCCACTCCGCGAACATCCAGCTCAGCGCCGCCGTGGCGGTCGCGATCTGAGTGGCCAGCATGGCCATGCCCGCGCTCCCATCAGCGGCCACCGCGCTGCCGGCGTTGAAGCCGAACCAGCCGACCCACAGCATCGATGCGCCCATGAGGGTGAAGTTGAGGTTGTGCGGCGGCATGGCGGTGGTCGGATAGCCCTTGCGCTTGCCCAGCACCAGGCACGCCACCAAACCGGCGATACCGGCGTTGATATGCACCACCGTGCCGCCGGCGAAATCGAGTACGCCCCAGTCCCACATCAGCGCGCCGTCGCCACTCCACACCATATGGGCGACGGGAGCGTAAACGAACGTGAACCAGAGGGTCATGAAAACCAGCAGGGCGGAGAATTTCATCCGCTCGGCGAAGGCGCCGACGATCAGGGCCGGGGTAATGATGGCGAAGGTCATCTGGAAGGTCGCGAACACTGTTTCCGGGATGGCCAAGGTCAGACTGTCACGGGTGACTCCGCTGAGAAAAACCTTATCCAGCCCCCCCACGAAGGTCGCCAAGTTGATAGCTTCCTTGGTCATGCCGCCGGTATCGAACGCCAGGCTGTAGCCATAAAGTGTCCACAATACCGTCATCAGCGAGGTGATGGCAAAGCATTGCATCATTACCGACAACACATTCTTGGCCCGCACCATGCCGGCGTAGAACAGCGACAGGCCGGGGATGGTCATGAACAGCACCAGGGCCGTGGCCGTGAGCATCCAGGCGGTATCGCCGGAACTCAGCGCCGGGGTCGCCGCCTCCTCGGCCCGGGCCAGCGACGGCGCCAACGCCGCCAGCAACCATAGCGGGCTACCGTTTCTCACTATTCGCATCGCTCTACTCATCAGTGGGTATCTCCGGTTGTTAACAAAAACGCCAAGGAAAATCCGCGAATAAATCTTTTTTA
>Ga0209253_10004944_pt1 | contig 11585 bp, 12 predicted proteins | sample FrelakmetBRP12BR_FD_187145 | JGI IMG/M metagenome (GOLD analysis project Ga0209253, IMG submission 187145) | Freshwater lake sediment microbial communities from the University of Notre Dame, USA, for methane emissions studies - BRP12 BR (SPAdes)... | ecosystem: Environmental > Aquatic >...
GGGGCCGAGCGGACCCGCCTGGGGGACGAACGTACCACCCGCAGACCCCGCCAGCTCAGTCGTACCCGCCACCACGGGCGTAGAGGCCGGCGAAGAGCATCACGAGGCCGAGGAGGAACGGCGGCAGGCCCTGGAGCACCGTCCTGACCCACTCCGCCGGCGTCACGGGGGCGGGCACCAGGCCGGTCAGCGTCGCGACCACCGGCAGTGTCGCGCCCACGAAGCAGAGTACCGCGAGCGTCAACAGGACGCCCGTCAGCAGTCGTCGTTGTCCTCTCGTCATGCGTTCCCCCTCCGGGCCGCCTGGCCCCGTCCGCAGGCGAGAGGATCCTGCCGGGCGCGCGCGATCCCCCCACGCCGGCCGCGACGCGATCCCGCCGGGCCGGCGTCTCTGCTTGCGCTGGCCGGGGCAGCCCCTGCTCTCCCCTCCCGCGATGGCGAAAACCGAGAGGAGCACCCTCCGTGCCGGGCTTCGCTCGTGACCAATCCTCGGAACGCCGGGACGTGCTTCCCAACTTCGGGAAGGGAGGCCCGCTCGGTTCCCGCTCCTGCGACGCGAGGCAGCCTGTCGTCAGACGCGGCCGGGTGTATCAGAGATGGCCGGGCATGGACGGGGTGCATGTCGGAGACGGGGGTGCATGTCGGAGACGGCTGAGCATGATGGGAACGCTGGGATATCAGAACGGTGGGATATCAGAGAGGGCGGAGCATGGTGGAGACGGCGGTCATGCCTGACATGTGCGGCAGCCGTTTGACATGTCCCTCCGCGTGGAGAATCTTGCGCCCTTCCGTCCCGATCCCCGCACGTGAGGTCCCGCCGTCCATGAGGAGCCATTCGACCCCTGCTGGTGACGTCCGACCGCAGGACACCGGCGCCCCCGCGACCGAGTCCACCCCCCGGCCGGAGCCCGCGACGGAGCCCGCCGCTCGGCCCCGGCGCAGGCGGCTCGCGAAGCGTGTCCGGCGCTGGCTCGGGACGCGCCTGATGGACCTCGCCGTGCTCACGCTGCCGCGGCTCTACCTGGCCTACATGGGGCTCGTCGAGGTGACGTCCAGGCACGACGAGCGGTTGCTGCGGCGGCTGCTCCTCGGTTGCGTCGAGCGTCACGACCGCGCCATCGCCGTCCTCTGGCACCAGGAGGTCTTCACGGTCGCCTACAACTACCGCACCTACCGCGGGCACACGCTCGCGAGCGTCAGCGACTTCGGCCGCCTCATCACGGCCCTGCTCGAGCGTTGCAACTTCGTGGTCGCGCGCGGCGGCTCGGGGTCCCGCTCGCGGCGCCGCGCCGTCCTGCCCGCGCTCATCGAGCACATGCAGCAGAGCCGGCGCGTCATCTACGGGCTCACGGTCGATGGCTCGCAGGGGCCGGCCTACCGCATGAAGCGCGGAGCACCGCTTATCGCCCGCGACTGCCACGCCCCCGTCGTCGCGGTGCGCACCTGGTACTCGCGCGGCTTCACGCTGCCGACCTGGGACCGCACCCAGATCCCCCTCCCCTTCACGCGCCGTCTCACGCTCGCGTCGGGGCCGTACTGGATCGCACCCGACGCCGACGAGAACGCGCTCGAGGCCTTCCGCGCCCACCTGGAGAGCGAGCTCCTCGAGCTCACCGAGCGTGCCTACGCGCTGCTCGGAACGCCGCGCGACGGAGGGAGCCGCTGGGGATTCCCCGCGGGGTGGACGTCGCGCTGGCCCGCGGGCGCGATCGGACGCAAGTTCGGTCCGTGGGATCTCGACCTCGACCACCCGCCGCCCTGGGCCCACCGCGCCCCCCATGGCCGCGCGGGCGATGCCGCGTCGACCCCAGCGGGATCGACGCGATGAAGCCACCACCGGTAGCGCATCGCCGCACCCGCAACGCCGGCCCGGTCGCGCGCAGCCTCGGCGCGCTCTACCTGCGTCTGTTCGGCTGGCGCGTCGAGGGCGTCCTCCCGGCGGGCACGAAGGCGGTTGCCATCGCCGCTCCGCACACGTCGGGCTGGGACCTCCCGCTCATGCTCGCGGTCTCGTACGTGCTCGGCGTCAAGCCCGCGTGGCTCGGCAAGCGCGAGCTGTTCCGCGGTCCGCTCGGCTGGCTGCTCGGACGCCTCGGCGGCGTTCCGGTCGATCGCGGCAGGCGCGGGGACATGGTGCGCCAGGCCGCCGAGTACTTCGGGGCAGTGGACCAGCTCTTCCTGGTGATCCCGCCTTCGGGAACCCGCAGCCGGGCGGCGCACTGGAAGTCGGGCTTCTACCACATCGCGCGCAGCGCCCGCGTGCCGATCATCTGCGCCTTCCTCGACTATCGTCGCCGCGTCGGCGGCATCGGCCCGGTGATCCTGCCGGGCGACGACGTGCGCACCGACATGCAGGCCATCCGGGACTTCTACGCCGGGATCACGGCCAGGTATCCGGGCCGCACCACGCCCGTCCGCCTGCTGGAGGAGGATGCCTCGTCGGCCGAGCGCCGCGAGGCCTGAGCCCCGCCGCCCAGCAGGCCGGTCATCTGCTCACCAGGGCGTCCGCACGCAATCACGACCACGGGGCTTCTCGCGACGGAGGTGGCCGATGCTCGTGCCCTTGACGTTCCGGAGGTCGCAGCGGGCCCGGTGCCCTCACACCTCGAGGACGATCTTTCCGAGGTGGCGGGCGCTCTCCATGATCCGGTGGCCCTCGGCGGCCTGCGCGAGCGGCAGCCGCCGATGGATTACGGGCCGGATCCTGCCGGCGGCGACCAGCGGCCACACCCGCTGCTCGAGCTCCCGGGCGATCTCGCCCTTGCGCTCGACCGACTGGATGCGCAGGGTCGAGCCGGTCAGCGTCAGCCGCTTCAGCATCACGGGCATCAGGTCGATCTCCACCTTGCTGCCCTTGTTGAAGGCGATGTTGACGAGCCGGCCGTCACGGTCGAGGCAGGCGATGTTGCGCTGGACGTAGTCGCCGCCGACGATGTCGAGGATGACGTCGACCCCCTTGCCACCGGTCGCCGCCTTGACGACGGCGACGAAGTCCTCGCTGAGGTAGTCGATGGCCCGCTCCGCGCCCAGCGCCTGCAGCCGGGCGCACTGCTCCGGCCCGGCGGCGGTTGTGAACACACGGTGGCCGAGGCGGCTGGCGATCTGGATCGCCGTCGTGCCGATGCCGCCGCCACCGCCGTGCACGAGCAGCGTCTCGCCCGCAGCGAGACGCGCCCGCTCGAACACGTTGCTCCAGACGGTGAAGAAGGTCTCGGGCAGAGCGGCGGCCTCGGCCATGTCGAGTCCCTGCGGGACCGGCAGGCACTGCACCGCCGGGGCGGTGCAGTACTCGGCGTAGCCGCCCCCGGCGGTGAGCGCGCAGCAGGTGTCGCCCTCGCGCCAGCGCGCGACGCCCTCTCCCAGCGCGACGATCGTCCCCGCCACCTCCAGGCCCGGGATGTCGCTCGCCCCGGGAGTGGGCGGGTAGAGGCCTCTGCGCTGGTAGATGTCGGGACCGTTGATGCCGGCCGCCGCGACCCTGATCAGCACCTCGCCCGTCCCCGGCGCCGGCGTCGGCCGCCGCGCCGGCCTCAGCACCTCCGGTCCGCCCGGTGCCGAGATCTCGACGCACAGCATGGTGGCAGGCAGGCCCTCACCCATCGTCCTCTCCCTCCTGTTCGCGCGCCTTCTCGGCGCTTCCTCGCGCGCGCGGCCTGGCCGCCGCCTCTCTCCCAGGAGGCCGTCGGGTCATGGACGCGCACATGAACGCGCGTGACCCGGGGGTCTCCAGCCGGCGCCCCATTTCTCCGCCAGGCTCCTGGGAGACAAGGCTCCTAGCTCCGCCCGAAGCCGCCGCTCACGCTGATCGCCTGTCCGGTGATCCACGACGCCTCGGACGAGGCCAGGAAGGTGATCATCGGGGCGATGTCCTCCGGGCGTCCGAGGCGGCCGAGCGGGTACGTGCGCGCCCACGCCCGCTCCATCTCGTCGTCGAGGTACGCGGTCATCGCGGTGCGGGTGACGCCCGGGCAGACGGCGTTCACGGTGATGTTGTAGCGGCCGAGCTCGACGGCAAGGCCGCGTGTGAGCGCGATCACGCCGCCCTTGGTCGCCCCGTAGACGACAATGCGCTTCTCGTTTCCCTTCCCGGCCTCGGACGCGAGGTTGATGATGCGCCCCGAGCGCTGGCGGATCATGGGACCGGCGACGGCACGGCAGCCGTTCATGACACCGACCAGATTGACGGCGACCAGCTCCTCCCAGTCGGCGGGCGTGGTCTCGGCGAAGAAGGCCAGCGGGCCGCCGATGCCGGCGCTGTTCACGAGCACGTCGACCCGTCCGAACTCGGCGACGGCGCGCCCGACCAGCCGCTCGCAGTCGGCGTACGAGCGCACGTCGGTGCGCTCGCCGACGGCGGTCGCGCCCTGGCCGCCGAGCTCCGCGAGCGCCCGCGCGAGCGGCTCCTCCTGGACGTCGCCGAGGACCAGGCGCGCGCCCTCGCGGCAGAAATACTCGGCGGTCATCCGGCCGATGCCGGAGGCGGCGCCGGTGATGATCACGACCTGATCCGCTAGGTGGAGGTCCATGGTCCCTCACGTACCCCGCTGCGCGCGGAACTCCCGGCGGAGCAGCGCGTAGAGGTGCTGGTCGAGGAAACGGCCGCCGATGCAGTGCGCCTCGCGCAGGAGCCCCTCGCGCTGGAAGCCGAGACGCTCGGCGACCCGACGGCTGCGCTGGTTGCCGACGGCACAGCGCACGACGATGCGGTTCAATCCCACCTCCCCGAACGCGAAGGCGAGCACGCAGCGCGCCGCACGCGTCACGTAGCCGCGGCCCTCCGCGTCCGAGCCGATCCAGTAGCCCAGCTCGGCGGAGCGGTCGTACCACTCGAGATAGTGCAGGCCGACCGTCCCCGCGAGCGTTCCCTCCACGAGCAGCCCGAGCACCATGCTCCGGCGCCGGCGCCGCTCCTCGGTCGCATCGAGGATGAAGCGCGCGCTGTCCTTCTCGGTGCGCGCATCCTCGACCCAGGGAAGCCAGCGGCCCAGCCGGTCGCGCTCGCCATCGATCAAGCCGAAGAGCGCACGCGCGTCCGAGGCGACGAGCGGCCGCAGGAGGAGCTCGCCGTTGCGAAGCTCGACGTCTTCGAACGGGGAACCGTCAGCCTCGAGAGCTCGATCCTCTGCCATCGCTCGCGGTGGCCCTCAGGACAGAGTGCTCTGCAGGGAGGTGCGGGTCAACGCCTGCGCTCACTCGTCGCCGTCCCAGTCATCCTCGTCCTCGTCCTCGTCCTCGTCGTCGTCGTCGTCGAAGTCGTCGTCGTCGAACTCCTCGTCGTCCTCCCACTCGTCCTCGTCTTCCTCACGCAACCACATGGTGACTCCTTTCTCCGCACAGGCGGCGGCGCCGTTCGCGGTGTGCGGCTTCGCGCCGCCGGTACAGACCGCCGCAGGGCGCCGCCTTTATTCCGGCGGCCTGTCGCCTTGTCAACGCGCGTCGACGCGCAGCCGCCGGACTGCCGGCGCGCGTCGACGCGCAGCCGGCCCTGCTCGGCGCGCGTCGACGGCGCTGGCCCCGTCCTCCCTCAGTGGTACATGTCGATGAGCTCGATGACCCCGAGCTCCTTCAGGCGGGCGAAGAGGTAGCCCTTGACCTCCTTGGCCGTCGCCAGGGTGCGCACGTCGCGCGCCACCTCCTCGGCGACGGCGAACGGCACCGAGCGGATGAAGCGCTTGATGACGGGAATGAAGAAGGGACCCATGCTGAGGTCGTCGAGCCCCATGCCCAGGAGCGGCAGCGTGCACAGGGGATCCGAGGCCATCTCGCCGCACATGCCGACCGACTTGCCCGCATCCTTCGCCGCCTGCGCCACCTCGGAGATGGCGGCGAGGACGGCCGGGTGCAGCGGCTCGTACAAGGGCGCGACCTTGGAATTGTTGCGATCGACCGCGAGCAGGTACTGGATCAGATCGTTCGTCCCGATGCTGAAGAAGTCGACCTCCTCGATGAGCCGGGGAGCGAGCCACACGGCTGCGGGCACCTCGATCATGATCCCCACTGACATCGCGTGGTCGTAGTGCTCGCCGGCCTCGTCGAGCTCCTGGCGTGCCTCCTCGAGCAGCTCCTTCGTCCGCCGGATCTCGTCGAGGCTCGAGATCATCGGGAAGAGGATGCGCACGGGCCCGATTGCGCCGGCGCGCAGGATCGCGCGCAGCTGCATCTTGAAGATCGCCGGCATCTCGAGCGAGATCCGGATCGAGCGCCAGCCGAGGAACGGGTTCTCCTCCTGGTCGGCGGCCAGGTAGCTCGCGTACTTGTCGGCCCCGAGATCGAGGGTACGGATGGTCACCGGCCGCCCCTGCATGCGCTCGATGACCCTGCGGTAGAGCGTGAGCTGCTCCTCCTCGCTGGGGAAGTCCTTGAAGGCGAGGAACGGCACCTCGGTGCGATACAGTCCCACGCCCTCGGCCCCGTGCTCGTGCGCGAAATGCAGGTCGCCGAGGAGACCGATGTTGGCATAGAGGTTCACGCGATGCCCGTCGGTCGTCTCCGCGGGCAGGTCGCGAATCGCCTCGAGCTCGCGGTTGAACGCCTGGTATTCCCGCTCGAGGCGCTGGTACTCGCGGACGACATCGACGGCGGGGTTGACGTAGACGACGCCCGAGTTGCCGTCGACGACCACGTAGTCGCCCTCGTGCAGCACGTCCGCGATGTGGCCGGCCCCGACGACGGTCGGGATCTCGAACGACTTCGCGAGAATCGAGGCGTGCGAGGTCACGCCACCGGTCGCGAGCACGATCCCCTTCACGCGCGCGTGCTCCATGAGCGACAGGTCCGAGAGCGTGAGCTCGGACGCCACGATCACGACGTCGGCACTGAAGCTGCGCTCGCGCTCCTCGTGCCCGAGCAGGTTGCGCAGCAGGCGCTGGCCGATGTCGCGGATGTCGCTCGCGCGCTCCCTGAGGTACGCGTCCGAGACCGCCAGGAACCCGCTCGCGTACTCGTCGACCACGAGCTTGACCGCGCTCTCGGCGGCCTTGCCCTCACCGATCCGGCCCGCGATCTTGCCGATGAACGAGGCGTCCTGGAGCATCATGCGCTGCGCGTCGAAGATCGCCCCGTCGATCTCGGGCGCGAGCGCGTGCATCTTCTCCTTGAGGCGAATCATCTCCTCGACCGAGCGCTCGATCGCCGCCTCCAGTCGCGCCCGCTCCGCCGCCGGGTCGTCGCTGTCGCGGTCCTCGACCTGGTCGAGACTCACCTCCGGGTGCGCCAGGTGGGCGCGTCCCCGACCGAAGCCCGGGGAGGCTCCGACACCGGTCAGGCGGACCTGTGCCTGCTTGCGCCCCGCGCCCTGTCCGGGCCGAGCGCTGCCGCGCTCGTACACGTGCAGGCGCCGGATCGCCTCCACCATCCGCGTACGATACTCCTGGCGCTCCTTCTCCTTGCTCTCCAGGGACTCGACGAGGCGTGCCTGCATGATGATGCCGCGGGCCTGTGCCGCGATCGCGCGCAGCAAGCGGAGCTCGCTCGGCGAGAAGCGCCGCCGGCGCAGGGTCTGCACGACGAGCACGCCGAGTGCGGTGCGCTTCTCGCTGATCGGGACGCCGAGGAACGAGTGGTAGCGCTCCTCGGCGGTCTCCGGGAAGTACTTGTAGCGGGGGTGCGCGAGTGCATCGACGACCATCACCGGCTCGCCCTTCTCGATGACGAGCCCGGTCAAGCCCTCGTGGATGCTCATCCGCACCTTGCCAACCGCGGCGCGATCGAGCCCCGTGGTCGCCCAGAGCGTGAGCTGCTGCTCCTTCGGATCGAAGAGGTAGAGCGAGCACACCTCCGTTCCCATGCGCTCGGCGACGATCTTGACGACGTTCTCGAGTGTCTCCTGGAGATCGTGCGAGTGACCGATGATCGCCCCGAGATCCTCGAGCAGCGCGAGCCCCGGGCTCTTGCGCGCACGCGGGCGGCGGTCGCTCACCTCGGCCGGTACCGTTTTCCTGTCGCTCACACGTTCCATGTTTGTCGATCGCGCTCGTCCCACGGGCGCCCGACGGAGGCGGACTGCCCGCGCCAAGGCCAATACCCGGGGACGTCTGCAGCGCGCACCACCACCACCCAGAATCGGAAGGCACAGAGGGGGGATGGACCGGAGCAGTTATAGCGGAAGTCGCCGGACACAAACAACTTACGAACGTCTGCAAGTCGCCGGCCGAGCCCCCTCGGAGTCGATGACGCAGAGCAGCGTCGCCGCTGCCGGAGTCGCAGTGCCCCGTGAGCGCGGCCCGGACGCCTCGCCCCCGGGAGCAAGGGGGCTTCCGGGCCGGGGTGGCCGGCCTCAGCGGACGCGGAGGGCCTGCGGCAGATGGCCGAGGACGGGGTGGCCCGCGCCGAGGCAGCGCGCGCGCCGGATGCAGGCCGTGGTGTAGCGCTTGGCGGCCCGCACGGCGTCCTCGAGGGGAAGGCCCCAGGCGAGCGCGGCAGCGAGGGCCGCGGAGAACGTGCACCCGGTTCCGTGCGGCGGCGCGACCGGGACCCGGCGGGCGCGGAGGACGAGGACGCTCCCGCGCATCAGCAGCAGATCGGCGGCGTCGCCCGTCAGGTGACCACCGGTGACCACGACCGCCCGCGCCCCCATGCGCATGATGTCCCGCGCCGCCGCCGCCATGCTCGCAAGGTCCGTCACCGCGAAGCCGACGAGCGCCGCGGCCTCAGGGAGGTTCGGCGTGACCACCGCAGCCAGCGGCAGGAGGCGCGTGCAGAGCGCGGCGACGGCGCTCGCGGCGAGCAGCCCCTCGCCGCCCTTCGCCACCATCACGGGGTCCACGACCAGACGGCGGACGCGATGCGCCGTCATGGCATCGGCGACCGCCGCGACGATCCGGCGCTCGAGCAGCATGCCGACCTTCACCGCGTCGGCGCCCAGGTCGTCGAGCACCGCGTCGATCTGGGCACGCACGAAGGCGGGCCGAACGCCGAGAACGCCGCGGACGCCCCGGGTGTTCTGGGCGGTGAGGGCCGCGATCGCGCTCGACCCGTGGACCCCGTGCGCCGCGAAGGTCTTGAGGTCCGCCTGGATCCCGGCGCCGCCGCCGCTGTCCGAGCCGGCGATCGTGAGCGCGCGTGGGACACGGTCGCGTCTCATGACACCCTCATGACATCCTCGCCGCGCAGCGACGGGGACTGAAGAAGAAGGACGGGATGCGGTCGCGTCTCATGACACCCTCATGACAGGCAGGGGCGCGCGGAGCCCGGTTCGGCCCGTGCCGTCGGAGACGACGATCGTCGCCCGATCGCTCGGCCGCACGAGGGCGCGGAGCGGCGGCCCTGCCGGTAGGTCGAGGAGGGCGCGGCGCGCGAATCGGCGCGCGCCACCGGCGGCGTTCCCACGAAGCGCATGAAACGCCCGGCCGGCGGGGCGATCTCGACCCGTCCCGGGCCGTACGCGAGCGAGAAGGCCGCGCCCACGGAGCACCTGCGCTCGCCTCAGGGCGGGCGCACCGCCGCGAGCGCACGCCCGAGGGCCGTCACCACGGCGTGGGCCGCGTCGCCGGTGAGCTCGGGATAGATTGGAAGGGCCAATGTCTCCGCGCTGGCGCGCTCCGCGACGGGGAAGTCACCGGCGCGGTAGCCCAGGGACGCGAAGCAGGGCTGCAGGTGGAGGGGGAGCGGGTAGTACACCTGGGTCTCGATGCCCTCGACCGCGAGCGCCGCCCGGACGCGGTCGCGTCCGGGCACACGGATCACGTACTGGTGAAAGACGTGCCCCGGGACGACGCCGGGCGTCACCACGACACCGCAGCCGGGCGCGTCGCGCAGCAGCCGCTCGTAGCGCTCGGCATGCCGCCGCCGTGCCGCGTTCCATGCGTCGACGTGACGCAGCTTCACGTCCAGCACCGCGGCCTGCAGGCTGTCGAGGCGCGAGGCGAGGCCGAGGGTGACGTGCCGGTAGGCCGCGTCCACGACGCCGTGCCGCGCGATCGAGCGAACGACGTCGGCGTCGCCCGGCTCGGCGCACGCGACGGCGCCTCCGTCACCGGCAGCGCCCAGGTTCTTCGTCGGATAGAAGGAGAGGCACCCGAAACGGCCGAGCGTCCCCGCGCACGGACCGTCACCATTCACGCGCGCCCCGATCGCCTGCGCCGTGTCCTCGATCAGCACCAGCCCATGCCCGGCGGCAAGGTCGCGCAGGGACTCGATGGCACACGGGCGCCCGAACAGGTGCACCGGCAGGATGCCGCGGACGATCTCGCCCCCGGGCGCGCGCAGGACCGACCCGTCGTGCCGGCAGCGGCGCACCAGCCACGCCCGCACCGCGGCGGGATCGAGGTTGAAGGAGTCGGCCTCGATGTCGGCGAAGTACGGCCGCGCCCCGACCCGGGCGATCGACGTCGCGCTGGCGACGAAGCTGTAGGACGACGTGAGCACGGCGTCGCCCGCGCCGACACCCGCGGCGCGCAGCGCGAGGTAGAGCGCATCCGTTCCCGATGCGACACCGACGACTGCCGCGGCGCCGAGATAGCGCGCGAGCGCAGCCTCGAAGCGATCCACCGCCGGTCCGAGGACGAAGGCCTGCGACGCGAACACCTCGTCGACCGCGGCACGGATCTCGTCCCGGATGCTGGCATGTTGCGCGGGCAGATCGAGGAAGCGCACCCGGGGCTCGGTCACGACGCATTGTCTCGGCGCACCGGCGGCCTGTCAATCGACGGGGAAGACCCACGACTGATGGCGGCCGCGCCGCTCCGGATCGGCGTAGCACTCGCGGCACGTGAGCAGCACGACCGGCCGGAGCAGGCGCTGGTACACGAGCACGATCGCGTCCGACTCGGCCTGGCGGATCATCGCCGCCTCGCTCTCGCCGGTGTGGAGCACGAAGCCGTCGACGACGTACGCACCGCGACCGTGGACCGTCTCGCTGACGGCGCGCCCGCAGAACCGGCAGTGGCCGACGATGCGCCCTCCGGCCGCGGCGCGGGCGCGCCCGCTCCTCTCGTCGCGTGCTCGGCGCGGCAGTCGCTGCATCCCCGGCCTCGGTCTCCGTCAGCGTCGGCGCATGCCCGTCCACCGCTACTCGGCCGGCACCGGAAGCTCGAGGTGGAAGGTGGTGCCCCTCCCCTCCTCGCTCGTGAACCAGATGCGACCTCCGTGCTCGCCGGCGATGGCGCGGGCCACCGCCAACCCTAGACCGATCCCGCCAGATTGAAAAGCGATCGGATCGCTGTGGTGCCGATCGATGGCACCGGCGGTGACGAAGGGCTCCCCGATGCGGTCGCGCAACGCCGGCGGGATCCCGATGCCGGTGTCGGCCACCGTGAGATCGATCCAGCCCGACGCGCAGCAGAGGCCGAGCCGGATGCTGCCGTGGTCGGGGGTGAAGCGCACTGCGTTCAGGAGCAGGTTCATCGCGGCGTGATGGAGATCGTCGGGATCGCCGAGCCCGCGCACCACCTCGGGGACGTCGCAGCGCAGCGCCAGCCGGCGCTGGGCGCAGAAGGGCGCGATCTCGGCGGCTGCCCGGCGCGCGATGGTGGCGACGCACTATCATCAGCTGACGCAGATCGCGTCGAAGCTCAAGGGCGTGGGTAACTACCAGATCGCGGTGAAGGAGGACAAGGGGGATATCATCTTCCTGCGCAAGGTCGTGC